>Ga0316189_10003910_pt1 | contig 14432 bp, 9 predicted proteins | sample LowCovwburrow_MG_FD_204930 | JGI IMG/M metagenome (GOLD analysis project Ga0316189, IMG submission 204930) | Coastal sediment microbial communities from Maine, United States - Lowes Cove worm burrow | ecosystem: Environmental > Aquatic > Marine > Coastal > Sediment | place: USA: Maine...
TCAAGAGATAATCCACCTGCGACCATCCGGCAATGCGCCTGAATTCCGCTGTTATAACGAAGCGGAAAGCATCGCAAGAGCGTTGGAACTCAACACGGAATGCATGGCAAAGTTATCCCAAATAAGTGCGGATGACCGGATTAATGACCTCGAAAACAATCTGGCAAAATAGTTCAACATCAGCATTAGGCAAGATATTTGGGATATTATGATCGACCTTTCGAATCTTCACACCGAAATGGTTCATGTTGGTATCAGTATAATATGCGTTTTCGTAGCCATTTGCATTTATTGGTAATAGTTTCGGTAGCCTAGATATTATTTTGGGTTGCGGGGCTTCCAGACTATTATCAGCAATATTCTACAAAATTTATGGTCTTTTTTGATCTTGCCATTTTACCTCCAATTTGGCTCATAGTTTATCGGAGCATTAAAAAAGCAAGGCCGGGTAAAGGATTTAAAATTTCGCTGTGGTGGTCATTTTATATTTCGTTTCCTTTATTCATTTATGATTTTCTATACTGTGGAGTTTACCTTGGACATATTTCAACCTTTCTATGGCAGTACTGGTATCTAACAGTCTATTACGTTCTGCCTTGGATAATTTTTCCCCCAACAGGATGGCTCCTTGATAAAGCGCATAATTTGACAGCAGCGCAATCATAAAAATGATATTCATTGAGTATGAAATTTAAATAGAATCCGACCCACAAGGCTCAACCCCGTCTTGTATTGTTTATTCTGGTCGGTATAGCCAGAACTTATTTGCATAAATTACGTAAATTCAGATAGTTTTGCCTGTGGTAAGTAACCTCAAGCGTCTGAGGACACCAATTACATGTTATCTCACAATCTATCCCGCCGGCAATTCCAATTGGTCTTCTGGCAAAAAAACCAATAATACCTTTTGTAACCTACTTTAATTGTTATCGATTCTACATATCCATTCCAACTTTCTTGACAAACTGTAACGTATCGATTTAATAATAGTTTTAGCTCTGGTTGGGTTACAGCACATCCTCTGCGATCCTTTTAGCCTTCCTTCTGAATCCACATCTCTACCGCTGAAATCTCATCAATAATCTCGTGAAACCTTTCGGAGGTCCACCATGGGTGCTGAAGGGTTTAGGCGAAAAATCACAGCGATCATGAGTGCTGACGTTGTAGGGTACAACTCACTTAACGAGCACAATCTCCTTCACACCGATTCAAAGGAGGGCGTTAAAATGAAATGCCCACAATGCCGACTTGAAAATCGTGAGGAGGCGAAGTTCTGTAGGAAATGCGGAGCGAAACTCGAACTTATCTGCCCAGAATGCAGTACCTTACTTACCCCAGATTGTCTATTTTGTGATGAATGCGGATCTAAGGTAAGCAAACTTCCCGAAAGAGCTCCCAAAGACCTCTCTCTTGATGAAAAACTAACCAAAATTCAAAAGTACCTTCCCAAAGGCCTTACAGAGAAGATTCTATCTCAAAGGGACCGCATAGAAGGCGAACGCAAGCAGGTCACTGTGATGTTTTGTGACATGGCCGGATTCACTTCACTGGCCGAAAAACTGGATCCCGAGTGTGCTTATGCCGTTGTTGACCAGGTCTACGAAATCCTCATTCACAAGGTTCATGAATATGATGGCACGGTTAACGAAATGACAGGTGACGGAATCATGGCCTTATTTGGAGCTCCCATTGCCTTGGAGGATGCTCCTCAAAGAGCGATCCGTTCTGCAATGGCGATTCACCGAGAAATAGCAAAGTTTAGTGATAAGATAAAACAAGATATAGAGGGCATACCGCCTATAAAAATGCGGGTTGGCCTTCACACCGGTCCTGTGGTCGTTGGTGCCGTGGGGAATGATCTGCGAGTCGAGTTCAAAGCTGTTGGCGACACGGTGAATCTGGCCTCAAGGATGGAAGGCTTGGCAAAACCGGGTACAACTTACGTAACCGAGGCGACATTCAGGCTGACTGAAGGCCTCTTTCGGTTTGAGACCGTAGGCGAAAAAGAGGTGAAAGGCAGGAAAGAGTGTGTCGAGGTTTACCGTGCGATTGTACCCAGCACCAGCAGGACTCGGTTTGACGTGAGCACCGAAAGGGGACTTACACCATTAGTTGGTAGGGATCGAGAGCTTGAACTTTTACTTGACGGCTTAGAGCGTTGCAAAACAGGCCGGGGTCAGGCCATTTCAATCGTAGCAGACGCAGGAGTGGGAAAATCCAGAATATTATATGAGTTCAGAAAAGCAGTTGCCAGCGAAGATGTGACCTTTTTGGAAGGAAAGTGCCTTTCTTACAGCAGGGCAATGGTTTTTCATCCGATCATAGACATCTTGAAGGCTAATTTTGATATCAGGGATGACGACAAAGATCCGCAGATTAGGGAGAAAATCAAAAGTGGGCTAGAAATATTAAGAGCAGATGAAACCTCAATCCTTCCGTATCTCCTTGACCTCTTGTCGGTCAAAGATAACGGAATCGATAAAATTCCCCTGAGCCCCGAGGCGAGAAAGAATCGCATATTCGAGGCTTTGAGGCAAATTGTACTAAAGGGCTCGGAGCTCCGCCCACTAGTCATGGCCTTTGAGAATCTTCATTGGATTGACAAGAGTTCCGAGGAATCCCTGAAAGAGTTATTGGGTTCGATTTCTGGCGCCCAGGTATATCTCATATTTACCTACCGTCCGGAATTTGTGCACACCTGGGGTGGAAGATCTTATCACAGCCAAGTAAACCTGAACCGCCTCTCTAACAGGGAAACCCTCATGATGGTCTCTCATTTTTTGGGTACAGAGGAGTTTGACAAGGAAATCGAGCATTTGGTTCTTGAGAAGACAGAAGGGGTTCCCTTCTTCATTGAAGAGCTTATAAATTCCCTTAGAGATCAAAAAATAATTAAGAAAAAAGATAACAAATATTATCTGGCAAAAGATATCCGGGAGGCAATAATTCCTTCTACGATTCATGACGTGATCATGGCTCGGATAGATTCTCTGCCGGAAGGATCAAAAGACTTGCTTCAGACGGGTTCTGTTGCAGGAAGAGAGTTTAGTCATCAGTTAATAGAGAAGGTTACAGACTTTTCTAAAAACCAATTTTTGTCCCATCTTTCGGCTTTAAAGGACTCAGAACTTCTTTATGAGAGAGGAATATATCCGCAATCGACTTATATCTTCAAGCATGCGCTCACCCAGGAGGTCGCCCATGAAAGCTTGCTTCTAAAAAAGAGAAAAAAGATTCATGAGAAGATAGGAACCGCCTTAGAGGAGCTTTATCCTGAGAGGTTGGATGAATACTATGAACTGCTTGCCTACCATAGTCTGCAAGGAGAAGATTGGCAACGTGCATACAGATACAGTCGAGAGGTGGGGTTGAAAACTTTTTCCCTATCCGCTTACGAAGAAGCTCAAAATCATTTTGAAGCTGCGCTGGAAGCACTTCATAAATTGCCCCGATCAAGAGACCGGATTGAGAAGGAAATTGACCTGAATTTCAACATGCGTGCTGCCCTTTTTCCACAGGCTCGACATCAAGAATGGGGGAAGTGGATGCGCGATGCTGAATTGCTGGCGAAACAAATCAATGATGATGCTCGACTTTCAAGTGTTTTCTCTTATCTTTCGAATTTCCACTGGATCCACGGCGAGTGTATGAAAGCAATTGAACTTGGGAAAAAAGCCCTGGATCTTTCCCGGAAGGCTGGGGACTTCTCTTGCCAGGTTGCCCCAATTTTTCACCTGGGATATTATTTCCACACCATTGGTGACTTTCCCAAGCAGATAGAATTTCACAAAGAGCTTCTAAAGCTTCTGAATGGAGAGTCCTCCTTCCGATGTTACGGTATGTCCACTGTCCCGGCTGCTACCGCACGGGGATGTCTTGTACTCGGTATGGCTGATCTTGGGGACTTCCGAGAGATAGAGGCGATTGGACAAAAGGCGGTAGAAATAGCCGAGAAGGTGAGAAACGCCTTCACTCTTATAATTGTTTACGATTTTTTGGCTCTGGCCTATTTGCGTCAAGGAAAGTTATTACCTGCCTTGCAACTGTTAGAAAAAAGCTACAAACATTGCCGTCAATCTGGAGTGCGAACTTTTTACTCATACACAACGGGAAGTCTTGGCTATGCTTACCTCCTGTTAAACGAACCAGGTCGTGCTTTGGCGATCCTTGAAGAAGGTGCCGAAAAGGAGAATCTTGACTCAGCTGCTTTTTGGATTGCACATCCGCTTATTGTGCTGGCAGAAGCCTACCGAGTCATTGGTAAAACTAAATTGGCAAATGAAACGATATCCCGTGCTCTGAAACTCGCAAGTACCCGGGAAGAACGCGCAATAGAGGCTTGGGCCATGCCTGTTATTGCCGAGGTCAATGCTGATATGGACCGGTTAGGGCAAGCAATAGATTGGTATAGGCGAGGATTAAGTCAAGCTTCCGAACTTTCTATGCTCCCGCTCACTGCACGTTGCCATCTCGGGCTCGGACAACTTCTCATTAGAGATGGACGCACCACTGAAGCTCGCGTCGAAATCAAAACCGCCATTGATCTTTACCGTTCCATGGACATTAGCTTCTGGCGACAGCAAGCCGAAGCTGCTCTTGCTCGGATAGAAAAAATATCACCTCGTAGTAAAATGCGATGATTAAAAAATTGATCTGGCTCTTTAAGAAATTGCAGTGGTATGGTTTCTTTGGGATTAGAGTCCAAGGCAGGACGCCCTCTATTCAATTTGGAGAAGAACCACTTAACTGGCCCTGAGACATTGGATTGGAAAGATAATTTTACTCAGGATTTAGACCAAAATCTTTGATCTTGAAAGGAGGAAGCTATGAAGATTCTGAAAGTCAACATGACAGAAAGCAAGATTGAATCGATTGCTGTTCCCGAAGGCAAGGCCCTCGGAGGTCGGGGAATGATCATTTACTTAATGAATGAGTACGGTTCAGCAACGGCTCATCCCCTTTCCTCTGAAGCTTTATTCATCATGACGATTGGTATTTTAGGTGGAAGCGCCGTTCCCAATGCCCACCGGGTTTCGGTGGGCGGAAAGAGCCCTATGACAGGAGGCATCAAGGAAGCCAATGCCGGGGGAACCGTAGGGTTCAAGCTGGGCCGTTGCGGTATCCAGGCTATCATAGCTGAAGGGAAATCCGATGAATGGAAAGTCCTGAGGGTGACTGCGGATGGGGCGAGCCTCGAACCCGCTGAGGATATTGTGGGCATGAAAAACTATGACGCATGTGATAAGCTCCGCGATCGCTATGGTGACAAGATTGGCATCGCAATTATCGGTTGCGCAGGCGAAATGAAAATGTTCAACTCGACCGTGGCTATTACGGACCCCGAAGGTCGGCCCGCCCGCCACTGCGCCCGCGGAGGGATGGGGGCCGTCATGGGCGCTAAGGGTCTAAAAGCCGTTGTAGTCGATGATTCAAACGGCGAACTGCGTAAACCTGTAAACGAAGAGTCTTTTAAGGCCGCTGTCAAGGAATGCGCAGAAGCTATAAGCACAGGATCTTTTACCGAGTTGTTTCATAAATTTGGTACCCCCGCTTTTATTGATATTGACAATGACCGCGGAAGCCTTCCCACACGCAACCATCGTGCGGGCTCTTTTGAGCAGAAGGATATGATTAATGCTAATAAGCTCCAGGAGATAACCAAGGCCAGGGTTGGCAATACGGGAGCTGGACATACCTGTATGCCGACCTGTCTTGTGCAGTGTTCGCCTGCGTTTTATGATAAAGACGGCAAATATGTCACCAGCGGATTCGAGTATGAGACCATCGCCATGTTGGGAGCTAATTGTGGAATAAACGATCTGGATGCCATCGCCCGCATGGACCGAGCTTGCGATGAACATGGATTTGATACTATTGAAATGGGTTGCACCATAGGACTTTTGAATGATGCTGGCCTTTTCGAATTCGGCGATTCAGCTGGAGCCGAAGCCCTTGTCCAGGAGGCCGCCCAAGGGACTTATTTGGGGAGGATTGTGGGAAGCGGCACTGCTAACGCCGGGAAAGTTTTTGGTATCGATCGCGTTCCGGTCTGTAAAGGTCAAGGTATCCCAGCTCATGCCGCCCGGTCCTCCAAAGGGTGGGCTATATGTTATACTTCCAACCCCCAGGGCGCAGATCATACGGTAGGTGTTGTTCTGGATGAGCCTCTTGCCAAAGAGGGCCAGGTGGAAAGGAGCAGGCAGATCCAGATTCTCATGACTGCACTCGACTGTACAGGCCTTTGCCTGTTTACTTTTTTGAATGAGGCCCTTGGAAACCTCACCTCCCTGATCAATAATCTTCTCGGGTTGAATATGTCCAAGGACGATTACATACAAATGGGGAAAGACGTCCTGAAAGCGGAAAGGGACTTCAATATCAGGGCGGGTATCGGACCAGAAGCAGACAGGCTGCCAGACTGGATGACTACGGAGCCTCTGCCGCCTACCAACGAGGTATTCGATGTAGCTCAGGAGGAGATTGATGATTTCTGGAATTTCTAAAAAACCCGCTGAAACAAGCGATCTTCTCTGAATGAAAGAAGCCCGTATGGTTGTTCCATCGCATGGAGAGCAATGCTCATATAATATAGAAATCTATAATATAAACAGTAGAGATAGGCTATGCAGGTAGAGATAAGAATTGCTACTATCCTCCGCAATAAGATATCATCTTTCGATAAAAATTTGGTAAAAGACAAATGGGATTTGCCTGAAGGTATCAAGGTGTCCGAGATATTGCAAATGCTGAATTTAACAAACTCTTTCACTATCCTGGTGGTCAACGACCGCCAAGTGAATAAAGAGACAATATTGAGGGATGGAGATGTCTTGAAGGTTTTTTCAGCGGTTAGTGGTGGCTAGCGCTTATAGTGGGACATATATGATTTAATGCTTTACGTTCAAGCAGGATTATTGTAAACGTCGCGCAAGCCCAGAAAGGCCAGGATAGATACCCCCGGAGCGGTGTACCACATAATCATCTGGAGGATTGAAAGACGGCGATTTTTCGCAGCGACCCCGCTAGAACCGATTTGCTCAAAAGCCTCGGGCGCCTGCTGTCAGAAACTGGGTGTTTCGCCTGGGCCTTGATCCCCGATCAAAAATTTGACGCTTGACAGGTTGGAGGGTTTGAATTACTATCTGGACAGTCTAGCCAGATTAGGATTTCATTGTAAAAGGTGATAAATATGGAACATTGGCAGCTACAAGATGCAAAAAACCGTTTCAGTGAAATTGTCAACAAAGCGCTGCGGGATGGACCGCAGGTTGTTACCCGACGCGGTAAAAAAACCGTCGTAATTATGTCGGTTGAACAGTATCAGAGCTTAGTGAGGCCCGCAGTTAATATCGTCGACTTTTTTCAAGAATCGCCACTGCGAGGCGAAGATCTGGACCTGACGCGCAAAAAAGACAGTGTCCGAAAGGTGGTGATTTGAATTATTTACTGGACACGTGTGTGATTTCCGAATTGGTGAAAACGAAGCCGGACCTTCGCATGGTGCAATGGATTCGTTCACAGGACGAAGAAAACCTCTTCCTGAGCGTAATCACGATTGGTGAAATACAGAAAGGAATATCCAAATTGCCCGATGGCCGCAAGAAAAAACAACAATTACAGAACTGGCTGAACAAGGAACTGCAGGAACGATTCAAGGACAGGATTCTTGAAATAACGATAGGAACCGCCCGTATATGGGGGCAGGTCCTGAAAGCTTGCGAAAAAAAAGGGGTAATCTTACCTGCGATTGACAGCCTGATTGCATCTCAGGGTATTTTCCATAAAATGACAATTGTGACCAGAAATGTTTCCGATATGAAACCCAGTGGTGCCCAACTGTTCAATCCGTGGGCAACCGGCTAATCGTCCCATCGTTAAGCATTTACAATCAGCGGGTAGTCGAACAAACATCTATGGTCGAAAGATTCACTTTTCCGAAATGCTCCGCTTGGGCGTCAATTAACTTGCGTGCGACGTCTCTTTACGACTATGTGGAATTGAATGTGCCGGTTTTGACAAGAATGTTCGCTCGGCGAATTAAAGGCTATCGTTCAATAGGCTATGAAATCGAGGAGGACTGATTCTGAAAAGCGGCTGTATCCTGCTTACTTGGCGCAAAAATGGGGCCTAAAATCGCATATAACAAAAAACGGCTTCAGTAAGTCGCTGAAACCGTTTGGGAAAATAAAAAATGGTGCCGAAGGCCGGACTTGCCAGATAGTCAATTAAATCAATAAGTTACTGAAACACAAGTGAGTTTAAGCGAGTTTTTGTACGCTCCTGGCCGCATAATCGCATATTTTTAACGGTTCTTATGGTCTGTCAGCCCTTTCAACAGAGCGTCGAAATAAGCTGATACCTTTTCGTATGATTCATCTGCAATCCTGGTATCCTTATCGATCTTCCCGGATAAGTCGAGCAATGTAGTTGTCATAAATTATTTCCGCAGCTTCAATGGCTCTCGCTTCGCCGGTTGCCATTAAATCGGCATAAATTAGAAGCGGAGGGACAAACCCGTTTTCAGCCAACTCCCACCCAAAAGTCCAGAAGGGCGTCAGGATCTCCACATTGCCGTTAGGATCTTTTTGAAACTTGAATTTGTAGATGAGTTTTCCCGGCAGTTGATCAGTGTAAATGGTATACCTTTCGGGTTTTAAATGCCCCGTCAATTTAGCGGCAGCGATTTCACCCCCCCATAAGAAACCAAAATCTGCCGGCTTTATGTTTTTCCACCAATGGTGGGCGTTCGTCCTGAATTTTTCTTGAACGAGCTTGGGTTTAAGGTTTTCGGGGTATGCCTCTACCCATCGTCTCAACAATTGCCCTGTTTTGAGCAGCTGTCGGCCTTTTTTCGCCATGTCGATAAGAAAACCGAGCTCTTTGAGTTCGGTTATCACAAAATCAACCGTTCCCAAAGCGACATTGGCTGCTTTGGCCATATCGCGGTAAGTTCCCTTCTCCATTCCCGGATTATTGAGCAGAGCAAAGATTAGTTTCAGTCCGCCGGGCTTAAATAGGCGTTTGACTGGTTTGGTCTTCATGGCCTTATTCGGCTTTTCGCCTTTGACAAATATATAGAGTGGGGTGGCGTCGATGAAAGCGTTTCCGGCGGCATCGATAAAAAAGATGCCCTGATTCCTCATCATTTCTGCGAGCTCGGGATTAACATAATCGGTTACCAGCAAGCCATCAGCGGCGGTGTCCATTTTCTGCTTCAGTAAAGCGACTGTCGCCCGGTTCAGCCGAAGCTTTACTTCCGCTTTTAACTCCCACTTTTTGCCTTCATGGGCAAGCCGCACGATGCCGTCACCGTATAAATCCGTCCCAGTCTTTTCGTATATAAAGTCGGCACCTATCCGGGTTCTCTTACGGAAAACATCTAGCGCTTTTTTAACAAGAGTTTTTTCTCGTGGTTGCATCTGTATTGTTCTTGTTCATAAAGTTTTTCTGTTCAGTAATAATGAACATATAAAAATAATGAACAAGTGTCAATATAAATGCTTAATTCTGGAGCTTTAAAATGCAGTTCACTGAGAATGAGATGGGCTTGTTCAATAAATCCTCATGTTCACTGGTAATGAACGAGCCAGAAAAACGAACATTCGGATGAGATTCGATGATAAATTAGATTTATGCCAAGTTATAATTGATTTTAACTATATGAAATTATATAAATAAAACTGGAATCGTAACAACGATGGACATTCTGAGGACTGATTTGAAGAATCAAGAAACAACAAATAAGCAGATCCTGATTGCAGAGAGGGAACTTGCTGCTCTTGATGCAAAGAGGAAGGTTCTGCAAGATAGAATCAAAAAGCTTAAAAGCTCGAAGCAATCAATCGCTGATGAACAGCTTCCGTTTGACCGACTATCGGTACCAAAGGTAGCAAATGAGTCAACCCAGGAGCATAAAATTGCTCTTTTTAGGTCGTTATTCCGTGGCAGGGAAGATGTCTATCCAAGACGCTTCGAGAGCAAACGTACCGGCAAAATTGGCTTCCAGCCAGTCTGCCGGAATGAGTGGATCAGGCCTATTTGTCAAAAACCCAAAATCAAATGTGGTGAATGTGAAAACAGGGATTTTATGCTGCTTTCCGACGATGTTGTTCGAAATCACCTAATTGGCATTGATCCTACTGACAGATACCGGCGTGAATTTGTGATCGGTGTATATCCCATGCTTGTTGATGAAACCTGCTGGTTTTTGGCGGTTGATTTCGACAAGGAGGAATGGAAAGAGAACTCCAGAGCTTATCTAGAAACCTGCGAAACGTTTAATGTTTCAGCTGTACTCGAAAGATCAAGGTCTGGAAACGGTGGTCACATCTGGATCTTTTTTTCAGAACCCATACCGGCAAAACTCGCGCGTCAGTTGGGCGCTTTTATGCTGACCAGGACAATGGAGACTCGACCTGAGATGGGATTTCGTTCCTATGATCGATTTTTTCCGAGTCAGGATACCCTTCCTCGGGGTGGATTTGGAAGCTTGATTGCCCTTCCACTGCAGGCTAAACCGAGAAAGAAGGGAAACAGTCTTTTTGTCGATGAAAACTTCCATCCTCACTCTGACCAGTGGAGTTACTTGTCAGTAGTCCAACGTATGAGTTTTGCGGAAGTTCAATCCATCGTGGATAAAGCTGCTTATCGGGGTGGAGTGCTGGGGGTCAGGTTTGTCAGCACCGATGAAGATGATATTTCGCCCTGGCTGTACAGTCCATCCGGTAGAAAGCCTGAAGTTAAGATCAAGGGGCCATTACCGAACGCCGTAGATTTGGTGCTTGCAAATCAAATTTACGTCAGTAAAGAAGGTCTACCGCCGGTACTGAAAAACAAATTAATTCGTTTAGCCGCTTTCCAAAACCCGGAGTTCTACAAAGCACAGGCGATGCGTTTCCCGACATTTGACAAACCTCGCATAGTTCACTGCTGCGAAGATTTTCCGAAACATATTGGGTTGCCGCGGGGATGCTTTGAAGACACAACTGAGTTGCTCCATTCTTTGGGAATCCAGACAAGAATAGTTGACGAGAGGTTCGAAGGCGAGCGAATAAAAGCAAAATTTTGCGGAAAGCTAAGGTTGGAACAGCAAAATGCAGCCGATGCTCTCCTGGAATACGACACCGGTGTGTTGGCAGCATCGACCGCCTTTGGGAAAACTATAGTTGCAGCGTATTTAATTGCTGAACGATCTGTGAGCACTCTGATCCTGGTTCATTTAAAAGAACTTCTCTACCAATGGATCGATCGTTTGAACGCTTTTCTCGATGTCTCCATTGAGGAAATAGGACAGATCGGTGGAGGAAAACGCAAGCCAACCGGCATTATAGATGTAGCAACGATTCAGAGCTTAGGCCGGAAGGGCGTTGTAGACGACATTGTCGCCGAATACGGGCATCTGGTAGTGGATGAATGCCACCATATTTCGGCAAGGAGCTTTGAAATCGTTGCCCGGAAGTGCAGGGCAAAATTTGTAACCGGACTTTCGGCAACAGTTACCCGTAAGGATGGTCACCATCCGATTATTTTTATGAACTGCGGGCCGGTTCGTTATAAAGTTGATGATAAGAAACAGGCGGCAGAAAGACCATTTGCCCACAAGGTCCTTGTCAGAGAAACCGATTTTAAGATGCCCGCATCATTTGAAGCAGATCAATACACTGCCATCCATGAAATTTATAATGCGTTATTACAAAGCGATGAACGCAACCAAATCATTGTCGCCGACGTAATGAAGGCCATTCAACAAAATCGTTTTCCAGTTATCCTGACCGAGCGTAGGGAGCATCTTAAAGAGCTAATTGTCATGAAAGGTGGAATGGGGAAAAAGCAGCGGCAGGCTTCTCTACACGCACTTCAATCTCTTCCGGATCATGCAGAGAAAGCGGTTCTCGCTACTGGCCGGTATTTAGGGGAAGGATTCGACGACGAAAGGCTTGATACCTTATTTTTGACTTTGCCGATTTCCTGGAGAGGTACTCTAAATCAATACGCTGGTCGTTTACACAGACTCCACGACAGCAAAAAGGAGGTAGTGATATACGATTATGTGGATTTGGATGTACCGGTTTTGGCAAGAATGTACGATCGGCGAATTAAAGGTTACCGCTCCATAGGTTATGAGATTGAGGATGACAAATCATAAAGGGTAAAGAATTTAATGGGTTTGTCACTTAACCGTCCGACTCAATGGGTCACCCTTTGGTTTCTGGCTTTCACCAGTGTGGCCGCTACGTAACCTACCGGTGAACCCCACGCTCCCATCCCGAACCTGATTCCCAGCTGCCGGGCCGAAGGCCCGACGGTGGCTACGTAACCTTCTGCCATGAACCGGATCTATAGATCTGGAGGTACCTGTAAACCTTCAGCCTCAATGGGTAGCCTCCTTCATCACAACCTCCTTTCTCTGGGTGGCTCACAGCTCGTGGGCCACCCTTTGTGTTTTAGGCACACTTGAAACTCACCGCATGTATTAGAAAGGATTATAATAAATGAATATGGTTTGTAAATTATGTTTGATATGATATAATGAATACAACTGGTCAGTGGCCCGAGAACCGTGAGTACATATGAATGCTCGAAACATGGATCGGCTTACCGTGCATAGCTGAGACTCATTAAGGGAACCAACAATGGCCTACGAAGAGAAGGTAAAGCTTTTTAATATAAAACGTTATTTGATGCCTTTGCCCCCCTTGGGAACAAAGAACTGGACCATGCGAGATTACATCAGATTCATTGACCAGCATGGCAGATGGTGCCCGGAGGGCAAGGATAAATGAGAACTATACGATGAAAGCTCCCTAAACGATTTGCTCACATCGTTCAACCAGCTTCAGGCAGTTGACCCCGAGTATTGATATACTGCGGCAACATTCTGGACGGATCAGATTCCAAGTGTTTAAAGTGCGATTACTGCGTTCTTTGCGGATGATATGTGTCAGTTCAGATGACCCGGTTTTCAAAGGGTATGTAACGTAGCCATCTGATCTGGCTCTTGAGGTGACTTAAAGGTTAAATCACAACTATCAGGACATAGGTTACCCGAGTCTAAGGGCAAAAAATGTCATGACATAGGTTACCCATAAAAACTCAAACATATATTTTTGAAGGTATATCGTAGGAAAAAGTTTCAACGAGTTCGTCACCAAGATATACCTGAAGTCTGTGAATTTGAGTAACTATGACTGCTTTCACGTACGAATATACCAGCTCTTTTGAAACAATAAATTTTTCACCAAAAACGTCCATCACGCGATTGCTTCGAATAAATCGGATGAGAATCACATTGCCCTCCGGAATATGATCTAAAACCGGCAATTTGGTATTTGGTCCCAGTTTATGGGGAACATATTTATGTTGCTCGGTGAACTCATCCGGTGTTCTGCCTTTCAGGCAACTGTAGCGATGATGCCGATTGTGGAAAGTCTGAAAGTTTTTGCTTTGACGTTTTAAATATGCGTAACTGGCAAACCACTGCCGTCTAAAGAATTTGCGGTTGTATGTATCATTAAAATGTTCAATTTCGCCGTTGCGCCATGGTTCGCCAATCGGTATGAAAACCGGCTGGATGCCGAAATACAGACAGGTTCTGATCACAACGCCAAAGGACCTTGGGTACTTATTGCTGCCGCGGAAGCTCAGTTCATTGTCCAGCTGCAAGTAATCCGGCGGACCTAAAACCTTCCAACATCGCAGCAGGCCAGCGGCAACCGGCCTGTCCTGCTTGGTTCTTTGAGATTCGATATACACGCGATGGCTGAATCGATCCATCACGTTGAGCGAGTAAAATCGGCCGTCTCCTTTGATATATCGCGGGCCGACAAGGTCGGCTTGGTGAATGTTGTTAAAATCCAGTGCCTCTATGAAATAGGGGTATTCCACCCCTTTGGGCACATATGCAGTTTTTTTTAATCAGCCCTTCGTGTTTAAGCACCCGGTGGATCGTGCTGTCCGAAGGGAATCCATAATCGGCCTTGCGCATCTCCCATTTTATGGCGCTTGTGCCGACCTGGGCAAACGGCTCGGCTTCCAGGCGTTTTCTGGTTGCAATTATACGCTGCCGTTCAATCTCACTGATGCGCTGGGGGCTTTTTCTTGGAGCCCGGCTCTGGTCTTTGAACCAGAGTTTTTCACCGCTGCGGTAGCGTTTGAGCCATTTAAAGAACCACTTTTTTGATCGTTTCAGGCTTGTGTAAATGTCTTTCGGTGATTCACCTTTTATCAATCTTTCGATGGCCGATTTTCTGATTTGCTCTTCCATGTGAATGCCTCCTGCAGCAAGTTATATCTGCAGTGACTATACATGGAAAAAAAGCCATTGGGTAACCTATGTCGTGAAAGTTTTGACCGTTAAGGGTAACCCATGTCGTGACATTTTTGGGTAACCTATGTCGTGAAAGTTCTCAGTTAGTCGCTAGTCCCACTCTTCT
>Ga0316189_10003912_pt1 | contig 14428 bp, 14 predicted proteins | sample LowCovwburrow_MG_FD_204930 | JGI IMG/M metagenome (GOLD analysis project Ga0316189, IMG submission 204930) | Coastal sediment microbial communities from Maine, United States - Lowes Cove worm burrow | ecosystem: Environmental > Aquatic > Marine > Coastal > Sediment | place: USA: Maine...
CCGACTTTCTTTTCTAATTCCTCCATCTTGATTAACAAATCCTTATGAGTTAATAGCATCTGTTTCATCTTTGTATAAATCCGCATGATTTGTATGTTCACCTGCCTTGCTCTTTTACTTCTCAAACACTTGATAGCATCAATACGCCATGTTCCGTAAATACCATTGGTTTATAGCGGGTTCCACCACGGTTTGAGGTCACAAATTGTGACCTCAAACCATCGAATTCTTCTGTTGTTAATTCAAACATAAAATCATCTGGGAAGTTTTCAAGATTACGCCTTACTTGTTGTTTCAATGTTTTGGTTTCTACACCATATAATTCTGCTAAATCCCTATCTAACATGACCTTTTCTTCCCTAATCAAGTATATCTTGTCCATTACTACTTCATCAGGAATTAGTACTTTATTCTGGTCTTGGCTCATAACGCAAAAATAAACTTATAATTGGAGGTGACAATTTGACTCCATTGGAACATACCTAATCCTACCTAACTTGAAGTGCCAATTTGGCTCCTCAAGTCTCCAAACTCTGTTGCCAAGGAAAAATCAGGAAAGTAATGCTAGGACTTAGATTATCTTTCAGGGTTAAAAAAATTAAAAAACTATTCAATAACTCCTAAAACATTATCCCTACCCTTATGTTGAATCACCCCTAAACTCGATTCCTTTAATTCTAAATCATTAGAACATATAATTACATTAAGGCAGTCTATCATTGAAGCGATTCCTTGAGATTCAATGATAACAGTTATTTTCTTGCCAGGAGCAGGTTTTTCTTCTCCTTCTGCCAAGGTTAGTCTTATGCCATAAAATGTTTCATCAACATCTAAGTGAGTAACATCTTGAAATATCAAATCTATATTTTGATCGTCTTTCTCATTTTTAGGACTTCGAATTAATAGCTGACTATGACTCATATCATAATCTGCCAGTCTAAACCTTCTCGATGACTCAAATTCTTTCATAATATTTGTTATTATGTCTCAGATCCCAATCCCCATATCCACAATCCACCAATCCCAAAATTTCACCTCCCATACCATTTCGCCACCACTTCTTGTGCCAGCTTATTCTGGGGGGTAAATCTTTTATCAGCCAAGCCGCCAGCATTCTCGTGGTCGGGAAACCATTTCCAGAGGAAGCCACCAGCAAACCATGGTTCAAACCAAAAGGAACGATAGAGCGCTTCGTAGGCATTCTTCTGGGCAGACATATCAACTTTTTTGTCTTCAGGTTGATCCCAGTGACCCTTTGTTGCATACTCCACACTTTGATAACCGTATTCAGTGAAAAGGATCGGCTTACCAAAACTTTCGCCGAATTCTTGCAGTTTGCCTTTCTCTAATTCCCAGCCCACAAGTAATTCGTCTAATGTGGGGCGTTGATTCTCACTGAGAGGGAAGTATGCATCCACTCCAATGTAATCAAGATCACCCCAGAAGGTGATGTTTTGATAATTGTCCCAGTTGGCAGCATAGGTAAGGGGCCCTTTGTAAACTGTTCTTACCTGCCCGATCAGTTTTTTCCAGAACTCAGGTCGCTCCTTAACCGCATGGCGGTACTCCGTCCCGATGCAATATAGGTCAACATCAAGGGAGTCTGCAAGCCGGGCGTAGGTGAGGATATAGTTTGAGAAATCATTTTCCCAGGCTTGCCAGTCTTCTTCACTGTCCAGTTTGAACTCCCCGGCCCAGCCGTCTCCTCTCACCCACACATGAGGTTTTAGCATGACACGGTAACCTACTTCTTTTGCTGCTCTTATCGATTCGGCCGCTCCTTCGGGTTTTTCGCCATACCATTGTCGTTGATAATCAAAGCGTACCATGGGTTCATCTTTTCTGGAGAAAGCGTAAGGAATAATCGAGACCCAATTGGCATTTACCTTGCGAAAATCTCGTATTTCATCCCTGGTAAGGGTAGTGCGAGTTGCAACCAGGTTGAGCCCGTTGATGCGGTCATTTGGCATAAAGGTCTCTTTGCTGCCGAAAACTAAAACACCGGCAAAGAGTGCTGAAGCAACAACTGAAGCGATTATGATAAATTTATTAAAAAGCTGCATCGCTTATTTTTTGGCAAATAAGATCAAAAGTATCGGTAAAAGTGTCAAATCAATGACCAATGCTAATAACAAGGTAATTGAAATCAGTAAACCGGTATAAAATGTTGCCTGAAAGGACGAAAAAATAAAAATAGAAAACCCCGCAGATAGAATCAGGGTGGTGATAATCATTGCTTTTCCGGTTGAAAGGTAAGTATGCATTAGGGCGGGAACATAGTTTGGATTCCTATTGAGCTCAAGTTTGAACCGGCTGAGAAAATGAATGGTGTCATCCACAGCAATGCCGAAAGCAATAGCGAAAATTATAGACGTAGACAGCCTAAGTGGAATCCCAAAAATACCCATGATCCCTGCAAGGAAAATAATGGGCAGGACGTTAGGGATTATAGAGATTATGATCATTCTGAGTGATCTAAATAAAATGGCCATAATGAAAGCAACAGCAGATATCGCAATTGCAAGGCCAAAAATAATGTTGTCCACCAGAGCTTCTGTCGTCAGGTCAAAAAGGAGGGATGTCCCGGTTAGTCTCACCTCGAGTACGCCGGGATTGACCCGCTCTTTAAGGTATTGTTTTAAGTTCTCATGCTGTTGCAAGCCTTTAGCACTTCCTACGTCCCCGGTAAACCCGGTAATACGCCCTGAAGTCAGATCATCATTTACAATTGATATGGGAAAGTGGCGCTTGTTTTGGATCACCTGACGAGTGATCCGGTTGTAGTCCTTTGGATCTGTAAGTTGATAAAACTCCGGCTGGCCACCATTATTGGCCATGTTAAGTGATTTGGCCAATCCTGCCGGGGAGATCAGGTTATTGGATTTGTATTCAGCCTGAAGAAAAGTGTCAAGTGAACCGATTTCGGCTATGATTTTTGGGCTGAACAGTGTTTTATCCGGTGACTTTACTTTCAGGTCAATTTCAAATGGTTTGGACCCTTGGAAGTAATTATCAAAAAAAGTAAAATCCCTGGTGACTTTGTGGTCTTTGGGGAAGTCTGCAATCAGGGGTGTATCTATCACTAATCTACTTATACCCCAAAGTGCAATCAGGAGAAGGGCTCCGTAGACTGCCAGGATCATTATGCCACTACGCAGGTTAAAAACAAATATTTTTCCTAGTATGAAGTTCCAAACCCTGTGCCCTTTTGTGGTTTTCGGAGTGCCGGATAAAGTAGCAGCCGCTGGTATTAAACTAAAGGTTACCCCATAAGTAATCATTACCCCAATGGCGGTATAAATGCCCAGGTTTTTTACCGGCAAGGAATCGGTGAGCAGCAAGGTTGAAAAGCCGATGGCGGTGGTCAGGGAAGTGAGGAAAGTGGCCAAACCTACTTCACGGAAACTCAACCGAATGGCTTCGGTTTTCGCAACCCCATCAGCGGAAAGATCAAAGTATCTGGTGAGGAAATGAGTGATGTCAGACATGGCCGTGATAAGTAGAATAGTTGGAAGCATCGAGGAGAGTACATCGATTGCTTTGCCTGTCAATACCAATGTCCCAAGGCTTAGAATTATTGAAAGGCCAACCACAATTAGGGGAATCACCACCCATTTAATATACCTGAACATCAGATATAGCACTGCAACTATTAGCACCAGTGACAGAGCCAGGAATTTCATGAAATTTTCACGTATCAACTGGACAAATACCGATTGAGCTTGTATGCGTCCAGCTATGTGAAAGGCGCTAAAACCACCAGTAGAGATAATTTCCTCTATAGCTTGACTGAGCGCATTTTCCTTTTCTTTTTGCAGGTATCTTTCGTGGTAAACGATCAGGCAAACAGCTTGGATGCTATCATTAATGAGCTTACTTGCCATGTTCGGATGAGAGTTAACCTGGGTTTGATCATTCTTAAGTTTTGAGGAATCATTAATGTGGAGGTACGGCACCAGCACAGTTCCCAGGGGTGTGTTAATTACTTTTTTTGCGCTTATTGGCGAAATCACTTTTGTTACCCCGTCGATTGCCGTCAAACCCGAACTTAAGGAGTCGATTTGGTTGAGAAAACCTACTTTGAATATTCCGGCAGGGTTTTCAATTCCTACTAAAAGGTAGTCATTGTCGTTTCTATATCGATCAACATATTCCTGGTAAAAAATCCATTCAGGGTCATCTTTTTCGAAGAAATTGTCAAAGTCATAATTGAATTGAAGACTGGGCATTTGAATTAAGCCCAAAATGCTGATGGCGGCCACCATTGCAATGTTCCAGTAAGCTCGTTTTGTTGTCACCCTCCCAATTTAATTGAATAAAGGAAAGCCATCCAACTTGATTCGCTCAAATGAAGAGGATTACTTCAAAAGACCCGCAATTTCCCGGATTCCAATTTGATTAGCGATTCCCGTTACATCGTTTTCATTGTCAAAGCCATCGTAGCGAATAGTGAAAAGTGATTGATCCAGTGGAACCTGCAATTCATAATGCAACGGGTCGTTTTCATCTTTTTGCAGCATCCCTTTGTAAGAATCAATTTTGATGACTTTTTGGTTACCACCGGCCATGCTAGCGAATAGGGGATTGGTCAGGAAACCACTTAATGCACCAAGAAGTGGTGAATCGGTGACCAGTTCGATGGAGATGGTTTTTTCTTCACCTGGATAACTGCGATTTACAAAAACACCAGTCAGTCCGGTGGCATTGCCTACAGCAGCATCAGATTCCTGATCATAGGCATTTCCTGCAAGTTCAGTCGGTAAAACCTTCAGGATTTCCTGACCTAGCAAAATGTCCAGTTCTGATAAAGACTGTTGCAAGGCAAAACGTGTATTTTCAAGGTCGTCCGATTGGTATGCCGATGCAGCTTCATCAAGTTTGGCATTGACGTCTTGTGCCTGGACGATGATTGTTGCGAGTATAAAAATTATGGATAGGATAGATTTCATTTTGTTTAGATTTTGAGTTGCCAACTAGTTTTCGCCAAGCATTGATTTAATGGCCGACAGGTCAAATTCATCGGAAGCTGCCATCACAGTGTCCTCTGATTCGAAATTGATGAATTTCATGATAAAGAGTGTAGACTGCCCTAATGGGACGCTCAGTTGATAGCCTGAATAATCAGAATATTCAATTAAAGCTTTATTGCCCTGCACCGTGGTTCGTTTGTACTCAGTGCCATCCGATTGGCCAGATTGCATGTAGGCCGGATTGGTCATGTAAGCATTAATACTGGAAACCATCACAGAATTGTTATTGATGAGGACTTCTAATTGCTGGTCATCGGCGCCATAGTTTCGGCCGATATTTAGTCCGGCAAAACCAACCCCTGAGGTAAGGATTTGATCCTGATCGTCGAAATAATCGAGGCCAGAAACATCCTCTGGAAAACTTGCCAGAACCTGCTCACCGATTTGTAACTCAACTCCCCTCATCGCTTCCTGTATGGAAAAACGTACCTGGCTATAGCTTTTTGAATCCAGGGATGAACGGGCATCGGAGATATTGGCCAATACATCAGGCGGTGCCAGCTTCAATCCGCTGCCTCTGGTGTTGTTGGCCCGGTTGGTGTTGTTCGATGAATTGTCAGGAACTTCTTCTGCCACAGGCTTATCTTTTTTTTCATCGACCCCGATTTCTTTCAAAAGGCCCTTACCGGCCTTTTGCTTTAATTTTTTCATTAGTTGGGCGTCGCAATCAAAATGTCCAAGACAAGAGAATACGACTAAGAGAAGGGTGATTGATCGCATCATTAGATTGGGATTTATTCTATATCAAATATAGTTTATTTAAGATGGAATAGAAAGTGTTAGCATGGTTTGACTGTCCTGAAAAAAACATTATAAAACCACGCTCCCCTCTCAATTTCATTATTTTTGAACAACTATTAACCAAGGGGACTAAATGAAGCAATACCACGATTTAATGAGGCATATTCTCGACAAAGGTGTTGAGAAAACTGATCGTACAGGCACTGGAACGAAAAGTGTTTTTGGTTACCAGATGAGGTTTGACCTGGCGGATGGATTCCCATTATTGACAACAAAGAAACTACACCTTAGATCGATCCTACATGAATTGCTATGGTTTTTGAAGGGGGAAACGAACATCAGTTACCTTAAAGAAAACGGCGTTTCCATTTGGGATGAATGGGCGGATGAAGAAGGAAACCTTGGGCCTGTTTATGGTTATCAATGGAGAAGCTGGCCATCATCGGATGGCAGATATGTTGATCAGATCACCAATGCCATCGATCAGATAAACGATAACCCCGATTCAAGGCGAATAATTGTCAGCGCCTGGAATGTGGGGCAGTTGCATGAGATGGCCCTACCACCTTGCCATGCGTTCTTTCAGTTTTATGTCGCTGATGGTCGATTGTCTTGTCAGCTTTACCAGAGAAGCGCCGACGTCTTTCTGGGAGTTCCCTTCAACATTGCTTCTTACGCCCTTTTACTTCAAATGATGGCCCAGGTGTGTAACCTTGAGGCGGGTGAGTTCGTCCACACTTTTGGCGATGCGCATTTGTATTCTAATCACATGGAGCAGACCGAGTTATTGTTGAGTCGTGACACGAGACCTTTACCAACTATGGTGATTAACCCGGAAGTGAAGAGTATTTTCGATTTCTGTTTTGAAGATTTTGAGTTAAAGAATTACGATCCGCATCCCCACATCAAGGCCCCTGTGGCAGTCTGAGATTTTCAATCATGGCAGAAAAGAGTAGTGTTTTTGATATGATTGGCCCCATCATGATTGGGCCATCCAGTTCTCATACAGCAGGTGTTGTGCGAATTGGAAGGGTAGGGATGATGCTCCTGGGTAGTGTGCCCGAAAAAGCGGAGATCATTTTCTATAACTCGTTTGCCAGAACATATGAGGGCCACGGTAGTGACCGGGCCATCCTTGCCGGGCTGATGGATTTCAAAACTGATGACCCAAGAATAAAAACAGCCATTGAATTGGCGCAGGAGGAGAAGATCAATTACTCTTTTAAATCGGTGGGCAATGCTTCAACCATGCATCCGAATACGGTTAAAATGAAGCTAACCAGAGGAGAGAGAACAATATCAGTAACAGGTGAAAGCAGGGGAGGTGGATTGATCAAAATAACAGAGGTAAATGGTTTTGACTCAGCTTTTAGTGCACGTTTACATACCTTGATTATTACAGCAGATGATGCGAAAGGGAGTATTTCGTACATCTCCGGGATTTTATCGCAGGATCATTGCAATATTGCAACCATGACCGTTTCGCGAAAAGGCAAACATGATGTAGCTTGCCAGATCATAGAAATGGATAGTGGTTTGAAGCCAATCTCACTTGAATACATGAGAAGTCTTAGCTGGGTGAGTGAAGTGATTTATATTCCAAACATTGATCTATAGAAGAAGCTATCATGAAATATTTTGGTATCATATTATTAATGCTACCGGGTGCCTTATTTGCCCGACAAGAACCAGCTAAACAATATGGATTAGCTGAATGCATTGAAATTGCCCTAGACAAAAATCTGTCGGTTAAGTTGAGTCGGCTTGATATGGAGTCCACAGGGATTGACCTGTTTCAATCGAAAATGAACCGGTTACCCAATCTTAACTTTAATGGTGGTTACGGTTTCAACTGGGGTCGATCTATTGATCCAACAACTAACGATTTCATCAACCAACAAATCAAATTCAGTTCATTTTCGGGGAACAGTTCAGTCACCCTTTTCAATGGTCTGCAACTCAGTAATTCGATCAGGCGTGACCAGTTGAATTTTGAAGCTTCTCAAAATAATCTTGAAGACACCCAGAATGACATAGCTGTAATGGTAACCACCATATACCTGGATGTTATTTTCAATCGGGAGTTGTTACAAAATGCGCTTTCGCAATTAGAGGTTACCAGGAAGCAGCTTGATCAGACAACAAAATTGGTCGATGCGGGCTCATTGCCTATCACCAATAAATTGGAGTTAGAGGCACAAATAGCTGGCAATGAAGTTGAAGTAGTGAATACTGAGAACAGTTTGAACCTGTCACTTCTCAACTTGAAGCAGGTACTGCAAATTCCTGCAAGCGATGATTTTGATGTTGTGGCCCCTGATATCGAGGTGAATACATTGGATCAAATCCTTCCGCCAGTTGCTGATGTGTATGATTTAGCCTTGTCATCCCAGCCTGAAATTAAAAGTGCCGACCTTCAGGTTGAAAGCTCCATATTGAACCTTAGGGTGGCCAAGGGTGCCCTTTCACCTCACCTTACATTAAATGGCTCTATCAGGACGAATTTTTCAGATGCTGCAAATAGGCAGCGGACCATTTTTGAAGGAACAACAACAAGGGAAGTACCCATTGGATTTTTGGCCAGTGATCCTAATGAAGCTGTGAATGCCATACTTGATGTGCCTAACATCGTTAAGGTTGACCCGGATTTTACTTTTCGTGAGCAGTTTGATGAAAACCTGAGTAAGTCGCTTTCTCTCAATCTTCAAATTCCTGTTTTTAACCGTTGGAATACCAGGAATAATATGCAGCGGGCAAAGATTGGCAACAAGCAGGCAGAAATTAATGCGGAGCAGGTCAGAAACCAATTGCGACAAAACATTGAAACTGCCTATAATAATGCCACTGCTTCACTGAAGTCTTACCAGGCCAGTAGCCGACAGGTGGATGCGCTGGAAAGGACCTTCGAAAACGTTGAAAATCGATACAGCCTCGGGGTGGTAAATTTTGTGGACTATCAGGTTGCCAGTAACAACCTTTTTCGGGCCAGGTCCGACTTGACCAGGGCCAAATACGAATACATTTTCAGATTGAAAATCCTGGACTTCTACCAGGGTAAACCACTATCTTTTGACTAATGAAATCTCCATAAGCAATGCCTGCATACCAACCGAGGATGAATAAATAGCCCTTCGTACTGACTGTTGGCCAAAGTTTGATAGATTCCATGGTACCATTGAAAATTTTATACACATGAAACAAAATAAAAAGAGATCAAAATTGCTTTATTGGCTTGGCGGGGCATTTGTGGTGCTAATAGTTGTAGCCATTGTGGGTAAACGTCAAGGCTGGATTGGTCAGGAAGAGGCTGTAGAGGTTACAATCGAGGAGGTGAAGCTGAGAACAATTGTTGAAAAAGTAAGCGCTACCGGCGATATTCAGCCAGAGGTTGAAGTAAAGTTGAGCCCTGATGTGGCCGGAGAAATCATCCAGTTGAATGTAGAAGAAGGGGACTCCGTTGTTCAAGGTCAGCTTCTGATAAAAATCAGGCCCGATAATTTTGAGTCTGCGGTGGAGCGCAGCAAGGCTAATCTTAACCAGCAACTTGCTAACCTGGCGAATTCAAAAGCCAGGTTGAGTAGCGCCGAAGCGCAGTTTGAACGATCAGGACTCGAGTACGAGCGTAATCAAAAACTATTTAAACAACAGGTAATTTCAGATAATGATTTTGAAGCAGCTGAAGTGAATTTTAAAGTTGCTCAACATGACCTTGAGTCGGCAAAACAAAATGTAGAAGCATCAGGATTTATCGTTCAGAGCTCAAAGGCAACAGTAAATGAGGCCTTGGAAAACCTTAGGCTGACAAGCGTCATCGCACCAATGAGCGGGATAATATCAAAGCTTAGTGTGGAAAAGGGAGAGCGGGTAGTTGGCACCCAACAAATGGCTGGTACTGAGATGCTAAGAATTGCAGACTTGCGCCAGATGGAGGTTTTAGTTGATGTGAATGAGAACGATATCGTACGTATAACTCAGGGAGATACAGCCATCATTGATGTAGACGCTTATGCTTACCTGGATAAAGAATTCAAAGGCATTGTTAGCCATATTGCGAATACTGCAAATCCTAAGGCTTCCAGCGATGCTGTTACTGAGTTTGAGGTGAAGATTCGGGTACTCAATGAATCGTATTCGGAACTGGAACAAATGGGTGACAAGAAGTACCCATTCAAGCCCGGTATGACAGCGAGTGTTGATATTATTACAGATCGTCGGGAGGGTATATTGACTGTTCCATTGGCGGCAGTCACCATGAGAAATCCGAAAGACACATTAGAAAATGAGGAGGTCAAAACGATGAATCGTGATGATGAATTGCAGGAAATTGTATTTATCAACCGGGATGACCAGGCCCTTCTAATTCCTGTCAAGACGGGTATCAGTGACTTTGATTATATCCAGGTAGTTGAGGGACTCACGGAAGGACAGACAATTGTTTCAGGCCCGTTTCAGGCTGTCTCCAAAAGGCTAGAACATGGGGATAGAATTGAGAAGATGGAAAAAGGCAATGCTTCAAGAAAAGATGATTCTGATGAGTAGTTATTGAATACTATCTAAAGGAAAAAGGGGCTCGTTACTTCCGGCTTTAAACGGATAAGTGTCAAATATTTTGGAAATAGCATTCGGCAGTATGTCCGACTTGTTTTCGATCTTTTTAGTGTAGCGCAAGTCAAGGCTTCCCTGCCAGACAGTTTTTGCAGTTTTAGTGTTCTTGAATTCTATCAATAATATGGCCTCATAAAAATTCCGGGACCTCACCTCGTAGTATCGATAGGGATTATTATAGGGAGAGTAGACCGACCGACGATAATAGGGGTCCGGATTGATATCAATGTCCGTCTTGTTGTTGGCTATAAAATTGTACTGAACCCTTACATCTGCCCTTCTATTATACTTGTATCCTCTTTCTTCGACCTCAGATTTTATCAAATCCTCTATCTCTTTATTAAGTGAAGAGGTGTCAGTCTCGGCACTTCGTTCTCCTTCTCGAGGTGAGACTATTCGGAAAGTTTTAAAAGTACTAAAGTCTTCTGCCGGATTTGTGAACGAGATTACCTGGGGGCCTTTACATGACCAAACCCCAAGAGTAAATAATAGAATAGTTGTTGATATTTTATTCATAAACGTTCCAAATAAGCAAAGTAAATATCATCATTGATTATAACTATTTATATTTATATAATCCAACATGATGTCTTTTTTGTCCTATAGTTATAATTACTTACCTCAAATATGAAACGATATTCTGCAATTTTGTTCTTATTATTTTCAATAAATGTTTTAGCTCAGAAGCCGGTGGCAACAGTGCCGTTTGAATTGTACGGTGAGCATTTATTCATAAAACTAACAGTAAACAATTCAGAAGAGGAACTTGATTTCATTTTCGATACTGGAGACGGGTTGACTGTCTTAAACTTAGCCACGGCTGATCGACTAAATATTCGTTCGGATAAAAAAGTAAAAGAAACAAGTGCTGGTGGAAGGGTAACTGGTTATTTGGTAAAACACAATAAAATCCATCTGGATGAAATTGAGATCAAGGACGTTCAGATTTATGAAACTCCCCTCACTCACCTTGAATCCGCAATTGGTAGAAAAATCGATGGTATAATAGGTTACGATTTGTTACAAAAATTTGTAGTTGAAATTGATTATAACTCCATGGAATTCCACATTTTTAAATTCGATGGCTACAAATATGGAGGAACGGGCACACCAATTAACCTCAAACTGAGGTATGCTATTCCATATGTTCCGGGAACCATAATTTTGAATACCGGGGACATTCTACAAGGAAACTTTTTTCTCGAAACAGGAGCAAGAACCGACTTGGATTTTAATACTCCATTTGTAAACCAGCAAAACTTATTATCAAAGGTTGGAGATACTTACTCCTACCTCGTGGCAGGCCTTTCAGACCATGAGACAGAGCACTCCAGGGGAAGAGTGCATCGATTTTCAGTGGCTGGTTTCACTTTTGAGGATTTGCCAGTCGGTCTTAGCCAGGAATTAGCCGGTATTCAAGGTGATGAAGAAATGGCGGGCATCATTGGAAATGAAATATTGCATAGGTTTAATGTCGTTTTGAACTACAAAAAGGGCAAGATGTGGTGGTCTGAAAATGATAAATTCGATGGGCCATTTATTGTAAACTGTTCAGGTATTTTGTTACAATTGGACAAAACCCACACCAAACTCTTAGTCCACCAGGTTTATGAAAATTCTCCAGCACAGGTTGCCGGACTAAAAAAAGACGATGAAATAGTAGAAGTGAACGGGAAACCAGCCTCTGAATTCAACCTTGTTGAGGTTAGGGATTTATTGGCAGAGGATGGTGAAACTGTAACCCTCAAAATAAAAAGTGGCAATGAAACCCGAGAAGTTCAACTTAAGTTGAAAGGGTTGATCTAAATCTATTTGAAGGTTACGATACCGCCATCTGAATTTCAAGTAGACCCTCAATTTCAGTAATAAGCTGACTGTCATTCAGCCCTTTGGCTGCTTCCAGTTTGCCTAGCAAAGCTTTTCTCCTTCCAGGGCCCTTTTCTAGCGATTTGTTAAATTGTTCCAATGCCTCTTGATACCTGCCTTTTTCAAGCAGCCAGCTTCCATACATTTCGTAAGTTGGGATGACAATCGAAGGTGGTCCGAAATTGAAAGAGATATTGCTCTCCATTTTAGTTGCTTCAATCAAGAGCTTTTCAACAACCTCATCATCGTCTTCATTCAAAAGGGCGAGGGAAGCTTCAAGCTCAAGTACGAGTACACTTGAAAGGTCAATGTCGTCCTGGTTGGGAGTTCGACCGGCAAATGAAACTCCACTACAAACTGTGATTCCTCGTGTGACGAGTTGGTTGGATGCCAAAGCAATCTCATCTTTCATTTTTGCAATGCTATTCATAAGTACATCTTGATCTCCCTTTCGGAATGCAGAATAGCCTTCAAGGAACAATTGTGAAACTTTTGATTGCACATTCAGGTTTTCCGAATCGACCTGAAGCGATGAGAATTGCCCATTCCAGTCGCCTGTTTCAGCAGAAAAGATGCCCAACATTTCGATTGCATAATATTTGGTGTAGATAGAATTATTTGTGGCGATGTAGGGCTCCATTCGTTCCATGATCTGGCGGGCATTTTCTAGGTTGTTTTTCTGCAGGTATCCATACAGCAGCCAGTGGTAAGCATGAAGGTTCCAATTCAGTTTATTATCAGGATTTATCTTTTTCAATTTGGCTTCATATGAACGGACATTTGAAGAGATGACATCATCCCACATGCCAAGGGCGATGTAAATATGTGATGGCATGTGAAGAGCGTGGCCGGCATCCGGCGCTACTTTGGAGTAATTATTTGCTGCGTTAAGGGCCAATTTCGCATGTTCGGGGTCATCGTAGGAGTGGATGAGGTAATGAAGTGCGCCCGGGTGTTCAGGGTTTTCATTCAAAATCCCCTGCGCAATTTTGGCGCCTTTGCCATAAACATCATAGTCGCGGCCCTGTTCAACACTACCAAGCAAAGACAATGCGTAGAACGCTGCTATTTCATGATTTTTAGGATATTTTTCATACAGTTTGCTCATATGTTCGGCATAAGCATCATCTCTTTCGAATTTGGTTCCGTCCCCAAAGAGAATCTCCACGCCCTTAAACAAATCTTGTTCAAAAACGCTTGGTGTCTTTTCGAGTCGCTCTTCCCGGGTTGCCGCCAGTGTGGATAACACCTCTTTACCCTTTTCATAGTTTTGTTCAGACCACAAGGGGTGGTTGTGAGTCATAGCTTCTCCCCAATAGGCCATTGCAAATTCTTTATCAGCTTCCTGCGCTTTCTGAAAAGCTGCGGCGGCATCTGCGTACATAAACGAGTGAAGTAACAGTACACCGGTTTCGAAATGCTCGATTGCTTCAGGGTTACTGGTCACATTAAATTCAATTGTACCAAGCGTCACTGAATCTTTTTGTTTTGAGTTTTTTTGACAGCCAGTAAAACCTAAAGTGGCCAGGCATAGAGTGATTAGTAGGAAGTTTTTCATCGATTTCTTTAAGAATGCTATTGAATGAAATTACAATATAGCCGATTTGATCAGTAAACTTTGCCGATAGTGTATGACTGGAGTCTGAATGTGAATGTGTCTCCTACTTTCAAACCCATGAGTAATTGACCAATTGGCGAAGCCGGTGAAATTGTAATGAAAGTAGCTCCTTCGAAATCCAGGCTGCCCACAGCAACAGCTAAATAATAGTTGCCATGAGTGCTTTTTACCACTGACCCCAAACCGATCTGCTTAGGAGATTCAGTGCAATTAATAGAATCAAGTACTCTTTTCTCTTTGGCGGCTTGTTCCAGCTGGGTGTGATATTTCGATAACTCCAGGTGCATCATGGCCCGTCCTGTTTCATATTTATCCCCGGCGCTACTCTTCTCTTCATCTTTAGCCGCATTAGAGGCCGAATGGATAGCATCCTTCAACGTATCGATTTTCTTCGACACTATTTCCATACATTGTTTATGCAGCGATTCCTTAAGTCTACTTCCCATTTGAATTATTACAAGGGTTTAAAATTAGCAATAAAGACCACGGGAGCGGCAACGTAGCAGAACATTGGCATCCATTTACAATCTTCAACTTCACCTGTTTTCCGCACTTTTTTAAAATACGC
>Ga0316189_10003913_pt1 | contig 14427 bp, 15 predicted proteins | sample LowCovwburrow_MG_FD_204930 | JGI IMG/M metagenome (GOLD analysis project Ga0316189, IMG submission 204930) | Coastal sediment microbial communities from Maine, United States - Lowes Cove worm burrow | ecosystem: Environmental > Aquatic > Marine > Coastal > Sediment | place: USA: Maine...
CCGTGGTCGCCGGAACCGTCGAGGCTGCGCGCCCCGCCACAACCATGGCAAGGTTGCGCTCTACCAACTGAGCTATTCCCGCATGTCAAATTACGCACGTCAAACTTGACGGCGCCTATTGTATTCGCCAACTGCCCCGAGTCAAGGATAATCCCAGCTAAATCCTGCAACTGGCTGAATTATAAAGATTTGTCGTGATCCTTTATGACCTTCCACGCCGCGCTCAGGTAGATAAACATGGACCAGATCGTCAGTACGGCAGCGGTGTAAAGCACCAGGTAACAGACCGCCAGCAGCCAGTTTTCGTCGCGGGCGGGATCAATGGCGAGCAAACCGGTAATGGCCAGCATCTGGAACGCGGTCTTGACCTTGCCGATATAGGAAACAGCTACCGAGGTGCGCTCCCCCAATTCGGCCATCCACTCTCGCAGGGCGGAAATCACGATCTCCCGGCCGATAATGACGCAGGCCGCCAGGGTAAACAGCAGGGTATCGTGGCGCTCTACCAACAGCACCAGCGCAATCGCGACCATCAGCTTGTCCGCAACCGGATCCAGGAAGGCGCCAAAGGTAGTCATCTGGTCGAGTCGTCTTGCGAGATAACCGTCGACCCAGTCCGTCACCGCTGCAAACGCAAAGATGCCGGCAGCCACCATCAGGTGATTTCGAAATGGCAGATAAAACACGACTATCAGTACCGGGATCAGCAAAATCCGCAGAATAGTCAGTGCATTTGGAATATTAATAGGCAAACCGCCCTGCCCCCCGTCGAGCTAGTCCGCAATATTATGCAGGTGATCGTAGATTTGTTGAGCCATTGTGGCACTAATTCCGGAAACTTTCTTCAACTCCTCGATATTGGCATTCTCCACGCCCTGGGCGCTGCCAAAATGCCGTAACAGCTCACGCCGGCGCTTGGCACCAACGCCGGCTATATCCTCCAGCGTTGAGCGCTGCCTGGACTTGTCACGCCTTGCCCTGTGACCGGTAATGGCGAAGCGGTGGGCCTCGTCCCGTATCTGCTGAATCAGGTGCAGGGCCGGGTTGTCCACACCCAGCTGGCGTTCACGCCCGGTGGCACCGTTTAACAATGTCTCGAAACCCGCCTTACGCGTGGTGCCCTTGGCGACGCCAATCACCTCCACGCCAGATAACTGTAAATCACTCAGTACCGACATTGCCTGGCTGACCTGGCCCTTGCCACCGTCAATAAACAGGATGTCCGGCAGCGGGGCCTCCCCCGACTTGAGTCGTTTATAGCGCCGCTCCAGGGCCTGTTGCATGGCAGCGTAATCATCTCCCCCGGTAATGCCTTCGATATTGAACCTGCGGTAATCAGATTTACGCGGGCCTCCCTGGTCGAACACCACGCAGGATGCCACCGTGGCCTCGCCGGAGCTGTGGCTGATATCAAAGCACTCCATGCGTTCCGGCAACTCTGCAAGACCCAGCAGTTCCTGCAGTGCTTGCATACGTTCGTGTACTGACTGGCGGCCACTGAGATGAGAGGCGAGGTTCGTTTGCGCGGTTTGCAGGGCCAGCTGCAACCAGCGCGCCCTGGCATCGCGCACCTTGCTGCGCAGCTTGACCTTGCGTTCTGCCGCTACCGTGAGTGCCTCGGCGAGGGTGGTGGCATCTTCCGGCGCCACGTTGACTATCAGCTCGGCGGGTATCGCCCTCGCGCCACCCAGGTAGTACTGCGGAATAAATGCGCTGAGCACTTCCGCCGGGGTTTCCTGCAGCCGCAGCGGTGGATAATAGGTCTTGCTGCCCAGCACCCGTGCGCCCCTGACAAACAGCACCTGCACACAGGCGCGGCCACCGTCCACCGCTGCCGCCACTATGTCGAGATCGCCCGTAACGCCCTCTATGCCCTGGCTCGCCTGCACCTGCTGCAACTGGCTGAGCTGGTCGCGCAATACTGCCGCTTTTTCGTAGGCGAGAGTCGCGGCAGCCTGTTCCATATCATCGGCCAGGCGCACCATCAGTTGCTGCGACTTACCCCGCAGGAACAAGGTGGTATTTTCCACCTGCTCGGCGTACTCCTGCTCTGTTACCAGCCCGACACAGGGCGCGGTACAGCGCCCTATCTGGTACTGCAGGCAGGGGCGCGAACGATTGCTGAAGTAGCTGTCTTCACACTGGCGCACCTTGAATACTTTCTGTAAAAAATGCAGCGACTCTCGCACGGCACCCGCGCTGGGATACGGGCCAAAGTATTGCCCCTTTCGCCTCTTTGCCCCACGGTGCAGACTGACTCGCGGGTAAGTATCCTGGCTCGAGAGAAAAATATAGGGGTAGGATTTATCGTCGCGCAACAGGATGTTGTAAGGCGGCTGGTGGTTCTTGATGAGGTTGTGCTCCAGCAACAGGGCATCCACCTCGGTAGAGGTAACCGTCACCTGTATTTCCTGGATCCGCGATACCAGCGCCATGGTTTTTTCGGTAAGCCCGCTGGCCCGGAAATAGCTGCCAACCCTGTTCTTGAGGTTGCGGGCCTTGCCGACATAGAGCAGTTTATGGCTGGCATCGTACATCTGGTAGACACCCGGCCGGGTGGTCAGTGATTTCAGGAATGATTTGTGATCAAACTCGTTCACTCTGCCCTGCCGTAAATCCGTGGCTCTACCTCAAGTCGGATATCGAAGATGTCCAATACGGCAGCCGCCACCTCAGCCGCGAGTTCCAGCAGGGCATCACCCCTGTCGCTGCCATAGTTGACCAGCACCAGCGCATGCTCCGGGTGCACGCCCAGGCCGTCACGCCGGTGTCCCTTCCAGCCGCAGTACTCGATCAGCCAGGCCGCGGGAAGCTTGGTTTTGCCGTTGGCCTGGGGGTATTGCGGCAGACCGGAAAACTGGCGTCCCAGCTCACTGGCACGTTCATTAGTCACTACCGGGTTTTTGAAGAAACTGCCGGCGTTGGGAACCTGGGCGGGATCGGGCAGCTTGCTGCGGCGGATGCTGACCACTGCATCAAAAACCTGCATTGGTGTCGCATTCTCAACTCCCCGATCTTCCAGCGCCCGGGCGAGCACAGGATAATCCGCCTGTACATCAGGCACCCGCGATAGCAGGAGATCGACGGAGGTGATAATCAGTTGGTCACGTAACTTGTGCTTGAAGATGCTGTCGCGATAGCCGAATTGACACGCCTCACCCTCAAGAATGTGCTCCTTGCCAGTGGCTATGTGGACGCAATGCACCCGGCGCACAAATGTGGCGAGTTCTACGCCGTAGGCGCCAATGTTCTGGACCGGCGCAGCGCCCACTGTACCGGGGATCAGCGCAAGATTCTCCAGACCGTACAGGCCCTGCCGGATCGACCACTCCACCAGGGCGTGCCAGTGTTCACCGGCTGCCACTCGCAACAGGGCCTGGTCGGCACTGTCTTCAAGCACCTGGATACCACGGGTTTCAACCCGCACTACCAGGGCTTCAATATCGCCGGCGAGCACAACATTACTGCCCTCCCCCAACGGCACAACCGCCAGACCCTCTGCGGCGGCCCATGCCAATGCCTCAAGTAATGAGCGTTGGCTGCGCACATGCACCAGCGCGCTGGCGCAGGCATCCAGCGCGAGCGTGTTGTAAGGCCGCAGTGATTCAGCTTTCAGAACGTGCATCAACGATTTCTCGTAACAGGCCCTCACTGGCCCACTCCACAAGGTCGAGCACATGGTTGAAGCCGTTGGCGCCGCCATAGTACGGGTCTGGCACTTCCCTGAGCTCAACATTCCCGGCGAACCCCAGGAAGAGGCCCAGGTGGCCTGAGAATGTTTCCGAGCGCATATCCTGCAGCGCGGCAAGATTCTTCATATCCATAGCCAGTATGTAGTCGAAGCGGGCAAAATCCGCGGCCTGAAACTGCCGTGCACGCAGCTCACTCAGGTCATATCCGCGCTTCGCTGCTTTGGCTGTTGCCCGGCGATCGGGCGCCTCGCCAACATGCCAATCACCGGTGCCGCAGGAATCGACCTCGATAAGGTGTGTCAGGCCGCGATCATCCACCATGGACTGGAACACACCGTGCGCGGTGGGAGACCGGCATATGTTGCCCAGGCAGACGAACAACACTCTTGTGATAACAGGCCCACTCACTTGCGCAGTAACTCTCAGGAAATCAAACGGTATCCAGTACCTCTACTACAGGTGCAGCGGCCACCAGCGGTGCCAACACCTTGTTCGCTTCATTGAAGTGCGCCGATTTGCGATGGACTTCGAGGTCAGCCTCGCTGTTGTACTGCTCCAGTACCTTGTATTCCTGCGGATCCGACTTGCTGCGATGCAGAATATAGAAGATGTTGCCCGGCTCGTTAGCGCGCACCTGTTCCGCCAACGCCAGAAACGCTTCTTCAAAGGCCGCGTTTTTGCCTTCCTGGATTTTAAGGGTTGCTACTACACCAATAGTCATCGTTATTTCCTCTGGTAAATGGATTATTGCCCTGGCTGGTTTAAGGCAGCGTGACCGGCCCCTGAAAACTGCGCATGGACTCACCGAACCAGAAGAAGGTCCTGGTTGGCGTGGGCAACGTTACCACCCAGGGCTGCGACAATTCAATCCGCCTGAGCGTGGCGCCCTCAGGCAATACAAGACAGTGGTCGCGACTGTCGTCGCCCACCAATTCTATAAAATCGCCTTCGGGCAGACTTATTACCGCCACAGAGCGCCCGGCATCATATCCAACAACATGCGCTTTGTTTACCGATATTTCCATAGGACCGTCCGGGATATCTGACAGAACCCGCTCCCTTCACGCAGTAGGCACCCGCCTCAAGGCAGGCTGACATCAGGTCATCCAGGGTGGTTGGCAAAGAACTCATAGTGTCTGTCTCCTTGTTTGCGGGCTTCTAGGTTCCTGTAAATTCTGGTGGCCGTTTTTCCATAAATGCCTGCATGGCCTCACCCAGGTCGTTCGAGTTCAGGGTGGTTGCCATAGTCCACAGTCCATTGAGTAGCAGGCTTTGCTCGGTGGTGAGGTCTTCACCCTGTTGCAGGATAAACTTGGTTCCGCGCACCGCCAGAGGCGCATTGGCAGCGATCTCCTCCGCCAACGCCAGTGCGGCGGCATAAACAGCGTCAGCGTCATCGTAGACATCGTTAACAAGGCCTATTTTTTCGGCACGGGCAGCGTCGATGTCCTTACCGGTATAAGCCAGCTCTGCCACCTGCCCCTTGCCAACAATACCGGGCAATCGCTGCAAGGTGCCCACATCCGCTACAATACCAATTCTGGTTTCGCGCACGCCGAACAGGGCATCCGCAGAGGCCAGGCGAATGTCACAGGCCGTCGCGAGATCTACCCCCGCACCAATACAGTGGGAATGAATAGCAGCGATGACGGGGACGGGACACTCGGCTACTGAGCTGATGGATGCCTGAAAGGCCCTGGTCACTTGCATCTGCCTCACATTGGCCGTTGCGCCAGACACTTTTTCGCCGTCGCCACCCTTGGATTCAAAGCCTCCCAGGCTACCGAGGTCTATGCCCACACAGAAACTCTTGCCGCGTCCGGCGATGACAACTGCGCGAATCTCATCCATGGCTGCAATCGCAGCCATAGCCCGCGGCAGGTCGGCAACCATGTCCCGGGACATGGCATTGCGCTTTTCCGGCCGGTCCAGCCACAAGGTAGCTATCTGCCCATTGATTTCCAGCGTTAGTACAGAGGACAAAAAATCCATCGCTTACTCCTGATATTAAAAATTAAGTGGTAACCAAGCGCCTGCTCCGACACTGCACATTAGCAGCGCAACGAAAATTCTTAAAGCAAAACGCCATTTTATATTGACATAAATAATGCCATTATATTCCGCTCGTGTAAACGCACGCTGATCGGTATAAAGTGCCGTCTCCACCAATTGAAAAACAGGCGGGCTTAACCCTCCCTTATTGTTATGAAAAAATTGAGCATATTAGACACCGGCTTCCTGCTGACAGAGACCAGGGAAACCCCCATGCACGTTGGCAGTGTAAGTTTGTATAGATTGCCCCAGGGGGCCAACGAGCAGGAATTCCTGCACGGACTTGCGGCTAACCTGCGTGACGTGGACAAATTACTTCCGCCATTTGGCGACCGCCTGAAAACGGGCCCGCTGGGCCTGGCCGGGCCTGTCTACTGGGAGCCGGATCCCTCGCTGGATCTCGATTACCACATTCGCCACTCAGCACTGCCAGCGCCGGGCCGATACCGGGAGCTTTTCACCCTGGTCTCGCGTTTGCACGGCACCTTGCTGGACCGCAATCGGCCGTTGTGGGAGACCCACCTGATCGAAGGCCTGCAAAATCGCCAGTTTGCCGTGTATTCGAAGACACACCACGCCGCTGTTGACGGTGCGCGCTCAATGCACCTGGCACGCAGCATGCTCTCGGCCGATCCCAAGGTCCGGCTGTCGGAGTCCCCCATGTCACTTACGGCCTGGGAGCGTTACCGTGCCACCCTGCGCCACAAAGGCCAGGACGATTTCAGCGACGAAGAAGTACGCAATGTTGTCGAGGTCCTGAAAGCACGTTTCGACACCAGCAAGCACATATACGGTGCGGTGAGGCAGTTCGCACAGGCCTGGACTGGCCGCGGCGGCTCGCTGATGCTGCCCTTTATGAAAGTACCGCGCAGCTCGATCAACACCTCGGTTGACGGCGCCCGCCGTTTTGTCGCCCAGTCCTGGCCCTTCGCGCGTATCCGCGCAGTGGGCAAGGCCTTCGACGGCACCTTCAATGACGCGGTGCTGGCAATGTGTGCCGGCGCCCTGCGACGTTACCTTGAAACGCATGCCGAACTGCCCGAAGAATCCCTCAAAGCCATGGTGCCGGTGTCTATCCGCCAGGAAGGTGATATCGACTCATCCAACGCGGTGGCGTCGATCAATGCCGACCTGGCGACCAACATCAAGGACCCGGCCAGGCGCTTCGTTGCGATCCAGCAATCGGTAAGAGCCGGGAAGGCGTTCTATAAGGATATGTCACCGGCTGAAATCCAGCTGATCACCCTGGTAATGGCAGCACCTGCCATGCTGTTGATGCCCCTGGGGCTGGCCAGTCGCATACCGCCGTTCAATACCGTCATTTCCAATGTCCCGGGCATACTGGAGCCCATGTACTGGAACGGGGCACGCCTCGATGGCTCCTACCCGGTATCGATCGTCACCGACGGTATCGCGCTGAATATTACGCTGCTGACCAATGACAAGAATGTTGATTTTGGCATTGTTGCCTGCCGCCGTTCGGTACCCCAGGTACAGCGCCTGATCGACTATATGGAAGACTCCCTGGTAGAACTGGAGGATGCTGCGGGGCTGGCCAGGCCGAAGCGGGAGCCAACGCCTAAAGCAAAAACCAAAGCCAAAGCCAAAGCCAAAGCCAAAGCCAAACCGAAATCGGCGGCCAGGAAAAAGGCACCCGCGAGACCCAAAAAGCGATAATAATCAACAGGAGCATTTAAATGGATTCTTTAAAACGCTACGGCACTACAGCCCTGGTCACCGGAGCCTCTTCGGGCATCGGGAAATCTTACGCCAAAGCCATTGCCAAAGATGGCCTGAATCTTGTTTTGGTGGCGCGCCGCAAGAATCTACTGGATGAGCTGGCGGCTGAACTGACAGCGGAATATGGCATCCAGGTCCATACCATTGCCCAGGACTTAACGGAGATGGATGCCGCGGACAAGGTATACGACAACGTGCAACAGGCCGGTCTTGAAATCGACCTTCTGGTAAACAATGCCGGGTTCGGGACCCACGGAGTATTCGGGGAGCTGGACCTGGAGCGCGAGTTGGACATGATCAACCTGTCATGCCGGCTGCCGGTGGCACTGACCCATAAGTTTATTGGCGGGATGCAGCAGAGAAATCGCGGCGCCATCGTGTTCCTTGCGAGCATGGCGGGCACGATGCCGATTCCGTTCATGTCCACCTATTCCGCCACCAAGGCCTTTCCGATGTTTTTCGGCGAGAGTCTGTACGGCGAGTTGGCCGGTACGGGTATTGACGTACTGGCCGTGGCGCCGGGAGATACCACCACGGAATTTCGCGAAACAGCGGATCTGGACAACGCATTTCCCATCCCTCCCAGGTCGCCAGACGACGTGGTGGAGACAACCTTCAATGCGCTTGGAAAAAAACCCTCGGTGATCGATGGCGGCGCCAATAAGATGTCGGCGTTTGTTATGGGTCTGCTGCCCAAGAAGCTGTTACTGAAAAATAATGCAAAGTTATGGAAAGTAACGAAGAATTAATCGAAGGAACTGCCCGTGAGTAAGCGTCTATTGTTGTGGCTGTCCCCGGCCATCTTCTATGCCCTCTTCGTGGCCTGGTATACCGATTTCGGAGGCCCGCTCAGCGACGAGGAAGTTGATAATTTCGTTGCTGTACTTGAGGAACGCGGCGGCAACCCTGAAACCATCGCAAAGATTGAGGGTTTTCTTCGCAACGACAGCGGGCGGCAGTTCCTGATGCTCAATGCACTGGACATGAACGACAATCCCCCCGATGTTGAGGGCGCTGAACCCGGTGAGAACGCCGACCAGCTGATGGCCCGCTATATGGAACATATGATACCCGAACTACTGAAGCGGGCTTCTCACCCGGTCATCCTGGGCGATGCTGTCTATACTGCCCTTGATGTCGTTGGCATCGAAAATGCCGAGCAATGGACCGGTGGCGCAATGTTTCGCTACCGCAGCCGACGCACTTTTATGGAGATCGTGTCCCACCCCGCCATAGCGGGTAAACACGAGTTCAAACTGGCGGCACTGGACAAGACCATCGCCTACCCCATCGAAACGCAGATCTATTTTGGCGATCCAAGATTGTTGCTGGGCTTGTTACTGCTGGCAGTCACCGCCCTGTTGGATATTGCCCTGTTCAGGACCAAAAAGGAGTACCCGTGAATACCATTACCAACCTCTGTGCTGGCAAAAAATCTACACTCGCTGTCAGCAGCCTGACTGTTAGTGCTCTGCTGCACTGCCAGGTAACATGGGCGCAAGAACCAACCCAGTTGCTGTGGGGCGACACCCACCTGCACTCCTCGTACTCGGTGGACGCCTATATAGCGGGAAACAGAACCGCAGACCCGGACGTGGCCTATCGCTATGCCAAGGGTGAGCCCGTCGTGCACCCCTATAACCGCACCCGAGTGCAAATACTTGAGCCCCTGGACTTCCTGTCCGTCTCAGATCACGCAGAGTACCTGGGTATTATCCCGGTGGTCATGAGCGGCGAATTCGAACAGCCGGAAGCCGATTTTTTTCAAAAGATTAAATCCTGGATGATGATCAAGATTCTTGCCTACGCGATTGACGACCCGCTGGAAGGTACCAAGTACTTTACAGGGTTCTTGCCCGTCCCGGAAATTCAGTCCGGGGATACCAGGGACCCGATAGCAGCGGCGAAGGAAGCCGGAACCGATGGCGGGCTGGGCAGCCTGGGGCTCATAGATCAAGAGGCTGCGGATCGCATCAGCGCTTCGCAGTGGGCAAAATCCATGGCGTCCGCGGATCGGCATAACGCGCCCGGGACCTTTACCAGTCTTGTGGGCTGGGAGTGGACGCAAACGGCGAGTGGGGCCAACCTGCACCGAATCGTCGTGTCAGATATAGATGGCAGCGCCGCAGCGGGTATTGACCCGGTGGGCTCAGACGATGCCCCTTACCCGGAAGAACTGTGGGACAGCCTGGCCGCGCTTTCACAGGAAACCGGCGCTGACTTCATCTCCATTCCTCACAACTCAAACCTGTCGAAGGGGTATATGTTTGCCAAGACCACCCTTAAAGGCGGGGCGATCGATGCGGACTACGCCAATAAGCGCATGGAGTGGGAACCCCTGGTCGAGGCCACGCAAATAAAAGGCGACAGTGAAACGCACCCGGAACTGGCCCCCGAGGACGAGTTCGCCGATTTCGAGCGATTCGATTTTTACTTGCAGGCATTCCCCCAGGCGCAGGGCTATAGGGCGCAACAAGGTGACACGGTTCGTTCAGCACTGAAAAGCGGCCTGGAATTGCGGGAAACCATCGGCGTTAACCCGTTCAAATTCGGCATGATCGGCTCAACCGACGCACACACCAGTGTCGCCTCAGCGGAGGAGCCCAACTTCTGGGGCAAGGTTGCCACCGATTCCACCCCGTCAACAAAGCGGCGTGATGATCCCGACGGTTATGCCGATGGCAAGCAGAGTTTCAACGGTTGGAATATGTCAGCTTCTGGTCTCGCCGCCGTGTGGAGCGAGGGCAATACCCGCCAGGCTATAGTGGCGGCCATGAAGCGTCGCGAAACCTACGCTACAACGGGCCCCCGAATTCAGGTTCGCCTGTTCGGCGGCTGGAGCTTCACCGAGGAAGATATTGAATCGGCTGATCTGGCGAGCATCGGTTATGCCGGCGGCGTACCCATGGGCGGAGAATTGAACGGCGCCCCCGAGGGCACCGCTCCACATTTCCTGATTCGCGCAAGCAGGGGCCCGCTCGATCACAATCTCGACAGGATCCAGATCATCAAGGGCTGGACCGATGCCTCGGGGCAGGCGCAGGAAAAAATATTCAACGTGGCGTGGTCTGGAGATCGTCAGCTCGCTGCTGACGGGAGGCTACCACCGGTGGGAAACACCGCCAATATCTCTACCGGGAAGACCACCAATTCCATCGGTGACCCGGAGCTGGCTGCAATGTGGGTAGATCCGGAATTCGACCCCGCACAGAGGGCTTTCTATTACGCGAGGGTGCTGCAAATCCCCACCGTGCGCCATTCTCAACTGGATGCGATAGCACTGGGCATAGACACCCCTTACGAAGGTCCCGCCACGCTTCAGGAGCGGGCCTACACCTCACCGATCTGGTATTCGCCACGCTGAGCGGCAGTCAACTGCTATGTAACTCGCGAATCAGCGCCGGGATTTCGCTGGGATGCAGCAAGGTGTGGTGGGGATTGATACCCAATTCCGCATCCAGTGGTTGTTGGTGCTGAATCCACACGGAGGTAATGCTGCTGTCGTGAGCGCCGGCTATGTCCGCCGCCAGGCTGTCCCCCACGTGGATGGCCTCATGGGCCTCGCAGTTCGCGAGCTGGAGCGCTTTTTCAAAGATTGAGCGGGCGGGCTTTTGTTCCGGCTCCTGGCCGCCGATGATAATGTGATCCACATGATCGGCCAGGTTTACCGCCTCAATCTTGGGGATCTGGGAGAACTCCGGTCCATTGGTAATCACCACCAGGGTAAATAGTTTGCGTGCCTCCGCCAGGAACTCCACTATGCCAGGGTAGAAGTGGAAGGCCTCGAGCCGGTCGCTGTCGAACTTTTCCTGCAGGGCGCGTGCGCTCTCTGCGCTCACATCCTTTACGCCCTGCTCTGCCAACAGGTCGTGAATTAACTGCAGGCGAAACGCGCCCTCACCCTGTTGTTCGATGATTGGCAGGTAGCGCCGGCGCTGGCTGTCACTGAACTGCCTGTAAATACCTTTGACATAGGCATCTGCAAAGGCCTGGCCGTCAAACCCTTCCCCGAATTGTCTCTCTACCGCCTGTGCCATTAATTGCCCGGCCCGCTCATTCGCGCCCGAGGTATCGCACAGCGTTTGATCCATATCCAGAAACAAAGCTTTCAGCATGTAAGACTCCGCAGGTGACAGGGTTCTTCAGGCCCATATTCTGGCGCGACAAGCTCAGGCATGGATAAAGCGCTCGCGCACCGCATCCAGATCAGCCTGCGTATCTACCCCACCTGGCACTTGCTCCAGAGCAGGCGCAACATGGATTCCTGTACCGTTATACAGCGCGCGTAGTTGCTCGAGTTGCTCCAGCTGCTCCAGTGGCGCAGGCTGCCAGGTGACGTATTCATGCAGGAATGCGGTCCTGTAGGCGTAAATGCCGATATGGCGGTACCAGCGTCCCTGTGCCGGCATGGCTTGCTGCCCGGACTTGAACTGTTCCCTGGGCCAGGGAATGGTGGCGCGACTGAAATAAAGGGCCATACCGGTTTTATCGAACACCACTTTTACCACGTTCGCATCCACCAGCTCGGACAACTCGGTAATGCCCTCGCAAAGCGTCGCAATCCCGGCTGCGGATTGTTCAGCCAGGTTGGCAGCCACCTGGTCTATCACCGCCGGGGGGATCATCGGTTCATCCCCCTGCACGTTCACCACGATCTGCTCATCCGTCCAGCCAAAATGTGCCGCCACTTCCTGCAGCCGATCGGTGCCCGAAGGATGATCCGTTGCCGTCATACAAACCTTCGCCCCGAAATCCTCGGCCGCATCGCAGATACGCTGGTCATCTGTGGCGATAACGACTTCGCTGGCCGCGCTCAAACGCGCTTGTTCCCAGACGCGTTGCACCATGGTCTTACCGGCGATATCGAGCAGCGGTTTACCTGGTAAGCGGGTAGAACCGTGGCGGGCAGGGATAACAACGATATAGGACATGCTTACTCCGTAACGTGAACAGGGCGGGCCAGCGCGACCACAGCACTGGTGACTGCCGCAGGCAGTTGCGCATCGATGCTGAGGTACCAGGCATTATCACCTGCGATACCGCGACATTTTACCGCGTCCTTCTCCGTCATGATAATCGGCTTGTCCTGCAATCCGGAAAAATCCGTCGCGCTGTAATTGTGATGGTCGGCAAAAGTGTGCTCTGACACGGTAAAACCCTGGCGACAAAGACTGTCAAAAAACTGGTCCGGTTGCGCCAGCCCCGCCACCGCATGAACCTCTTGCGCGAGCGCCGCGGGATCTGCGGTGCGGCGTTCCCCGCTGGCGAGGTTGACCAGGGCGCCAAGCGTGTAGTGCACGGCCTGTTCGGGGTCTGGCCCGTTTCGATAAAGAACAATATCCACGGTTTGCAAACGCCCGGCAGGCTCACGCAGGGGGCCAGCCGGCAGGCAGAAGCCGTTGCCGGTGCCGCGCTCGCTATCCAGTAATGCAATCTCCATATCACGCTGCAGGGCATAGTGTTGCAGGCCATCGTCGCTGATAAGAATATCCACCTGCTCTTGCGCCAACAGCGCCCGGGCAGCAGCCGCACGCGAGGGAGCCACCACACAGGGGCAGCGAGTACGCCTGTAGATCAACAGGGGTTCATCGCCACAGTGCCCGGCCGTGCTGTCTGCCTCAACCCTGCAGGGTGAGCGAAGCCGTTTTGCGCCATAGCCACGACTGATCACCCCGACCCGCACACCGTGTTGTTGCAGGCTCTGCACCAGGGCGATAACGACGGGGGTCTTGCCAGTGCCGCCCACTGTGATATTGCCCACGATAACGACCGGGACCGGCGCTCTGTAGGTATTCAGTAAACCACTGCGGTAGAGGCTCCGGCGCAAGCCTGCAATGCCGCGGAACAACAGCTCTGCCGGCCGCAAGAGATACAGCCACCAGGCACCGCGATACCAGGCCCGCACCAGTGCGTCATGCATAGCGTTCATTAATCGGCGAATTTCTGCTGATACAGTTGGGCATAGAGCCCGCCCTCCGCCAGCAGCGCACGATGGCTGCCGCAGGCAACCACCCTGCCCGCGTCCATTACAACAATGCTGTCGGCATGCTCTACCGTGCTCAACCTGTGGGCCACAACGAGGGTGGTACGGTTGGCCATCACATTGTCCAACGCGCGTTGTATACGATGCTCTGACTCGTTGTCCAGGGCCGAGGTGGCCTCATCCAGCACCAGAACCGGAGCATCCTTGAGTATGGCCCGGGCGATGGCAATGCGCTGGCGCTGGCCGCCACTCAAACCGCCGCCATCATCTCCAAGAACGGTCTGAATGCCCTGCGGCAATGCCTCGATAAACTGAGTGGCGTAGGCCGACTCGGCAGCCGCCAATACCGCTTTATCACCGGCCTCTGCCAGCGAGCCGTAAGCAATATTGTTGTAAACCGTGTCGTGAAAAAGCGTCACGTGCTGCGACACCAGGGCCAGCTGCTCGCGCAGATTCGCCAGCTTGTAGTCGGACACCGGAACATCATCCAGCAGGATCTCGCCCTGATCGATAGGGTAAAAGCGCGCCAGCAGTCGCACCAGGGTGGTTTTGCCGCTGCCGGAGCGGCCGACCAGCGCAACCGTTTTGCCCGCCGGAATATCCAGGGATACATTCTCCAGCACCCGCCTATCATCTTCCGGGTAGGAAAAAGACAGGCCGCGCACTTTGATATCGCCCCGGACACGCGCTACTTCATAGCTGCCCTTATCCGATTCCGCTTCCAGATCGAGCTGGGCAAAAACATCCTCGGAAGCGGCCAGGCCGCGTTGGATATCACTTTGAATCTCGCTCAGCTGGCGTATGGGCTTACCCAATTGTGTTGCCGCAGTAAGAAACGCCACCAGGGAGCCCGCGGTAAATCCCTGCAAAATATCCGGGCTGAGGGCAAACCACACCAGCGTTGCAAGAGCTATAGCCAGCAGAGTCTGAATGACAGGCGTACTCAGGCCGTCGGCAAAG
>Ga0316189_10003914_pt1 | contig 14426 bp, 18 predicted proteins | sample LowCovwburrow_MG_FD_204930 | JGI IMG/M metagenome (GOLD analysis project Ga0316189, IMG submission 204930) | Coastal sediment microbial communities from Maine, United States - Lowes Cove worm burrow | ecosystem: Environmental > Aquatic > Marine > Coastal > Sediment | place: USA: Maine...
CCGCGGCTGGATTTTGGGTCACATGCAAATCTTGCAAGCATTCGTGATAACCTTCGTCTTGTCGCGGGTGCAATACCCGCCTATATCTATGCCAACACCTAACCTAATTAAAGGCCGCTTGATAGATGCAGCTTAACCTACCGCCCAAAGTCACCGACCGCGCATTTGCGCGTCTGGCCGAGATCAATGCCGACAATGGCACCAAAGCCCTGCGTGTCGCGGTCGAAGGTGGCGGTTGTTCGGGGTTTCAATACGAGATCAAACTGGATGAGGTTGCCGCGGGTGATGATCTTGTGCTGGAAAAAGACGGCCAAAAGGTGCTGATCGACAGTATATCACTACCGTTTTTATCCAATGCCGTGATCGACTTTACGCAAGAGCTGATTGGTGCGCGCTTTGTGATCGAAAATCCCAATGCCACGTCAAGCTGCGGTTGCGGAACCAGCTTTTCGATGTAAGGTCTGTCATCGAATCTACCGAAAAATAACCTAATGCCTTTTGATGTGATCATTGCCCTTTTTGCAGTTGCAATTGGTGCTATCTTGCAGGTCGGCATCGGTATCGGGTTTAGCATTGTGGCCGGTCCAATTCTTATGCTGCAACTTGGCACACCAATGGCTGTGCCATTGCTGCTGTTGTTGAATGCGACAGTTTCGATTGTGGCAAGTCCCGGCTCTGTTGTACGCAAGGATCATAAGATTTTAATGCTGTCGTCTATCGGTTGCCTGATCGGGATCGGATTCGGTATAATTGTTTATCGTTACCTGTCGGAAATAAGTGTTTTGGCAATAACGGGCACATTACTACTGATCGGCGTTCTGGCAACCCTTGTGCCGATGCGGACAAATAACCAGAAAATGTTTTTGCCGATATCGGGCCTGTCAGGACTTGCGACAGTTTGGGCGGCTACGCCCGGGCCGTTAATGGCACTGGGTTTCATGTTGTCGGGTTACACCGCCGCGCAAGTGCGCAAAATGATACAGCCGGTTGCATTGGTGGCTTATGGGACCGCATTTATGCTGCATGCGGTTACGGATTGGGACAAAATAGCACAATATCCCGATCTTTTTGCCCTTTTGCTTGCGTCAATAATCGGTAGTCTTGTTGGCCGGCGGGTTGGACCCTTTTTGCCGCAAGCACTCATCATTAACGGTATTCGTATCATTTCGTTATTTGCAGGGTTTGTTTTATTTTATCGTGCCGCGACGCTGCTTTAAAAGGATTTAAAGGACATGTCTGAAATTTTCAAAACACTTGATAGTCTACCACGTGCCAGTTTTATGTCCGATCCAACCCCGATCGCGCATCTTGATAATTTATCTGATCAGCTTGGAATTGATTTGTGGATCAAACGCGATGATCTGACAGGGTTAGGATTCGGGGGCAACAAAGTACGCCAACTGGAGTTTTATTTTGGGGCGGCTGAAATAGCGGGGGCAGACACGATTTTGATCACGGGTGCCGTGCAGTCGAATTATGTGCGCACAGCTGCGGCTGCGGCAGCAAAACTGGGGTTGAAATCAGTGATTCAATTAGAGGATCGCGTTCAGGGAATGGATCAGACCTATGCCACATCAGGCAATGTGCTGTTAGGGCGGTTATTAGGTGCCGATTATATGTATTATGCGGATGGTGAGGATGAGGGTGGCGCTGATAAGGCTTTGCGGGCACGGGCGGATGTATTGCGCGATGCTGGGCACACCCCTTATGTCATCCCCCTTGGCTTGGACAATCCGCCATTAGGTGCGTTGGGTTACATGGATGCAGCGCGTGAAATTCAAAAGCAAACGCCGAAATATGACGCTGTTGTATTGGCTTCTGGCAGCGGTGCAACCCATATGGGGTTGCTTGCAGGATTGCGGTGCCTTGGCGTGAATACGCCAGTATACGGCAGTTGTGTGCGGCGTTCCGCAACCTTTCAGTCGGCCAGATTAAACACGTTGAAACAAAAGCTTGGAACACTGTTGCGGTGTGATTTACCAGTAGAACCCGACGATATTCTGGTTTGGGATGGTGCACTTGGAGACGCTTACGGAAAAATGAATGAAAAATCCAAAACCGCTTTGGCACTGATGGCGCAACGGGAAGGTTTGTTTTTGGATCCCGTCTATACTTCGAAAAGTTTTGCAGGCGTTATTGGACTTGTGGAAGAAGGCGTTATCGAACGGGGGATGCGTGTTCTTTTCATTCATACCGGCGGTTCTCCTGCATTATTTGCGTACCAAAATGTGCTGGGAATGGATTAAGTTTGTTGACGGGGTCTGTGCCGCATAGGATAAGCACTTTATGAAAATAGCATCATTCAATATCAATGGGATCAAAGCCCGTTTGCCGGCTCTTTTGGCTTGGTTGCAACAGGCTGCCCCCGATGTGGCCCTGTTGCAAGAGATCAAGTCTGTTGATGAAAATTTTCCGCGCGAGGCGATAGAGGATCTCGGGTATACCGTTGAAACCCATGGGCAGAAAAGTTTCAACGGAGTGGCGATCTTGTCAAAACTACCAATAGAGGATGTGACACGGGGTTTGCCAGGTGATGAAGCGGACGAACAGGCCCGTTGGATCGAAGCGACGATTATCGGTGATAAGTGCCCCGTGCGGGTTTGCGGGTTGTACCTGCCGAACGGGAACCCAACGCCGGGGCCGAAATATGATTACAAATTGGCATGGATGGAACGCCAATATGCCCGCGCGCAGGAATTGCTGGCGTTGGAAGAACCGTTTCTGATGGCAGGCGATTACAACGTTATTCCGCAGGCGGAAGATTGCTGGGATGTGAAGCCGTGGCTGGAAGATGCGTTATATCTGCCGCAATCGCGTGAAGCGTTTCAACGGTTGAAAAATCTTGGCCTGACCGAAGCGTTTCGGGTGCGCAATATGGCCCCTGACAATTACACGTTTTGGGATTATCAGGCGGGTGCATGGAACCGCAACCACGGTATCCGTATTGACCATTTCCTGTTGTCGCCTGAATGCGCTGATCTTTTGCAGGATTGTCAGGTCGACAAGGAAATCCGCGCGCTGGAACGTCCATCCGACCACGTGCCGATCTGGGTTGAACTGGACGCTTAGCTGGCGGTCACATCGTGATCATAAATCCAGTCGTAATGCCCTGCCATAATCGCAGGAGCCACTTTTGACGACAGGCGCATACCTGTTTGTAACAGGCCACGGGCCAGCGGGTTTGCCGCGTGGTAAATGCGGCCCGATTTCAGGGCGGTTTCCTGTACCTTTGTAGCACGTGGTTTGCGGATATTCTGATAGTTTTGCAACGCTACTGCAATGTCGGTGTTTTTGGCTAGCTGATCGGCCAGAACCCAAGCGTCCTCAATCGCCATACAGGCCCCTTGGGCCACAAAAGGTACCATAGGATGCGCGCTGTCACCCAGTAAAACAACTCGGTTCTTGACCCAAGAATGCAAGGTGGGGTGGGCGAACAGGCCCCATACGATGGGGGATTTCACTTGCGCCAACACAGTTGTGACGGGCGCGCACCAACCGTTGAAAATGCGGCGCAAATCATGGGTATTGCCCGCGTGGTCCCAGCCTTCATCGGCCCATGTATCATGCTCTTGCACAGCCACGATATTGATCAGTTTTCCGTTGCGCAAAGGGTAGGTTACAATATGTTTGTGCGGCCCCATATAGACATGGGTGTCTTGGGTGAAGTTATCGGGTAATTCAGCGGTGGGAACCAATGCGCGCCATGCGATTTGTTTAGTAAAGACCACCTTTTGACTGTCGTAAAATTGATCGCGAACGCTTGATCGTACACCGTCTGCCCCGATGACCAGATCAAAAGATTTATTGCCGACATTCACACTGTTCTGGCCATTGTCGGATGCCACAGCCTGTTTGCCAAGTTTGATATTAACACCTGCATTCATTGCCGCCTGTATAAGTTCAGCGATTAGGTCAGCACGGTGAAATTGCAGGTATGGCACTTGTCGTGTCGCGTTCATTGCAACGCTGGCCACCAGATCACCGCGTTTGTAATCATGCAACGTGATTGATTTGGGTTTGCTGCAAGGCCAGTCTTGCGGCTTTAGCCCAAGTGCATTCAGTACCCGCACGGCATTGACGCTGATTTGCAAACCTGCCCCGACCTCATCGATTTCGGGTGCCTGTTCAAACAAGGTGACTGCAAAGCCTTTTTGACGCAGTGCAATAGCGGCTGTCAGCCCGCCGATACCACCGCCTACAATCGCAATATTTAATGTCATTGAACCATATACCTTACAATAAAAAACACCGAAGTCTTTGCAGGCCTCGGTGTATAACTTTTAACGCATGTTTCAATGGATCAAGTGTCGCGGTGGACTTTCTCTTTACGTTCATGGCGTTCTTGCGCTTCCAAAGACATTGTTGCAATGGGGCGCGCATCCAACCGTTTCAGGGAAATAGGATCACCTGTTTCGGAACAATAGCCAAATTCACCTTCGTCGATGCGGCGCAGGGCCTGATCAATTTTGGATACCAGTTTGCGCTGGCGGTCACGTGTGCGTAATTCCAATGCGCGGTCGGTTTCTTCGGATGCACGATCTGCCACATCCGGGATGTTGCGCGCACCATCTTGCATACCTTCGATTGTGTCCTTGGTATCTTCCATCAGATCGGATTTCCAATTCAGAAGTTTACGGCGGAAATATTCGATCTGACGCTCATTCATGAACGGTTCATTCTCTGCTGGGCGATAATCGCTATCCAGAATTAATTCAGATTTCATAGTTAGACTCATTTATAAACGACTCCTAGTCAGCAAATCATGCTGATTTGAGGCTTCGATATAGAAAATCAACAGGATTGTCACCCCAAAGTTTCACCGTATTGCAGCTTTGTGAATTCACGTATAGTCTTCGTGAAACCAAAGGCTTAGGGGCGATTATGAGGTTTAAGGGCACAAATAACTATGTTTCCACGGATGATTTAGCGGTGGCTGTGAACGCGGCAATTGCATTAGAGCGGCCTTTGATTGTAAAAGGTGAGCCGGGAACGGGTAAAACAGAGCTGGCACGCCAAGTTGCGATCGCTTTGGATTTGCCGATAATTGAGTGGAATATCAAGTCTACAACCAAGGCACAGCAGGGGCTTTATGAATATGATGCGGTGTCGCGTTTGCGTGATAGCCAGTTGGGGGATGCACGGGTTCAGAACGTTTCCAATTATATCAAAAAAGGCAAGCTATGGCAGGCTTTTAATGCGGACCAGCGGCTTGTGTTACTGATCGATGAAATTGATAAGGCGGATATCGAGTTCCCCAATGATTTATTGCAAGAGCTGGATCAGATGCAGTTTCATGTTTATGAAACCGGTGAAACGGTGCAGGCCAAACACCGGCCTATCGTGATTATTACATCGAATAATGAAAAAGAGCTGCCGGACGCGTTTTTGCGCCGTTGTTTCTTTCACTATATCCGGTTTCCCGACACGGCGACCTTGAAACAAATTGTTGATGTGCATTTCCCGAATATAAAACCCGATCTGGTGGCAGAAGCTTTAACCCAGTTCTTTGAGATTCGCGAAACTCCGGGGCTAAAGAAAAAACCGTCTACATCAGAAGTGTTAGACTGGTTGAAGTTGTTGCTTGTGGAAGATTTGTCGGCATCTGATATGCGGCGGGATGGCAAAGATGCGTTGCCCAAACTACATGGGGCTTTGCTGAAGAACGAACAGGATGTACACTTATTTGAACGGCTGGCATTTCTGGCGCGGGGAGGTCGATAATTTTGGATATCCGGTTGGTGACAGAAGATGATCAGCAAAGTTGGGCTGATTTATGGAAACTTTATTTAGAGTTCTATGAAACATCGCGCCCGCCGGAGGTTTATCAGGCAACTTGGGATAGGATAATTGATCCCGAAGAAGCCATGTATACGATTATGGCGTTTGATGCGGGCAAACCTGTGGGTTTGGTTAATTTTCTATATCACAAGTCGTTTTGGGATATAGAAGATCGGGTCTATTTGAACGATCTCTATGTGGACAGTACTTGTCGCGGGGCCGGAATTGGGCGAATCCTTGTCAAATCTGTGGAAAATCACGCCAAAGAACACAATGTTGCCTTAGTTTATTGGTTAACCTCCACCGATAACGTGCAAGCACAGATTCTGTATGACAAAATTGCGACGCGCACGTCTTTTGTAAAGTATCAAGTGTAATGAGTGTTATGAGTATGAAACGTATATCTTCCCTGTTTTTTTGTATGGTTTTGTTTGGGTGTGGTTCTCAGGCCCCGCTGGATGTAAGCCGTAATTCCATTGATCTGGTATCTACAGTAGGGATGCAAACGTTTCCCAATGCATCTGTGGCACGGTCGGTCAATCGATCGAATGCCGACATTGCACAAGAATTTCTAGAGCTTGGTTTTGCATTGGAAAGTGGACAGAACATAACGCATCTGACGCGGTTTGATGGTCCCATATCCGTCTCAATCACCCCTACGGCACCCAAACTTGTCGTGCAGGAGCTTGATCGTTTGATTGCACGATTGCGGTCAGAAGCAGGTTTGAATATACACCGTTCTACGGGTGAAACCGCAAATATTTACGTAGAAACACTGCCTAAAAAACAATTGCAAAAAGCGATTCCAACGGCGGCCTGTTTTGTTGTACCAAATGTTTCTGGATGGTCTGATTATCGGCGTAATCGGTTTAAAAATTTGGTGGATTGGACGCGCCTTGAAGAACGTCAACATATCACGGTCTTTATGCCCAGCGATGTGTCGCCACAAGAAACGCGTGATTGTCTGCATGAGGAAATTGCCCAGGCTCTTGGCCCGGTAAACGATTTGTACCGCTTGCCTGACAGTGTTTATAATGACGATAACTTCAATATCTCGCTAACGGCATATGATATGCTGATTTTAGAGGCTTATTATGCACCGGAAATTCGCAACGGTATGTCCAAAGAGCAAGTGGCATCTGTATTGCCGAAGATTTTGGCGCGATTGAACCCAATCGGTCAGACGCTTCCGCCTGTAAGATTGCAACCAACGTCCAGAGATTGGGCGCGCGCTATAGAAACCGCACTTGGACCGAAAGCAAGCAACAGCAAACGGCGCAGTGCTGCGTTTCGCGCCGTGCAGATAGCCAAAAGCAAGGGCTATCAGGATCACCGTTTGGGGTTTTCGTATTTTGCGCGCGCGCAAATATCGTTGCATGATGATCCACGCCTTGCAGCAACGGATTTTGCGCAGGCTTACGCGATTTTCAAAACGTTGTTCGGCGTATCCGATATCCATACAGCGCAAGCTGCGGTTCAAATGGCCTCGCTTTCATTGTCCGCAGGGAAATATGATGCTGCACTGGGGTTTATAAACGATTCCATACCTGCCGCCCGAAAATCGCAAAATGGCGCGCTTCTGTTTAGCCTGTTGGCGATGAAATCCGAAATTTATGAGGGTTTGGGGCAATTTGCCGATGCAAAATCATTAAAGAAAGAGGCGATAAGCTGGGGGCATTATGGTCTTGCCTCTCGTGCTGAAGTATCTAAACGTCTTGCACAGGTCGCGGATTTACGACCAAAGGTATCTACGAAAGGCTTCTAGGATGATTATTGTTCCGGTATTTTTGCTTGGTGTTCTTGTAGGGGTATTACGCGTCTATAAACAACAGGGTAGTAAACTGGACATGCTGCAATATGGGGCCGCACACGGTATAGCATTTTTCATACTTGGACTATTTGCAACGATCGCCTTTGATTGGTTGGGTTGGGTCTAGGACATGTTTCTGCCGCTCTTTGACAATCTCAAAGATGCAAAGGTTCCCGTAAGCTTGCGTGAATATCTGACACTGTTGGAAGCGATGCAAACGGGCCTTGCGACCTATGATGTCGATCATTTTTACTATCTTGCCCGCACCTGTCTGGTTAAAGACGAGCGTCATTTGGATAAGTTTGATCTGGCGTTTTCAAAAACCTTTCAGGGGTTGGAAAATATTTCATTTGAAGATGTGATAAAAGCGGCAGATGTCCCACAAGACTGGCTGGAAAAGCTGGCTGAAAAGCACCTTAGCCCTGAAGAAATGCGTGATGTAAAATCGCTCGGTGGTTTTGATAAGCTGATGGAAACGCTGAAGAAACGTCTTAAAGAGCAGGAAAAGCGTCATCAGGGCGGCAGCAAGTGGATTGGCACAGCCGGCACATCACCCTTCGGGGCATATGGCTATAATCCTGAAGGGGTGCGTATCGGTCAGGACAAAAGCTGCCACCAACGGGCGGTAAAGGTCTGGGATAAACGCGATTTCCGCAATCTTGACGACAGTGTCGAGTTGGGTACGCGCAATATTAAAGTTGCCCTGAAGCGTTTGCGTCGTTGGGCACGTGACGGGGCGGATGAAGAATTGGATTTGCCTGGTACGATAAGGGCGGCTGCCGAGACCGGTTATATTGATGTAAAAACCCGCCCAGAGCGGCGTAATGCGGTTAAAGTATTGTTGTTTCTGGATATCGGGGGGTCAATGGATCCTTATATCCGGCTGGTAGAGGAATTGTTCTCTGCGGCCCGCACCGAGTTTAAACACCTTGAGTACTTCTACTTCCACAATTGCCTTTATGAAGGTGTTTGGAAAGATAATGCACGTCGCTGGAATGAACAGATGCCCACATGGGATATTTTGCGTACTTATGGCAAAGATTACAAATGTATTTTTGTAGGTGATGCCAGCATGTCACCTTATGAGGTGGCTTATGCGGGTGGGGCCAATGAACATTACAACGCTGAAAGCGGCCAAACATGGCTAACACGTGCGCGCGAACAATGGCCGGACAATATCTGGATCAATCCTGTACGAGAAGAAGCCTGGGGTTACACCCAGTCTATCGAGATGATCCGTCATGTTTTTGACGGGCGTATGTATGGGATGACATTGAAGGGCATAGAGGCGGCGATGAAGGAATTAGGGCGATAGCCTTCACCTTGACGGTTCTGCATTTAGGCATAGAATATTGCCTATGAAACGGTTTTTTATTCCTCTTGTTTTATTGAGTACACAAGCGGCTTATGCCTGTCCTGAATTACCGGGCCAAACGGTGGAACGTTCGGTTTTAATTGAACAATTAAAGGCGGCTGATACTTACAGGAAAGGGCAGGCCGCTATTGCGGCCATGTGGATGTTCTGGCGGAATGCCCCCGATGAAACCGCGCAGGAATTACTGGATGAGGGGCTTTCCAATATTCGTGTTGCCGATTACATCAGGGCTGAGGATGCTTTGTCGCGGCTGACTGCATATTGTCCCGCTTATGCCGAAGGCCATAATCAGCTGGCTTTTACCTATTTTTTGCAAGGCAAATATGAATTGTCTCATGAAAGTCTGGATCGTGTGCTGGAACTGGAGCCGATACATTTTGCAGCCCTATCAGGCAAAGCATTGACTTATCAGGCTGAAGGTCGTGAAGATATTGCGCAGATATTTTTGCGTCGTGCCGTTGCATTGAACCCGTGGTTGAACGAACGTTATATGTTGCGCCCGTTAAAGGATGGCAGTGACCTTTAATCCATAAGGCGCATCATCCGCCGTGCCCTATCCAGCCACGGTTTCCCTTCGGGGTCATTACCATTGATAAATAGATCGATTTGCGGGTTATGGCCATTTGTATCGGTGGTAATCACTTCAAGTGGCGCAGATGTGCCGGTCGCGCGCCGTGCCGTAAACCGGGTATTCAGGGGGGAAATGATTCTGTCTTTGTATCCGTTAAACAACAAAGATGGCAGGCCGTCTTTTGACAGGCGCCAAGGCTGCACCATTGCGGCACAAAGACCAATGGCGGCATCGGGTTGTGCCAAATCTTCCCAACCATCGCGCGGAGGAAAGGCAAGGGATAATGCTGCAATGCCACCCGCTGAAACACCAAGGGCCAGAAGCGGGCCTGTTTTACCCGCAAGTGGCCCGTTTTTTTGGCGCAAGTATGTGATTGCGTCAGACATATCTTCAAGTGCGGCGTAAAATCGGGGGCCGCAAAAATGCGGATTTACGGGCATACCCACGCGTGCTGTGCGTGCCTGTGCGGCAATAATATATTTTTGTTTTTCAGGGGAAAACGCCGAAATATCTGTCTTTAACCGATAATCAACAGAGGCAACGACAACGCCTTCCTCGCATAGTTTTTTCGCTAATTTTTGTGCGGTTTTGTCTTTTCGGCTGCCTTTGATAAAGCCGCCGCCATGTGCATATAGCAATGTAGCTTTCGCCTTTTCCTTGGGGTGAAAAAGATTGATTTTTAAAGCCTTGCCGCCAGTGGTCATTTTGTACTGAATATCAGGTTGCTTTGTATAAACAGGGGCAGGCATGGTATCGTCCAAAATGGGTTTATATGATTTATATAAAACAATATTATAACGGATCTTCCCTTCATAGGCAATTTTCGTACAAAGGTTGCCATTGGGCTGTTGGAAGCCCATATTCCGAGTATGCTTAAACTAACTCCCATTTTACTTGCAGTCATTTATGGTCTGGTTATGTATCGTTTTTCGGTATGGCGTACGCGCGCGGAACTGGATGCGAAGTCGACACGGTTGGATGACCCGAAATTACAACATGTATTGGATCAAATGGCAGCGGCCCTTGATTTGGATCGGATCAAGGTTTTCGTTTATGAAATAGCACAGGTAAACGGTCTGGCGGCCCCTGACGGACGGATATTCATTACACGCGGATTTATGGATAAATTCAAATCGGGTGATGTGACGGCTGATGAAATAGCCAGCGTAGTTGCCCATGAATTGGGCCACGTGGCATTGGGCCATTCACGCCGCCGTATGATCGATTTTTCAGGTCAGAATGCCATTCGTGTGGTTCTGAGCATGTTTTTGGGTCGTATACTTCCAGGAATTGGACCTTATCTGGCAAATTTTCTGACAACAATGATTGGTGCCCGCTTATCGCGGGGCGATGAATATGAAGCGGATGCATATGCGGCAGCTTTGTTAACCAAATCAGGCATCGGGACACAGGCACAAAAAAGCCTGTTTACAAAGCTGGAAGCCCTGACCGGCGCTTCGGGGCAACCCTTGGCATGGTTGATGAGCCACCCAAAGACACAGATGCGGGTTTCGGCGATTGAGAAACTTGAAAGCAAATGGACGGTTTCACGCTGATTATCACAAGGCAATTGCGATCAAGGCATTCCCAAGTAATTTGGCCGGCGGGTTGGCTGGTTTCATATCGCGGTGATTGACAGTCTTTGCATGTTATCTAAAGGTATTCTGTGTCGTTAGAAGCTTTCCAAGCCGGGGCAGACCTGTTCTTTTCAGAAGCTTGCGGATGTCTTTGGGTTCACCTGAATGCTGTTCAGCGGCTTGGTGAATGTTATCTACAACCCGTTTCATAGCGGCATGGTTTTCATGGGTAAATTCTATCAGGAAGCCATCCGGATCACGGCGAATGATGTTATGCTTTGATAGAATGCGTGTCGGAAAATCTTTTAGATTCAATGTCATTATCGCATCTGCATCGGTGCCAATCGCCGCTGCCAAAACATGAATGTCATTTTCATCGGGCAGCCATAAATTATCTTCTTTCGCGGGGGGCACTTCGGAATTTGGCCAATTGGCGCGAAGTAGTGCGATTTCCACGCCCGCCACTTCTGCCTGCTCTGCACTATGGTGTGCCGCGGCACGACGCCATTCCTCTAAAATACGTGCTGACCAAAGCGGTCTGAACGCGCCTTCTTTGGCAGCCCCCAGTAAAACCTCACGCATGATTGTTGGGTATAGAATACAGGCGTCCAACAGAATGCGCATTAATCCAGCCTAAAGAACATGGCCTTAAGATACGCGCTTTCGCTGAGATTGGAATGGGTCGGATGATCGGCCCCGGCAAAACCAGTGTGCAAAATTTGCGCATTTCGGGCCGATTTTCCGATACCTGTCAGGCAGGATGTACGGAATGCTTGCAGGTCTGCTGCATGCGAACACGAACACAAACCTAAATAACCGCCCTTTGAGACAAGTTGGCTGCCCAGCCTTGCGACCCGTTCATAGGCCCGCAAACCTGCTGAAAGCGCGGGTTTGTTCGGGGCAAAAGCCGGTGGATCGCAGATTACCAGATCATACTTTTCACCTGCATCAATCAATGTTTTCATCATATCAAACGCGTCCCCGTGCAGGGTTTTAAACGTGTCTGAAATACCCATGGCTGCCGCACCCTGTTTGGCCAGTTCAAGAGCAGGTTCTGATCCATCCAAGGCCGTCGCCTCGGCGGCACCATGTGCAAGGCAGGTCAGTGAAAAGCCGCCAACATGCGAAAATACATCCAAAACGCGCAAATCCTTGGCAAGCCCGGCCGCAAATGCATGATTGGGGCGTTGGTCAAAGAAAATTCCGGTTTTCTGTCCGCCCTGAATATCAGCCATAAATGTGGCCCCGTTCATCGGAACGGGGATTGGGCCGGAAATGCTACCTGTCAGAACCTTATTCTGGTCATCCAACCCTTCCAGTTTGCGGGAACGACCGGCAGCGTTTTTAAATACGGTTTTGATGCCGAAATCAGTGGTCAGAATGGCGGTGAAATCATCTATCATGTTTTCAGCCCAGCTGGCATTGGGTTGAATCACAGCCGTGTCACCGAAGCGATCGATAATTACGCCGGGTAGTCCATCAGCCTCGGCGTGAACCATGCGGTAGTAAGGTTGATCGAACAAGCGGGAGCGCAGTGACAAAGCTGTATTCAGTTTTGTGCGCAACCAGTCGCGGTCAATGTACGTCCCTTCAGTTCTGTCCACAAAACGGGCGGTGATTTTCGAGCCTGCGTTAAAAGCGCAGATGCCAATAAAAAATCCTGCCGCATCGGTTAAGTTTACAAAACTTCCCGGTGGGATTTTTTTTGTGCGTCTGTCTAATACCAACTCATTTGAATAAACCCAGGGAAAACCGAACCGCAGTTTTTGCGGGGATATTTTGGGAAGAAGGCGAATTGTGGGGTAAGGTTCATGTGTCATACCATGCTAGTAGCGGGTTTTGTGGCTGACGGAAAGCCACAAAAAAAGGCGGCTCGAAAGCCGCCTATAGTTTGGTCTTGAATGATATTAACTTCCTGTATTTCCAGACATTTCCGAGTATATTTTATTTTGTATATGCTGTGTGATGCGTACTTTTTGCGTTTCACCGCGCGCCATTGCGGCCGCTGCTTGTGACCCGCCATAAGCTTTGAATTTTTCATGGATACTTTGAACATTTGAAACAGGAACACCTGTTTTTGCATCGCGTAAGATATAATCAAAACTGATATTGTGACGCCCACCGACCGTATAACGGGTTTTTTCCGTCAGAGCATGGAACTTGTTAACCCGGACCTCCATGGTTACAGGGCGGCCTTCTTCAACTCTGGACGCGCCAATTGCAATGGCATCCAGCAGGATTGTTTGAATTTGTTCCTTACGATTCCCCATTGGATCTTCGCGCCAAACGATGTCAGACATAGGCAGGAATACATTTGCTTCTGAGACGGTCAATTCATCCGGAACCGTTACGCTGATTTGTTGTACTTTATACGCAGTTTTTTCATGCGCCGTGGCTTGCGGCGCGGTTTCGATGGCTTTATTGCGCGATACATTTTGTGTACTTGCGCATGCTGTCACAGATAATACCAAAGCCAGTCCGGCGATGTATTTTAAAAGTTTTGTTTTCGAGACCATAATGTTCATTTTTTACTCCTTGCCCACAATGGAGATTATTTTGTAATGCCTATATGGTCTGTGATTGTGTTGGATTTTGGCGTGTACCGCGTGGATTCAAAGGTGATTTTATGGAGAAAATTTGTCGAAATCTGTCAAAACTAAGGCTTCTTGTGATGAATATGACGAAATTGACATTTTTCAATAATAAAACCGCTGCATCGGCAACGGTTTTATTATTTGGAATACGGTGTGTTAATGTGCAGGTCGTGCCGCAAAACCGACATTGAATGTTTTGATCCAGTTACGGAAGTTACGGCCAAATTCGGCCATAGCCTCGGCCCGTAACCGGCGCGCGCGTGCTTCGACTGCGACAATGTCAATCGTTTTGTTTTCGATGACGATCTGTGATGTAATAATCATTGGGGATGCTCCTTTGCATGTTGTCCCTTACTTAAGGGGCAACTAAGCGAAGTTCATCAGATAATTACGCTGTGGCGATACGCGCATAACGCATAGCTTGTTAAATTAGCTATGCGTTAAATGTAGTATTCCGGCGATGTACCTTTTTGTGCGGCGGCTTTTAACCAGTTAAATACGTGTTCGCCCACGGACCTGAAGCAAACCACCGTGGCTGTGGTGTCCGAACCCAACCAGAATGCAACAGGTAGTTGGCCCAACCGTGTGCGGCGTAAATCGCCGATGGCAAAAGCGTCTTTAGACATATTTGCGGGCGAACCTTTGGCCAGAACATCACGAATACCAACCCCTTCAAGGTTAAATACCGCGCGTGCGTCCGACACGTTCACGACCAGCACAT
>Ga0316189_10003915_pt1 | contig 14422 bp, 12 predicted proteins | sample LowCovwburrow_MG_FD_204930 | JGI IMG/M metagenome (GOLD analysis project Ga0316189, IMG submission 204930) | Coastal sediment microbial communities from Maine, United States - Lowes Cove worm burrow | ecosystem: Environmental > Aquatic > Marine > Coastal > Sediment | place: USA: Maine...
CCACCATCTGCTGGGCCGGTGCCTGGGCTTCGAACACACCCGAGTAATACTGGAAGAACACGTAGGCCAGCCCGCCCATCGCCAGCAGCATGAAACTAAACAAAACGGCGCTTTGGGAACGGCTGAGCAAACCTTCGCCCGTGGTGCGATGAATACCGTCAGGACGAAGCTCAAGGTGCCAGGCCAGCAGGAAAACCAGTGGGAAACCGAGGATGATGACAATGACTACCAGGGTCGGCACCCATTCCGGCAGGCGTAAGGGCTCTACCGCTGCATCCATCAATTGCAACAGCACAAATACGGCGACGGCATAAGCACCCACCGTTCGTAGCACTTTTCGCCTGTTCAGTTCAGCCAGAGTGGCCGATATGAAAGAGTGGCGTTCGGTCATTAAATTTGCCCTGTTGTTTGAATTCAGCCCGCGTTCAGATAATAGACGCCCCGAAACGGGTTTTAGTTTCTTTATTTTAGTTCGGCTTAACGCGGAAATCGCTCAGAGTGCCTCGTCGCCCTCCTCGCCTGTCCGGATCCGGACCGCTTTCTCAAGCGCCTGCACGAAAATCTTTCCATCGCCAATACGCCCGGAGGCGGCCGAGTCCGCTATTGCCTCGACCACTGCATCGACGCGGTCATCAGGAACGGCAACTTCCAGTTTCAGTTTCGGCAGGAAATCGACCACGTACTCAGCACCCCGGTACAACTCCGTGTGGCCCTTCTGGCGCCCAAACCCCCGGACCTCGGTGACGGTCATGCCCTGAATTCCCGTTTCCGCAATTGCATCGCGTACGTCGTCCAGCTTAAATGGTTTGATGATTGCCGTTATCATTTTCATGGCAGAGTCCTATCGAAGAGTAGATCATTTGACTTTAATGCGGGCATAATCAGGCCGCAAGCGGCAAATACATATAACAGGAAATCAATGATGATAGATCTTCGCACAATTGACGAACTGACGCGCAAACTGGGTGACGCCCTCCCCCCTGGTGTGACCCAGGCAAAAGAAGAACTCGAAAACCAGTTTCGCACGGTTCTGACCGGCGCCTTTGAAAAAATGAACCTGGTCGGCCGTGAAGAATATGACGCGCAATGCGCAGTGCTGGAAGAAACCCAGGCCAGGCTGGAAGATCTGGAAAAGAGACTGGATCAATTGACCGACGGCTAAGGGTTCCGGCAGAGAACAAATCTACACGGGCGACATTCCGACACGATGTCGGGCAACCTGCTGATTACACGACGTCTGGACACCCGCATAATCACTCTTTCACAGACCGTTGGCTGCAAATGAAGGAGGGCCCCATTGAGCCTGGCGCAAGTATTCACCCGCGCCGGCGTAGGCGTCCACGCCCCGGAAGTCATTGTCGAAGTGCACGTTGGTGGTGGGCTTCCCCGCGTATCGCTGGTTGGCTTGCCGGCGACAGCCGTGCGGGAATCAAAGGACCGGGTGAAGGCGGCTTTACTCAATGCCGGCTTCAGGTTCCCCCAAAGCCACATTACGATCTCGCTGTCCCCGGCCGACCTCCCAAAGGAGGGCGGTCGCTACGACCTGCCTATCGCACTGGGTATTCTTGCTGCCTCGGCACAGGTGGATGACAGCTGCTTCGGTGATTACGAATTCGTTGGCGAACTCTCCCTGGGTGGAGATCTCAATCCGGTAAGGGGGGTGCTCCCTGCGGCGCTGGGTGCGCAACATTCGGGCCGTGGCCTGGTGGTCCCGCTGACCAACGGGGCCGAAGCGGCTCTCGCCCGCGGCAAGCATCAATATTGTGCCGCCAGCCTGCTGTCCGTTGTCTCCTGGCTGGATGGAAAAAAACAACTACCTCCGGTAGCATCGGCTCCACACATCTCAACCGCGCATAATCGCGATCTACGCGATGTTTATGGGCAGCAACGGGCCCGGCGTGCACTGGAAGTAGCCGCTGCAGGCGGCCACAACATTATTTTTTCCGGCCCGCCAGGCACCGGAAAAACCATGTTGGCCACCCGCCTTCCGGGCATCCTGCCACCCCTGAGTGAGCAGGAGGCACTGGACACAGCCGCGGTCGCCTCGATCAGCCAGCGAGGCCTGGACATCAGGCGCTGGCGGGTCCGCAGCTTCCGCGCGCCCCACCACACGGCCAGCAGCGCTGCCCTGGTGGGTGGCGGGGCGAAACCCCGCCCCGGCGAAATCTCTCTAGCGCACCATGGCGTACTTTTTCTGGATGAGCTTCCCGAATTCGACCGCAACGTACTGGAGGTCCTGCGCGAGCCGATGGAATCGGGCCGTATTGTTATTTGCCGCGCGAACCAATACGCCGAATTTCCGGCAAAGTTCCAGTTAGTCGCAGCCATGAACCCCTGCCCTTGCGGCTACGCCGGTGACAAGAGCGGGCGGTGCATGTGTACAGCCGACCAGGTACAGCGATACCGCAGCAAGATCTCCGGCCCTTTGCTGGACAGGATTGACCTGCATGTTGAAGTAACCCGCCCGGCCCGTCTTCAATACCAAAAGCGGGGTAAGCCACCGGAGGGCAGCGCAGCGGTGAGAGAGCGGGTCATGCAAGCACGTAAGCGGCAGTTGGACCGCAGCGGTGTTTCCAATGCCCAGCTCGACAGCGCGGGGGTCAGGCAGCACTGCCAGCCAGATCGCCGCAACCGTACATTCCTTGAAGACGCCGCAGAACTGATGAACCTGTCACCGCGGGCCTACCAGCGCATCCTCAAGGTAGCGCGTACCGTGGCGGACCTGGAGGAGGATGATGCGATTCGCAAAAAGCACCTTGCGGAGGCGCTGGCTTACAGGGGGTTTGATTGCGGGAAAAGCTGATACTCACCTCGGCTTCTTTCTGGACTTCATTTTCCGATCAATGCTTATTCTCAGCGGAGTGAATTCAGTCTTTGAGTATTGCCGGTGATATTATTGGCCATGTAGTGGATTCTGTCCGTCTGGCATGGAGCGGCAATGGCGCTATTGATCACCTATGTTCTTATCGCACTGGTTTTCTCGTTCTTGTGTTCGATTGCCGAAGCCGTGCTGCTTAGCGTAACTCCGGCTTACGTTGCCGTGCTGGAAAAGAAACAAAGGCCATCCGGCGCGTTATTGCGCCAACTCAAATCTGACATCAACAAACCACTTACGGCCATCCTGACGCTCAATACCATAGCCCATACCATTGGCGCCGCAGGTGCGGGAGCTCAAGTAATGCTTGTGTTTGGGAACGCCTACCTGGGAATTGCTTCGGCAATCCTGACCTTATTGATCCTGTTCCTTTCTGAAATCATCCCAAAAACACTGGGCACCCACCACTGGCGGTCATTGGCGCCTGCAACGGCTTACGGCCTTAAATTCTTAGTCACCTTGTTGTACCCCTTTGTAAAACTAACGGAGAAGATGACCAGAAGCCTGACCAGGAATCCCTCAATCATCGGATTCAACCGCCAGGAATTCGCTGTGATGGCTGAACTCGGCGTACAGGAAGGCCAGCTTGCCAAGCAGGAATCTGAGGTACTGCAAAACTTGCTTTTATTGCGGCAAACCCGCGTGACAGATGCAATGACACCCCGAACAGTTGTTTTTTCGCTGCCTCAGAGCATGTTAATTGCGGATTTCTTCAGGCTCCACGATGAGGTTCGGTTTTCCAGGATTCCCGTACATGGAAATGAGCCGGATCATATAGAAGGCTTTGTATTAAGAAGCGACTTGCTGCTGGCCCAGGCAAGTGGTCAAGCCAGTGCCCGGTTGGAATCATTCAAGCGTGAGATTCAAGTTATGCCGAAGACACTGACGCTTGCCCAGGCGTTTAACGAGGTGCTTAACATGCGCTCCCACATTGTGCAGGTTGTTGACGAATATGGCAGCCCGATCGGAATTCTGACGCTGGAGGACATTATTGAAAAACTCCTGGGCCTGCAAATTGTTGATGAAGGCGACAAGTCCGTCGACATGCAGGAACAAGCTCGCCGCCTCTTTAGACACCGCAAGCGCACGGTGTGGTCGAGTTTCGACGGCAAAGATAGAGATCCGAAACAGGCAGGACGGCGCGAATAGCAAGCTCTGAGCTGCGACGATTGGCTCGCTGCCAAATACTTCGAAAAAACCGATCTGTAAGCGCTTAAAGAGCGAATTGAACCTCGAAATTGCCTGTTTAAAATGGAGGGCAGCTACCGAGGAATTGAAATGACCCCAACGCGTAAGCGGCGATTGATTGCCACCGTTCTAATGCTAACGGGCATTAGCGTTGCCAGCGCCGTTGCATTCTACTCGCTGCAGGAGAACCTCTTGTATTTTCAGAGCCCCGCTGATGTCAGGGAAACTGCCATGCCTGCGGGGCGACAATTCAGGTTGGGTGGTGTAGTAACCCCGGGCAGCGTGAACCGGATAGGGGACGGCCTGGCGACACAATTTGAAGTATCCGATGGGCTGGCACAGATTACCGTGGAGTATGTAGGCACTCTGCCGGATCTGTTCCGCGAGGGTCAGGGTGTCATTGCTCGTGGTTCACTGGACGCAAATGGCCTGTTTGAGGCAAATGAAGTGCTCGCCAAGCACGATGAGAACTACATGCCACCGGAAGTTGCGGATGCGCTGGAAAAAACGGGTCACCAGGCAACATCCGCTCAAAATTATTAGATAGTAGGGGCCGCTTGTAGACTGTTGTTCGCCACCAATCCACCAACTGAAAAGTAAAAGCAACTTGCCTGGTTACCAGACTTCCATTCATATCGTAAAAATCGAAATATTACTCAATAATAATCGACTTTTACTGTTCAGGTAACCCACTTGGCATACACATATTGAAAGCTCACAGACTCCGCCAAAGTCATGCAAGGGATATTGTGCCGATGAAAGCGCGGTAGTTGAATGCGGACCTGATTATTCTGGGAACCTTGTCCCGTACCGGCATTCCCGGCCATTTCATAGGCAATACATCCGTGAACATCCTTAACCAGGTCAGATGTTCGGTGCTAACCCTGAAGCCAGATGGTTTTGTGAGCCCCATTACCCTTTAGTTTGTTACCGAATCAGTTGGATTCGGAGAAAGAACGCAAGGTTACTCTCGCGTCATTCAATATTTCTAATGTCGGGGTTGCTTGCAGCCTCAGCTATAGCTCAGGGAGAGCCCAAATCCACGCAGTTCTGGTGGCCGTGTATAAGGCCTATACCCAAAGGGCTTCGGGGCTCTTACCATGAAAATAACCGTAGAGTCGGGACTCTTCGGCACCGTTACTGCCGGGCAGAAACGGGTCCTCTTCACGGCTGAAAGGCTCGGCACCCGGGTACAGGTAATCATCGATGGCCGTCAGGTAGTGTTCGTTGAGCAAGTGACCCCATTCGCCCTTCTGCTCGAATACCGGACCGTCTATCTCGATCGTCCCCCGGCTGCCTCCGCGCAGCGGCGACAGGATACCCAGCCTGGCGACCCAGTCGAATTCATTGGCGAAGTGTTCCATGTAGGGAATCGGCCTGGTCAGGTGCAGGTAGCGCATCTTGTCGGCGCAGTTGGCGAAAGTGTAAATCTCCAGTTTTTTCAGCCGATCCATCACGAACGCTGATTTTTTCGTGGTAAATTCGGCCAGGGCGTGGGCCAGGCTGTTGCGCAGAACTTTCTGAGCTTCGGTTTCGACTTTGCCCATAAGCTCTCTGGTGAAGTCATGCCACTTCGGTTCTTCCTGCATGGCAAAATCGCTTTTCAGCGCCTCCCCGATGACGGCCAGCATGTTGGACATGATGATGGTGCCTTGCGAGTGGGCGATGACGATCACACGCTTGATGTGTTCCGCGTTGAGTGCTTCAAGGATGGCGGCGGTGGCCCGCCAGGCTGGCTCGGTCATGTATTTCTTGTCACACGGCCGCAATCCCTTGCCGATTATGCATTCCAGCAGGTCCACCGTCAGTGAGCAGGTGGCGTTCTGTACCACCGTGACCGGCCGGTGGAACAGGTGCGCAAGCAAGGCAGAGTTGTAGCGGGCCACGTCCTCGTTGGTGGCGATCCCATTGATGAAAAACCAGTGCTCGCCGGGAAAACTGCAAACGCCGGCGTACTCGTCCGGCTGGCGGAAAAAGCCGGTCGGACGCCAGAAACGCCGGTTTACAACCGGCGGCATCAGCATCCGTGCCAGGTCGGGAGTCGACTCCGGGGCTGCAGGTATCGTGAGATCTGCCAGGAAACGTACCAGGGTAGCCGCGCGCCAGGGGTTCAGAATGTTGTATTCGGAATACCTGCGCACGGGGCGCAGCCGCCGCGGACACTTGCTGATCAGCGAAGGAATGAGCCTGCCCAAATCCATGCGGGTAGCTTCGCATGCCACTTTCAACAGGTCCTGGAACTCGTTCGCGGCTGGTCGGGACAGTATCTTCGCCGGTTTAAATGCCGGTGAACTTTTTGCCGGATTCATCATTTCAATGTGAACCGGCTACGCAGGGGCGGCAATGATGTAGGTCAGTGAGCTTCGGTCATATGCAGATATGCGTTTTGCCCCCCCGGGAACCGAATTGCCTTTGCCCACTTGATTCAATAGTTTGTAAACTGTCGCATCATGATGAATCCAAAGTATGAAATACTTTTTGAGCCGGTCAGGATCGGCCCGGTAACCGCCCCCAACCGCTTCTACCAGGTGCCTCATGCCAGTGGCATGACCGAAGCCAACCCTCGCGTAAGGGCGGCTTTCAGAGCAGCCAAGGCCGAGGGCGGTTGGGGTGTCGTTTCCACCGGCGCTGTGTCTACCCATCCCTCCTCCGACGACAGCCCCCTGCCCTTTGCCCGCTTGTGGGACGACAACGACATCCGTTCTCATGCCCTGAGTTGCGAGGCCATTCATAACAACGGTGCCCTGGCGGCGGTCGAACTGTGGCATGGCGGTGCGGCAGTGATGAACCGGACTTCAAGGCTGGCGCCTTACTCACCCTCAGGGATTCCCTGGGCGGCTACCCATGTGGGCTTCATGGGAAATTTGCGTCCCCGCATCATGGACGCGGGTGATATCCGCGATGTCATCAAGTGGCAGGCCGCCGCGGCCAAACGCGCCAGGAGCGCCGGGTTCGACATCGTTTATATCTATGCGGGAATGGGTTACCTGGGCTACGAATTCTTACTGGAAGAGTACAACCACCGCACCGATGCCTACGGCGGGTCGGTGGAAAACCGGGTGCGTTTTGTACGGGAATTAATCGAAGCCACAAAGGACGCTGTCGGTGATGATTGCGGCGTTGCACTGCGCATCAGCCTGGAAGAACTGCGGGCCCGGCCGAGCGATCACTTTGCGTCACAAGCCCATGAAGTCGTCAGCTTGTTGGCCGACGTGCCGGATTTATGGGACGTAAAAATGGATTCCAGCCCGACGGATTGCGGGGCCTCCCGTTTCCGCGAGGAAGGGGCGCATGAGCCGGTCATCGACTTTGTCCGGACAGTGACCGACAAACCAGTGGTCGGCGTGGGCCGGTTCACGTCACCGGACACCATGGTCTCGCAGATCAGGCGCGGTGTGCTGGACCTGATCGGGGGCGCCCGACCCTCCATTGCAGACCCCTTCCTGCCCAACAAAATCAAGGAAGGACGTGAAGACGAAATTCGCGAGTGCATCGGCTGCAATATATGCATCTCCAGCTGGCACGATGGCGTGCCCGTGCGCTGCACGCAGAACGCCACTGCCGGTGAGGAGTGGCGCAAAGACTGGCACCCCGAGAAATTTGACCGGCCGGGTAGTGAAGACCGCATTCTCATCGTCGGCGGCGGTCCGGCAGGACTGGAGGCCGCCCTGATTGCCGCGCGGCGGGGCTACCACGTCACCCTTGCCGAGCGGGCGCCCAAGCTGGGCGGGCGTGTGAATTTTGAGGCGGCCTTGCCGGGCCTGGGCAACTGGGGTCGGGTGCGGGACTACCGCCTGTACGCCCTGCAACAAATGGGTAACGTCGAGGTGTACTGCGATAACCAACTGAGTGCGGACGATATCCTGGGCCTCGAGCACCAGCGCGTTGCCATAGCCACCGGCGCACGCTGGACACGAACCCTGTATTCGTCACTCGAAATCCCACTGGGAGAGCTCAAGCAGGCAGGAGTTTACACGCCCGATGACATTGCAGCAGGCGTGCTGCCTGAAGGCCCCGTCCTGCTATACGATTTTGACAACTACTATCTCGGTGGCGTGCTGGCAGAGTCGCTGGCGGACCAGGGACTGAAGGTGAGTTATGCCACCCCCGCAGGTCACGCATCTGCCTGGACGATCATGACCAATGAACAGCCCTTCATACACCAGGCATTGCACCGTAAACAGGTAGACATCACGACCCAGGCTCTGCTGGATGGTTTTGATGGCGACAGCGCGACACTGAAGAATATTTTCACCGGTGAGCCCGAAATACTGGAGGTGAAATCGGTCGTGATCGTTGGCCACCGCCTGCCCTGTGACGAGCTCTACCAGCACCTGAGCGCGCGCCAGGCGGAATTTCAGGAAGCAGGGATCAAGTCAGTGGAACGGATCGGTGATGCGCTGGCAGCGGGTGCACTGGTCCATGCCGTTTACTCCGGCCACGCATTTGCCCGGCAACTGGACAATGCAGATGAAGGTCTGTATCTGCGGGACATTCCCGTCGCCGAACACCCGCCGGGGCCTGCCGTCCGCTAATCTGCGACGCGCTCAATCCGGAATATATTGGCCGATGCGGTCGGTTACGTAGCGCCGGATATCCAGGTTCCAGTCTTCCATCGGGGAGAACATTCCACAGTCATGCACCCTGGAATTCATGCCCTGCTGAACACGCTCGCAGATGGTCCAGTCCTGGCGGTTTACCCGATGCCAGAAATCCACCGCATCGGAAGGATCAAAATCTGCTTTTTCCATCTCGTGTTTTTCAAACAGGAAATGACAGTCGATCGCGGTGCGGGCAGCGCCCCTGGCGTGGAGCACAAATGCCGCAACGTGGTCACGGGCAACACTGAGGAACAGGTTTGGGTAAATCAAGTCACCTTTATGGCGTTCCTGTTCATCCTCGTTCAGGCCGGGAAACGAACGCCGGTTGGTGGTGCCCGTAGCGGTGAAGGTTGTCGCACCCTCGCGGTGGGGCACTCCGCGTTCCCAATCCAGTTCCGCACTGCCGGCTTCCCTGAAGGCCGGAACAATCCGGCACAGTTCCGGGTGCACAGGGCCACAGTGATAACACTCATTGTAGTTCTCACACAGAACTTTCCAGTTGGCGTTCACTTCATAGCGGATGGTCCTGCCAATTCGCAGATCAGCCAGCGGGTAACGCTGGAATTGCTCAGAGGGGGCGGCAACCAGCTCAGAAAATGAGGGCGCCTGTTCCGGTGTCAGGTTGAGGAAGATAAACCCGCCCCAGCTTTCGCAGCCCACGGGATGAAGTTGAATATCATCTTTCGAGAAGCCCATCTCCTCGTTCATATGCGGAGCGCGTTTCAGGTTCCCGTCAAGATCATAGGTCCACGCATGGTAGGGGCACATGATGGTCCGTTTGCCAATCACACCACCCTTAAGGGGCAAGCGCTCATCGGATTCCTCCTGCTCCCCGGCCGGGCACAGGCTGGCGCCGCGGTGGCGACAGACATTATAAAACGCCCGCAGCACACCCTTCTCGTTACGAACCAGCAGGATACTTTCACCGTAGAGGTCCAGGACTTTATGGTCGCCAGGATCAGGCAATTCCTCTTTCCGGCCTGCGCACACCCATTCCCGCATGAATATATGTTCACGCTCCAGCGCGTACATGCCCTCATCGAGGTACCAGGAACTGGGCAGGGTTGATTCAAGCATCATGAACTCCTGTGGTAGCGCGGACCGCGTTTGTCCGTCGAACAATCATCCAGGCCGCCAGCGTGCCGATGGCGCAGAAGACGGCAATCACCCCGTAAAAATAGCGATAACCTTCAACGCCGGGATAAGCATCGAGCAATACGCCGCCTATCAATGGCATAAATACATCGGGAGTAAAGCCAATCGCGGAAATCACGCCTGCGGCGGTACCGGTTACGGCAGGCGCCACCCCTCCCTCTTCCAGCAACGCAAAGTAAATGCCGCGTAATGCGAAAATGGCCACCGATACGAGCGTGGCGGTCAACAACATCACGACTAAATAGCCCTTACCGCCGGGAAGCAGACTGAACACCACGAAACCGCCGGTCAGCAGCAGGAAAAACCCAAGCACAGCCCGGGAAACACCCAGCTTGTCCGCGATGAATCCGGCACCCAGTGCTGCGAAGGGCTTCAGCCACATTTTGCCCACACCCACGGCACCTCCCATAACGACACTCAATGCATACACATCCGTCGCGTAAGGAGCAAAGTAGTAGGAGCCCCAATAAGCGGTATATGCAGTCAGCACCACCAGGGAAATCAACCACACCACCGGCATCCTTAAAACTTCAATCACTTCCTTGAGCCCTACCTTTACCCGGGCCTGGGCGTCATCCGCACGCCGGTCATCATCCAGAACGAACCACGCCAGCACGGCCAGCCCGATATTGGTCAGTGCAAAGAGATTGATGACCTGCGACAGTGCTGTTGCATTACTACCCAGCCAGGCAAATATCGCCAGGAATATACTCGAGCTCAAAACCTCGAAGATACCTCTGCCGCCTTCCAGGATGCCAAATGCCCTGCCCTGTTCTTCCGGCGGCGCCCAGTTGCGGGTCGCCTTGATCATCGCGCCCCAGAACACCATGGATATGCAGACACCCCAGAAAGCATGCACGGCGATGCTGGCGTGATAGGACGGATAGGTTGCGAAATACAGGCCGGCCAGCCCCGTCCCCAACAGCGAACTGGAAATCAGTTTGCGTGGGGAAAACCGATCGGCCAGCCAACCACCGGGGAAATAGGTCAGCAGGGACAGAGTCCCAAAAACACTGATCAATACACCCATCTGCGTGTTGTCATAGCCGAATGCCTCCTGCATCGGGATGTAATACACCTCGCGCAGGAATGGGAGCATGAAAATGATACCGCCGGAAAAACACAGGATGGTCATCACGAGCCAGCGTTTGATACGCTCGAATTTGACGGATGAGGACACTTGTTAACCCGCCTCTTTGTCGCAGGTCGGAAGGAACGCTATGGTGAGCAGGCCGATGATGACAAAGACCCCGCCGGTTATTCGCAAGGCGTGGCTATCAAGGCTATAGAATATCGAGAACCCACCCACCAGTACCATCGATGCCACTGCCAGCAGCTTTACCCGGCAGCCAATACAGCGGTTATCCTCCCAGTTTTTTACCATCGGGCCAAAAGTACGATTCGCCAGCAGCCAACGATGCCACTTTTCCGAGGATTGCGCGAAGCAGGCCGCAGCCAGTAAAACGAAGGGCGTTGCAGGAAGAATGGGAAGCACGACACCGAGAGCGCCCAGGCCGAGAAACACGAATCCGAGTGCCCGGTAGACTCTCACTTAGTTAACAAGATCCGAAGATGGCACCACGTCCACATAAAGCAGTACTTCCGACACAGTAGTCTGAACAGGGGCATATGCTAGCATTTTGTCATTGGCCTGACGTTTTGATTCAGGTCATTGCTGGCGTCAATCGCAGCCGATAGAGTCCGCTGATTACTGAAAGGACGTGATGTTCACGCCTTGACAAAGGACTTTGTGATGGATGACTTCGTTCACCCGGGCGCGTACACCCAGACCATTTCTCCCCCGGAAATTCCCGCCTACCTGCAGGACACCTATTACTGGGCTTACATCAACCCGCGCAACGTGCGTCTGCTGGACCGCGAAATCGTGGTGCGCACCATCCTGTGGCAGCAACATAATCGTCTGCAGAGGCTCGCTTTCTCAGAGATCAAGCCCGGCCAGAAAGTCATGCAACCTGCCTCGGTATACGGTAGTTTCGGACCCAACCTGGCCCGCCAAGTAGGCCCGCAGGGTCACCTGGACATCATCGACGTGGCCCGGGTGCAGGTGGACAGCACCACACGTAAACTCGAGCCCTATCCATGGGCCCATGCGCACCATGCCAACTGCCTCGACTTTGACGAAGCCCCCTACGACGTCATCGTGTGTTATTTCCTGCTGCACGAGGTACCCGATGAAGTGAAATACCAGGTCGTTAACCACCTGTTGGGCAAGGTCGGCAAAGGCGGCAAGGTGGTTTTCGTGGACTACGCCAAGCCACGTTGGTGGCATCCGCTGAAACTGATCACCAGTATCGTATTTGATACGCTGGAACCCTTCGCCAAAGGCCTGTGGCGCAATGAGATCAGTGATTTTGCGGGCAATGCCGATCAGTTCAGCTGGCGCAGAGAGACCATCTTTGGTGACCTGTTCCAGAAAGTGGTCGCCACGCGAACGTAGTATTTCGCAGCCGTTATGCAGAGGATTTGATTGCGAGAAAAATCAGGGATGATATGCTTGAGTTTAGCAATGACACACGCGCTCAAAACCATCATCGTAGACGACGAGGCACTCGCCCGCCGGGGTCTCAAGTTACGGCTGTCCGGCCGGGACGACGTTGATGTCGTCGCCGAGGCAAAGAACGGCCGTGAAGCACTGAAGCTGATTACTGAACTCAAACCCGACCTGGTCTTCCTGGACATACAGATGCCGGGCATGGACGGGTTCGACCTGCTGCGTGCGCTGCCTGAAGAAGATATGCCGGTCATCGTCTTCGTCACCGCGTTTGACGACTATGCCATCAAGGCCTTTGAAGCGAATGCCCTGGACTACCTGCTCAAACCGATAGAGGACAGCCGCCTGGCAGAAGCCCTGGAGCGGGTCAACGAGAACCTGGATCAGCGGCGCGCATTGAAGCACAAGAAATCCCTGCTGAAACTGGTTGGGGATATCACGGGCGAACCGCTGGCGAGCATGGAAGAACTCAATGCTCGCGGCGTGGATAAACTGAAAAAGAAGGAAGTGCCCAAACTTGCAATCAAGGACGGGGGCACCACCACCTGGATCCCCCAGGATAAGATCGAATGGATCGACGCCGCCGGCGATTATATGTGTGTGCACTCCGAGGGTGAAACGCTGATCATGCGCATGACGATGAAAATGCTGGAAGAGTCACTCGACCCCGACTACCTGCAACGCATCCACCGCTCCACTATCGTCAACATCCACAAAGTCACCGGGATGCGCGCCCATATCAACGGTGAATATTTCCTGACCCTGGAAGGCGGCAACACCGTAAAACTCTCCCGTACGTACAAGGACAAGCTCAAACTCTTCAGCTGAGCGGTCCGGGTTATTCGTTTCAACGAGCCTTCGTCTCGCGTTGTCGCGTTCCGTGACTTTTGACACAACCCACCGGCCTTTTTAGCGTCCAATGTACTCGGATAGACGGGAGGCGGGTGAATGGGAATTACTGAAAAGGCGATCAATAATCCTGCCGGGGTTGCTGTCGCCGTTGCGATCATCGTGCTGTTCGGACTGTTCAGCCTGGGCAAACTTCCGGTTCAATTGTTCCCGGACATCGAACTGCCCCAGCTGAACGTACAGGCTAACTGGCGGGCTGCATCGCCCAAAGAAGTAGAGTCGGAAATCCTGGAGCCCATGGAGGACGTCCTGCAGGGCATTCCCGGCATGCGAGTAATGGAGGCCAACGCCTTCAACGGCGGCGCCTATATCAACCTGCAATTCAATCTCGGAACCGACATGCAGGCGACGCTGATGGATGTTATTGGCCGCCTCAACCGCCTGCCCCCACTGCCGGCAGATTCGGACCCGCCTATTGTCCAGCTGGGTGGCCGCGGTGGAGCCAACGGCGCCCTGACCTGGTTCTTCGTACAGAAGTTACCGGGCACACCGGGGCAACTGACCGACTACGCCAAGAAGGTTGAGGACATCATCCGGCCACGCCTGGAGAGTATAGAAGGCGTGGCGGGCGTTGAAATCCTGGACGGAGCGCCCGAACAACTGCAAATCATCATTGACCCCTATCGCGCCGCAGAGCTGGGCCTGCCATTGACGACTATCGCTGCGAACGCAAGCCGCGCCAGCGACACCTCCGGTGGTTTCATCGATGTCGGGCGCCGCCAATATACGCTGCGTTTTGAAGGCCGATATGACGTCGAGCAGTTACGCAACCAGGTGCTCGAATGGCGCGACGGGCGGCCGGTCCGGCTGGGCGATATCGCTGAAATAAGAGTCGACCGCGGCCTGCGCAGGGACATTGTCGTGCAAAACGGCAACCCGGCGATGGGCGTGCGCATCGACCGGCAAAATGGTGCCAATGTCCTCGCGGCACTGACCGAAGTTAAAGCCGTCATGGATGAACTGCGCGAGGGGCCAATAAGAGAACTGGGTCTCGACATTCAGCAATCATTCGACGCATCTGTTTTTATCAAGCGTGCGGTTAACCTGGTAACCAGCAACCTGTTGATCGGAATCATGCTGGCCGTCGGCGTGCTCTGGTGGTTCCTGAGAGATGTCCGCGGTACTTTGCTGATTGCCACGGCAATACCGGTTTCACTGCTGACAACCTTCATCATTCTGCAA
>Ga0316189_10003916_pt1 | contig 14421 bp, 10 predicted proteins | sample LowCovwburrow_MG_FD_204930 | JGI IMG/M metagenome (GOLD analysis project Ga0316189, IMG submission 204930) | Coastal sediment microbial communities from Maine, United States - Lowes Cove worm burrow | ecosystem: Environmental > Aquatic > Marine > Coastal > Sediment | place: USA: Maine...
TGGAGGAGCTGGAGGCCGCTGTACTCCAGGAGCTCGATCGCAGCCCGTGTCGCGAGGGCGTCGAGGCCCGCGTCGAGGGCGAGGAAGAACGCATCCTCGATCAGCTCCGCGGTCGCCTCAGTCTCCTCATTCCCCAGCAGGATCGCGAGCCTGGCCGTGGAGAGGCGCGCCTCAACGCTGAGCTGGGACCAGTCGACCCCGTCGGCCAGGGCGATCAGCGGCTCGGCGAGCGCGAGGCCCTCGGCATAGCGACCGAGCGCCGCCAGCGAGCGGGTCCGGGCGATGTCCGCCGCGATCGCGTCGATCGTGTCGCGCGCCTCGGGAGGCGGCAGGATCTGACGGGCGAGGGCCGCCTCGTCGAGGCAGAGCTCGAGCGCCGGCAGCGAGGACACGGCCTCGACAGCGCGCATCACCGTCATCCTGTCGGGCTCACGGAGCACCCCGACGAGCGCCGCCAAGTCGCGACGGCGCTCCAAGAGGCAAGCCTCAGCCCGGGCAGCGGTCTCCACAGACCAGGTCTTGTCGACCGTCGCGAGGCGACAGACCCGCGCCTGCCCCTCCGACCAGGCCGCTGAGTAGCCCTCGAGGCGCGCGGCGACCTGCTCGGCGGTCCGCGGCGCGTAGGGCTCACCGGAGCCGATGAGCGCCTCGTGAACGCTCGCGAACTCGGCGGCGCCGACGGTCTCGTCGATGACAGCGCCCCGCCGCTCGCAGGCGGCCTCCTTGCGCGCGTGAGCGGCCACTTGAAGGGAGAGACCGGCTGCGACGAGACCGCTGAGCGCCGCGACCCCGAGGATGCTCCATCGCCTCCGACGCCGATGGGCGCCGCTGCGAAGGGCGTCGAGGAGCGCGTCCATATCAGCCCACCGCGCCTCGGGCTTCGGCGCGAGGCCTCGGAGAAGCACGGCCCGCAGCCAACGCGGGACCGTCCGGTCCGACACCCGCGGCTCTTGGCCCTCGATCGCCGCCCCCAGCTCCCGAGCATCCTTGCCGGTGTAGGGGCGTACTCCGTGCAGCGACTCCCACAGCGAGACGCAATAGCTATAGATATCGGAGCGAACGTCGGTCTCCTGCCCTGCGAGCTGCTCAGGGGCGATGTACGCTGGCGTGCCGATGACCCCACCCGCGCGAGTCAGCGGAATCTCAAAGCTGTCCGTCCCCTCCCCGGCGAACGAGCGCGCCGCTTGGGAGCTCGGCGTGTCCACCTCCTGACCGTCGGCGCGGGCGAGCCCAAAGTCGAGCACCCGCACCCGGCCGTCGTCCCCGACCATCACGTTGTCGGGCTTAAAGTCGCGGTGGAGGATCCCCTCGCGATGCCCCGCGGCGAGCCCCTGCCCCGCCTGGACGAAGCGATCGAGCAGAAGCGGCAGCCGGGGCTCCTCCTCCATCACCCACTGGCGCAGGGTCCTGCCTTCGACATACTCCATCGCGAGATAGAGCTGAGCGCCGTACTCCGCGACCTCGTAGATCTGGACGATGTTCGGGTGGGACAGGCGAGCCAGCGCCTGAGCCTCGCGGAGCATCCGCCCGCGCAGGTCGTCGTCGCGGCCAGTGTGCGCATGCCAGAGCTTGATCGCCACCCGCCGGCTCAGCGTCTCGTCGTAGCCGAGGAGCACCCGGCCCATTCCGCCCGCGCCGATCGTCCGGAGGATGACGAAGCGACCGACCCGACGCGGTACCTCCACCCGCTCCCTCATCGAGCCGCTGGGACGAAGATCCGAAGCATCCCCCTCAGCCGCGGTCTCAATGTCGCCAGAGCTATCGGCGCTGCCCGACACCAGCGCACTATAACGCATCAGAGCCGCCCTCCCGTAGACGCCCCGCGCGGAGGCGAAGCAGGCGTCCTCAAGAGGGGCGCGCAATTGGATGGACGATTCGCCGTCGAGCCCTGACCGGGCCCAATGGCTGATCGTCGGAGGGCGCGAAGAGGTCCCCACACGTCATGGGATCCGCTCGTATCCCTAGAAGGACTTGGCCGAGGCCGCGGACGCCCTCTCGCCCTCGCCGACCCTCCCGACCCCGCCAGGACTTGCGGTGCGGCCGAGAGGGCTGACCATTGCCCCAAAAGCAAGCTCTATCACCACCGACGAGCGCCCGGCGAGACGCGGGCGAGGCTCCACCGCCCGTCGTAGCGCGGCCGCGCAGGCCAGGCGTCGCCGATACCACCCCCGGCGCCCGGTTCCCTTGTACACATATTCTTCTCTGTCCAGCCCCCACGGCGCGAGCAATTACGCACCTCACCGATGCATTGCCCGCGTGTGCTATCGATATGTATCGACAAGCTAGAACCTGCTCCGCCACCAGCCGACGCTCTGCCCCCCCCGAGCGAGAGCCCGACCGTGCTCCTCCAGGAGATGAACGGTCAGATCGCGGCCCTCCGCGAGGAGATCGCCAAGCTCAAACCCAGCAAGTGGATCGGAGTCTTGCAGGCGCTCCTGGTCGCGGTGACGGTGCCTCTGACAGCGGGGGTCTTCTCGATGTACTCGGAGCGAGGAAGCCGGGAGATCGAGATCTACAAGCAGAACCTCGCCCTGGTGGATCGAGCCGTCGACTTCGAGAAGGACGTCCGCTATCGCCAAGCGATCATCTCCTACATGCGCGAGCTCGACAGTCAGCGCCCCGACGGCTACGGGATCGGAGGTTGGCTGAGCAAGAATGAGGCCGAGCTGACCGCCCGCGAGAACGAGCTCTTGATGGAGCGTGGCAAGCTGGCCGCCGCGTCAAAGCGCGAGGCCGACGAGCTCAACACCTTGACGGATGAGCTGACGAGCCTGCGGCATGCGCCCGCCAAGGCCGAGCTGACCGACGACGAGGTGGTCGAGGTCGCGAAGAAGATCGAGACAATCGAGCTCGCGACAGCCCAGGTCGAAGAGACCCAAGAGGCGATCTCGCGGGTCGAGGAGAACCTCGGGGGAGCCCCCTCGGCCATGACCAGAACCCTGCCCAAGGTGCCCCCTCGCGGGGCCATCCACGATCGACCCGCGGAGGGGAGCCTCTTTATTCGCTTCTCGACAAACCGAAGGCTCTCAGAGGCCGAGCATGAGGCCAAGCTACTGCGCGAGAAGAACCTCAACCCGCGCATCCTCTTCACCGCGAAGCGCTACGTGACAGTCGCCGGACCCTACCTGGACTACGCTGCGGCCAAGCGCGATCAGGAGCGGCTGAGGTCGACCTTCACGCGGACGACGATGATCGAGTCGGCGACCGAGCTCTGTCCGCGCTACCTCCCGCTCAAGCAGGAGAAAGAGCTCGTCGTCGTCATCTGCTCCCCAGAGAGCGAGCGGTCGCAGACGCCCGTCTCTGTCAGCCCGCAGCCCCGTCGGCTCCCGACCGTGCGGTAGTGCCCCTGTGCGGGCACGGGGAGGAGGAGAAGCGGTGAGAGCCCAGGGGCGCCGGGCGGGGCTCCTCGGCAGAGCCGAGGGCGCCCCTTCATACGTAGGACCTCAGAGCGAGGCCGCGTCGATCAGCATCGTCTTGAGCGCCGTGTAGTCGGCCATGTTGGAGAGGTCGTTCTCCGTCAAGTTGAAGACGCCGACCGGCACATTGTCGCGATCGAGGATGATGACGTCGCGGTAGACGACCTGCCAATCGCTCCAGGCATCAGCCTCGGCGGTGTCCTGGAGGAGAGGGATGACGCGCCCATCGATCATCGACGGCACGCCCGACTCGTGGCCGGCACCGTTGACCCCGAGGAGGTGGATCGGGAGCTCTGGGAACTCTCCGTCGAGCTCGCCCTGCATCGTGTCGAGGAAGCCAAACTGGCTCCGGCAATAGCCTCATGTCGCGTGCGCGTAGTACCAGCCCGATACCTGCTCTAGGTAGTCGCGGGGCGACACCTCCTGCTCAAACGAGGGGGAATTGTCGTTCACGTCGAGGAGCCCGAAGTCGGGGGCGATACCGTCGACATCGCCGGTCGAGCTGCCGTCGTCCGTGGTCGAGGTCGCGTCCGTGGAGGTCGACCCAGTCGAGCCCGCGGTCGACGACTCCGAGCCAGCGCTCGGATCATCTGTCGACCCGGAGGTCGAAGCGTCGGTCCCGGTCGAGCCGTCGGTCCCGGTCGAGCCGTCGGTCCCGGTCGAGCCGTCGGTCCCGGTCGAACCGTCAGTCCCGGTCGAGACGTCAGTCCCAGAGGACGCTTCGCTGTCAGCGCTGCTCGTCTCACTGTCGGACGCGACGTTGTCATCGCCGCTACAGCCGACGACCAATGCTAGGAGGATAAGAGCGCGCGAGGTGGCCACCCGGCGACGCTATCACAGGCTCTGGGTCCCCAACCGGCTCACGACCCAGAGCCGCACATCGAGGCGACCCAGCTCACAGTCCGGTCCCATGACCCCGGCCGCTCCCAGGCACGACGGGGCGTCGCGCCAGGACCCACGCACGAGCACACGATGCTCAAATCTCGGCCGCAGAGCGGTCCGCAGCGCTCTCCGCTCCCACGCGGGCGTTCACGGGCCGCTCCGCGAAGACCCCCCGCCTCCCTGTCCAGCACAGACCCCGCACTTCCACATCTGTGGGCGATCCGCGTCCGGTGACAGCCCCCCGCACGCCCTGGCCGATGAGCGCGGAGCACGCTCTATGCCTGTCGCGTACGGCCTCGCCCGCGTCGCAAGACGCCTCAGCGGACGAGCACCACCATGCGCCCCCCCTTGACCTCTTTGGGCGCCCAGTTGTCGCTGCACGACCAGCCGTCCTGATAGTCGTCGATGCCGATCCCGGTCTGCCCCTGCGGGGTGTGCCGTCGATCGGTGAAGCCGAAGGTCCGCCGCGCGCTGGAGCTCATGTTGTTGAGGCTGCTATGGCCGAAGATCGTCCCCTTGCCGTTGGCGATGTAGCTCGCGCTAGAGTTGTACGTGCCGGCCTTGGTGTAGTGGACGATGTCACCGGCGCCGACGCAGGCGATCTTGCCGTGCATCGTGTTCAGCCCCGGCGGGACAAAGGCGGTCCCGGCGAGCCGCTCTTCGGTGGTCGCCGCTTCACCGCCAAAGTCGATCGCGAAGTAGGCGAGCTTCTCGCTGTAGCCCTGATCGCTGTAGGCGATCGCCATCAGGTGCTGCCAGGCGATCCCCGCCTGCTGGCTACCGTCGACGGTGAAGTCGCTGAGGAGGTCGTCAGGGGTCCCGCAGCCGGCGTCGCCGTCGTCCGAGATCAGCGGGTAGCAGTCGTCCGGCGACGTCGTCTCCGGCATCTCGATCTCGCCGTTGGCCGCCAGCGCTGTCCAACCACCGCCGTCCGTCGTCATATCGCAGAAGACCTCGACCGCATCGTCGGTGCCGCCGCCGTTGGCGTCGATCCAGTAGACCCCGTCGCCGTCGGCGTAGCCATCGTCGCTTATCTGCTTGCAGGAGAGCCCCGCGTTCGCCTGGCTGGCCCCGTCGAGCTTGAAGCAGCTCTCCGTGTTGAGGGCGCAGTCTCCACAGCTGATCTCGCCACCGTCAAAGTCTTCGGACTCGCAGGTATTGTCGCCGAGGGCCTCACCATCACAGGCCTCGCCGTCGTCCATGGTGCCGTCGCCACAGTAGGCTGCGAGGCTGAGACAGTCGACGTTGCACCCATCGTAGGCGCCGTCGTTGACCCCGTCGTCGCAGACCTCGCCGTCACCGTCGTCGACGTTGCCGTCGCCGCAGAAGGCCGCGAGCGCGGAACAGCCCGGGGCGCAGCCGCCGTAGGAGCCGTCGTTGACCCCGTCATCGCAGGCCTCACCGTCGTCGACCACCCCGTCACCACAGACCGGATCGACCGCGGTCGTCGACACGGTCGGATCTGTCGCGCTCTCGCTCTCTCCCGTCGTCGTCGTCGTCGTCACGGTCACCTCGGTCGTCGAGTCGGTGCTGCTATCGTCGGTCGTCCCGGTGTCCGAGTCAGACTCGGAGCCCGTCGTCGTCGAGTCCGAGTCAGACTCGGAGCCCGTCGTCGAGCTCGTCAGCTCGGTCGTCGACGTGCCAGTCGTCGCCCCGGTCGTCGAGTTGTCATCGCCGCTGCACGCCGCGATCGCCAGCGCAAAGCCCGAAAACTGCAAAAGTCGCGTCACCCCGGCTCTGCGCCGAAGATTCCATCGAGTCCATTGTTCCACCACTAGCTACCCCCCCAGGGCTCCAGTCCACGAACAAGACGTCCGCGCACACGAGTTCCCGTCTATCGAAAACGTCGAATCTCCCCCCACGCGCGCACACTGGCGGTGAGTGCGAGGATTCTCAAAGGCTTGAGAATCCTAACATAGACTTGCGGGGGCATCGACCCCCTTCTTCGCGATTTGAGGTAGTCATCGCCGGACTATGGGGCGGTACTCTCTACACATTGACCCACACCGAGCGAGCCGGCCAAGCCCTGCCAGCGATCTCCACTGTGGCGAAAGAACACGGTCCTCCGGAGCATTGCCCCATGTACGTCAGGTACGGCCTCAAGGCCGCCACGGCCGCTCTTCTCCTCCCCTCGCAGGCAGGCGCGCTGACGCTTGAATTTGTGGGGAGCGATAGGCCGCGGCCCCGCAGAGATTTCCTGAGGACCCCCCACGTCGCGCGACAAAGAGCAAGCTCGACGACGCCCCGGCCGCAGGTGGGACAACGCCCACTATAGGGGTCCTCAATCGCGACAATGCGCGGACCGAGGCGCGAGGAATCATCGACCGACAGCTTCGAGCTCTCATCGCAATCCCGTCACATCCCCCGTCGCATCCCCCCATCGCAGGCTCGATGACGACCGAATCGTGACGACCTAGCCCTAAAATATGCGCTAGCGGGAGGCTGCCTGTCAGTCCCGCTCAGAGACGTCTTCGCGACGGATTTAGCGGCGCGGCCCTCTCCGCGTGGGTGAAGGCTCACCTCCCGCTTGCCGACGCTCGAGGACTCTCATACGAGGGGGCTGAAGGGCTCTTCGAAGGAGCTGGATGTGCCTAGGCTGAGCGGATGGGGGGAGGCTGAGGCGTCGGCCGGTCGAGGGGGACAGCACTCCCTTAGACAGGTCGGAGCGAGCGTGGCCCCCTTGTTCCAAGGGGCCCACGCACGTCCTAGACTCACTCGCACTGCCCCCCTCGCCCGTCCACCGGCGCGTCCTCATGAGGATAGAGAGCCGGGCGCTCGTGGGCTGAGGGGCTTGCCGAGGTCCAAGAGGAGCGGACTTGCGAGATCGACCCCGCGCGGGCGAGCCGAGGAGCTGCGAGCTCGTCGACGTTGTGGGCGAGCTCTCAGTATGGACGTCTGAACGCTTGGTCAACGCTTAATTTAGGCCTAGAAGCCCGCGGTGAAAGTCCCGTGTGCTCTCGCGCCGCCATCGTTGCCCCTCTTGGCCTCGACGAGGGCTGGAGAGCGCGCAGGACCTCTGCCACGAGCCCCGATCCTAGGGGAGGTCGTTCACGGGCTCCTCGCCTAGGAGGCAGCAGCGGCCGAGACCGCCAGCGCTCGCCGAACCCCGGCTGCATACTCCGGGTCTGCCCGCTCGAAATGGCCGAGCTGGCGCTCGATGATCTCAGCGGGGACCCCCTCCATCGCCGCGGCGATGTTGGCGAAGAGCCGCTCGCGCTGGCCGACGTCGAAGAGCCGGAAGAGCGCCCCCGCCTGCGAAGTATCGTCATTACCCTGACGATGATCGTAGCGATCCGCAAGACCGCCTATCGGCAACGGCGGCTCGGCATAGCTCGGGTCCTCGGTCGGCCCGCCGAAGCTGTTGGGCTCATAGTAGGCCTCCGGATTGCCGGTATCGTTGCGAAAGAAGCGCATCGACCCGTCCTTGTGATAGTGATGCACAGGACATTTGGGGGCGTTGACCGGCAGTGCCTCATAGTGAGTCCCGAGGCGATAGCGATGGGCGTCCGCATAGGAGAAGGCCCGGGCCTGGAGAACCTTGTCCGGCGAGAGGCCGATCCCCGGGATGACGTTCGACGGCGAGAAGGCGGCCTGCTCGATCTCGGCGAAGTAGTTGTCCGGGTTGCGGTTGAGCTCGAGCACGCCGACGTCGATCAGCGGGAAATCTCCGTGCGGCCAGACCTTGGTCAGATCAAAGGGATCGTAGGGGGTCTTCGCCGCCTCGGCCTCGGTCATCACCTGGATCTTCATGTCCCAGCGCGGAAAGTCGCCAGCCTCGATCGCGCCAAAGAGGTCCTCCTGGTAGCTCTCGCGGCTCTTGCCGATGACCGCCTCGGACTCCTCGTTGGTCAGGTGGCGATGCCCCTGACAGGTCTTGAGGTGGAACTTCACCCAGACGCGCTCGCCCTCGTCATTGACCATCGAGAAGGTGTGCGAGCCGTAGCCGTTCATGAAGCGGGGGCTCGGCGGAAGACCGCGATCGGAGAAGAGGATCGTGACCTGGTGCAGGCTCTCCGGCGACAGCGACCAGAAGTCCCACATCGCCGTCTTGCTCCGCAGGTGGGTCCGCGGGTGTCGCTTCTGGGTGCGGATGAAGTCGGGGAACTTCAGCGGATCGCGGATGAAGAAGACCGGCGTGTTGTTGCCGACCAGGTCCCAGTTCCCCTCCTCGGTGTAGAATTTGATCGAGAACCCGCGAACGTCACGCTCCGCGTCGGCGGCCCCGAGCTCGCCGGCGACCGTCGAGAAGCGGACCAGGACGTCGGCCTTGACCCCGACCTCGGCGAAGAGCTTCGCCCGGGTGAGACGGCGAATGTCCTCGGTCACCGTAAAGGTCCCGTGGGCGCCCCACCCCTTGGCGTGGACGACCCGCTCAGGGATCCGCTCGCGGTTTTGGTGGGCCAGCTTCTCGATGAGCTGGTAGTCCTGCATGAGCATCGGCCCGCGGGGACCGGCCGTGAGGGAGTTCTGGTTGTCTGCGACCGGGTTTCCGGCGGACGTCGTCATCGTCGGTGGCTTCTTCTTCGTCATCATCAACCTCGTGTTCGGTGGGCGCCGGCGATCCGCTCGCTGCGGCACCAGGAGCATCGGCGGTTTGGCGTGATAGTTCCAAGACAATGAAGCTATGGAGGTGATAGCCAGCCACTATCACTCTCCGAGGGTTGCCCACGGCCCTACTGGCGGAAGAGCACCTCTTCCCGCGAGAACCACCAGGTGCAGAGGCCGAGGAGCACACCAGCGATCACCGAGCTCGAGGCGACGATGGCGACCAGCATCATCGGATCGATCGTCCCCTTGATGATCTCCTTGATCGCCAGCGAGACGTTGGTGACCGGGATCATCGCCGTCCCCCAGCCGAGCTCGACCCCGGGGAGCATCGGCGCCATCGCCGGGAGGATCGCGAGGATCTGCAGCGGCGCCGAATAGGACTGCGCCTCCTTGAAGGACTTGGCGTAGATCGAGATGCTCAGGAGGATGGCGGCGAAGACCGCCGTGATCGGCAGGACGACCACCCAGGCGAGGAGCATATCCAGCGGGCCTATCGTGCTGAGCAGCTCGCCCGCCCCGCCGCCAACGCTCTCCATCTTCGCCATGATCCATACGGTGATGGTGATGACCACGAGGGTCGCCGAGACCACCCCAGCGCCGAAGATCACGAGGAACTTGCCGAGGACGATGTCGCGCCGGCGGATCGGCGCGAGCAGCAGCGTCTCCAGCGTTCCCCGCTCCTTCTCGCCGGCGCCGAGGTCGATCGCCGGATAGAGCGCGCCGAGGAGCGCGAACATGATGAAGATATACGGGAGCATCCCGCCGGCGACCTCACCGGCGACCTCGCGGGCCGTCGCCGTCCCGCGCTCGACCACCGCCATCGGCTCGAGGAGCAGCTTGCGCGCCTGCGCCGTGGTCGCGCCGACCTCCGCCAGCTTCGCCTCTCGGAGCTGCTCGCCGTAGCCCGCGAGCGCGCCGTGGACCCGCTTGCTGACGCTGCTGGTCTGGCTCGCGTTGTCGAAGTGGAGCTCGACCGTGAGCGGCTCGCTCGTCCGGTCGACCTCCGGGAGCACCAGGGCGAAGTCGATCTCGTCCGCGGCGATCGCCTCTTTGATCGCGTCGCGCGAGCCGAGCTCGACCTTCTCGAAGGCGGGGGCTCGCTCGAGCGCAGCCTCGACCTCGGGCTCGCCTACGTCGTCGAAGACCGCGTATTCGAGGGTCTTGGTCGCCTCCTCCTTGGCCGCGTCCATCGTGAAGTCGATGACCACATTGCCGAGGAGCGGGATGATGACGACCGGCAAGACGATCATGAAAAAGAGGGTCTTGCGATCGCGGATCATCTCCACGAACTCTTTTCGGGCGACGATCCCGAGCGCTGAAAACCCCTTCATCAGGCCGCTCCCTTCCGCAGGGTCGCGCCCTGCCCCTTGCCGAGGAGGCCGAGGAACGCCCGGTCGAGCGCCTGATCGCCGCCGGCCTCGCGCATCTCGGCGACGTCCCCCTCGAACACCTTGGTTCCGACGTCGATCAAGACGACCCGATCGCAGAGGCGTTCGACCTCGTGCATATGGTGGGTCGAGAAGAGCACCGTCTTCTTGGTCGTCCGCAGGCCCTCGATCATCGCCAGGATCCCGGCAGCCGCATGGACGTCGAGGCCCGAGGTCGGCTCGTCGAGGATGATGATGTCGGGGTCGTGGACCAGGGTCCGGGCGATCGAGACCTTCTGTTTCATCCCGGTCGAGAGGTCGTCGTTGCGCTTGTCGGCGTAGCTCTGCATCTCGAGCTCGGCGAAGAGGACCTCGATCCGCGCCGGCAGCTCCGCCGCCGGCACCCCGTGCAGGCGACCGTAGTAGCTGACCATCTCCCGCGGGCTCAGGCGCCCATAGAGCCCCGTGCTGCCCGAGAGAAAGCCGATCCGCTGGCGGACCCGGCGGGGATCTTCGCGGATGTCGACGCCGTCAAAGCGGGCCGTCCCGCGGGTCGGCGCGATCGCGGTCGAGAGGGTCCGCAGGAGGGTGGTCTTGCCGGCGCCGTTGGGCCCGAGGAGGCCGAGGATCTCGCCGGCCTCGACCTTGAAGCTGACCTCGCGCAGGGCGTGGAAGCTGCGCTCCTCCTGCCGCGGATCGACACCGCCGGTCTTGCTCCCGGTCTTCGCGCGTCGCGGGAGTTTGAATGTCTTTCCGAGCTTTTCGACCTCGAGCATGCGCGGGGACAGTATCAGGCCAGGCCGCCGAGCTGACGGGGTATTGCGCGAACAGATCACCCCGCTCCAGAGGAGCGTCCACTCCGCGACGGAGGCATCGTCCCCGCGCCGGCGTCACCGTCTTCATCGCCTTCCTCCTCCTCAGGGATCGGCCGCGAGCCGTCGCCCGACCGGCGGCACCACGGCCTCCTAGGTCCCGCGGAAGACCGGCTTTCGCCGCTCCAAAAAGGCCGCGACCGCCTCCTGGTGATCGTCTGTCCTTTGGACCATCCCCTGGTAGCTCGCCGCCTGCTCGAGGGCGACCGAGAGCCCGTCGTCCCAGGCCCGGTAGGCCGCGCGCTTGGTCAGCTGGACGGCGAGCGGCGGGTTGCGGGCAATCGACGCGGCGAGCTCTTCGGCGGCCCCGAGCAGCTCCTCGGCGATGACGACCCGGTTGACCAGGCCGAGCTGGAGGCCCTCCTCGGCCTCGATCACCCGGCCGCTCAGCATCAGCTCCAGCGCCTTGGGAAAGCCGATCGTCCGGGCCAGGAGGTAGGCGCCGCCGTCCCCCGGGACCAGGCCGACCTTGACGAAGGTCGAGCCGAGCTTGACCCCGGCGGCGGCGAGCCGAAGATCACACATGCAGGCGAGGTCGAGCCCCGCGCCGATCGCCGGGCCGTTGATCGCGGCGATGATCGGCTTGTCGAAGAGGGCGAAGCGTCGGGGGATCCGCTGGATATGGTCGATGTAGGCGCGGCGCAGGGCGACCGATCCGCCGGCGAACATCCCCGTCTGGTCGCGCATCTTCTTGAGATCGCCGCCCGCCGAGAAGGCCGAACCTGCGCCCGTGAGGATCACGCAGCGGACCGCCGGGTCGGCCTCGGCCGCGTCGAGGGCGGCACAGAGGCTCTCGACCATCGCCTCCGAGTAGGCGTTGCGGGCATCGGCACGATCCAAGGTGATCGTCACGACCCCGCTCACGCGGGCCGAGGTCTCATAGCGTAGATCGACAAAGGTCTGCTCCATCGCCCCGATCTACCGCACTCCGGGGCCGCTGCGAAGGGCCCGCGAGGCCCCACAAACGGGGCTCGACAGGCCCGCAAACGGGGCTCGACAGGCCCGCAAACGGGGCTCGACAGCCGCGCCCGCGCTTGGCAGGGTTGCCCCCATGTCGGTCGTCGTCACAGGAGCTAGCGGTCATGTCGGCGCCAACCTCATCCGCTCGCTGATCGCCGCCGGTCGCCCGGTCCGAGCGATGATCCACAACGAACGCCTCGGCCTCGACGGCCTCGACATCGACTACGTCGAGGGCGATGTCCGCGACCCCGCCTCCCTGGTCAAGGCCTTCGACGGCGCCGAGATTGTCTTTCACCTCGCGGCGATGATCTCGATCAGCGGCGACCACGGCGGGCGGGTCCAGGCGATCAACGTCCGCGGCGTCCGCAACGTCGCCGAGGCAGCCCTCGAGGTCGGCGCTCGGCGGATGGTCCACGTCTCGTCGATCCACGCCTTCGGTCTCGACGACCGCTCCGCCCCCCTCGACGAGACCCGCCCGCGCTCGCTCGAGGCCCACGAGCCCGCCTACAACATCTCCAAGAACGCCGGCGAGGTTGAGCTGCGCCGGGTGATCGACCGCGGCCTCGACGCGACGATCGTCAACCCCACCGGGATCGTCGGGCCCTACGACTACCGCCCCTCGCGGATGGGCCGGGTGCTCCTCCAGCTCTACCGTCGTCGCCTGCCTGCCCTGACCCCGGGCGGCTTTGACTTTGTCGACGTCCGCGACGTCGTCAGCGGGCTCCTGAGCGCCGAGACCCGCGGCGAGACCGGCGAGAACTACATCCTCGGCGGTCGCTTCGTCAGCGTCGTCGAGATCGCCGAGATCGCCGAGCGGATCACCGGGGTCCCGCGCCCACGCCTGGTCACGCCGATGTGGCTCGCCCAGGCGACCGCACCCTTCGCCGAGCTCGCCGGCCGTATGCTCCGCCGCGAGCCGCTCTACACCCGCGAGTCCCTCTCCGCGCTCCGGGCCAACCCCGACATCCGCCACGACAAGGCCGCAGCGGCCCTCGGCCACGCGCCGCGCAGCTTTGAGGAGACCGTCCGCGACACCTACGCCTGGTTCGCGTGCCATGGGGTCATCCCCCCCGACGCCGTCCGCTCGCCGGCCTAAGAGCCAGTGATGGAGGTCCAGCACGCCCTCGCGCCGCGATCGTCGGCCCCCTCGGCTCCGAGAGAACGCATCACCGGGGGGTCCCGCAAGCTCTGGCGGAGCCGAGCGGTTCGGCGCGGGCAGGCGAGAGAGCGCAAGATTCTTGTCCCAAGCTGAGAACCCCGACAAGCACAACTCGCCGAGCCGCCGGGTCATCTGCGCCGACGCCTTGGAGTGGCTCACCGCAGGTGATCCCCTCGCGGGCGCCGCCGTGATCACCTCACTCCCCGACGTCTGCGAGTTCAACGGGCTGAGCCTCGACGCCTGGCGACGCTGGTTCGTCGCCGCGGCCGCGACGATCTTCGCCGCCCTCCCCGACGGCTCGCCGGCGATCTTCTATCAGACCGACATCAAGCGCGATGGCGCCTGGATCGACAAGGGCTACCTCTGCCAGCGAGCGGCCGAGGAGTCGGGCATGAACCTCCTCTGGCACAAGATCGTCTGCCGCAAGGCGCCCGGCCGGGTGACCTACGGCCGCCCCGCCTACGCCCACCTCCTCGCCTTCGCCCGCGGCCTCGCCGACGATCCCGGACGCTCCCTGCCGGACGTGCTCGCCGACGGCGGATGGATGGCATGGCCGCGCGCGACCGGGATCGAGTCCGCTCGCCTCGCCTGCCGCTACGTCCTGCGGATGACCCCCTTGCGGCGGATCGTCGACCCCTTCTGCGGGCAAGGGACGATCCTCGCGGTCGCCAACGAGCTCGGGCTCGACGCTGTCGGCGTCGACCTCTCGGCGAAGCGGTGTCGCAAGGCGACGCGCCTGCGGCTGCCCTAGGCGACCAACGATGGCAGCGACGCCCCTTCACCTCCGGCGCTTCGGATCCCTTGGACGACCGCGGGCCCGTCGAGCTCCGGCATATGCGTCATCGACTACATCAAACCACGAAGAGTTCATCCAGCCCGCCTCGGTTGTGCCCCATAGCCATCGACTGCGACCCTACCAGGCTCTTCGGACATGTTCGATATCACCCGCTACGTTCTGGGCTGCTTCTCCCGCTGCGTGGTTGCCGCGACGAAAACCCCGGGCTGCTAGAGCACCTGCACATGCTCGCCAACTATCAATGGGACAGCAAAGCGATTCTCTCGCTGGTGCTGGTCGGCTTGCCGGAGCTTTGGAGCCAGCTCGCGCTGCGCAGAAACCGGTCCCTGTGGTCGCGGCTCCACTGCCGGCTCAGCCTCGGGGCGCCGACGGTCGCGAACACGACCGAGTACGCCGAACACCGCCTCCAGCAAGCCGGAGC
>Ga0316189_10003917_pt1 | contig 14417 bp, 16 predicted proteins | sample LowCovwburrow_MG_FD_204930 | JGI IMG/M metagenome (GOLD analysis project Ga0316189, IMG submission 204930) | Coastal sediment microbial communities from Maine, United States - Lowes Cove worm burrow | ecosystem: Environmental > Aquatic > Marine > Coastal > Sediment | place: USA: Maine...
GAGACACGACCTCGCGCGCTTGGGCTTGAGGGCGATGTTTGGTGGGATGCTCGCCTCCCTGATGACGGCCGCGGTGGCGGGAATGCTGCTCTAGGCCGGCGCGACAATTTGCCGCCTTACGCTCGGGGGATTGCGGGCCTATGAATGAATGGGATGATGCGAATCGTTGCGTTTTTGATCGTTGTGTTTGCCATCGGCTGCGCCTCGGTGCCTGCCGAAGAGGCCTCTCCCGACGAGAGCCGACAGGTTCAGTCCATCGTGCGCAATACGCTGAGCCCCTTCTGCCCGGGCAAGACCCTAGACTCCTGCCCAAGCCCCCGCGCAGGGGAGTGGCGGCGAGACATTCGTGACTGGGTTGAAGACGGCGTGCCGGAGCCGGAGATTCGCGATCGCTTGCAGTCGAGGGTCCCGACCTTCGACTTGAGTATCCCGCCGGTCAAATCTGGATGGGTCATCCCAGCCATCGCAGTCGTTCTATCGACGCTATGGTTCGTCGTCATGGCCAGACGGTTTAGCGGGCGCGGCAAGCGAAGCCGGCCGGCCGAGGCACCTCCTGCAGATCAGGACCTGGACGCCCGACTCGACGAAGAGCTAGCCGCGCTAGATTGAGCAGATCACTGACGAGCCGTGGCCGAACAGGCCCTGGTTCACGGTGACGCCGGCTTTTGCGCCGTCGACTTGTCGCCCCTCGGCCCGCCCACGAAGTTGCCAGGTGAGCTCGCAGACCTGCGCGATGGCTTGCGCCGGCACTGCTTCACCAAAACAGGCCAAGCCGCCGCTCGGGTTGACCGGGATGCGGCCGCCGATGGTGGTTTGGCCGTCTCGCAACAACTTCTCGGCGTCGCCCGGTGGGCAAAGGCCGATCTGTTCGTACCAGTCGAGCTCTAGCGCTGTCGACAAGTCGTAGACCTCCGCGAGGCTCATGTCCTCGGGGCCAAGACCCGATTCTTCATAGGCGTCGTGCGCGATCGATTCTTTGAATCCGATGTCGGGCGGGCCAGAGATGGCCTTCGAGTCGGTCGCGAGGTTGGGCATCTCGATGATGTTGTTCGGGTAACGTGGCGTCACTGTCGACACCGCCGAAATCCGCACGGGATCGGTCGCGTGCTTCCGCGCGAAGTCCATGCTGGAGAGCACCAGCGCGGCGGCGCCATCGCTGGTGGCGCAAATGTCGAGCAAGTGCAGTGGGTCGGCGACCAGCACCGAGCTCATCACATCTTCGAGGGAGACCTCTTTGCGGTATCGCGCATTGGGATTGTGAAGGCCGTGCTTGGAGTTCTTGACTTTGATCGCAGCGAAGTCTTGCTGAGTCGCCCCGTAAACGTCCATGCGCCGGCGCGCATACAGTCCGAAATACGTCGGATTCGTGATGCCCTGGATGTGGAAGCGCAGCCAGTCTGGATCCTCGGGCCGCCGCCCGCCCGTGGGCGCAAAGAAGCCTTTGGGTGCTGCATCGGCGCCTATTACGAGCGCTACATCGCAGAGCCCCGCCAAGATGTTCGCTCGTGCGACGCTGATCGCTTGGGCGCCGGTCGCGCAAGCACCGTAGGAGCTCGACACCTTGGCGCCGGACCAGCCGAGCGCTTGCGCGAAGGTCGCGCCGGCGACGTATCCAGGGTAACCGTTGCGGATCGTGTCGCCGCCGGCCACGAGCTGAATGTCTTTCCACTCCACGCCCGCGTCCTTCAACGCATCCTGCGCAGCCTTCACACCATAGCCGACGAAGCTCTGCCCCCACTTGCCCCAGGGGTGCATGCCCACGCCGAGAACCGCAACGTCCTTGCTCATGCGTCACTCCCGCCGTCGGTCGGCTTCCAGTTCCAGGTCAAGTAGACGTGCTCGTCGTCTTGGTAGAGCTCGCGGAGCACCAGTTCCATCGGCATGCCGGTTGCCAGTGCGTCCACGCCGATGCCATCGGCAACCTGGCCGAGAATCGTGATCCCTTCTTTTTCGAGCTCGACCGCTGCAATCGCGAACGGCTCGAACGGCTCTTTGGCCACGAAGGGCGCAGGCGGCTTGTAGCTCGCGCTGGTGTACGACCAAACCTTCCCTGTGCGGCTCAGAGCAACCTCTTCAAAGTCCGTGTGGTCGCAGGCCGGATTGCGGCAGAAGGTCTTTTCCGCTGGGAAGAAATAGGTTCCACATCCGCGGCATCGCGTTCCGAGAAGGCGAGGGTCGCGGGGGTCCATGGTGAAGAGGCCTTCGACGGCCGGGGCGTTGGTTTTCTCAGTCATCGTGAACGGTTCCATGAAATAGAACACGTTTCAGTCCGCCGCAACCCCGCAAGAGCGACGCCCGGGTCGTTCGAGGGCTATGGCGCCCCGTGGGCTGAGGATTGCTCTGATTCAGGCGGACTTCGCGTACTGGGCTTTGGTGTGTTCGAGTAGCTCCGTCAGGTCTTCTCGGAGCGCCTCGAGCGTTTCGAGGGTCGTGCGCACCATCGGGCGGCGGAGGCCGTCGATCTCTTCGATCATCCGTTCGAGCCGCCTCGCAGCCGCCGTCGCGCGCCGAATGGCATCCAGCTGCTCGGCGCCTTCGGGCTTGGGATTGAACACTGGATTGAATCGTTTCCGAAGCTCGGTCACCGGCGCGCCTTCCTCGAAGACGGCCTCCCTCAGCTCGTCGACCACTTCCTGAGCCACGGCCCGTGCGCTCCCCGGATCGTTGCTTGGGTTCTTCTGCAGGGCCTTTGCGAAGTAGTCGACCGCGTCACAGGTCGGAATGCGCTCGTTCAGGCCATCGCGTTTCAGCACGGAGGGCGCGTGCCGCGTGAGGGCGACATAGGACCCCGTGAGCTTGTCGGCCGTGGCCTGCTTGAGCTGGAGCTCGAGCGAGCAATACGAGTAGAAGTCCTCGTATCCCCAGTCGAGGTACGATTCCCGATTGCGGACCTCGACGAGAGCCTCCGCCATGTTCACCCAGGAGCGCTTGAACTCGCGCGCGCGCCGCACGACGTGAACCCGGAGCTCGTCCGCTCCCTCGGCTTCGAGCGCTTCTGCCAGGTCACCGAGCCTTTGATGCGTAGCCATCGGCGCTCTATACCACCGAAGTGCCGCAGACTACAGCTGATCGAATGAGCGCCCGGCGCCGCGCGGCTACATCGCTCGCAGCGACCGGTCTCGTCGCCGATGTGGCGCGAAAACTGGCAGGCGACGGCATTTCGGCGATGCCCGTCAAGGGCGCCTTGCTCCAGCACTGGCTCTATGACGATCCGACCGAGCGGCCCTTGACCGACGTCGATATTCTCGTCCGTCCCGAGGAGTTCGAGCGGGCGGTCGAAACGCTGCGATCTGCCGGCTATCGACCTGTGGCTGGGAGCGCTATCGGCGCGGTCGTTTTTCAAACACCGTTCGGACTGGCACTCGACCTTCACCCGCGGCTCTTCGACCGGGCACGCTATCGCTTTTCGACGCATGAGATTTTCGCGCGAAGCAGCGAAGACGACACGCTCTATGGCGCCCCGGTGCGACTCCCCGCACCCCTGGATGCCTACGCTCACCTCATCGGCAAGTTCGGAAGCGATCATCTCGACGCGCGCTCGACCGGCCGCCTCGATGAGATCGCCCGAATGGCCGACCGTATCGAAGCTCCGCCCGAAACGGTCGCACGACATCTTGTGCATTGCGGCATGCGGCGAGTCTCGCGATACGTGCTCCCCTTGGTGCAGCAAGCGACGGGCGACCCGTTCGCGTCCCAGGTTCACGACGATCTTCCTTTCGATCCCATCGGTCGAGGCATCGCCGCGATTGCAGAGCTAGGCTTGCAGGATGCCGCAGCGACGTCTCGGTCGGGCGCCCTGATCGCTCACTTACTCAACGATTCCCTGCTACGGGGCGTCCAATCTGGCGTCCGCGCGCTTCTCCTGCGGGGCCGGCGAAGCTGAAGCGCAACTTCGGCGCTCAGGAAGAGACCGGACCGACGGGACAGGCGCCGGGGTTGCCTTTGGCGAACTGGGTTGTGCAGGCGACCGCCACGGCTTCCAAAGGCTCGCGATAGACAATGCGCGGCGGCTGGTATGGCTCGCGCTCCGATCCTTCGCTTGAACTGCTGGTCTTCTTCCTCTCCACTTTTTCCCTCGCAGCTACAATACAGTAAGTCGGACTCGGGCGCGAGCCGACGCAGCTATCCTCTTCTCGGCCGCAGGGTAGAGCGCCAGGGGGTCTCCGGAGTGGACGTGCGCCGCGCCTGGGCAGAAGTTCGACATGGCTGCGGCATCCCCAAGGCCTTCGAGCAGGCGTCGCGCAGCTTTCGTCGTCTCCCTAATCTCCTGGAGCTTGCCTGACTGCGCCCAGATCTCGGTGACCCGTTGCTCGTGCAGGTTGCCCACCGGAACGCGCCACTGCACGCAGGGCAAAACTCTTCCATAAGGATCGATAGCGATGTTGTTGGACCCCGCTCCACAGTGTTTGTCGCTACCCGCGACAATTGACGTTCGGCCTGCAGCGGGCGACGTAGTTTCGGTGGCCGCTTCGTCGCTTTTCACCCGCGCTTCGAGCGCCCGCCGGTACCGCGCCTGACCTTCGGCGCTGGCTTCGATCGCCAAGGGGCCAATGTCCCCGTCGTCCTTGGGCTTCACTTCGGGGTCGATCTGAAACAGGACGTCGAGCTGGTCGTAGAGCGCGAGCATGCCTTCGACCTCGTTCTCGTTCCAGCGTGTCAGCACGCTATTGACCTTCACCCGTAGCCCGAGTGACTTCATCGTACGGATGTTTGCGACGAGGCGCTCGAAGCTCCCCACAACTCGGGTTTGCCGATCGTGTGTCGCTGCTTTGGCGCCATGGATGCTGACTTCGATGACGAACGGGTCGACTTCATTTCGAATCCGGCGGGCTACGGCCTCCTTGACCGCATGGCCGTTGGTCTTGATTCGGATGACGAAACCTAGGCTTCGCGCATGGCTCGCGATCTCGAAAAAGCACGGGTGAGCAAGCGGCTCCCCACCGCTCAACGAGAGGTTGAGGATACCGAGCGAGGCCAGGTCGTCCAGTAGCTCCCGGTACTGCTGCAGGGAGAGTCGCTGTCCGCCAATCGACAGGTCATTGTAGCAGAACGTGCAGTCGAGGTTGCAGGCGTAGGTGAGCTCCAGCAACACCGACATCAGTCGGTTCTCACTCCACGCCCGCGCGATCGTGTTCGAGTAGCTCATGTTTGGCTGATCGCCCCGGCTTCGAGGAGCGCGTCGAGCAGAGACTGCGCGTCGGCCCGCGCGCGCTCGGCGTCGACGGCATAGCGATCGGTAATGGCAGTAACCACTTCGTCGACGCTTCGCTCCGCTTTCAACTGCTCGACGATGAAAGCACCGACCCCGTTCACCACGAGCACCTCGCCAGCCTCTTGCAGGACGAAGACCCCTTCGTCGTCCATGACGCGGAATCTCGCGTGCGGATCAAGACGATACCGCTGGGATTGGTCTTCGGTACTCATGGTCCAACACCCTCCAAAAACGAGTATCCCTTGCAAACGAGAGGATACGAACCGGTTGCTGCTCTACGAGCCCCGCGGCGCGTGCTGTTAGCGCGTCGACGAGCGTGGGGTCCGAGTTCACATATGGGCACGAGGCGACGATACGCGAGACTGCTTCGGCTTTCGAGCAAGGGCTCAACAAGGGCTCCGGAGCCTGGGAGAGGCCGAGCAAACCGGTCAGGGGGTAGGGCGGGTGCCGCCGGGGTTCGCCGCCGAAGTCACCCGCAAATGGCATGGCCAAGAGCTCAAACGACCCGATCGATGGCATGATCGCGTTGAGCTCATCGCTCAGAATATCGAGATCGAGCTCGTCGGCTAGGCCGCACAGCGTGGTTTTCCCTGCCCCCGAACGTCCGCAGAAGAGGAACCCACGTGCGCCGTCGGTGAAGGCGGCGCTGTGCATCACGAGCGCTCCTTGGCCGAAGAGTCGATAGCAGGCGATGATCCGAAAGACATTCTCGAAGGCGCCCCCGAACCATTCGTCACTGCGGCAGGTCTGCATTTGAGCGCGAAGGGGACTGCGATCGATGTTGGCTCTGAAGCCGATGCCAGCGACCGCGATACTTTCTTCGCTGTGCACCACCGCGACTGGATACTCGACCGGCCCGGCTGGTCTTTGCATGAACACGCTGGAATTCGGATCAAAGTGGATGTCGATCTGCACGTCTGGCTCCGCATCATCCCTGCAGAGCAGAGCCTGGAATCTCGAACGGACCAGGTCGGCTTGCTCTGGGTTCAGGCCGTTGAAGCGATAGCGGGACCCTGCGAACTCGATGGTAAGCGCGCTCATGGGCCCAACTCCGCGACTCTGCGAATCATCGCGAGGGCATACTTCCCGAGCGCTGCGAGTCGATCCGAAACGCGAGTCTCGCATTGCGCGCGGCCTACGATGGCGTTCGCAAGGGCGGCCGGGTCACGCTCGGCGGCGTCATCCGCTTGGGTGAGTATCAGTAGGCCGTGAACGCTTGGCGCGTAGCCCAGGAATCGGTGCGCGTTCCAGTGGTCGCGCCTCCGCACGACGACTACGTCGCCTGGCAGATACACTCGCTGCCTTCGCACACGCACAGACGCGCCATCGCCGAAGGCGTTCATGCAGCTACCGCGAATGGCGAAGTCCACCGATTCGCCAAGCTGCAGGCCCAAGTTCGCAATGCTCGACTGTCCCCCACGCATGTGCAGGGCCAACCATACCAGAGGGTCGACACTCGCACCCCCCGAACTGAGACGCGCGAAGGCGGCTCAACGGCGCGGAACCCTTGTGCAATTGTGACTCAAAATACTTGTTGACAACCGTGGTTCCGGAGCTTTACCGTACAACTGTCGGCGGCTGTTCAGCGACCCTCCGACACGGTAAATCGCGTTCCTACTCCTCGGGGTACAACAAAAACGGGCACTCGGGCGGGGTTCACACCTCGCCCGAGATTTAATTGCCGTCGCCGGAGCTATGCAGCGCACTCGAGCGTCGTGGAACGACGCGAGCACGCGACCTGCTACAGGCTTCGCTTCTTGCCGCGTAACCCTCGGCGGCTGCCTTTGGGCTTTTTCGGCCTATCGAACGAACGGCCGTCACCGCCACCACCACGGTCGTAGCTTCCACCGCGATCGAAGTCGCCACCACCCGGGTCACCACCACGATTGTAGCGATCCGGTGGAGGCCCCCCGAAATCGCGACGCTGACGCGGAGGCCGGGGCCGATCTTCAGCAATATCCAGTCGCAAGTCACGTCCACCGAGATCGTGTCCGTGGAACTTCTCGACTGCTTGAGCAGCGTGCTCTTCTGCTGCGAACCGTACGAATGCGAACCCCCTGGGGCGGCCCGACTCGCGGTCCTTTGGAATGTGAACGTCAACTACCTCGCCGATTTGTCCGAAGAGCTCACGTAGCTCTTCGTCGGTCGTTGCAAAGTTGAGGTTCCCTACGAATATCTTGCTTGAGATGACTTACTCCGTTCTCCGATGTGCTTAATTGGCACGTTTTTGCCCTGGGTCCAAGTGGGAGAGTGTACCCCAGATCCTGCTTCTTGTTGGTGATTGCCTCTGGTTCAGTAGTGCCAGGGGAACTTTCTGTAGTCTTGCGGGCGCTTTTCGAGGAAGGCGTCCCGCCCCTCTTGGGCCTCTTCGGTGCCGTAGGCCAGGCGGGTCGCCTCGCCGGCGAAGAGCTGCTGACCCACCAAGCCGTCGTCGATCATGTTGAAGCCGAACTTGAGCATCCGCATGGCCGTGGGACTCTTGGAGTTGACCTCTTTGGCCCAGCCAAGTGCAAAATTCTCGAGATCTGCGTGGGGCACGACGGCGTTGACCATGCCCATGTCCGCAGCCTCCTGGGCGCTGTAGTTGAGGCCCACGAAGAACACCTCACGCGCCTTCTTCTGGCCCACTTGCCTGGCGAGGAGGGCAGAGCCGTAGCCGCTGTCGAAGCTGGCCACGTCCGGGTCGGTCTGTTTGAAGAGGGCGTGCTCCTCGCTGGCGATGGTCATGTCGCAAACCACGTGAAGGCTGTGCCCCCCGCCCACTGCCCAACCCGGGACCACGGCGATCACGACCTTTGGCATGAATCGGATCAGACGCTGTACTTCGAGGATGTGCAAACGACCGAGTCGAGCCGGGTCGATCTCTCCGGCTGAATCGGTTTCGTACTTGTAGCCGTCCTTGCCGCGGATCCGTTGATCACCGCCCGAGCAAAACGCCCAGCCTCCGTCCTTCGGAGAAGGACCGTTGCCGGTGAGGAGCACACAGCCAACGTCCGAGGTCTGCCGCGCATGGTCGAGCACTCGGTAGAGCTCGTCCACCGTGCCCGGTCGAAACGCGTTGCGCACCTCGGGCCGGTGGAAGGCAACGCGCACGGTGCCGTGCTCCTTTGCGCGGTGGTAGGTGATGTCTCGAAGGTCGAAGCCTGGCACTTCGACCCAGTTCGACGCGTCGAATATCTCGGAAACCATTTCTTGCTTACTCCGTGAACTCGTTCAGCACGGCGAGAATGATGCGGCCAAGCAGTGTGGCCACCTGTTGCCGCGAAAACTCGCCCTCGATCCAACGCTGTAGAATTTCGCCTGCGCCCGTCAGAAACATATCGGCAAGCGCCTGGGCTTCGGCGTCATCCACTCCCGTCAGCTCGCGAAGTGGTATCAGCCAGGGTTGGACGAGTTGCCCTCGAAAATCCTTGCTGATTGCAGAGATTTCTTGATCCGGCCCGACGGAACGGAGCAGTTGCCAACCACCCGAGCCCTTGGCTTCGATCGTGTCACAGGCGGCGTCGATGAAGCCGCGCGCGATCGAGCCGATGTCGCCATCAGCACCGGTGTCCATGATGTCGGGCGTGCGGCGCGCGAAGTCTTCCCGGAAATCCTCGAGCACGCCCTTGATCAGCTCGTGTCGGTTCGGAAAGAATTTGTAGACGACCGGCCTGGTGATTCCCGCCGCGGCAGCGACGTAAGGGATGCGCACGTTGTCGACGCCGTCTGCGGCGATGATCTCCGAGGTGACGCGCAGCAACTGCTGTTGACGTTCTTCGGGACTGAGCCTTGTGCGCGAAGCATCGCTGGGTCTGTTGTTTGGAGGCATGTGCTCACGAAAAAGGGTGGCCCCAAGATAGAAGCCACCCCAATCCTGTTAGAACCAAGGACGACTCAGTCTTGAGCTAGGTTCATCACCTGCTGGAGGCTCATCGCAAGCGTCATGTCGCCGTCGATTTTGATTTTGCCGGACATGAAAGCCTGCATTGGGTTCAGCGAGCCGTTGAGCATGCCGAGCCAGTCTTCGGCAGACACGGTGATGGTTGCACCGGGGCTGGCGTGGACACCAGTGCTGACGAAGTCGCTGGTCTTGCCCTTCGTGAGGTCCATGTTCCAATCGCCGCCACCGTCGCCGGTGATGTTGAACTGGTAGATTGCGTTGGGGGCGGTTGCCGCGTCGGTGTTTGCGGCAGCCTTCTGCTCGAACTTCTCGAAGAACTCAGCTGCGGATTCCATTGATATTGCCTCTCTTGTGTTGTCGGCCGCCGTTCCCACCCGCTCCCGGAGTGTGGCCTGCCGGAGGGGAGTTGTAACCGAAATCGCGGCTGCATGCACCCCCGTCTGAACGGGGAAAACGCAGCAATTTCGGCTCTTGGAGGCCTCCGCTGCTTTGAAACAAGCCGGAAACGTTCGACACATCCAGCGGAAACAGCACGGATCTACGGTCTGCCAACTTCAAAGGAGGAACCGGGGATGGATGCTCTCAATCAGGCGGATACCGCATGGCTCATGGTGTCGTGCGCACTCGTAATGCTCATGACACCGGGCTTGGCGCTCTTCTATGGAGGCATGGTCGGCTCGAAGAACGTGCTCTCGTCGTTCATGCACAGCTTCATCGCGCTCGGCATCATCACCCTGCAATGGGTCGTGATCGGCTATTCGCTGTCGTTTGGTTCTGACCTGGGCGGCGGTTTCATCGGAGGCTTCGAATACGCCTTTCTGAACGGGGTGGGTCTCGAGCCGCAAGAGGGCTCCACGATCCCTCACATCCTGTTCATGGCGTTTCAGATGATGTTCGCGATCATCACGCCCGCGTTGATCTCCGGCGCCATCGCCGAGAGGATGAAGTTCTCGGCGTACTTCGTGTTCATCATTTTGTGGGCAACCCTGGTCTACGATCCGATCTGCCATTGGGTCTGGGGTCCGGACGGCTGGCTCGGAGTCCGCGGTGCGCTCGACTTTGCTGGCGGCACCGTCGTTCACCTGTCTTCGGGCGCAGCAGCTCTGGTCTGCGCCCTGGTCATCGGCCGCCGCGGTCGGCCTGGCCCGCCTCACAATCTCACGCTGACCTTGCTCGGCGCGGGGATGCTCTGGTTCGGTTGGTTCGGCTTCAATGCGGGTAGTGCGCTTGCCGCGAACGATAATGCCGCGCTCGCGCTTGTGAACACGCACGTGGCCGCCGGCGCCGCCGCTTTGTCCTGGGCCGTCGTCGAGTGGATCAAGCAGGGGAAGCCGACGGCCCTCGGCGTGGCTTCCGGCCTGGTGGCTGGCCTCGTCGTCATCACGCCTGCGGCCGGCTTCGTCGGCCCGACCTCGGCAGTCCTGATGGGCTTGATCGCCGGCCCGGTTTGCTATGGCGCCGTGATGCTCAAGGGAACGCTCGGCTACGACGACGCGCTCGACGCGTTTGGCATTCACGGTGTCGGCGGGGCGCTCGGCGCGGTGCTGACCGGGGTGTTTGCGAGCGCCGTTTGGGGCGGAACCGACGGACTAATCGGGGGCAACAGCGAGCTCTTCACCGAGAACATCATCGGCGTTCTTGCGGCGGCGGCGTACTCGGCGGCCGTCACCTTCGTGATACTCAAGGCCCTAGACGCCACCATCGGCCTCCGCGTGAGCAGCGACGAGGAGAGCGAAGGCCTGGACACCAATCTGCACGGTGAAGAGGGCTATCACATGGGTGGGGCTGGCGCGCTGACTGAGTAGCGGCGGCGCCTCGACACCGCAGACTCATTGTCCAAGCCCTGTGTTCGTCGTAGGTGTTGGGCATGGGTCTGCGCCGATTCGTCGCTCGCTTGTTCGGAAAGGAAGCGGAACCTCGTGCGCCGCTGCCCGAGGCAGAGGAGCGGGACTACTCGCTTCCGGAGCTCGCAAACTACGACGGTTCCGATCCCAGCATGCCGATTCTCATCGGCATTCGAGGCCAGGTCTACGACGTGACACGCGGGAAAGACTACTACGGTCCGGGCGGGCCCTATGGAATGTTCGCCGGCAAAGACTGCACACGCGCGCTTGCGAAGGTGTCGTTCGACGTAGAGCTTTTCACCGGCGACATCGAAGGGCTGGACACAGAAGAGCTCGACAAGCTCGAAGAGTGGATCGAGATGTTCGAGGGCAAGTACCGCCGCGTCGGCCTGCTGTTGTAGCGCTAGGGCGAGAGCAGCGGCCTGACTTGAAGGACTTGGCCACCGGCGCCGCTTCCGTCGTTGGTGATGTACAGCAGCCCGTCCGGGCCTTGCCTTGGTGATCGAAGACGTCCTTCGTCTTCGATCACGCGGAAATCGCTCGTCACCTCGCCCTCGGAGGTCACGAAGTAGACGTGAATGTGGGTCGCTTTCAGAGTCGCCACGGCTAGCGCGCCGTCCCAGGCGCCCCACGTGCTTCCTTCGAGGAAGGTCGCACCGGAGAGCGCCAGCGTCGGAGATCCGCTCGACCAGATCGCCTCGATTGCGGCCGGGAAGTCTCCGAGGTCGGTCATCGGAACCGATTCGTTGTAGCCCGGCCCTCCGTCCGCGGGCACCGGGTTCCAGCCGAAGTTGCCTGCCACGAGCAGATTGACTTCATCGTTCGTCGACGGTCCGTGCTCGGCCGACACACCCAAGTCGTCCGAGGACCGAAACGCCATGCCTTGAATGTTGCGATGGCCTTTGGACAACCAGAGCTGGCCGCCGGGATTGCCGGGTGCGGCGCTACCGTTTCGATCGATGCGAAGTACCTTGCCGCCCAGAGAGTCATCGTCCTGGGGTGTCGTGCCTATCGCGGCGTCGCCAGTGCCGACCCATAGGTAGCCGTCCGGCCCAAAGCGAGGCCGACATCCGCTGTGCCTTCCGCTGCTGTACGGCATGCCGGTCACGATATCGCTTCGATCAAGCAGGGCGTTGCCGTTGGGCGTCTGGAGCTCGTAACGCACCAAGCGCACATCGGAAGAGGCGCCCGCATCGGAGGCCATGCACACGTAGACGTAGCCGTTGGCCGAGAAGTTGGGGTCGACTTCGAGGCCCAGCATGCCGCCTTCCCCGTTCGCGACCAGGTCCGTCGGCGCAATGATGAAAGGCGCGGCGCCGACGCCGTCTGCGTATACGTTGAGGCGGCCCGGCCGCTCGGTCACCAGTACGGTTCCGTTCGGAAGCCAGGCGATGTCCCAGGGCTTGTTCAGGCCGGAGATGAAGGGCGTCACTTCCAGCGTCGGGGTCATGCTGCTGCCGCCGGAGCCACCGTCTCCGCCCGAGCCCGCCATGCCGCCGCTGCCCGCTGTGCCACCGGCGCCCGCCGCGCCACCGGCGCCCGCTGTGCCACCGGCGCCCGCCGCGCCACCGGCGCCCGCTGTGCCACCGGCGCCCGCTGTGCCACCGGCGCCCGCCGTGCCGCCCATGCCGTTACTGGTTGATTCCCCACATGCTGTCAGAAGGACGGCGCAAACCAAAAAGACTCTTAACCCCATAATGTTAATTTTGACCTCATCGACCGCGGATTCAAGTCGAAGTCAAACGCCGGTAGGTCAATGTAGCGACAGCGCCCACGCAAGCTGCGGTCATTGCATGGAGAAAGGGAGGTTGAGCAGGGCCTCCTTCTCGACTTGCGGAAAGGTCGCCACAATGACGGCGATCATCACTTGGCTGAGCGAACTGGGTTCCGACCATCAATCGGATCGCTCGCGTACAGACGCAGGGGCAACCTGCAGCCCTGCGAACGACGTATTGACCACCGTTAAGCCGCGGCTCAGCATCCCTTGGTGGATAACGAGAAGATCTTGAACGACGTGATGGGCGGCGGTCTACGCGTGCTCAATCGAATCGCGGACTCACCGATCGTCGAACGACTCGGACTCGAAGACAGGGCTCAGAAGCTGGTGTACGAGGGCGCCAAGCGCGCTGCGGAGACAGCGGCAAGAGCTGCGAAACGACTTTCGGCGAAGCGGGCAGCGGATCGTCCGCGGACCTCGAAGAAGTTTGACCTGAGCTTGAGCGAGCAACAGCAGTTGATGCGGGATACGCTTCGGCGATTCTCTGATGACCTGATGCAACCGGCGGCTCGAGAGGCCGATGAGCGTTCAGCTCCGCCTGACGATTTCCTCGAGACATTCAGCGAGCTTGGTGCGATCGCCATGTCGGTTCCCGAGGCACTCGGCGGGGAAGCGGAGCAGGTCTCCGCGGTGTCTCAGATGCTGATCGTGGAGGACCTGGCGCGCGGAGATATGGGGCTTGCCTATGCGGCTCTCTCTCCTTTGTCGTTCGTCAACGCGCTGGTCCATTGGGGCGACGAGCAACAGCGGGCAACCTTGCTTCCGTCACTGCTCGAAGGAGATTCGAGCGTCGCCACCCTGGCGGTCGTGGAGCCCCATCCGTTCTTCGACCCGGGCGCGTTGCGCACCAGCGCCAAGAAGCGCGGCTCGGACTACGTCATCACTGGCGAGAAATCTATGGTCGCCTTGGCTGACCGAGCGAAATGGTTCCTCATCGCAGCCGAGATTCCCAAGGTTGGCCCTCGCTTCTTTCTGGTCGAACGGGATGCCGCGGGTGTCGAGGTCATCGACGAGCCGGCGATGGGATTGCGGTCGGCGAGCCTTGGTCGCGTGAAGCTCGTCAAGGTGCGTGTTGCGCCCGAAGCGCTCCTCGGGGGCGAAGCGGCCCTGAAAACGGAAGGCCAGGCGGCCTACGACGACGCGGTAAATCGCGGTCGCGTTGCCTGGGGCGCAATGGCACTGGGGACCTCGCAGGCACTGCTGGATTACGTCATTCCGTATTGCAATGACCGGCTGGCATTTGGAGAGCCTATTTCGCATCGGCAGGCCGTCGCCTTCATGGTTGCGGACATCGCAATCGAGCTCGAGTCGATGCGGATGCTGGTGTACCGGGCAGCGGGGCGACTCGACGAGGGCCTCAAATGCCAACGCGAGGCGTACCTTGCGCGCACGCTCTGCTCCGAGAAGGCGATGGAAATAGGAACCAACGGCGTCCAGCTGCTCGGAGGGGCCGGGTTCATCAAGGACCACCCGGTCGAGATTTGGTATCGGCAACTTCGTTCCATCGGCGTGATGGATGGCAATCTGCTGCTCTAGGGGATTCAGATGATCTATTTGGAAGTGCCAAAGAACCTCAAGCTCGTCGTCAACCAGGCGCACCAGGTAGCCAAGCACGTCTTCCGTCCGATTTCGCGGAAGTACGATCGCGCGGAGCACGACTATCCCAAAGAGCTCGACATGCTGGCCGCGCTCATGGATGGG
>Ga0316189_10003918_pt1 | contig 14416 bp, 9 predicted proteins | sample LowCovwburrow_MG_FD_204930 | JGI IMG/M metagenome (GOLD analysis project Ga0316189, IMG submission 204930) | Coastal sediment microbial communities from Maine, United States - Lowes Cove worm burrow | ecosystem: Environmental > Aquatic > Marine > Coastal > Sediment | place: USA: Maine...
ATTCCAACCAAGATATTTCTACTGTAGAACCTAATAATATTCCAGACCATGATGTTTTGGTAGGCGGTTTCCCTTGTCAAGATTACTCCGTGGCCACTACATTATATAATTCGAAAGGATTGATTGGAAAAAAGGGCGTATTATGGTGGTCCATTCATAAAATCTTAAAAGAGAAAAAGAACAAGCCTAAATATTTATTTTTAGAAAATGTAGACCGTCTTTTAAAATCTCCAGCTACACAAAGGGGTCGGGATTTTGCAGTAATGTTAAAAAGTTTAGATGAGCTTGGATATGCAGTAGAATGGCGCGTTCTTAATGCTGCTGAATATGGTATGCCCCAGAGACGACGACGGGTTTTCTTTTTAGCTTATCATAAATCTACACCTGTTTTCAAAAGACTTTCAAATTCTAATACAGCAGATTGGATTTTTAATGAAGGAACGATTACAAAAGCATTTCCTATTGAAAATTATACATCAAATCCTATTAACGATATTGAATTGAAAGGTAATTTGGTTGATATTTCATTAGAATTTAACAAAGAAGGAGGTCAGTCTCCCTTTTTAAATTCTGGAATCATGATTAACGGTAAAATTCTTACAACACATACTAAGCCATCTCATGATGGTAAAAAAATTGTTCTAGCTGATATTTTGCAAAATGGTGAGGTTCTTGACGATTTTTTTATTGACCAAAGCGACTTACCAAAATGGAAGTACCTCAAAGGCGCGAAGAAAGAAGTACGAAAAACAAAAGAAGGTTTTGAATACAATTACAGTGAGGGTGGAATGATATTTCCAGATGCCCTTGATAATGCCTCACGAACAATTATAACTGGTGAAGGCGGCAAATCCGCTTCTCGCTTTAAGCACGTTGTTAATTCAAATAGAGGGCTAAGGCGCTTGACTCCCATTGAATTAGAACGCTTAAATATGTTCCCTGATAATCATACCAAATTAGATGGTATCACAGACACCAAAAGAGCATTTTTTATGGGCAATGCACTCGTTGTTGGTGTTGTGGAAAAAATTGGAGAAGCTCTTTATGAACAAATTCTTAAAAATTGATTTCGGATTTAGGGTGTTGAATTAGAAACTTGCAACACCTTACCATTATAGTATTTGCTACCATTAATGGAAAAATCAAAAATATATTGCGCCATTTCTAAGGCTGTTGTCGGTGCTTTATAGTCTGGGAAAGCAGCTTCTAACATTTCGGTTTGCACTGCCCCAAGCGCCAATACATTAAAACTCGGTCCAGTGTCTTTATATTCTTCTGCCAACAATTCGGTCAATGTAATTACAGCACCCTTACTGGAGCTATATGCTGACAATCCAGGAAATTTCATACTTCCTTGAATTCCACCCATTGAACTAATGGTTACCACATGATCTTCTTTTCCCATAAAAGGGGCAATTACCCTATTCATTTCTGCAACTCCAAATACATTCGTTTTATAAATGTGTTCAAAATCAGTCATTGTGGTTTCTGAAAACGGCTTGTTAAGTAAGGTTCCAGCATTATTGATTAAAATATCAACATGACCCCACTTGTTTTCAACAAACTGTTTTACTTTTTCATAGTCCTTTTGATTGCATAAATCAAATGCAAAAGAGGTAATATTATCAAAATGCAAATTGTTTACCGGTTGTGCATTTCTAGATAAGGCCAAAACATTATAGCCTTGATTGGCAAATAAGTGCACCAACTCAAAACCTATTCCTCTACTGGTTCCTGTTATAATTACATTCTTACTCTTCATACATTACAATTTCTTTTGTTGGTGTATTAGTCATTTTTTCAATAGCCGGAATTAATTTATTAATTAAACCAGCCATAAATTCATAATCCAATTTATCAATTTCATCATCCACATGATGATAATAATCAAAATTTGATAGGTCGCAAGAGGAAATGGATTGACAAGGCAATTTAAACTCTTCGTAGAATGGGTAATTATCTGAAGCTTTAAATAAATGATACTTTTTTGCAATTTCAGAAAGCCCAATTAGGTTACTCCCAACATACTCATTCATTTTATCTGCCATATTAGATAAATCGTACCCAGATACAAACGCTTCATAATCTCTCTCTTTCAAAGGAACGCCAATCATTTCAAAATTCACCATGGTATATAAATCTAGATTTTGATTTTTAAGTTTCTTAGCTAGATGCTTTGATCCTAATAAGCCCAATTCTTCAGCTGAAAACAACACAAACATAATACTTCGTTTATTATTCTTTTTAGCTGCAAAATATTTTGCCATGGCCATAACAGCACTTGTTCCTGCTGCATTATCATTAGCGCCATTGGCAATGGAATCATTTTCAACGACCCCTTTTACCGCAAAAATTTCTTTACCAGCACCAACATGATCGTAATGTGCTCCCAGAATAATGACCTCTTCTTTTAGTTTTGAATCGATGCCTTCAATATATCCAACCACATTAAATGCATCAATGCTATCTATCTTAAAATTATCGCGGTAGGTTTCAAAATAGGGCTTTACGCCAAATTCTTTAAATTGCGACTCAATATATACAGCAGATTTTTCGATGCCTTCCGTTCCTGTTTTTCTCCCTTTTATGTCATCCGATGCCAAAAAAGAAACTATGTCTTTTACTTCATTGCTCGTAATTGTTATAGATTTTGAAATGTCCTTAGTATCTGTTTTTACAGACGATTTGCAATTGAATATTAAAATGGCAAGTGCTATTGTAAATATCTTTTTCATTTATAAAATATATTTTGCTTAAAGATAAAAAAATCTAAAACCCTATACTCTTTATCCATATACTTTATTACGAGTATCTTATGAAGTGAATAGATTATTTACCGTTAGTATAATTGCCTAAAAATCATTAAATTGTATAAAATATTCTGCAATGCCAATTTACATGGATCGTCATGACATCCCTGGTGTCACCATTAATGATGCCGCTGCTGCCCATCTTCAGGATTTGGACATACAGTGCGAATATAACTGTAAAGCCATGACCTATTGGGTAGATGAAGAGCGTGGTAATGCCTTCTGTCTTATAGATGCCCCAAATAAAGAAGCCGTTGTTGAATTACATAAGAAAGCACATGGTTTAATACCTCATGAAATTATTGAAGTAAATAGCAATCTTGTAAAATCATTTTTAGGAAGAATCAACGACGTCGAAGATAATATTGATTCTAAAACTAACCTTGTAACAGATTCTGCCTTTAGGGTTTTAATGGTTATTGAAACAAGCAAGTATATAGACAGAATTGAGGACAACCAGTTTGATTTATTTTATCAAAAATTTTATAACAGTACCAATAAATTAATAGAAAAATTTAATGGAACCGTCGTTCTTTTAAAGAGCAATAGCTATCTCATTTCTTTCAATTCAGTTACTAATGCTATTTTTTGTGCCTTAAAACTTCAAGCTAATATTAAATATATTACTCCAAACTTTAATCAATCTTATAGAAGACTTAAAATTGGTCTCAGTTCTGGAATCCCTGTAACCGAAAAAGAAAACTTATTTGAAGAGGCCATAAACCTAGCCACTTATTTTTGTGAGGTTGTTGATGGTCAAATTGTTATTTCCAATGAGGTTAAAAGGCTTTATGAAAACGTAAACCATAATTCCTTTATTAATAAAGAACATATAAGAACCTTGTCTCCAAATGAAGAACAATTCTTAAAAAAATTAATGCTCTTTGTTGAAAACAATTGGGATAATCCCGCTTTTAATGTAAGTGAATTTAGCGCGAAAATAGGTTTGAGTAAATCACAACTTAATAGAAAGCTTAAAGCGTTGACCAATAAAACTCCGAATAATTTTATTAGGGAATTTAGATTACAGCGCGCCTTAAAGCTTCTTTATTATCAAAAAGGCAATATTTCTGAAATCGCTTTTGCTTCTGGGTTTAATAGTCCTGCATACTTTTCAAAATGCTTTTTTGAAACTTATGGAGTACTTCCTTCTAAATATATACAACAGCATATCAATTAACTTTTAACTTCCTCCTTTTTATAGTGATTCAAAATTCTAATTATTTGAACCATATGTATAGACCATTGTAATTTCTTACCACTAATTTCACAAAACAAGAGTGGAACTCAGCTACCACTTTAAAAAACGAGGCAGAATCCGAAAAGCCAAAAGAGTAGGAAAACTAATTTTTTTATTATGCCAAAATATGTCATTGAACGTGAAATTCCAGGTGCTGGAGATTTAACACAAGAACAATTAAAGGGTATTTCACAAACTTCTTGTGGAGTTTTACAAAATTTAGGCCCCGAAATTAATTGGGTCCACAGCTATGTCACTCAAGACAAAATTTATTGTGTATATATAGCTCCAAACGAAGCAATGGTTCGTGAACATGCAAAACAAGGAGGGTTTCCTGCAAACTCTGTGGCAACTGTTAGCACAATTATAGATCCTACAACAGCTGGCAATTAGTGATACTAGGAATAATGATTTAAACAAAGCGCCATTACTTATTGTAATGGCGCTTTGTTTATGATAAATTTTAATTTTATACTAAACCAACATCGTCACAGGGTTTTCAATATAACCTTGTAAGGTTTGTAAAAACAATGAACCTGTTGCACCATCAACCGTTCTATGGTCACAAGCCAATGTTAACTTCATAGTGTTACCAACAACAATCTGGCCCTCTTTAACCACTGGTTTTTGTAAAATATTTCCAACTGAAAGAATTGCAGAATTTGGTTGATTGATAATAGATGTGAAACTTTCAATACCAAACATACCCAAATTAGAAATCGTAAATGTGCTCCCTTCCATTTCTTGAGGTGTTAGCTTCTTATTTCTAGCCCTACTGGCATAATCTTTTACGGCTACTCCAATTTGTGGTAGACTTTGCTCATTGGCAAAGCGCACAACAGGAACAACCAAGCCATCCTCAACAGCAACAGCAACACCAATATGCACATGATTGTTCAATCGCATTCTGTCATCAAACCATTGTGAATTTACTTGTGGGTGTTCACGTAGCGCTAAGGCGCATGCCTTAACAATCATATCATTATAAGAAATTTTTGTATCTGGTATAGAATTGAACTGTTGACGGAATGCGATAGCATTGTCCATATCAAACTCAACCGCCAAATAATAATGAGGAGCCGTAAATTTTGATTCCCCCAAGCGCTTTGCAATCACTTTTCGCATTTGTGAGTGCTTAATCTCATCAAAATCTTCTTGACCCGTAGCTACAAACTTAGCAACGGATGTAGATGAAGTTGCTGCTGGTGTGTAATTTTCAATATCGCGCTTTATAATCCTACCATTTTCACCAGATCCTTGAACTTGTGATAAGTCTATGCCTTTTTCATTAGCTATTTTTTTAGCTAATGGAGATGCATGCAACCTTCCGTTTGAAGATACTGTTGGCGCGACATCCACTTTTGGCGTTGCTATTACAGTTTTTTGTTCTTCTGGTTTAGAAGCCTCAGCTTTTGGAGTCTGATTTGGTTCATCTGAAGCTATACTAAAATTACTGGCAATTGCCGAAACATCTGTACCTGCAGGCCCAATAATAGCCAATAAGGCATCAACCTTTGCTGATTCGCCTTCGTTTAACCCTACAAAGAGCAATGTCCCTGACTGAAAAGATTCAAACTCCATTGTGGCTTTGTCCGTTTCAATCTCTGCTAGAATATCGCCTTCATCAACAGTTTCACCTACTTTTTTAAGCCAAGTTGCAACTGTACCTTCTTCCATCGTATCACTCAATCTTGGCATGGTGACTACAGTTACTCCTTCTGGAATATCCGCTGTTGCTTCTTCCTTTGTTGCAACTTCTTTAACAGGTTCACCTTTTGCCGTTTCTTTTTCAGTTTCTTTTGAATTAGTTAAAAGTTCCGAAACATCTTCTCCTTCGTCTCCTATAATGGCCAAAAGTTCATCAACTTTTGTTGTTTCTCCTTCTTGAACCCCAATATGAAGCAAAGTTCCTTCATGAAACGACTCAAACTCCATGGTTGCTTTATCAGTTTCAATTTCTGCAAGAATATCCCCTTCTTCAATTTTATCACCAACCTTTTTTAACCACGCTGCAACTGTACCTTCTTCCATGGTATCACTCAGACGTGGCATATTTATAATCTCGGCCATAGTTTATAATTTATGTTGTAAAAATGGATAATCTTCTTGTTCATAAACTGCATCGTACATCACACTCTTTTCGGGGAATGGCGAATCCTCTGCAAATTTTTCACATTCTAATACCAATTCTTTAACTCGTTTATCAATAACCTTCAAATCATCTTCGGAAGCATATTTCTTTTGAAGGATAACCTCTTTCACTTGGGTTATAGGGTCAATTTTTTTATACTCCTCTACTTCGTCTTTAGTTCTATAATGTTGGGCATCACTCATTGAATGCCCTCTATATCGATAGGTTTTAAGCTCCAAGAATGTTGGGCCACCACCTTTTCTGGCTCTTTGAATCGCTTCATCAAATGCTTCAGCAACTTTTACTGGGTTCATTCCATCAACTGGACCTGAGGGCATTTCGTAGCCCAAACCTAACTTCCATATCTCTGAATGCGTTGCTGTACGCTCCACCGACGTCCCCATGGCGTAACCATTATTTTCGCAAACAAAAACAACGGGTAAATTCCAAAGCATTGCTAAATTAAATGTTTCGTGCAATGAACCTTGTCTTGCAGCACCGTCACCAAAACAACATATTGTTACGGCTCCAGTTTCGTGATATTTATCTCCAAACGCCATACCAGCACCCAAAGGAATTTGCCCCCCTACAATGCCATGCCCACCATAAAATCCTTTTTCTTTTGAAAAAATATGCATTGATCCACCAAGTCCTTGAGATGTCCCTGTGCCCTTGCCGTAAAGTTCTGCCATAATTCGCTTTGGATCAACACCCATCCCAATTGGCTGAACATGATTACGATATGCTGTTATCATTTTATCTTTGGATAAATCCATAGCGTGCAAAGCACCTGCTAACACAGCCTCTTGACCATTGTATAAGTGTAGAAACCCTCTTACTTTTTGCTGAATATATACTGCGGCAAGTTTGTCTTCAAACTTTCTCCAAAACAGCATGTCTTCATACCATTTTATATACGTTTCTTTAGTGATTTTTTGCATCGACTAATTTAAGTTTTTATTAAGCGAATTACAAAAGTAACACTTTAGTTAGTAATGGAGAAACTGTGTATACTAAAAAATTTAGACATACACTTTTTATTAAGAACTCAAACGTTATAGTGCAGATTTATCAAATACCAACGGCAATAAATTAGCCAACGAATTTGATTTAACAACTTTGCCCGTTTCTCCCATAAAATAGATTTCAATTGGTGCTTCTTGATTGACTTCATATTCTGCAATTGCCTGTCTGCACGCACCACATGGAGGAATTGGAGTTGTTGTTGGTTTGTTTTTTGATCCAGCAATAATTGCCATTTTTAAGATTTTGGCATCCGGATACTTTGATCCTTTATAATAAATAGCCGTGCGTTCTGCACAAAGCCCTGAAGGATATGAGGCATTTTCTTGATTGCTACCAATTACTATTTCACCATTATCCAAAAGTAAAGCCGCACCTACACTAAAGTTAGAATATGGTGCATATGCCATTTGCCTAGCTTTGGAAGCCTCGTCCATTAAGGATTTTATATCTTCTGAAAGTTCATCTATATTTTCATAGACGTACAATATGGATTCTATTTTCACTTCCTTCATAAGTCACTATTTTAGACAAAAAAACTATTGTAAAATACAATAGTTTTTTTAAATATTTAATATTAAGAAGTTATTCTAATACTCGTCATATTCTCCATCACCAAAATTAAATGTCAAAGAAAAGCGTAATGTGTTCTCCAGTGGGCTTTGTACTTTTGATGCAGAAAACAAATATGATAAATCTAAATTGATGGTCGTATATTTAAAACCGGCCCCTAAAGCAAAGAACTTCCTTGCTCCTTTTTCTTCGGCTTCATTGAAAAATCCTGCTCTAAAAGCAAAAGAATCTTGATATTGATACTCAGCTCCTAATGCCCATGTAAATTCCTTTAGTTCTTCACTAAATCCGCCTGGTGCATCACCAAAAGATTGAAATACTCCAGAAATAAAACTTACATCAGTAGATTTACCATCAATAATTACATCATCAATCTCACTAACTAAAGGACCATCATCAGCTTCAATATATTGTCCATCGCCATTAACATCGTTGTATTCAATTTGTCTCCCTAAAATTGGTGGAGTAGGCACAAGTAATTTTGTGAATTCTGCTGTAACTGCAAGTGTATTATATTCATCAAAAATAAAATCAAACCCACCACCAACTCTTAAATTTGTTGGTAAGAAATTCTCTCTACCTGCATCATCATACTTGATTTTTGGACCAAGGTTCTGAACAGCAAATCCTGCTCTCCATCTTCCATTATAACTATCATAAGCATTTTCTTCGCTTTGATAATAACCAGAAATATCAACCCCAACCGTACTTGCCGGCGCTGGGTTTAAATCCACGCCTAAGATTTTAAGGTCTGAGCGCAAATAACGTAGCGATACTCCCATAGAAAATTGATCAGCTAATCTTAATGAGTAAGCTAAATCTAAAGTTAACTCATTTGGCTTTGCAATTCTAGGTGTATCGTTAGGACCATCTACAAGTTCTATTTCGCCTAGACTAAAATATTTAAAGCTACCTGATACGGCACTTCTTTCGTTAAGACGATTAAAATAAGTTACAGATCCAATTGAAATATCGTTAACCAGTTTACTTAAATACGGTGTATAACTAATGCCCAATCCAGATTTTGCAAGCGAAAAGGCATATTTTGATGGATTCCATTGTTGAGAATAAGCATCCGCAGAGGTTGCAACTCCCATATCTCCCATACCAGCAGCTCTCGCATCTGAAGCAATTAATAAAAAAGGGACTCCAGTTGTAATTACCCTGCTATCTCCAGCGTATGGTATTACTTCTGTTACAGTTTGTGCATTGACTTTTACGAAAAAACCTATTGAAATTAGGGCTAAGATGTAGTTTTTCATGTGTTGGCGTTTATAGTTTTTTACCTTTTTACGGTAACTTTTATAAATTAGATTAATGGGGTATTTGTAAGTTACATTATTCTAATTACGTTTAATATCTTGGTATTGGTTGCTTTAAAATATTTTTTTTAACAATAATTTATTTTGCAAATATAAATTTATTTATAATATAACAAGTTTCTGTATTTTTTCCACTTGCTTGTTTAACTGATTTGAGCGTACTGTTAATTTGTATACATACACTCCTTTTCCTATTCGGTCTCCAAAATCATCCCTACCATCCCAAACAATATCTTTAGAAAGCGAACTTGTTGCTTTACTACCACCTGTTGTTTGGCCATTAATGGTTTTTACTAATTTTCCTGAAACCGTGAACACTTGTACTGAAACGTCTAAAACATCAGAACTATTGTGATTGAACCAAAATTCTGTGTAATTAACAAAAGGATTTGGATAATTCAATACATTATCGATAACAAGTGATTCATTTTCGTCATAAACCACAAATTGCAGCTCTGAAGTCGATGAATTGTTATAAACATCCCATGCTTTTAAGCTCAATGTATGCAATCCTGGCTCTAAATCCCTAAACGGATAAGTTACAGTACCTCTCTGATAATCATCTATTTCTGTTTGATAATAATCGTTTAACTTGAAAGGATTTGTCTCATCTCCATCCAAAATAGCCACAATGTCGTGCCCAATACCACTAGCTGTGTTCAAGCCATTTTCATCCTGCAATTTAGCTAATAAGGTAGGTGATTCATTGGTAATTCCTCCTGAAACAAAATTTTCATCATTCATAAACAAAGATATTGTTGGGCCAATATTATCCTCGGCTGCATTATCATTAATTCCACCTATTTGAATGTCAAAATTGGAGCCGGCTTGGTCTTGCAGAGGAGTGTCTGTTTTGGCATAAAAGCTAACTTTACCATTACCAACCGGAATACCTATATCCCTAGGAACTACAAAATTGAATGAAAATAATCCGTTTTGCACACTTGCTTGGCCTCGAAAAATAGTAGCCCCCAAGGTTTTAAAATCTAACTTTACTAGCTGACCATTATTTCTTGTACCATCATTGGCAAGCGTTTGTCTATCAATATCTTTGTCGTAAATAGTTGCCGTTAAAACACCATTATAATTCTTCAAAACATTGCCAAACTCATCTACCACTTCACCTTCAAGTTTTGCTTGACTCAATGCCTCAAGAACATCTATACTATTTGTAATATCTATATCATTTATTTTTGTAAGTCTAATATTTGGCTTGGGTATAGCTAATTTCATGGCTGGGTCTCCAATAAAAAACACTAATCTTCGCTGCTCAATATTAGAAATGGCAGGGTCAATCTTTGTTAATCTCAGTGCTTCGGCCATACTTGGATAATCGTTGGACCCAAAATTGAATAAATATTTCTCTAGAACAACATTAAAAGCTACCCCTACACTCACAAAAATTTGTCTGGTCGTCGTTATTAATCCAATAGCTCCGCCTTTTTTGTTCCAATACAAAAACTCTCCTGCCGTTGCACGTAGTGGGTTATCAAATTTTGTATACTCACAGGTTACGGTTACAAAGCAGTTAAGCTTACAAACATTGGTAAGCTCTTGCACGTTAATTTTGTCAAAAATACGCTCACTGGCAATTCCGTCTTCGCCACCGTGTCCAAAATAATTTACAACTAAAGCCCCAACTTCTATATTGTCAAATATTGCCTTATTTACTAAAGGGTATCTTTCTCCACCCGATGTAGACTGCTGTTCAAAAGCATCAGAATGTATTTTTATAACATTAATGAAAGGCTTATTTTGTGTAACGACATCACCAATATTATTTGTGGTTTCTTGTAAAATTCCCTCCCAAGAGGCATCTACATCATCCGAAATAACCATTATATTATTTCTCCAGCTACCATAGGCTTCATCTACGTAATATGACTCAACCTTATCAACTAGTTCCTTGGCGCGCTGTGGTGTGTCTGCAAGTATTCGGCCTACAGCAATATCCAACTTATCTGATGTATGCATTGTGCCTTCTGTATCATCCATCATCCCAAAAAAATCATCGGACACAAAAGAACTTGACAAACTAAAACTATTTAAGGCATGCCATGAGGGGACAATATTAGTGTTATCTGTTATTCTGTCTTTATAATCAAAAGATGCATCCCCAAATAAGCACAAATATTTTAACCTCTTATCTGGTGCACTTGCATTTTCGTAAACATATTTTACTAAGTTCCTTATACCTGAAACATCTTGGTTGCCTGAGCTAAATTCATTGTATATATCTTGTAACGTATATACTTTAACATTTAAACTGTATTGATTTCTATTTATTTGCGCCAAACGCTCTGCTTGAGATAACATATCCTGCCTAGTAACAATAATATAATCTACATCCTGAAATTGCCCTTGATTATTTAAAAAAACAGTCCCCTTAATATTTTGGTTGCTAACTTGCGTTTGTCCTTCATTAAGAGGTTGATAATAATCTGATTGGTCAAGTGCTACATAATTTCTTTCATCACCTAATTGTGCCTTAAAATTAAATACAGCGTTGGCGTCTTCATTAGTAATTGCCGATATATTATATTTATCGGTGACATCCCAAATCTCGACAATGCTTGACGCATTAGAAATTGTGTACTGCCCAATCCCAGAAGAAATTGCTGCATTTTTATTTTTGAATTGAAATTGACTCCCATCATGTGTTAAACTTTTAGTAGCCTTAATAGAAATATAATCTAAATACCCAACTGAAGATGGGTTGCCGTTATTATCATAACTCAGGTTTACTGAAATATTCCCAGAACCTACAGGCACGCTGCCATTAAAAAAATCTTCTCGTGCTAGCAAAGGATCATTAATTGCTGGAAATATAAAGTCATCGACAACAGCGCCGTTAACACTCAATTGCATTGAAGTTTGAACCTCTCCTACTGCAGCAGTATAAACTTTTAACTCAATTGGTTCTGAAGTCACAATATTTGGGAATTCAAAATCAAAAACTTTATTACTATCAAAATCAAATCGGTCCCCAAACCAACGTCTCCCTAGTTTTGCTAAATTGTACTCATCTAGCTCATGAAACTGGTAATCCTGAAAAGTATCGAATGTCACTGATGCTCCACCAGAGGGTTCAACGTAAGATTGAACTTGTCTTGCCGTATTTCCCGAATCTACATTTATAAAATAACAGGCTCTATCTGTGTATGCATTGATATTTGTATTACTTTCTGCATTAAAACCTGTTGGTCCAACACCATAAAATAATAAATAATCGTCATTATTAAATGACCCATCTTCACCACCAACGAACTTTACTGGACTTTCTGTTAAGTCGTAAGGGTAAAACACATCATTTTGCAAAGGCAACATTTGACCTCCTTGACCAAAAACTCTTATAGTTCGTGGATCTATATTATTCGTATTGACCCCTAGATTGTTCAAAAAGCTTTTTGATAATCTGAATACACCTGTCTTATCAATATAAAATTTGAACCATGTTCCTTGATCCAAAACTGAATTGACAATTACTCTTGAATTTGAATTTATTGACCTATTGAAATTTCCTGATTTATATGAAGCAGTAAAGGACAATACCTTTTTAAAACCACCGTTATCTTTTATTATAGGTGAAATTTCTAGAAATATAAAACGCTTACCTCTTGCACTTGCATTTTTTAAAACTCCTGTAATTTGTTTAGGAATCGTTTTAAGATTGATATCCTTTAGTGCCTCTAAACCAATCGGTGTGTATTTTACATTTGTAAATATTAAAGAATTTTCGTCAACCATTTGGCTAGATTCCCATTGGCTAACATACTTCAAACCTGAAACATCATTAAAACTAAAATTTTCCTTATTAAATGATGGCACAGTCACTTTAGATGAGGAGGTATACAAAGTCTGCACACCCTCCCACTTAATGCTAAACTGCTTTTGTTGAGAATAACTTAGAAAAAAAGATAATAGAATTAACGAGAACAGGGCTTTTTTCATAAAACAATTAACGTGCGTTATTTAAGGATAGTATTTTTATTTTATTTTAAATCAAAATTACAATAATAAATTATCACAATACACGTTTTAGAATAACAAAATTTTATACAGAATAGTAAAAAAATCCGATATCATGTATAAAAAATAGGATGAAATACACATTTTTATCAAAAAAACCTTGTGTTATTATCTTTAATTACTATATTGCAAGACCAAATATTTAACTGACTTACTTAAAAGTATGGATATGAAAAACACCGCAACACTAAGAATAATGCTAGTTCTAGCACTTTCTTTATCAATGATTAGTTGTAAAAAATCATCAAGTTCTAAGAACGATTCTAGAGCTACTGGATGGAAAATTAATGATAAAGAAGGCGGATTTCAATATAATACGGACTTTAAAGAGCAGGCAACTGCCCCTGGTTTGGCATTTGTTGAAGGCGGAACTTTTACTATGGGTAAAGTTCAAGATGACGTAATGCACGATTGGAACAATGCACCAAATCAGCAGCATGTTCAATCCTTTTATATGGATGAAACGGAGGTTACCAATAAAATGTATCTAGAATACTTAGATTGGATTAAACGAACCTATCCACCAGAAGAATCGAATTATAAAGCAATATATTATGGAGCCTTGCCTGATACTTTGGTATGGCGTAATCGTTTAGGCTACAATGAAATGATGACCAATGAATATCTACGTCATCCAGGATATGGTGAGTATCCTGTTGTAGGTGTAAGTTGGATTCAAGCCGTTGAATTTGCCAACTGGCGTACCGATAGGGTAAACGAAATATTATTACAGAATTCAGGTTATTTTGAAAAAGGTTCGCATTTGGGTGCAACTGCTGAATCAAACTTTAATACAGATACCTATATTAATGCTCCTACACAAACCTATGGCGGTAATGATAGTATAATAAATCCAGCTTCTGGGAGAAGAAGGATTCAAACAAATGCTGCTGGGGATACAATAAGAAAATATGCTACCAGAGAAACTGGTATAATTTCACCTAAATATAGGCTCCCCACTGAAGTTGAATGGGAGTATGCCGCATTGGGCTTAACTGAACTAAGAAGTTATAATGTATATAGAGGGCGTAAAAAATATCCATGGGATGGTCAATATACACGTTCTGGACAACGTAAAATTCGTGGTGACCAAATGGCTAACTTTAAACAAGGAAAAGGAGATTACGGTGGGATTTCAGGATGGTCTGATGATGGTGCTGATATTACCGCACAGGTAAAATCTTACGAGCCAAACGATCATGGTTTATATGATATGGCTGGAAATGTTGCCGAATGGGTTGCAGATGTATACAGACCAATTGTAGATGATGAGTTTAACGACTTTAAT
>Ga0316189_10003919_pt1 | contig 14416 bp, 10 predicted proteins | sample LowCovwburrow_MG_FD_204930 | JGI IMG/M metagenome (GOLD analysis project Ga0316189, IMG submission 204930) | Coastal sediment microbial communities from Maine, United States - Lowes Cove worm burrow | ecosystem: Environmental > Aquatic > Marine > Coastal > Sediment | place: USA: Maine...
CGATCTCCAGATGGCGCGGCAGCAGTCGCCCGAGCATCGATAGCGGCCAGGTTTCGAGGGCCTCCGGGAGCAAGGTGTGGTTGGTGTAGGCAAATGTCTCGGAACTAATTCGCCAGGCGTCATCCCAGCTCATCCCGTGCTCATCGAGCAGCAGCCGCATGAGCTCGGGTATCGCGAGCGCAGGGTGAGTGTCGTTGAGCTGGATCGCGAACCACTCGTGCAGGTTTTCGGGTCGTCCGCCGCGCAGTCGATGCAGTCTCAGCAAGTCTTGGAGGGAGCAGGACACGAGAAAATACTGCTGCTGAAGCCTCAGTTCCTTGCCCTGGGCAAGCTCGTCGTTTGGATAGAGCACTTTGGTCAGGGTCTCGGATGCGACCTGGCGCTCCACGGCGCCGTAGTAGTCTCCCTCGTTGAAGCTTCCAAAGTCGAACGTGTCCGCTGCCTCCGCGGCCCAAAGACGGAGCATGTTCATGTTGTTGACCTTGTAGCCGGGAATGGGCGTGGCGTAGGCGACTCCCTTCACTACTGTGTCGGGGCGCCAGCGGACTCGGTAACGTCCGTTCTCATCCTGATACGACTCGGTATGACCGCCAAACCCGACCGGGTAGCTGTACTCCGGTCGAACGACTTCCCAGGGGTTGCCCTGCTGCAGCCATTTGTCGGTGCGCTCGATCTGCCAGCCGTCCTGGATCCACTGCTGAAAGATCCCGAACTCGTACCTGAGGCCGTAACCGACGGCGGGTATCTGCAAGGTGGAGAGCGAGTCCATGAAGCATGCGGCCAAACGGCCCAATCCGCCGTTGCCGAGGCCAGGCTCTCGTTCTTCGTCGATGAGATCGTCGAGGTTCTGCCCGAGCGAAACAAGCGCCTCGGCGACCTGATCGCGAATCCCGAGGTTCAAGAGCGCATTACCCAGAGACGGTCCCAACAAGTATTCCGCCGATAGATAGCAAACGACGCGCGTCGGCTGGGCCAGTAACATCCGGGCCGTGCTCAGCCAGCGCTGCATCAGCCGGTCTCGTACGGTGTAAGCGACCGCCAGGTAATAGTCCGACCTGGTCGCTAGCGCGGGGACATTGCCACAGCGATAGAAGAGGTTGTCCCGAATCGCCCGGCGCAGAGTCTCCGCGTCGAGCCCGGTTCGGTCGTCCTCGACGATCACTTCTTTGCGCGATGAAGGGTCCTTCGCGTCCATTTCCCTATCCTCGAAGAATCAGCTCGACGTGAGGACTGCGAGTGTCGGCTTTCGTCGAAGGGATAGCAAGTGAGTATCTAGAGAAATACGAGCTGGTCGCGCAAGCCGTCGCCGGTGCGCGCTTGCCAGCGTTGAACAGGTCCGACTCGAAGCGAAAGAGCTGCGACTAGGTTCGGCCTGTCGCGTCTGCGAGCTCCCGCCATCGACCCGCCAGCGCGGGAGACAGCTGACCCGGCTCGAGTCTCCAAGTCCAGTTGCCGACCGTGGTTCCGGGACGATTCATGCGGTGTGTCTCGTCGAGGTGAAGCAGATCTTGAAGAGGGAAGATCACCGTGTCGGCAGGTGACTCGAGAAGCGCCCGAATCGCCCCGTCGACGACCTCTACGTCGCGAGTCGTCCCAAAGTAGCTCTCGACGCGCCGGAGGTCTGCCTCAGCGCTCGCGTCTTTCGACTGAGCCTGGCGCTGAAGGTCTCGATACCAGCCGAGCATCGTGTTGCTGTCGTGGGTCCCGGTGAAGGCCACGCTGTGGCGGGGGTAATCTTCGGGGTGATGCACGCGGTTTCCGGAGTCGCCGCCGAAGGCAAACTGCAGCACTTTCATTCCGGGGAGGCCGTACCGGTCCCGCAGGTCCCAAACCTCCTGGCTAACTGCTCCGAGGTCCTCCGCAATGAACGGGAGCTCACCATGCACCCGCCTGAGCTCCTCGAACAACGCCTGTCCGGGAGCGTCGATCCACTGTCCATCCATGGCCGTCTCGGACTCACTCGGAATGCGCCAGTAGCGCGCGAAACCGATGAAGTGGTCGAGCCGCAGCAGATCGAATAGCTCGAGCTGGCGTTGCAGACGCGACTTCCACCATGCGAAGCCGGTCCGCTCGTGTTGCTCCCAATCGTAGAGCGCGTTTCCCCAACGCTGGCCGTCTGCGGCAAATGCATCGGGCGGAGCGCCCGCGACGAATCTGGGAAGACCGTTGGCCTCGAGGAGAAACGCCTCGGGGTGGGCCCACACGTCCGCGCTCTGATGTGCGACGAACATAGGCACGTCGCCGATGAGCCCCAGTCGCCTATCTCTGCAATGCGCTCGAAGCGTCATCCACTGTCGGTGGAACAAGAACTGCTGGAATGCGAAATAGTCGATGTCGCTCGCTAGCTCTTCGCTGGCCATGGAGAGGGCCGTTGCATCTCGCCGAGCGAGGTCTTCGGGCCACCGCGTCCAGTCGGCCGTCCCGTAGCGCAAGCGGAGCGCGATGAACACGCAGTAGTCGTCGAGCCAGACTCGTTCGCGCGTTCGAAACTCCCCGAACTCGCGCTGCATGTCCTGTGACCCTCTCAGGAGGAAGGTCTGATACGCTTGCATCAGGAGCTTCGAGCGAAGGCATTTAGATGTCCCGAAGTCGGCCTTCCATGTCTTCGATTCGTCGGGAAGCTCGCCGAGCATCGATTTCGATAGCAGGCCGTCCTCGAACAATCCCTGCGGCGAGATCATCACTGGCTCGCAGGCGAATGCCGAGACGCTGGAGTACGGCGATTCAGAGTCACCGATCGGATTGAGAGGGAGCGTTTGCCACCAGCCTTGGTGGGCATCGGCTAAGAAATCCGCGAAAGCATGCGCAGACGGTCCGAGATCCCCGGTGTACGGACCACCCGGAAGGGACGTGATGTGCAATAGAATTCCGCTGCGCCTGGGGAGCTCCACCGCTACCTCTGATCCCGTTCCGCCACCAGGACGACGGTCGAGTAGGCCTGCACGAGGTGCGCGCTTTCCGTCACGATTTCCGCTTCTTCGGGGTCGGTGAAGTCGTGAGGCGACTGCCTGTGCGTGTCGATCAAGCGCCGCCACTGGCTGGGCTCACCTTCGCGAATGGAAGGCAGCTCGAACGTCAACGGTTCTGAGTACGCGTTGAACATGAAGTGCCACCAGTGTTGAAAAACGTCGACGGAAAAAGCCAGGCTTCGCGAGTGAGGTGCAACATCGGGTTCATTGAGCTTCACGCCGTGCCAGTGCACCGGAACGGCGTGGAGCAGGGCTGACAGACTCAAGCCCGGCACTTCAAAGGCCACGCTCAGTCGCAAGTGGATCAGCTTTCTCACGAATCGGTGAAGGCCGGCGTGCTTCTCCAGAAGGCTCCAGTCGAACCAGGTGAGCTCGCTGTCGTGGCAGTAGGGGTTGTTGTTGCCGCGTTGGGTTCGGCGCGCTTCATCGCCCATCAGCAACATTGGCACACCGAGTGAAAGAAGATTCGTGGTGAAGAAGTTCTTGATTTGCTGGTTGCGGAGTTGCTCGATGGCCGGATCATCGCTCGCACCTTCGACGCCGCAGTTCCAGCTCAGATTGTAGTCCGATCCATCGCGGTTCTGTTCTGCGTTCTCGGAATTGTGCTTTTCGTCGTAGGAGACCAGATCGTTGAGGGTGAATCCGTCGTGGCAGGTCACGAAGTTGATGCTCTGCTCCGGCTCGCGTCCCTGGGCCCCGTAAATATCGGGACTCGCAAGAAACCGAGCTGCGAGCTTATCGACGTGCCCATGGTCGCCTCGGAAGAACCCCCGCACATCGTCGCGAAACTGGCCGTTCCATTCCTTCCAGTGGTCGCCGAAGAAACTACCGACCTGATAGAGGCCCGAGGCATCCCAGGCTTCTGCGATGAGCTTGGTGCCGCTCAGAACCGGGTCGGTTTCGATGTCCCAGAGCACTGGCGGGTTCACCACCACCTCCCCTTCGGTGTTGCGCGAGAGGATGGATGCGAGGTCGAAACGGAAGCCATCCACGTGCATCTCCGTCACCCAATGCCGCAAGCTGTCGAGAATCATGCGCCGAACCACCGCGTGGTTGGCGTTGAGCGTGTTCCCTGTGCCGCTGTAGTTGGCGTAGCGTGAGGGGTTCCCCGGTTCGAGGGTGTAATAGGTGTTGTTGTCGAGACCCTTGAACGAAAGGGTTGCGCCGTCTTCGCCTGCCTCGGCGGTGTGGTTGTAGACCACGTCGAGAATCACCTCGATATTGGCCCGGTGGAGCGCTTTGACCATGTCTCGGAACTCGTCCAGCACACCCAAGGGCGCATCGCGCGACGCGTAACCGCAGTGTGGTGCGAACAAAGAGACTGGGTTGTAGCCCCAGTAGTTGCTCAGGCCCGGCGGCGCCTCCTGCGGGTCGAATTGAAACACCGGCAATAGCTCCACCGTGGTCACACCTAGGTCTTTCAAGTACGGAATCTTTTCGATGAGTCCCGCGTAGGTTCCTCGCTTACCGGGGGAAACCCCCGAGCTCGGATGCCGGGTGAATCCGCGAACGTGCATTTCGTAGATGACGGTGTTGGAGAAGGCGTGCCTGGGGAAGATGTCCCCCTCCCAGTCGTATGCGCTGAGGTCCGCCACGACGCTCTTCATCGCCGTCGCCGTGGTATCGCCGGGCCGGCGTGCCGCCTCGCGATCGTAGCCGGCCGGAACCGCAACAGCTCGACCATAGGGATCGAGCAGCAGTTTCTCGGGGTCATAGCGGAGACCTTCCTCGGGCGCGTATCGACCTTCGGCGCGATAGGCGTAGAGTTGGCCTGGCCCGATGCCCGGCACGAAGGCATGCCAGTAGTGAAACGTCCGATGCTTTCGCAACGGGTCGAGCCGGATCACGCGCGAAGGCAGCGGATCATCAGGTCGATCGAACAGCAGCAGCTCGAGCGCCCTGCAATGCTTCGAATAGACGCTGAAATTCACGCCGCCAGGCTGGGGCGTCGCACCCAAGGGAAAGCTTTGTCCGGTTTCGATCATTCGGTGAGCTTCGGTGGCGCGCCGAGTACCGAGGCCTCGCCCGATACCAGCTCTCCTGTCGTCGCCTGGATCGCCCCAAACATGACCTAGGAAAGTCTAGTCGAAGACGCTCTACCGCGACAAGGAGCCCGAGTCGAATCCTCGGGTCCCCAGAACAAGCATCCCGACTATTCGCTGGACGGTCCAGAAGGTGGCGAGGCCTCCGATACCCAGGGCGCCAACCGCACCGTGCCGCTTGGGGAGGGTGACGGCGACATCGCCTTGGGCGTTGATTGGCAATTGCTGGCCTCGTTTGAAGCGGCGAACGGAATCATCATGTTCGGTTGGACTACAGCGCTCGTCGTGGCCTTCATGCAGCGCCTGATGCCAAAGCGAGACGTTGACGCAGGCGCCCAGGTCAAGGCGATCGCGGCGGATGCTAGCGCTTCACGGCTGCCAAAAGCTGCTCGGTGCTCGGACGCGTCTTGTAGTCTCGAGCGACGTGCGCCCAGGCGACCTTGCCATCTCGAACGAGGAAGACTCCGGGTACCGCCATCCGGTGGTGGTCTCTGCCTGACCATTGTTCGATGTCGTATCCGTACTCCGCAAGGCGCCCGACGCCGGCAGCATCGAGCTGAAGCACGACGTTGAACGCCTCATGCGCTCTCAAGTCCGGGTCGGAGAGGACCGAAAACGGTACATCATAGGCATTCTGCGTGACTGCAGAAGCGTCCGGCCGGTCGACGCTGATCGCGACCAACGACACACCCAGCGCCTTGAATCTGTCGTACGATTGGCTGAGCTCGCGAATCTGGAAGTTGCAGTAGGGGCACCAGCCTCCGCGGTAGAAAACGACCAGCGTGTCGTCATCGTTGATCTCAGTCGAGGAGAACGTCTTGCCCAGGAAGTCCTGAATTCGAAATGGCGGAATCGCCGCGCCGACGGCCAGCCCCAGGCCATCGTCCCGCGTTCCGAGCATGCTGGAAGCGGTCACCGTGAGTGGCTTCGGAGTCGACGCTTGAAACGCCGGGGCCGGGGCCGAGGTGCGTGGATCGCAAGCCGATAAGAGCGGAACCATGAGAACCAAGTGGCAAAGCAAACGCATGACGGACCCCTGACGTGTGGCGGAGCATAGTCGGCGGCCCGAGCATGTACAGGCGCTTCGTTCCTTGGGATCTGCGTTCTGTGAAATCGCGACCTGTGCCGACTGCCTCCAGATTGAAAAGCGCATTCGAAGCCACTATACGTGCATGAACGATGCCCGCTCCCGACGAAGATCTTTTCGACCATCTGGTCGTTCTCATGCTGGAGAATCGTTCGTTCGATAGTCTTTTTGGCTATCTCTACGAGGACGACCCGCCGAAGCATTTCATCCCGGACCGGGACCGAGTGTTTCGGGGCGTCGCTGGTCGTGATGACCTGGTGAACGACGACGGTGGCGATCCGCCAACCGAGTACCGTGTGTGCAAGGCTCCCTGGGAGCAAATGGAAGACATGTACGCCCCGTATCCAAACTCGGGGGAGTTCTACGAGCCGAACATCAACCGACAGGTTTACGGAACCGACACTGTGTCCGGCCCGTCCGTGGCGCTTCCCACCGAAAACCTCATGCGCGGCTTCGTGCAGGACTACATTCGCGTCGCCGAGGAATCGAAAAAGTGGGACGGCGACATCGAGGTGACGCCCAAGCTGGTGCAGCAGATCATGAGCTGCTTTCCGCCAGAGGCCGTGCCGGTGCTGGGTACGCTGGCTAGGTCGTTTGCAGTCTCGGATGCATGGTTCTCGTCGGTGCCCAGCTCGACCTGGCCGAACCGTTCATTCACGCACAGTGGCACCTCGCGGGGTAGGGTAATCAACAAGCCGGCCACCGAGTGGGCGCTGCACCATGATCAGTCGACGATCTTCGAGCGCTTGTCGAACAAGCTCGGGCGCGACGCCTGGCGAGTGTACGGTGAAGAGTCGCACCTCAGCTCCCTCACCTGGCTGCTCCACCCGCCGCTCCGACACCACAAGTACCGGCACTGCTTTGAGAGCTTCGAGCGATTCCAGAAAGATTGCGCCAAAGGCGCACTTCCCGCGTATTCGTTCTTGGAGCCGCGGAGCTTCGTGAACCCCAACGACATGCACCCGCCTTTCTGGCTCCACCCGAACGTGGCATCGAGCGCGCTCGCGGGCGAGATCTTCATCCACGAGGTCTACGATGCGGTGCGCCAGGGCAAGCGCTGGGATCGCACCCTGCTCGTCATCACCTTCGACGAGCACGGCGGGCTCTACGATCACGTCCCGCCGCCCGCGAACGCGACGCCGCCCGACGACCCACCGGTTCCGGGGGACCACGGATTTCTCTTCGATCGCTTCGGACTTCGGGTGCCGACCGTCTTCGTTTCTCCCTACGTCGAAGAAGGTACGGTCATTCGCGCCGCGGGCGATACGCCTTTCGACCATACCTCGATCATCAAGACCATTTGCGAGCGCTGGGACCTCGATGGCCTGACCGAACGCGACCGAGCCGCCCCGAGCTTTGCGTCGGTCATGACCCGCGCCGCCGACCAGCCACGCCTAGAAACCCCCGATGTCGAGCCCCGACCATACAAGCGCCTCCCAGAACCCAAGGCTCACCAAGGACCGATTAGTCACCTTGGCAACCAGATCATCGAGCTGTCTGCAGCGATCGCAGGCGAGACGGTGCCGCTCCTAAAGAACGCCGGCGAGGCGGTGCAGCATCTTCTTGGTCACGTACACCGGCCGGGGAAGTAGCAACGCACTTCGGGGTCGTTCATCCGTAGATCAGTTCCATGTCTGGCTTCTCGGTGCAGTAGTAGTGGACCCAGATGCAGGCGTGTTGGAACAAGGCTGCGGCGAGGGCGGCGAGCGTGCCAGCTTCGGGAATGCTCGCGTACTCTGGCGTGCGCGTCATGGCTCAGGGCGTTTTCGGACTGGACGCGACGACTTTTTCGACGGCCTCGAGCAGGCTCTTGCTGTAGACGCGGCCTGCGAGGTTGTCGCGCGCTTTCTTCGCGACGGCGTCCCACTCGGCCTTGTACAGACTGGTGTCGACCTCGATCATCCCGCGCGTGACTAGAGAGGCGTACGCTCTTGCGTCATCGCGCTGCACCAGCGCGTCGTTTGCCGTGGATGCGCGCACACTGGTGGAGAGCAGAACCTTTTGGTCTTGCTCGGAGAGCTGGTTGAACTTCTCCTGCGTTACGATCCCTCCGCCGATCATGATGTTGAAGTTGTCCTTCGCCATGTATTTGAGCCGCGTGTACCATTGGAGCGCGACCGCAGCGAGAGCGGATGCGGGAACAGTGTCGACCATTCGAGTCTGCAATCCGCCGTAGACTTCCGGGAGACCCATTCGAACCGGGTTGGCGCCGATCACGTTGATGAACTCGGCGAACACGGGGTCATCTTTCCAGGCCCAGGGGCGAACGCTCTTGAGGTCGTTCGGCCTCACAAACTCGTGCGTCGAGAAGAGTCGGTTCTTGCCGGCTACGCCCCAGTTCAGGAGTACGAAGCCCGCGTCCTTGAACAACTCAGTAAAACGGTCGTTGAGCTCCGTTCGTGCACGCGTGAGCTGTTCGTACTCAGTGAGCAAGCCGGGCGCCGTCAGCACCAGGACCGGGCGCGCGACCATGCCGAGCCCCGTCGTCGAAATCCCGGCGCCGTCCATCTGCCCCGCCCGCATCTTGCGGACGAAGTCGCGCTCGTCGCCCTGGCTTCCGCCGGAGTAGAAGCGCAGCTCGACCCGATTGTTGGTCTCCTTCTTGACGCTCCGATTCCAGGCCTTCGAGATCTTCATGAAACCGGAGCCCGCGGGCGCCAGGGAGGCAAAGCGGATGACGATGGGTCCGTCGGCACTTGCTTGCGGAGCAGAGACGGCCCCGGGCAGGAAGAACGCGCCCGCGGCGAGCAGGCAAATGAAAGAGGAGCGAGTCTTCGTCATAGCTCAGTCGATACCCGCTTCCCATGGCATTGCCAAGCAGTCGAACCGGGCGATACTCCAGCCTGCGAAGGAAAAAAACCATGAGCGATGAAGCCAAGGTCAATCGCCTCGCCGAGCTCTTTCGGCACACCGGCGAAGCCCATCACGAGGCCTTTCTGCAGGCTGACGGCGACGACCCAGAGTGGCCGCTGTGGTACGCCGACTACCTTCACGACCGGCTGACGCCGTTCTTGGCGGCTCCGCTGACCCGAAGTCGATTGGTGTTCTGTCTAATCGGGGCCGACGACGAGCACCGCGCCACGGCGCCGGACACTCCCTGGCCCGAATACTACGCGCAACGGTTTCTCGAATGCCTCGGTCCGGCCGAGGAGCCGAAAGAGGATCGGTTGGCCCTGTACTACTTCGACGGCTGTCCGTTCTGCGTTCGCGTGCAGCGCGCGATCGACGTCCTGGGCCTAGACGTCGAGCTCCGCAACATCTACACCGATCCCGCCTATCTCGCCGAGCTCCGTGAGGTGCGCGGTCGAACCACCGTGCCTGTGTTGAGAATCACGAGCCCGGACGGAGAAGATCGCTGGATGCCCGAGTCGGCTGACATCGTGCGATATTTGCAGGCGACCTACGGCCAAGCGGCCGCGTGAGTCGCAACGCCAGCGCATCGACGGTGGATCCGGCCGGAAGGCCTCGTGGATTCGGCGCTAGTTCCCGATGCGGGCGGTCATCCCGATCCAAAAGCCGAAGAACAAGTCCTGATTGAGCGACGGGACAGCATCACCCGTCATCGGATCCGTGACAAACGGCCGCGCGTAGTAGATGTCGTTCCGCGCGAATTCGACGCGCGGCTCGAGGCTGATGATAAGATACTCCACCGGCTTGTAGCGGACCGTTCCGGTGACTGTGAATACCGTTCCGGGCTGTGCACCGGCCAACGCTCCGAAGTACTCGCCGCGACCACCGACCGACCAGTGGTCCGTGATGTCGACGCTGCCACCAAGGCTCACGCCCCATTGCTTCGATACGGCGAGCCCGGTGAGCGGGCCGGTCGGCGAAAACTGGTAGTCGCCGTTGAAGAACAGAGTCCAGCCCTTGCTGCTCCACTGGGCGATGAAATCGATGATCGCTTCCCAATCTCGGTTTCCGTCGGACCCGTTGGGGCTGGCCACGGCGCCGAGCCAGAGGTCGGTTGCCGTGCTGGGCGTGTACCGGACCTGCGCGCCCACGCTCGGTGCCGTGATTCTCCTTTCGACATCGCTTGGAAATCTGGTGCCGAAGATGCTTCCTCTCGCTACGATGACCGTGATGTCCACCTTGTCGTGGGGTTCGATCAAGGCACGCAAGCCGAGGTGACGGAAAGGCTGCATTCTGAAGTAGATGATCCCTCGCGTGAACGTCGCATTCTCCCACTCGTCCGCGGTCTCGATGCCGGCAAAGGCGCCGAAGTAGCCCAAGTCCAGCGTCAGCTTCTCACAGGGGATCCAGGTCGCGAAACCGCGACTCAGCGGAGCGAGCTCCGTCAGGCGATCGACGTTTTGGCCCCATCGGAGGTCGAGCGTGAGACCCCATTTGTCGGTCCGGTAGGCGACATCTCCTCCGGCGAAAGTGAGGCCGAACCCTTGCGAGTCCGCGTAGGGATACTCGAAGGCGTTGTACGGGCCGGCCACGCGGTGCGCGTTGAACATGTAGTACGAGGTCACGAGGAGTTGCCAGGAGAGCGCGTCCGGCACTTGGCCGCCTCCTTCGCTCGGCGATTCGTCTGTTTCCCGTTCGGCTCGGGCGGTGGACGGCGTCCCAGATCCGAGGAGCACAGCCAGCGCCAAGCCGGCGATGATGGAGAACTGCCGGAACACGTCGGAGTACTAGTCGACATCCATTGGTTTCCGCAAGCGATTACCGATTGCGCGTTCGCTCCCGCCTGGCTCACAGTACCTGACTGAAAATGGGCATTGACCGGCGGAGACGGCTGTAGGGCCTTGAGCAAGCAAAGGGGCGTTCCGTTCGTCCGGACGGGGCCGACCAAGAGCGGCCAAGACGTCCCGATTCACTCCGCTGACGGAATCATCATGTCCACGCCAACCACAGCCTTTGCCAATGCGGCCGCCAAGTACGGCGAGGTCGACCCCGAAGACATTGAGGCGGTACAGCACTGGTTTACCGAAGAGCTGCCAAAGCTTCCACTCCAGGTCATCGAGCAGGTGCTTCACGACCTCCTTGCCCAGGACGGCACGGCCCACGAGCGCGAGATCATTTCCGTCTACCCGGATCGGGCTCCCCTGCCGTCCCTTCGCTCGAGCCCGGCGGTGTCCACCACCCCGCTTCTGGCAGAGGAATGGAAGCAACTGCTACGAAGGCTCGCAGCGCGCCTGAGAAGGCGAGGGTGAGCGCTCCTGTCGAAGCTGCCTGGCCGCCCTGCAGTTAGCGGTTAGCGTCAGCGTCAGCGTCAGCGTCAGCGTCAGCGTCAGTGCCAGCGCCAGTGCCAGTGAGGGCGAACCCCTCCGGCACTCCGCGGAGATGCAAGTCCCGCTGCGGAAAAGGAATGTTGATTCCCGCTTCCCTCAACGCATCGCTGATCGCCACGTGCGCTGCGCTTGGTACGTCCAAGACGTCTGACGGGTCCATGAAGATCCGCAGCTCGAAATCGAGGGAGCTTTCGCCAAACCCGCGAAACAGCGCAAGCGGCGCGGGGCTCTTGAAGACCTTCTCGTTGGCGTCTGCGACCTTCCTCAGGATGCCGAGCACCTGATTGGGGTCGGTGCCGTACGCTACGCCGAGGGGGATGGTCACCCGCTGTTGACGCGCAGCCAGCGTCCAGTTGATGACGCGGCCGGAAATCAGGTCGCCATTGGGAACGATGACCTCGGCGCCATCGAAGGTGCGAATCGTGCTTGCACGAATTCCGATGCTGCTCACGTTCCCGAGGATGTTGTCGATTTCGACCTTGTCCCGCAACCGAATTGGCCGTTCCGTCAAGAGGACGAAGCCCGACACGAAGTTGTTGACCAGATTCTGAAGCCCGAAGCCGATGCCCACGCCAAGCGCGCTCAGGACGATGGTCACTCTGTCGAGCGGGACGCCCAGCACCGATACAGCGGCGACGAAGCCGATAGCGATGATCGCGTAGCGCGTGAACGTCGTCAGCGCGAACGGGACCCCCTGCTGCATGTGAAGGCGCGGCAGGACTTCTTCCTTCAGAACAAAGCTCACGAATCGCGCGATGATCCAGCTCACCCACAAGACGATGAAGAAGGCGAAGAAGTCACCAAAGGTGACCCCGATGTCCGTGAGGCCTATCCCCAAATCCGACGAAAGCCAGCGCCCAAGGACGCGTCCCAGCGGTCGCCAAGCCGATGTCATGTCCGCAAGCAACCACGTAAATACTGAGGCCGCGAGAAGACGCATGGCGCGGCTCAAGGTCTTCGCGGTGATGCTCCGATTGGCGCGGACCATGCGAAACGTGTCGAAGCGGCCTGTGTGCACGCCGGTCAAGACGAGGGCCTCGACGATTCGTTCCAGGGCCATGTAGGCCGTCGCGCCGATCGTTCCGAGGACAACGAAGACCGCCGCTTCCGTTGCCAGAAAGATGTACCCGAGCACGGCTGCGCCTGCGCCAATCACGGTCGTGAGCAGTGCCAGCCAGGCCCAAAGGCTCGTCACCGAGAACCACAGGCCTTCTCGGACCTGCTTCGACACATCGGCGCGTCGTAGAAAGCGTACGAGCCACGCCGCGCCCGCGCCCGTCAGGAGTAACTCCACGAGCAAAAAGGCCCGCTCGATTTCGGGGTGTCCTGAGGCCAGAGCCACGACGAAATGGAACGTTGCGAGCAGACCGAGCCCGATGAGTGGCCCGCGGAAGCTCGCGCGTACCAGCTCCCTGTAGACCACGAACCAGAGGGGGACCGCGACGATCCAAGTGAGCAGAATCATTTCCACCGTGCGGTCCGAATGGAAGAAGCGCGCCAACGCGAGGCTCACGAGCAGGGCCGCTGGCCAGGGGTGACGAAGCGCCTGGCTCGCCTGGTCCTCCCAGGCGACGCCTGCGCCCTGCTCGCGCTTTTCGATTCTGTCGGTCACCGTCGCGCGACCCCTCTTGAAGAGAAACCCGAGCACGAGGATCATGAGAATCTGAAAGATCAACAGCGCGCGATTCCGAAGCAGGTAATCCTTGACGGCCGGCCACGAGAAGTTCACGTCGTAGCCTTTGCGCGCGCCCCGTTCGTCCAGGCGTGCGCCGGCCTTCCAGATAGGCGGTTCCTGCTGTTCAAAGACGCTGTCGGCCTCGGCGCGCTGAGCGACATCAACCTTCTGCTGCGCTACGCGGAGCCCGTCGCGAACGTCCAGGGCCCGTGATTGCACGGCAAGCACTTCGCCGGTCTTGGCCTGGAGCATTTTCCTGCCTTCTCGAAGCCCTTGCAGGATCGACGCGGTGCGATCGAGGACTTCCTTGGGGACGGAGCGTCGTCGCGCTCGTTTCAGCGCCCCGGTCCAGAGCTCGATGTCTTCATCGTTTTGAGTCGACAGCGCTTCGAGCTCGGCTCCATAGTTGCTTAGCTTCGCGATCTGCCTGTCGGTCCGCGCGTCGAGGTACTCCAGCTGAGCCCGCAAGTTGTTGAGCTCGGAGCTCATCCTTCGTCGTGTCGCGATCGCATCAAAGCTCGCGGCTAGCTCAGCACCATGTGCCTCCACCTCGTCGAGCGCTTTGGTGACGTCTGGGAGCACGTCGATCAGCGACATTTCCGTCCTGATTCGTGAGAGTCGCTCTTCCACGGCGCCGGCTTCGACCGCGAAGTCCGCTCCCGTCAGCTCCTTGGGCACCTCGGGGCTAGGCGCTTCGGATTCAGGCGCTGGGGCCTGCGCGCGTGCGATTTGCGCGCCGAAGAGCCCGACGCCGAGCAGGAGCGCGGTCACTGCGAGCGAAGCGCGATTGGACTCCTCAACCATCGTGTCGCGACTTAGCATGAATGGGACCCAAGATGCAGCGGCCCCCGGAACTCAGGCGTCGGGCGACATGGCTTGGTGGCTTGTCGGGTTGGGTACCGCCTCGCCTTCGGCAATTGGGGACGACGCCGTCCTAAGCTCCGGCTGCAGCCGGACCTTATCCCAGACCTCCGGGAATGCACCGACAGCGCCGAGCTTCTCACGCATTCGCCGGTAGAGCCCGTGGTCGAACATCTCTTCGAACTGGCTGCGGTTCATCCAGACGTCCTGATACAGGGGAACGAAGCCGCCGATCTCGTGGGTGAACTGCTCCGTGGCGGCTACGTGCTCTTCAGCATCCCAATCCTCGCCGCGCTTGACGGCTGGAGGAATCCCGTAGGCGCCGAGGTCGACGAACATGTCCCAGCGCGTCCCGGGTTGTAGTTGACGCGGACTGGGCTGCAGGCCCTGGTAGTCACCATGATCGTAAATGCGAATCGGATAGACGAGGAGCGGATACACCTCGAAGCGTTCGTGGAACTCTTCGACAGCCCGCTTCAGCTCGCGCATCGGGATGATGACGTCCTGGACGACGTGCTTGTGTACCAGCTTCCAACGCACCCCTT
>Ga0316189_10003921_pt1 | contig 14402 bp, 10 predicted proteins | sample LowCovwburrow_MG_FD_204930 | JGI IMG/M metagenome (GOLD analysis project Ga0316189, IMG submission 204930) | Coastal sediment microbial communities from Maine, United States - Lowes Cove worm burrow | ecosystem: Environmental > Aquatic > Marine > Coastal > Sediment | place: USA: Maine...
CGACTCTGTTGATAATGAAACCCGCTTCTACGCCCACGATCCCAATAATGTGAATACCATTCCGGATAATCAGGTTCTCACCATTACCAGCCATGGGGGGTACATCTGGGTTGGTTCCTATGTTGGCGGGGCATGTAGGTATATTGAAGAAAAAGATCATTTCCAAAGATTTGGACAGGTGGAGGGCGAAGCCAATCCCGACAACACCTTCATGAAACTCCTGGCAGACCGGTCAGGAAACCTCTGGGCAGGCACCTTTCGCGGCCTGGAACGCTTTGAAGAGGCTCAGGGAGGTTTTGTCCAAACCAACGTCATTACAGACAAAGACCGGGACCGGGTACAGGAACTTTTTGAGGACCACAAGGGTAGACTCTGGATTGGAACGGAAAAGTCGGGTGTCTTAAGATACAGTCCCGAAGCGGAACAAATAGAAAACCTGGGTAATTTTAGTAGATATAAAGGTCAGGCCAACCGAATCAACAGCATTGTGCAAGATGAGGCGAACAGCATATGGATCGGATCCATGGCAGGTTTGGCAAAAATTCCGCGGGACGTTAATCAAGTATCCTTTTTTTCCACCCATGAAGGTTTACCTACCAATCTCATCTATAGCATTATTCCTGACAAGAGCGATCTCTGGCTGAGCACCAACCTGGGCATTGTCCATTACTCTCCCAACGACCCTCAACCCGGAGTTCGGTTATTCGATGTATCCGACGGTCTCCAAGACCATGATTTTTTTAGAGACGCAGGATTAAAAACCAAATTGGGGCAGATTTATTTCGGTGGAGCCGGAGGCGTCAACTTTTTCACCCCGGACCAGCTCTACCTTAACTCCCATATACCTCCCATTGCCATTACCTCCATCAAGATATTTGACGAAGAGCAATTTCTGGGGAACTCCCATGAAGGCCTGGTATTAGATTATTCCCAAAACCATTTCTCCCTGGAATACGCCGCAATGGATTTTCATTCCCCACAGAAGAACCAGTATGCCTATAAACTGGAAGGTTATAATAACGACTGGATTCACGTTGGAAATCTGCCTCAAACCCAGTACACCAATCTCCCAGGAGGAGAATACACCTTTATGGTAAAAGGCTCCAATGATCATGGTTTTTGGAATGAGGAGGGTTATAGTCTTAAAATTCGAATCATTCCGCCACTGTGGAAAAAGAGTTGGTTTTTAGCCCTTGTTGTGGCTGCTACCCTGCTTTTCATTTTTGCCATTCATCAATTTCGGCACCGCACACTGAAAAAGCGAAATGAAACCCTTGAGCTACTGGTTCAGGAAAGAACCCGTAAGATGGAATCTACCCGGCAGAATCTGTTGGGTATTGCCAGGCGTTCAGGCATTTTCGAAATTACCCATGGCGTTCTGGGACAGGTGGAACAAATCCTTCCCGACATTAAACAAACCATTGAACAGATGGTCCGGCAAACGGCGTCCCTTGAGACGGGAGAAATTACTCAAGCAGTGGATCTCATGGTATCCTGTACTGAAAAGAACCCCATCTTGTCTGAGGAAGAAGCCAATGAAATCCCACAACTTCTTTTTTCTCTGGAAAATGGATTCCATGAGAACCAGAAGGTGTTAAAGGACAGTGCCACAGAGGTCATTGCCCATATTGCCAGAATGCGGGAGACCATATCAGTTCAGCACGGGTACGCAAAAGACAAGGTAGAGGTAAGCGAAATTGATATTTGCGAGCTCATCAACGACGCATTGCAGTTGGAAAAGGCCCATATTCTCAAGGGCGAAATCAAGGTTCACAAGTACTACCGCGCTCATCCCGTTTACACCACATCACGCATCAAACTCCTACATGTTCTGGTCCAGGTCATTCGGAATGCCTGTGAAGCTTTGGAAGACGCAGAGGAAAAGGTGTTGGGTGTTAGAGTTATCGAAAATACCAATCAAATTACCATAATGATTGCCGATACAGGAGCTGGCATGGGGCCAGACGCCCAAGAAAAAGCTCTGGCAGATGGGTATACCACCAAACCCGGTCATACGGGCTTTGGTCTCTACACCTGCATCAAGACCATGGCCGAATTGGGCGGCTCATTGAATATTGAAATTGGAAAAGATGATAAGGGTACCATGATCAGCCTTTCTTTCCCCCGGAAATGAGAATCTGAAAAAGAGAAAAATTTCCATTCTCTCGGAGGAATCCATTTTAAAAAACCGGGGTTTAAGCTATGATAGGAACCCGAACTCAGTTCGATCTAGGATAGGAGTTGGAATGAAAATCGATTTTCACAAGAAAGACATTGATCACATCGAGCACCCATGTTTGGTAGTGCTTGCTAAAAAAGACGGCTCGGTCATTAATGGCAGCGCGGCTGTAAAGGAACTGCTACAACCTTTTGTTGAGAGCAGCGAATTCGGAAAAAATGCTGGAGACCATATCTATATCGTCAATCCTCAGGGCTTGAAGGCTCAAAGACTGATGATTATTAATGTAGGAAAAGAAATCAAGAAAAGCAACGATATCCGAAAAGCGACAGGCAAGGCTTGGAGCAAACTCCAGGAAAAGAATCGGACCGAAATTCTGCTGAGTCTGGACGGCTTTGCCAACGATGATGAGAAACGGGCAGCCGTAGAAGGCTTCATCCTTGGCGAATATCGTTATACGGAATTCAAGACGGAAAAAGAAGAGTATGATCCTCGCCTTGAAAGATTGTCCATCCACTCTACCGATGATATGGAATCCCAGGTAAACAAGTGGCGAGCCATTGTTGAGGGAACCTGCAAGGCACGGGATCTTTGCCAATGCCCTGCCAATGTACTCACGCCTTCTCGCTTTGCTGAACTTGCAGAAGAGTGGGGCAAGGCCTATGGTTATGAAACCAGTGTCATGGATGAGGAAGGCATCAAAAACGAAGGTATGAACGCCATGTACTCAGTGGGTCAGGGCAGCGCCCAACCCTCCAAATTCATCATCATGGATTATCAACCTGAAAATCCGTCGGGTAAGACCATTGCCCTTGTGGGCAAAGCCGTTACTTTCGACTCTGGTGGTCTGTCCCTGAAGCCGCCCGGCTCCATGGCCGAAATGAAAGGTGACATGGGCGGAGGCGCTGCTGTTTTGGGAACCATGACGGTGCTAAAAGCTATTGGTTGTCCCCACCGGGTGCTGGGCATAGTTCCCGCAGTTGAGAACATGCCATCCTCCTCGGCAACCCGTCCCAGTGATGTGGTAAAAACCCTGTCCGGGTTTACCGTTGAAATCAACAACACAGACGCGGAGGGTCGTTTGATCCTGGCCGACGCACTTACCTATGCTGGGCGCTATAAACCCGATTTCGTGGTAGATTACGCTACCTTGACCGGCGCTTGTCTTGTGGCCCTTGGTCCAGAAGTTTTTGGCGTCATGGGCAACCATCAGCCCCTGGTGGACGCCATTCTGGAATCTGGTCGGGAAGTGCAGGAAGTATTTTGGCAACTACCTCTTGTTGAAGAGTATAAGAAACTCCTAGACAGTGATGTGGCAGACATCTCCAATATTTCTTCCATCCGTTGGGGCGGCACCATTACTGCCGGTCTGTTCCTCCAAAAATTCGCTGACGACTACAAATGGGCCCATTGTGACATTGCTGCTGCTATTTTCGAAAAAAGCAATGATTGGTGTCCCTCTGGCGGTACGGGAGCAGGGGTGCGCATGACGGCATCCATGTTGGAAAAACTCTAAACCATTATCAGGCGCAACCCTGGTCTCACCCATGGTTGCGCTTTCATTATCCGGACAAACTCATGAAAAAAAGAAAAGCACCTCAATCCCGAGCATCGCGCTGGGAAAATGCGCCGCAAAGCGCTAACGATGGCTCGCTGTATATCTCTGGGATAAATGGGGTACGGGAATGTTTAAGTTCCCCATCCGTCAAGCTGAAAAAAATCTGGGCCCATCCATCAAAAATAACGCCGGAACTCTGGACGCTCCTGGGCCCTCATAAACCCATCATGGAAGAGGCTCGTGGCAGGGAAACCCCCTTCGGACCCATTGATCAAGGCCTTGCCGCTCTGGTCAGCCCCCCGCAATGGCCCGATTTGGACCGCCTCCTGGACAGCATTTTTGAGGAGGGTCGCAAGCCGCTCCTGGTAGCTCTTGACCAGGTGGAAGACCCCATGAATCTGGGTCAGATTCTTCGCACCTGCGAAGGTGCCGGGGTAGACGCCCTTTTGGCTCCGAGACATCGTTCTGCAAAGATGAACCAGACCGTAGCTCAGGTATCACAAGGTGCCTTCGCCTGGGTTCCCTTCCTGGAAATTGGCAACCTCCGCCAGACTCTGGATAACCTGAAACAGAGAGGCCTCTGGATTGTTGGTTGTGAATCGGGCCCCAAATCCAAATTGTGGTCTCAGCATGATTATACTGAATCTGTATGCATGGTTTTGGGCGCAGAAGGAGCAGGTTTACGAGATTTGTCTCGAAAGACCTGTGATTTTCTCGCTCGGCTTCCCATGAATGGGCATTTGGATTCCCTGAATGTTGGCGCGGCCGCTTCAGCCCTTTTATTTGAAGCGGTTCGGCAACGTACACTCGCAAAGTAATCACCTACTAAATTTTAGCTTACCTCCCTTCAAGGCCTCCGTTCCGGTGGGGCCTCAAGGGGGAATAACCAACCCAAAAAAACCGAATCAGGGGCTCTTTTTAGTATGAACTTCTCACATGAATTACATTTCTCCCTTGCATAGGTTCCAAAAATGGGGTTCAATAAAAATCCTCAATGAATGGGGTATCATCGTTTAGATGCCTCGAGGAAGCAACACGGGGGAATCATGGTTTTCAAAAGTCTTCTTTTCACAACTCTGCTCAGTCTCGCATGTTTTGCGCAGGTGCTTCCCGAAAGGGAAGAGCTGGTCAAAAAATTTATGGTTGAATCAACCTCGGTCGAGGCAAGCAGAGAACTTGTCAAGCATTTTCAGATGGGCGGCTTGCGGACCATCATTCGTAACATGGGCCAACTTCCCTACCAAAGAGCGCTTGCTTATGGAGAAAGTTTACGTTACATGGATCTCTCCAGATTTGGAAATGATCTCAACACCAACCTCTCCAACGCAGACGGTCCTCAGACAAGGGCAATGTACTTAATGCTTCTGGCAACCATCGGTCGCACCATTGCACCTGCCACTTTCGAAGTATTTGTAGATAACGCTTCAGAACCCATGTACATTCGTCTTGCAGCGGCAAGCGGCATTATCAAGGTTCAAAATCCTGCCATCTACGACCGCTTTCTTGCTCTGGCAAATGATGCAGTTGTTGAACCAGGAACCGGAAAAAACGATTTCCAGTTCGCAGATATTGGCAAGGGGAATATTGGTTTTTTTCTCTACTGCAAAAATAAACTGGATAGCGATGAGATCAGTCACGGTGCCATTGTCACCACTCTTGCCATGATAGGTGCCGATGATGTGGACGCCTACGAGTACCTCCTGAAGGCCAAAGAGAAAAAATATTTTGATCTCATGATTGATCGAGCGGTTAAGGTTGGCGGCGTTCAGCTTCTTGAAACCATGCAGGCAAACAAGGTTGCCAAGAAATGGCGCGACAAAATCAGCCAGGCGCTGCCCGCTGCCCGCGCCATCGCTGAATTCAACGACAAACTTCTCCCACTGAAGAAGGACGGCCTTCATATGGGGCCTGTTTTAACCACGGTCGGCTCCGGGGCCGGAACCGAAGGCTTCAGCGCTGCTGTGGCCATCGCAAAAATTTCCGCCAGCGGTGAGGTAAGCATCCTTACCCATCAATCACCATTTGGTGGAAACGACAACCTTCAAACCTTTCTCAGTGGAACCACCTTTCCAGCCCATAACAAAGAATGGCAGCCTGTGGATTCCTACGTGCTGGTCATCGCGCCTTAAGCGCCAACCAGGTCAACTAAAAAACCAACGTCCTGTTCTCCTTGCAACGAGAGGTGAACAGGACGTTGCTGTTTTGACATACCAAAGGGGATGTTGGCCTTCAATTACCGTAAGAATTTGCCCAAGATGCCGCCTGACGCTCAAACAACCTCAAGGTAAGGCGCAAACAGTGCCCAGGTGTTTGCAACCAAACCAGAGCAAGTCTGAGGATAATCATGCCCATTGCTCCGGCTTGGAATACCACTTCAACAAAAATCTCTTTTTTCAATCCATCCCCCGATCATGTTTGATAGGAATCCGTTGACGTCTTTTCTTGACCCCGTTGAAATCTTGTCGCCTACCGGCGGAAACCAGATGGGAAGCACAGCCAGGATTTGAAGCCGATGAGGTACAGTGGTGTATTTTCATACCAGGTAGACCGGGTCATCCTATCACCCCATGGGTTTGGAGCGCCCGAACAAAAAGGGTCTAATAGCATTCGCCCTCCGAATGGGGCTGGGGCAAGAAACCGGAATTCTTTGATAGGAACCGGGAGCCCCTGGAATTTTGAGAAAATCTCAAGAAACGCCTTATATAGTTGTCATGACAAAGAGGTGCCGTGAAAAAAGAGTGTCACGTCTAAAGCCCCCCAGGATCTAGAACCTGACGTTAATGTATTTAAATCCAAGGACTAAATATTTTCTCACCATAGATATTCTAATCATTTTTATTACAAAAAAACTGGACATCAGGCCGGAGAAACGGGGCTGATGTTGAAAAAATCTAACACTTTTTCATGTCTTGAATTCATTCAATTCTAAAATATTTTTCGTTTGTTATCATGAACGATTTGCTTTTAATCTGTTTCTCGGTTATTTTATGTATGATGCCACTAATCGGAAGAAGTATCCTTCCGTTACTTCATGATTTGAATGACATTCTTGAATCTGAACTAAAGGAACGTGAAAAAACATGGGAAAATTAAGATTGGTTTCAAAAGCCAAAACGATGGATCCGGCTAAATACCGGAGTATTTTGGAAATATTACGTGAAGCGCGGCAAGCCGCAAACGATAACAAAGTCTACTGGGACCTCGACAGCGACGAGCAAGCCAGTCAAACCCGGAAGGATTTCCTTTATGTTGCCGGAAAAGAAGGAATCAATATCAACATTCGGCAGTTGAGAAAATCAAAAAGCCTTATTTTTGAATTTCCCGCAAGCACGGTTGAAAGATCACGCATGTCGGGTGATGTATACAAGAAAAAGGTTCTGGAAACCTTAAATGCAGCAGACGGTCCAATGAAAAAGTCTGATGTCATCAAACAAGCAGGTCTCTCATCAACAACCTGGCATTTCCGTATTCGCGAGCTGCTTGCAGATGGCGAAGTAATCCGAGAAGGTACTCGTGGGGAAGCCATCTACTCCCTTCCTAAATAGCAATCAAAGTAGACCTTATTGGACGGGCTCCCGCCAGACCTTTTCTGGCTCTGGGTTCAAGGGATGCCCGCCAATCACGGTCTATTTAAGAGCTCCATCGTCCCCTCTCTTCCTATGCGTTCAGGGGGCGACTTGGACGGAATCCACGTATTTGTGCTTTTCTCAAGCTCAAGGACCGGGCTTCCACTCTACCCTCTATGATAAGCCTTTCATTGTCTTAAGATGACTTCCACGGGTTTTTACAGCAACACCTTGCTTCAAGCACTTTTTGGAGACCGTTTCTCCTACCCAAACAGGTTTAAAACTCGCATCATCTTATCATATCCATGGCTGTTCTTCGCCATCCTGAGCTGATCTACCCCTTTTAGGATTAAAAGTGAGAGATGTGCTTTGGTTTGGATGGAATGCCTCCATACATTTCAAAAAAGCGCCTAAATCCCTGCTCCCCATTGAATCATATCTCAAAAATTATACTTCAGCCAACATCATGGCCTCATTTACCTCCATCGCATATTTGAAGTGGCATGCGCAAAACAAAAATACTTCATTAAAGGTAGGCTGTTTTCCCGTTGACCGTTGCTAGATCGAAGCTCAGGTGGATTTCTACACAAAACTCTATGCTGTGCATTTTCTTCAAGCTAACAGTTCTACAGGAAAAAGATTGATTGTGATTTCTCAGACATCCAACCTTTCTTCACATGGACTTTCAAGCCCATAGTGTACTGATTTACAAAAACCTTCAGGTGTATATTTCCTTCGCCAGCTATCAGATCCAAAGTCACAAACGAGTAAACCTGAAGCGCTAACTTTTTGATAACGGAAAAGGGCTGGTGCTAGAGCCCTATTCAGGTTTTCATAAATGACAAGGAGGCCGCTCTCATTAAATAACGTTCCTGGTTTATTGATGAACGACCATCAAATCGTCCCTTCAACCATTAAACCCATTCCCCGCTGGTCATGGGCAGCCAGAATCTTTCAGGGATCAGAGGGTAGAGGGATTAGGGCCGTCAGGCGCTCCGAAGATAGGAGCGCAATGGAAGACCTGGATATAGCGTCTCTGAGACCTGGTCTGAAAAGTGGGTCATTAGTGAGAGCTTTAATAGAAGGATGGTAATTATTAATCAGGTGCGAAAAGCATCGGTTGCAGAGACAAGTTCATGAAGGTTTCCCGGATCAAGGGAGGAGTGGCCAGCACCTTGAACTACTTTAAGATCTGCTTCCGGCCAGACCCGATGAAGTTCCCAGGCGGACTGCATGGGGCAGACCACATCGTATCGGCCTTGAACGATGACAGTGGGAATATGGCGGATTTTATCAATATCCTCCAGCAGCTGCTCTTCCCGTTCAAAGAAGCCGTGATGGGTAAAGTAATGGCATTCAATCCGGGCAAAGGCCATGCTAAAATCATCGCCCGCACACTTGGCAATATTTTCCGGGCTCTGGTATAGGAAACTGGTGCTTCCTTCCCAAATGCTCCAAGCCTTTGCGGCTTCCTGTCGAACCGCCACATCTTCATGAGTGAGTCGCTTATAATAAGCCGAAAGAAGATCTCCCCTTTCCTCTTCAGGTATGGGCGAGAGGTAGGACTCCCATGCGTCGGGGTAGATAAAACTGGCCCCTTCCTGATAAAACCAACGGATTTCCTTGCGGCGCAGCATGAAGATGCCCCTTAAGACCAATTCGGTAACCCGGGTGGGATGAGTTTGTGCATAGGAAAGTGAAAGGGTGCTCCCCCAGGAGCCACCAAATACCATCCATTGTTCAATATTCAGAGACTCTCTCAACAATTCCATATCAGCCACAAGATGCCAGGTGGTGTTCTCCTCCAAACAGGCATGGGGTCGAGACTGACCACAACCTCTTTGGTGGAATAGAATAATACGATAATGATTGGGATCAAAAAACTGGCGCTCTTTACTACCTGTACCGCCCCCGGGCCCGCCATGAACAAAAAGCACCGGCTTCCCTTGGGGATTCCCACATTGTTCATAATAGATTTCATGAATGGGAGAAACCTTCAAGTGACCGGTCTGGTAAGGTTCAATCTCTGGATAAAGGCCTTTCATTTCATTTTGTTCCATGACATTCTCCCATCTAAAAGATGCTCAAATCTATCACAACAGAGCCCTCTATTCCATCTTTTTCCTGTTTTCTTTTCATTCCTGCCTTTTTTAACAAAAGATTCCCTCCGTTTAGACCATCAATTCACACCATGATACCCAATCCAGGCTTGCATCCCAGGTTGTATCTCGTTATGGTAGACACCAAATACTGGTTCACTCCTGATGTGAGCCAAAATGAGGAAGGCAACATGTGGGATATCCTTTTTGAAGACGCTACCCTGGCTTGTATGAACGGCGCTGAGCCTTATGGCCTGATAGAAAATGGCGCTATCGCCATCCGCGGTGACAAAATAGACTGGGTAGGTCCCGTGTCTGAAATTGACGTTCAGAAGAAAGATCAGGCTTCACGTCGGATATCCCTTAATGGAAAACTCATCACCCCCGGTCTCATCGACTGCCACACGCATCTTGTTTACGGTGGAAGCAGAGCCGATGAATTTGAAATGCGCCTGAATGGTGCCAGCTATGAAGAGATTGCCAGAAAAGGTGGAGGCATTAAGTCTACCGTTGCTGCAACACGGTCCATTGATGAAACAACCTTATTGGAAGAAAGTAGAAAACGCCTGCAGTCTTTAAGCAGGGAAGGCGTGACCACTTTGGAGATCAAATCTGGTTATGGCCTGGATCTGGAAACCGAATGTAAGATGCTTCGGGTTGCAAGGAAATTGGGTGAACAGGAATCCGTAAACATTCAAACCACTTTTCTGGGTGCACACGCACTCCCTGTGGAGTACAGTAACAGAGCTGACGACTATATTACCTTTGTATGCAAAACCGTGCTCCCTTATGTTGCAGAAAAGAATCTGGCCGACGCTGTAGACGCATTCTGCGAAGGTATCGGGTTCAGTCCGGCTCAGGTTGAACGGGTTTTTAAAACGGCCCTGTCTCTGGGTCTCCCCGTGAAACTTCATGCAGAACAACTTTCCGATTTGGGCGGCGCAGCATTGGCGGCATCCTACAATGCCCTTTCCGCAGATCATCTTGAATATGTCTCCGAACAAAGTGTAAAAGCCATGGCCAGGGCAGGAACAGTGGCCGTCCTTCTTCCCGGTGCCTTTTATTTTCTCAGGGAAACCAAAAAACCACCCATCGACCTGTTCAAGCGCCATGGCGTACCCATGGCCATCTCAACAGACAGCAATCCGGGCAGTTCCCCCTGCGCCTCCCTGCTTCTTATGATGAACATGGCCTGCACCTTTTTTGCCTTGACGCCGGAAGAAAGCTTAAAAGGGGTAACTCTGAATGGGGCAGCCGCCCTTGGTTTGGATCAACGCATTGGCTCCTTGGAAGTGGGAAAACAAGCGGACCTGGCCTTGTGGGATCTATCTCATCCCGCTGAACTCAGTTACCGATTTGGCTTTAACCCCCTGAATGCCATAGTTAAAGACGGTCGGCAAATTTCCTTTTAAGGAGTCACCGCACCCAACCTGAATTCTCAAGCCTTATAACCAATGGCGTTTAATCCTTTCCCATTCGATCCCTGAAAGCTTATAATCCATTCATCTCCCCATTGCCGCTCTTGTCTGTGCCCTTGTGTATATGGTATAAATAGTGGCTTTTTGTGCAGTTTTGTTCAGGAGGAATCCCACCGGCGTGACAGAAAATTTAAAACAACGACCCAGGTCGCCCGTGATTCTTAAAAAGAGTCTTATTGAAGAAGGATTTTCGCTTCATCTGCTCGTGCCACAAGATCTCCTTTATTTTGAAGGTCATTTTAAACACACGCCCGTTGTTCCCGGCGTTTGTCAAATTAAATGGGTCGTGGAAGCGCTTATGGAGCACACGGGCCGAAAAGTTGGGATCGCCTCCATGGAAGCCGTTAAGTTTTTCAACCTTCTTTTCCCTGGTCAGGAATTTAACATGGAAGTACGGCACAGAAAAGAAAAGTGGCATTATCACCTGACATCCAACGGCAAGAACATCGCCAGAGGTCGCATTTTGGAAACGGTTCCCCAAGGAAAAAATCAGCAGGCATGACAACAGAAACCAGACCTCATTGCCAGATAGTCATGCACCCGCCCTTCCATGATGTGGATATGTTGGAAGTGGTGTGGCATGGCCATTATTATAAATATTTCGAACTGGCCAGAACCGAACTTTTCAGACAATACAACTTTGACGTGCCCCGAATCCGGGAAATGGGTTACGCCATGATGATTGTAGACAGCAGTTGTCGTTACAGAGCTCCCCTTAAATACGGCATGAAGGTTCTCATTACCGCTGTCATCACCGAACTTGAATTTCGCATTAAAATAGATTACCTTCTGCGAGAAGCCGAAACCGGTCGAAAGCTGGCGAATGGCAGCACCACCCAGGTAACTCTCATAAATAAGGGCCAGGAATTGTGTATGACCACGCCTCTGGAAATTGTTAATATTTTCAACGGCGGCCCCAAGCCCCAGCCATAGGATTGACAAAATGGAAAAAACATCAGCGTCCCCAAAAAGAAGCGTTCTGGTAACAGGAGCAAGTCGCGGCATTGGCCGAGCCATTGCGGTTCAACTGGCCCGGCAAAATTTCATCATTGCAATTGGATACAGAGGCAACGAGGAAAAGGCTCGGGAGACCCTGGCGCTGGTTGAAGAGGCAGGCAGCACGGGCCGAATACTGGCCTTCGATATTTCCAACAGAGAGCAGACCCGTCTTTCTTTGGAAGAGGATATGGAGAAGAATGGGGTGTATTGGGGCGTTGTTCTCAATGCCGGAGTGAATGCAGATGCCCCGTTACCCGCCATAAGCGGGGACGACTGGGACCGGGTTTTACGCACCAATTTGGATGGGTTCTATAATGTATTGCATCCCCTGGTTATGCCCATGATTCGTCAGAAACGCGGGGGACGCATTGTTACCATGTCTTCTGTTGCTGGCATTGTCGGGAACCGGGGCCAAACCAATTACGCTGCATCCAAGGGTGGTATTATCGCCGCAACCAAATCCCTGGCCAGGGAACTTGCCAAACGGAAGATTTCTGTTAACAGCGTTGCACCCGGTCTCATTGAAACCGATATGACACAGGATGTCCCTGTGGCCGAAGCACTCAAGAGCATTCCCATGCGTCGCCTGGGCAAGGCCGAAGAAGTTGCTGGACTGGTGGGTTACCTTTTTTCTGATCTGGCAGGTTATATTACCGGCGAAGTGATTTCCATTAATGGGGGCCTAATATGAATCGCAGGGTAGTGGTTACCGGCATGGCCGGACTCAGCCCCATCGGTTGCACCTGGGAAGACGCCAGAGATCATCTACTCCATGGGAAGACTGGTATTCGGAGAAAGCCCGAATACGCCGAGGTTCGCGGATTGGACTGCCGACTTGCCGCTCCAGTCCACGGGTTCCAACAGCCCAAACATTATCATCGCCGCAAAACAAGGTCCATGGGTAGGGTAGCCCTTCTTTCCGTTCGCGCTTCCGAGTTGGCTCTTGAAATGGCGGGCCTTTTGGAATCACCTATTTTAACGTCCGGTCGTGTTGGAGTGGCTTTTGGTTCAACCACCGGGTCGCCACCCGCCATTGAAACCTATGCGAGACAAATAGGTGTTCACAAAACGCTGCACGGCATCACCGCCGCGGAATTTGTGCGTCTCATGAGTCATACCTGCGCCCCAAATATAGCCCAGTTCTTTGGGACCACGGGCAGAATCCTGCCCACTTGTTCTGCCTGCACCTCAGGCAGTCAGGGTATTGGTTATGCTTACGAATCTGTAAAATGGGGTCTCCAAGATGTGATGATTGCGGGAGGTGCCGAAGAACTTCACGTTATTCCCACCGCAGTTTTTGACATCATGCATGCCACATCAACGGGTTACGAAAACCCCAGTCAGACACCACGTCCATTTGATGAAAAACGTGATGGTCTGGTGGTTGGCGAAGGTGCCGCATCCCTCATCCTCGAATCCCTCGAACATGCGCAAGCACGGGGTGCCGCCATCTACGCCGAAATTGTGGGATTCGCTACCAATGGAGACGGCAGGCATATTGTGAATCCCGCTCAGGAAGACATGGCCATTGTCATGCAAGAAGCTCTAAAAGACGCCTCTTTGAGTCCGGAGAACATTGATTATGTAAACGCTCATGGAACCGCCACCGACGTGGGAGATGTCACCGAAACCGCCGCAACATTATCCGTTTTTCAAAGACCCATTCCCATCAGTTCCCTGAAAGGACATATGGGTCATACCCTGGGCGCTTGCGGTGCCTTGGAAGCCTGGCTTTGCATTAATATGATGAATGAGGGTTTTCTGGCACCTACTCTCAACCTGGAAAAGGTAGACCCCCGCTGTGCGGAACTGGACTATATCACCCAAATACGAAAAGTGGAAACCCAGCATTTCATGACCAATAATTTTGCTTTTGGCGGCGTGAACACCTCCCTTATTTTCAAAAAATGGGATTCCTGAGCCACTGAGTCTGGTGTTCTTTTCTCAATTTAAAGCTGCCAATAATCCAGAAGATTCATGGTGTCCCCAGTAAACGGGGTCACGCGAGATCCCCCCTCGAAAACAACCTGACCGGAACAGGTTGGTCTGGTCTCCAAAACCCCCTACGACCCTTTGCGGGGAACTTTACTTCCTCAGGGGAGCATAGGCAAAAACCATACCCTTTGAAAGAAAAACTACTATAGGTTTTACTATCTTTAGATGAATAAGGGTACATACCAGGTAAAATTTGCCAACTTGAAAAGGTGCCAACCTATAAAAAGAGGCAATACTTGTTCTATATCACACAAACCTGTGCGTGGTTCCTGTATGCTAGAAACAGCTGGAAGAGTGTCCGTGCGCGAAGCCGCTCTAGATACGAACTTTAACGGAATTTGTCTATTCTGGCTTGGAATTTGCTTAATAAAAGACGTCTCGCCAATTATGAATTTGGCGGTGTTCTATCTCAGTGGTTCATCTTAGTCAAGGAATGTGTTGGAGGAGACCATGTCCCTTTTCCTTTTCCAATTGATCATGATGCTGCTCTCTTCCTGCGGAGGTGAAGGGCAGCCGGAATGGGCGTTT
>Ga0316189_10003922_pt1 | contig 14401 bp, 13 predicted proteins | sample LowCovwburrow_MG_FD_204930 | JGI IMG/M metagenome (GOLD analysis project Ga0316189, IMG submission 204930) | Coastal sediment microbial communities from Maine, United States - Lowes Cove worm burrow | ecosystem: Environmental > Aquatic > Marine > Coastal > Sediment | place: USA: Maine...
GGTGCTATTGGACTGGAGTATGCCGGAGATGGATGGTGAAGCGGTTGCTTTTGCGTTGCATCAGATCAATCCGGATGTGAAAGTATTGCTCAGTTCCGGTTACAGTGAAGAGATGGTGATGGATAACTTTGATGCCGGGCATATTGCCGGTTTTGTGCAGAAGCCTTACTCCTTTGAACAGTTGAAACTGAAAACACGCGAATCTTTAGCTGTTTGATGCTTTGCAGTTGTGAGCGTGAGCGGTAGTCTGCGCGGCCTTTGATTTTGGAGGTTTCCAGCATGCCCGCACGTACACACTGTGGCGATTTTCGCAAAACAGATATTGGCCAGATGGTTCGACTCAATGGATGGGTTGAAACCAACCGTGATCACGGTGGTGTGATCTTCCTTGATGTTCGTGACCGTTCAGGTCTGGTGCAGGTTGTAGCACACCCGGACACTCCAGATATGCATAAGTTGGCACATAGCATGCGTCAGCAGGATGTGATTGAAGTTGAGGGTGAAGTGATCGCCCGTGTTGGCGAGACCATTAATCCAAAACTGGCAACAGGTGAAGTTGAGATAAACATCAAATCAATCACTGTATTGAACCGCTCGGAGACGCCTCCTTTCCTGATTGAAGATGATTGCAATACCGGCGAACAACATCGTCTTGAATATCGTTACCTCGATCTTCGTCGCCCGGTGATGCAGGCCAATATGCGACTGCGTCACAAAGTGACCCATGCGGCACGTAACTATCTTGATGAGCAGACGTTCCTTGAGATTGAAACTCCGATTCTGAATAAGTCGACACCTGAAGGTGCACGGGACTATCTGGTTCCATCGCGCGTTTATCCCGGTTCATTTTATGCGTTGCCACAGAGCCCGCAGATTTTTAAACAGCTGCTGATGGTTGCCGGTATGGATCGTTACTATCAGATTGCCCGCTGTTTCCGCGATGAAGATCTTCGTGCTGATCGTCAGCCTGAGTTTACTCAGGTGGATCTGGAGATGTCTTTTGTTGATCAGGAAGATGTGATGGCCGTGGCGGAAGGCCTTATTTCGACCATGTTTGAGGCTGGCACTGGTGAAAAGCTGAATACACCGTTTGATCGTATTGTCTGGCATGATGCAATGGATCGTTACGGTCTGGATCGTCCTGATCTCCGTTTTGGTCTGGAGCATGTCAACATTACCGAGTTGATGAAGAAGGTTGAGTTTAAGGTGTTCCGCGAGCCTGCTGAGAAGGGCGGTCTGGTTAAAGTGCTGAAAGTGCCAAACGGCAGTGAGCTGTCGCGCAAGCAGATCGATGATTACACCAAATATGTCAGCATCTTTGGAGCCAGAGGCCTGGCATGGATCAAGGTGAATGATGTCACTGATATTCCGGGTGGTTTGCAATCTCCGATTGTAAAATTCCTGCCTGAAGATGTATTGAAAGAGATTCTCGCAGCCTGTGATGCAGAAAATGGCGATCTTCTCTTCTTTGGTGCCGGTGATGCCAAAGTGGTCAATGATGCGCTGGGGCATCTGCGTGTGAAGCTGGGGCATGACCTTGGCCTGATCAAAGAGGGTGATAATCGCTTCGTCTGGGTGGTCGACTTCCCAATGTTTGGTTGGAACGGTGATCAGAAACGTCTGGATGCACTGCACCACCCGTTCACTGCGCCATTAGAAGAAGATCTGCTCAAATTGGATTCTGATCCGCTGGAAGTACGTTCACAGGCCTATGATCTTGTCTGGAACGGCACTGAAATCGGCGGCGGTTCAATTCGTATCCATGATCCGGAGATGCAGAAGCGTATCTTCTCGGCTCTTGGTATTTCCGATGAAGAAGCAGAGGCGAAATTCGGCTTCCTGATTAAGGCACTGCAGTATGGTGCTCCACCGCATGGTGGTCTGGCATTTGGTCTGGATCGCATTCTTTCACTGATGGTTGGCGCGGAATCAATTCGTGATGTGATTGCGTTTCCGAAGACCCAGAAGGCTGCAGATCCAATGAGTCAGGCTCCATCTGAAGTGGCGGATGATCAGTGGAAAGAGCTGGGCCTAAGGAAGCGGCGCACCTCTGTTTGACAAGTTGGGGCTTCAGGATGATGCTTATGAAATGCAGGTTTTTTTGATCAAATATCTGTCGATTATGGCTGTTGCAGTCCTGTTCACTGCGTGTGCTGTAAAGCCGCCGGTTCAGGAGATGGCAGAGGCGCGTTCTGCAATCGAGTCCGCACAACAAATTAGCAACAACAGCCCGAAGGCAAAGCTGATTCTGAAAAGTGCTGAGGCGAGCCTGAAAGAGGCTGCCGATGCGATTGATATGGAGCGTTACGAGAAGGCTCGTCGAAAAGCCGTTGAAGCAAAGCGTAAAGCCCAGAAGGCCGCTCGTATTCAGCGGAGCTCCACGCGAAGCAATTAGAAATTTATAGTTAGTTCATACGAGGTTGAATATGGCTTTTGACAAGATTCTCATTCCTGAAACAGGCGAGAAAATCACCATGGGTGATGGCGGCAAGCTCAACGTTCCGGATCAGCCGATTGTCACCTTTATCGAAGGCGATGGTACCGGTCGTGATATCTGGAGAGCTTCTCAGCGCGTTCTTGATGCTGCTGTCGAGAAGGCTTATGCGGGCAAGCGAAAAATTGCCTGGATGGAAGTGTTTGCTGGTGAAAAGTCATGGAATATGTATGGCCAGAATGATGATGCCTGGTTGCCACAGGAGACTTTGGACGCATTTTCCGAGTATCTGATCGGTATTAAAGGGCCTCTGACCACGCCTATTGGTGGCGGTATTACATCCCTGAATGTGGCACTGCGTCAGAAGCTGGACCTCTACACCTGTCTGCGTCCGGTTAAATACTTTTCCGGAGTCCCTTCACCTGTAAAACGTCCTGAAGATGTTGATATGGTGATCTTCCGTGAGAACTCCGAAGATATCTATGCAGGTATCGAGTGGGCAGCAGGTTCGGACGAAGTGAAAAAGGTGATCAAGTTCCTGCAGGATGAGATGGGCGTTACCAAAATCCGCTTTCCTGACTCTTCCGGTATCGGTGTGAAACCTGTCTCCCAGGAGGGAACTGAACGTCTGGTTCGTGCAGCGATCCAGTATGCAGTTGATAACAACCGCGAATCCGTCACCCTCGTTCACAAGGGCAATATCATGAAGTTCACCGAAGGTGGTTTCATGCGCTGGGGTTATGAGCTTGCCAAGAAAGAGTTTGGTGCCGAAGAGATTGATGGTGGTCCATGGTGCAAACTTCCGAACGGTATTGTGATCAAGGATGCGATTGCAGACATTGCGCTACAACAAGTGTTAACTCGTGCCACCGAATTTGATGTGATTGCAACACTGAACCTGAATGGCGATTATCTGTCAGATGCCTTGGCTGCACAGGTAGGGGGTATTGGGATCGCACCGGGTGCCAACATCAACTATTTGAGTGGCCACGCGATTTTTGAAGCAACGCACGGCACAGCACCAAAGTATGCGGACAAGGATATGGTGAATCCTTCCTCTGTAGTACTTTCCGGTGAGATGATGCTGCGTTATATGGGCTGGACTGAGGCAGCAGACCTGATTCTTAATGGAATTAATGGTTCCATTACGGCCAAGACAGTAACCTATGATTTTGAGCGCCTGATGAAAGGAGCGACCAAGCTCTCCACATCCGGTTTTGGTGATGCAGTTATTTCACATATGGAGGACGTTGCAATGTCAGATAAAGAGACCGATCAGTACGACGAAATGGCGGCTAAATTTAAAGAGCTGTTTGAGGCAGGGGCAGAGAAATCTTCCGAGTACGCCCATATTGCTATGGAGAAGGCACGTGAGCAGTTAACCGCTGCTGGCAAGGTGAGTGAAGAGCAGGGCAAAAAACTTAAAGAGTTCCTGGAGAGGGACTTCAGCCATATGGCAGACACGGTTCGTGATGAGGCAAAGATCAAGCTAAACCCTTCACGACTTGGTACAGGTGCTTTGGCCTCTCTTTCTTCACTGTTGGAAATGGCAGGCTCTGCACTTACCAGCGCCGCATCAAAAGCGAAGGAGTCGCTCTCATGTCGTTCGGGTGAAATTACAGCAGCGGGGACTTTGACCTGCGTGGCGTGTGGCCATGAGATGCACTTTAAGAAGACGGGACGTATTCCACCATGTCCGAAGTGTCATAAGACAGAGTTCAAAAAGAGCTACTGATCTTCATCAAAGCAGATTAAAAGCGGGGCATTTGCCCCGCTTTTTTTATGCCTGCTGAACGTCTGCTTTCGGCCGAAAGCAGCCATTCGCACAATGCTCTGTTATGAACTATCATAACAAGCGAATCGAACATGCGATGTGTTGGTCTGGGAGGGCTTATGATAAAGGTGTCTATAGCTATTACACTATTATTTCTGGTATCTGGCTGCGCATCACCGAAATTTAACTATCAGCCTCTTACAAGGGATATTAGTGAGCCACCCTTAAATTCAATTCAAACCGCCTACGTTGGCGATGCATTGGTTAGACAAGGCAAGGTAACTGAATATGAAGTTATCAATCTTTCAAAAGATGTGGATTTTGGATTGCTCAATGCCTACACCTTAACGAAAGGTTTCTACATCAAATCTGGAGAAGCGAAGACTAAAGAGTACTATGTTACTACATCTGCACCTGGAGCTGGTACATTGGTAAAAGCGGCTTTGGCTGACCCTTTCAAAGCGATTCAGGCAGACAAGAATAAGCAAGAACTCTGCGCTGTGACAGTTTTTAACGTGGCGGTTTGCGAAGACGTTGAATTCAATAGGGGGAAGAAGGCATTGGCAAATAGCAACTCTTTCCAACAGACATTGATCTATAGCGGTGGGATGGGCAATAAAATCAATGTGGGTTATAGAGAGTTTTCAAGTGATTATGCAAGACCTGCTTTCAATAATAATGTGGAATATGATCTTAAAGAATCAAAAGTGATTGGGTATAAGGGAGCGCAGCTAAAGATTATTGAAGCGACCAACCAATACATTAAATATATTGTGATTCGAAATTTTAATACTTCGAAAAATTGAATAGAGAGCTCAGAATTTAGATAGTCTATCCCGAATGTCCGCTTTTGGCCGAAAGCAGTCATTCGAAAATCATAGCGACTGACCCCAAAGCCTGAAGGTTCGCGTTTTTCGAAGATGCGGTTGTAAGCGTAAACAACATTTTTCTCTTCGCTTGAGGTAGAGACCAAGCATACGAAATAGTACGCATCATACCATTTGTAGAATTTTCAGATACTTCCTTATTCTTCAGCTCCGAAATTAAAGGAGGGGGAGCTTTTGATACTAGTTTAATGAATTGGCGCTCAACTTCAGCCTGATTTACGCGACGGGCATGTATTGCACAGAAGTTCTTATCAGAAGGCAGTGCTAGGACAAAGTTTCCCTGTTGCCCTTGGTAAGGGACAGGCCATGCGTCACCTCGGTGACCCTTTAGGAAAAGTGCGGCTTGCACGGGCGGAAACCTTGGCAGTTTATTGTTAGTTAACTGAGTGCGCAAAGCTTCAAAGTCATTAAGGTTCTTCATGCATAGTTTTAGATATAGGTTGGTAAAAGGCTCAGTACGGCCATCTATCTCTTCCGCATGGCTGACCGTACTAAAAGCAAATATTACCAACACTGTAAATAACTTAATTATATTCATGTCTCTATCCCCTTCCAAAAGGGACTATAGCTTAAAACTCCAATGTCCGCTTTTGGCCGAAAGCAGCCGTTCGTTAAAATGAATCCAGGTATTCATCCATTTCAGGAATAGAGAGCATAGGAATCAGTTTGACGTTGGCTTCGGGCATCGCCTGCTTGTTCAGCTCATCCAGCTTAATCCACATATGGGCTGACTCACTATCTAGTTCTGAGATGCCAGGGCATTGGCAGACAAAAAAGAGGAAGTTAAGTGTTCGATCGGCATAGCTGTGTGATGCCTTGCCTAGATGGCGCCACAGTTTTCCGGAGAGTCCAGTCTCTTCTCTGAGCTCACGAACGGCTGCATCCAGCGGCATTTCGTTCTCCTCGACCTTGCCACCGGGAAAAGACCACAAGCCGCCACAGTGAGTATCTTCCGGACGTTTGAGTAACAGGAGTTCCTTGTTGCTGTTAAAGGCTGCTACAAGAGCGATAACTTGATTAGCCATGAAGAGAGCCTTGCTCTTCTTTGCTTGCCCAAAGAAGAGCCAAGAAAAGGCCCCCGAAGACGGCCGTGTATCTCCTCACTAAATCATTAAAAACGGGCGTAAAATAAAACACGTATTTTACGCTATTTCCGTTTGTAATAATGTTGTTCGGCACAGCCGTAGGCGGGGAACAAAGTCCCTCAAGTACGGTACTCCGCGTTAATTACAATGTATTCGTGGGTAAGGTCGCCAGTCCAGACTGTGGCAGAGGCACTGCCTAATCCAAGATCAATATGGATAGAGAACTCATCCTTGGCAAACACAGCCATGCCATCTTCATCTCGGTAACCGGGGTGCAGGTTGCCTGGCTCAAGCATCGTGACGCTGTCTGCTTTCAGTGAGATTCTGTCGGTATCAATCTCCACGCCCGAGTTGCCCACAGCAGATAAAATACGGCCCCAGTTAGCATCACTTCCTGCAAAGGCGGTCTTTACCAGTGGAGATACAGCAACAGAGCGACCAACGTTTCTGGCATCCGCTTCATTCAAAGCCCCGGTGACATTGATCTCTACAAACTTCGAAACACCTTCACCATCACGTACGATCAGTTGGGCCAGTTCGATGCAGACCTTGGTCAGTGCCTGCTCAAATTCAGCCGTATCATCCAGTGGGGAATGGCCCAGGCCGATACCGCTGGAGAGAAGATAGAGGGTGTCATTTGTGGAGGTATCACCATCCACCGAAATACAATTAAAAGAGCGATCAGCCACACGCCTTAACATCGGTTGCAGCTGTTCGGTAGTGATTGGTGCATCGGTGGCAACAAAAGCGAGCATGGTTGCCATGTTCGGGTGAATCATGCCGGAACCTTTGGAGATTCCGGTGATGGTATAGTTACCTGCTTTGGCAGAAGACCACTTGGCAAAGGTGTCAGTGGTGCGGATTGCATGTGCTGCTGCTTCCCAGTTATTTTCATTCAGGCTTTCGGCTGCCTCATGCATACCACCCTGAATACGTTCAATTGGGAATGGGGTGCCGATCACGCCGGTTGATGCAGAGAGAATTTTATCCGGATCAATGTCGGAGGCAGTTGCTGCAGATCTGATCAGATCCTCAGACCACTGCTGTTCCAGTTTGCCTGTGCCTGCATTGGCATTGCCGCTATTGGCAATAATGGCACGAACATCGTGGGCATGATCTCTGATCGTCGCCTCACCCAGTTTCACACAAGCTGCCCGGAAGCGGTTCTGCGTGAAAACCCCTGCTGCATGACAAGGAACATCTGCAACGATAAGGGAGACATCCTGACGCTTGCCTTTCAATTCAGGTGACTTTACTCCACATGAGGCTGTGCCGACTCTGAAGCCGGGAACTGCGCGTGCAGGCCTGAGGTGGGGTGCGTTTACTGCCATGTTATCTCCTTAGACAGTTCCCCACAGGAAGTGGGATGGCGAGTATTCGAGCCGTAAGCGTAGCAAGCCCGCGCGCTTGCGCAGCGATTCAAGGCCGAAGCCAGGGAAGGCATAGGCCGGGTCAAACTAATCACCGCTTACCATGGCACTGTTTGTATTTTTTGCCTGAACCACATGGGCAAGGGTCATTACGGCCAACCTTTGGCTGTTCACGTTTGTAGGTGTGACCCGGCTCAGCCTGTTCAGCTTCTTCTCCACGGCTGTAGGTGACAGGCGCTTCCTGTTTGGGCTTCTGCTGCTCCATCTCTTCGGGCTTTTCGATCTCTACACTGTGCAGTGTGATCATCGCCTGTTCACGAATTTTATCGATCATTGAGGAGAAGAGCTCAAACGACTCGCGTTTATACTCCTGAAGTGGCTGTTTCTGAGCGTAACCACGAAGACCAACACTCTGGCGCAGATGATCCATCGCCAGCAGATGCTCTTTCCAGTGGTGATCCAACACGTTAAGCAACAGCCACTTTTCAAAGCCGTGCATCTGTTCAACACCGGTAATCTTCTCTTTATCTGCCATATGAGTTTCCATGGCTTCAACGAGTTTCCCAGCCATTGATTCCATATCCTGGATATCACAACTGTCACGCCACGCTTCTACATCAGCCCCGATTGTCAGGCTCTTTTCAAGCGCTTCCTGATAGGTCTCCAGATCCCACTCTTCTGAGTGGCCAGAGATGAACTTGGCAGTGAGCTGTAGCGCATAATCCCGGCGCATATCTTCAATGACATCGCTGACATCATCGCTCTCCAGCAGCTCGCGGCGCTGTGAGTAGATCACATCACGTTGCTGGTTCATTACATCGTCATACTCCAGCAGCTGTTTACGGATATCGAAGTTGCGGCCCTCAACCTTCTTCTGTGAATTTTCAATCGCCTTGGTTACCCACGGGTGTTCAATCACTTCACCTTTATCGAAGCCCATCTTGGTCAGCATTGCCTGCATCTTTTCGCCACCAAAGATGCGCATCAGGTCATCTTCCATGGAGAGATAAAAACGGGTCGATCCCGGGTCACCCTGACGTCCGGCACGACCACGCAGCTGGTTATCAATTCGACGCGATTCATGGCGTTCAGTGCCAAGAATATGCAGGCCGCCTGCTGCAGTTACTTCGTTGTGCTCGGCTTCACATGACGTTCGAATCTCTTCGGACTTGGTCGCTCTTTCATTATCAGAGAGCTTTTTCGGCAGCTGGGAGATCAGCATGTCGGGATTACCACCCAGCATGATATCGGTACCACGACCGGCCATATTGGTGGCAATGGTAATCGCACCTTTGCGTCCGGCCTGGGAGACAATCTCAGCTTCACGCTCATGCTGCTTGGCATTGAGTACTTCATGCTTGATGCCTTTTGACTGCAGCATTTTGGCAAGCAGTTCGGATTTATCAATTGACGTTGTACCAACAAGGATTGGCTGCCCTTTCTCGTGGGTAGTTACGATATCATCAATAATGGCGTGATATTTATCTTCCTGATCACGGTAGATAAGGTCGGCCATATCATCACGGATCATGTCACGATTGGTTGGCACAATGACCACTTCAAGCTTATAGATCTTCTGGAACTCTTCAGCTTCAGTGTCTGCAGTACCGGTCATGCCGGCCAGTTTGTCGTACATCCTGAAATAGTTCTGGAAGGTAATAGAGGCCAGTGTCTGGTTTTCAGACTGGACCTCTACACCCTCTTTGGCTTCAAGGGACTGATGCAGGCCATCGGAGTAACGGCGCCCCGGAGTCATACGGCCGGTAAATTCATCAATCAGGATCAATTCACCACCGCGAACAATGTAATCCACTTCACGGGTAAACAGGGTGTTGGCACGTAGTGCCTGGGTAGCTGCATGCAACTGATTTACATTTTCAGGATCGTAGAGATTACCTTCATCTAACAGGCCAGCTTTACGGAACAGCTCTTCTACCTGTTCCATACCATCTTCTGTGTAGGAGACAGCTTTGTCTTTCTCATCCTTCTCATAGGCTGATTCAGGAAGCTGTTTGATTAGTGCGTCTGCCTGTAGATAGAGATCGGTTGCCTGCTCAGCCGGACCGGAGATAATCAGTGGCGTTCTCGCCTCATCGATCAGGATGGAATCCACCTCATCGACAATGGCGAAGTGTTTTTCACGCTGGCTGAGATCTTCCTTAACAAAAGCCATGTTATCGCGCAGATAATCAAAACCGAACTCATTATTGGTGCCGTAGGTGATGTCAGCAGCATAAGCTGCCTGGCGCTCTTCACTGGTGATGCCGTGCACGATGGTGCCGGTAGTCATGCCAAGAAAACTGTAAAGTTTGCCCATCCACTCTGCATCACGTGCAGCAAGATAATCGTTTACAGTGACGATATGTACACCACGGCCGGTCAGGGCATTGAGGTAGACAGGCAGGGTGGCCATCAGGGTTTTACCTTCACCGGTCTTCATCTCAGCAATCTTGCCGCTATTGAGAATCATGCCGCCGATCAGCTGCATATCGAAATGGCGCATGCCCAGCACACGTTTGGACGCTTCACGGGCAACAGCGAATGCTTCGGGTAGCAGGGTGTCTACCGATGTGCCATCAGCAAGGCGTTGCTTGAACTCGTTGCTTTTCTCTTTCAGCTCATCATCGGAGAGGGCAATCATCCCCTCTTCCAGAGCATTGATCTGATCAACAACAGGGTACATCTCTTTCAGAATACGCTCGTTGCGATTGCCGAATATCTTGGTGAGAACATTGAACATAGGGAGGTTGGCTCCAGTGTGACTAATTCGTAAAAGCTGGTGAGTCTAGCGATGATGCTGAGGATGTCATCCTATGCGCGCTGTTTTTCAATCAGATCTCTTTCAGATGGAGAGAGAAGATATGAAATAAAGCATCATGAAACAGGAGTGGAACATGCGTTATTACAAATTATTAAACGTTATAGCGATCCATTTTGAGTCAATAGGCATCCTTAGGATAAGAGGTGGCTGTTTGACTCTGTTGGATGATTCTGTCTGGAAGTGCACCTACAAACGAATAGAGGGGACATCCTGTCCCCTCGTACCCTTCCCTTACCTAGCTTCCCAAATAGATGGCCCGTGATGCTAGGTTTATAACTCTGCAGCCATTACGGCGGAGCAGACCCTGCATGAGACTCAATAGTTCGTGTATCCCTTAAAAAGGGGATGATGGAAGGAAGGGGGGGGGCGCTTTTTTTAAAAATGAAAATATTAGCCGTATGGCTTAATTAACCCCATCTGACAGGCTTCAAAAACGGCTTCGGTTCTTGAGTGCACGGAGAGCTTTCGATAGATGTGTTTGATATGGGTTGTCACGGTGTGTTGGCTCATGTTCAGGTTTTCAGCCACTTCATGCCTGCTGTAGCCCTTGGCAATGAGGGTTAGAACGCTTTTCTCCCGCTTGGTCAGTGAAGGTTGAGAGGCATCTGTGACCTGCTGGTGTGGCATCTGAAAGCGTTTGAGAAGATAACGGGCAATGCCCGGGCTGATCGGGGACTCACCTTTAATGAGCTGTAGGATATGAGGACCAACCTTGGCCAGAGAATCATCTTTCAGGATATATCCGGTGGCGCCAGCTTCGATAGCTTCAACAACATGCCTTTCATCGCCAAAGCCGGAGACGACCATTACAAAACCTTCAGGATGCTGCTGTTTGATTTGACGAATGAGATCAATCCCATTGCCATCAGGGAGACCTATATCCACAAGGATAATATTGGGTTTATACTCAATGCTGGCCTCTGCTTCAGCGTAGTTTTTGACTGCAGCCAACAGTTTAAGCTGAGGCTGGTTTTCGACCACCTGAATCAGAACATCCCGAGTGACGGGCTCATCTTCAACTATTAGAACTGTATGACTATTCAACTAATACCCCTTCTTGGATTTGATATCATAACCCAGAATGGGTCATTTTCCATAGGATATCTTACAAAGAGGTGATGCGACTCACTCCCTCTTTAAGTTCATCCAGGCCTGTCGCATAGGAGAAACGGACATGTTTGTCAGGTTGATAGGTCCCGAAATCTTCACCGGGAGTAATGGCGACACCCCTCTCTTCCAGGAGTCTCCAGCAGAAGGTGCGAGAGTTGTCGGTAAGCTTCTCTACATTGGCATAGATATAAAACGCGCCTTGAGGTTCTACGACAATATCAAAACCAAGCTTTGGCAGCTCGCGGAGCAAATATTGCCGACGCTCATCATAGGCCTGTCGCATATATTCAACGGCCTCTTTCTCTTTGAGGGCAGCAATGGCTGCATGTTGGGACAGTGTGGGCGCAGCAATGAAGATGTTTTGCATCACCCGCCTGCATGCATCAATCAGCGGTTCAGGCACAATGACCCAGCCAATGCGCCAACCTGTCATTGCCCAGCGCTTGGAGAAACCGTTTACGATAATAGCATCATTATTAAACTCGAGTGCACAGGGTGCCCGGGTTTCGTAGGTGAGGCCATGGTAGATCTCATCAGAGATAAGATAGCCTTCTCTCTCTCTGCAGGTGGCTGCAATAGACTTTAACTCATCCGGGTCGATCAGTGTGCCCGTGGGGTTGCTTGGATTGATGATGACAGCAGCCCGGGTCTCCGGTTGCCACCGATCCTGAACATGAGCGTTGGATAGATGATAGCGGCTTTCAGGGCCAACCGGCACGTTGATAGGGTTGCCTCCGGCAAGACGGATAAAGTTTCGCTGGCATGGATAGCCAGGGTCGGAGAGCAGCACTGATTCTCCCGCCTCCAACAGCACAGCGTAGATCAGGCTGAAGGCTCCGGAGGTGCCCGGCGTGATCATAATTCGCCCGGCATCAACGGCCACACCATATTCATCCCTGTACCACTTTGAGAGTGCCTGTTGCAGTTCAGGGGCACCTGTTGATGGCGTGTAAAACTGGTCGCAGTGATCAAGGTGAGACTTGGCAGCCTCAATCACAGACCTAGGTGTAAGAAAGTCAGGCTCTCCGATCTCCATGTGGATGATTTTCATGCCGGTGCTCTCCAGCTCCTTGGCTCTCTCCAGAAGCTGCATGACACGGAAGGGTTCGATGGAATCAATTCTACGCATCAGTGGAAGATAACGGGATGGTCTATAATTGTCTCATGACAGTTTCATATTCTATACATGACCGATTCGAGTTGGCTGCTGCATGCAAAACGCACTGTCGGATTGTCTACAAAGATGATTATGGTGAGCATCATGCTGTGATGGCGATGCCAAGCCAGTGGCGGGATATTGATGGCGTAGATTGGGGTTTTTTTGAGTCCGAAGCAGGTGTTTTTCTGGAGGTGAAGCTGGAAGATATTCTGGCGATAGAGTTGCCGGAAGAGTAAGCTTTGGCCATGGAATCACTGTCAATTGAGTGGGTCGAAGCCTTTCACGTTATCGCTATGGTATCGTGGTTTGCAGGGCTTTTTTATCTGCCCCGTATCTTCGTCTATCACGCTATGCATAAGGATGGCCCGGTTCACGAGCAGTTTTGTGTGATGGAATTCAAGCTCTTTAAATACATCATGCAGCCGGCAATGATCGTAACCGTCGCCTGTGGTATTGCTCTGACTGCAATGGAGTGGGAATATCTTCAGGGTGAGCCATGGTTCTGGATCAAGGTGGCGCTGGTGTTGCCGCTGCTTGTTTATCACTTCTACAGTGGTCATATCGTCCGTGTTTTTGCTGCCGGTGAGAACCAGCGGAAGCATAAGTTCTACCGCTTCTACAATGAGTTCCCAACCCTGATTCTTATTGCTGTTGTGATTTTGGTGATCGTTAAACCGATTTAAACCCTGTTGCGATTGCCGTTGCCTTTGTTGCGCGGTGCTCTCTTCCTCAACATATTATCCATATGTCTCGGTTGTTGTGCTCCGTGCGCCTCGCCAGCGACAATCTCACAACGGTTTTATTCTCAAGCTATTTTAGAGAGTGACCAACCGCCTATGGAAGTTCCGAGGCTGTATCTAAATTAATCCTGCCAGGTAAGTACTGGCTTTCTGGCTGCCGCCGTCTCATCCAGGCGTGAACGGATCGGCAACAGTGGCGCCTTGTGCATTCCTTCGGTGTCACCCTCTTCACACGCTTTGGCGATCTCCAGCATGGCATCACAGAAGGCATCGATGGTTTCGCGAGATTCGGACTCCGTCGGCTCAATCAGCATGGCGCCATGAACCACCAATGGGAAATAGACAGTCATAGGGTGAAAACCCAAATCAATCAGCTGTTTGGCAATATCGAGCGTCTTGATACCGTGCCGGTTTTGAATCTCATCGGTTAACAGGCACTCATGTTTGCAGATACCCTCAAACGGTACGTGATAGGCCCCTTTCAGGCGTGCAAGAATATAGTTGGCATTGAGCACAGCATCTTCGGCGATTTTGTGCAGGTGATCTTTTCCAAATGCGGCAATGTAGGCGGCTGCGCGAAGTAGAACGCCCACCTGACCGATAGAGCCGAGTACAGGCCCGATGCTTGTCGGGTCTTCGGAGATGATGGTGTAACCGCCACCGGTTTTTTCAATGCGTGGGGTCGGTAGGTACGGGGCGAGTGATTCATTGACCACAACAGGGCCGCCACCAGGGCCACCGCCGCCATGCGGGGTGGAGAAGGTCTTGTGTACATTGATATGCAGGCAATCGATACCCATATCACCCGGTTTGGCAATGCCGACCAGTGCATTGAGGTTGGCACCATCACCATAGACAAAGCCACCAGCCTGATGAACAAGCTCGCAGATCTCTGCAATGTCGGATTCAAACATGCCGGTGGTGTTGGGGTTGGTCAGCATCAGGGCGGCGACGTTTTCATCCAGGTTGGCCTTCAGCTCTTCAAGATCGATGCGACCATTGGCCAGTGATTTCAGCTCCA
>Ga0316189_10003924_pt1 | contig 14398 bp, 4 predicted proteins | sample LowCovwburrow_MG_FD_204930 | JGI IMG/M metagenome (GOLD analysis project Ga0316189, IMG submission 204930) | Coastal sediment microbial communities from Maine, United States - Lowes Cove worm burrow | ecosystem: Environmental > Aquatic > Marine > Coastal > Sediment | place: USA: Maine...
ATCGGGTTGCTCGCCGTCGATGGGTCGGGCATGACCACCGTCAATTTCATCCAATTGGGCGATCACCTCAGCAAATCGTTTGCGCCAATGCACCAGCGGATAATCCTGATAAGCCTCGGCCAGGGAACGGGCCTTGGGCAGATCCCCCTGGTAGAAAAAGAGGTAGGCCTGCAGGTAGTCGTACTGGAGGTGGGTTGCCAAATCCGTGCGTTTTACCTTGGCGAAGGTGGACAGGGCCAGATCGATTCTTTGCTGGAGTAACAAGTAATAGCTGACAGCCAGGAAATCCTTACTGTCAAGTTTGCCTTTGTGGCTCAGGATGCCCAGCAGGTCGCGGTATTGTTGGCTAAGGCGTTTGTCGGGAATGGTCAGTTTCTTGCCCAGGCGATGGGAACGTGGGTTGATCAGGGGCGCGTACTCCAGGTGCTCATAGTCACCAGGGGCCAACCCATTTAGGGAAACCAGGCCACAGTCCAGGTAAGGCCCCACCTTGCCGAGCAACGTCTTTCTATGGCGCAGCCAGGTCCGCATGGCGGGCAGGTCGTTGTGCCGGAAAGCGTAGGACCAGATATCGGCATGGTAGTGTCGGCGTGTCTTCAATTGGGCCAAAAGAGGTTCGTAGAATGCCTTCTCATTTAGGCGCCATTTGATCAAGTCCAGATTCAGACGCGCTACATTGTGAACAGCCAGGAAATCCAACACCTGTTGCGCGCTGCCTCGCCGGGACAGGTAGTCCCAAGAGTTCGTATCTGCGCTGCTTGGCGTATGGACCACGGTCAGTTGTTGACTGGTGGCTTGGGCAAGCACCTTGTCGCGGGTGCTGGCTGTGGCGGGATAATGACTAAAACTGCCAGGTTCTGGGAAATAGAACAGGTACTCGATGGTCTCAGTCTTGTAACTTTCCAGGGCGATGGGCAAACTGCGCGTGGTTGGGCCGTTGGCAAGGGGCAGGGCGCCTTGGGGAAGCTGGATCAGTACGTTTAAGTCCTGGGCCATGGTGGTTGGATTGGTGAGCACCACCTTGCAGCCGTATACGGTGTGGGTCAGCAGCTCACCGTCGATCAACTTTTCTATCCGCTTACCGGAATCGAAGCGGTAGCGATCGCTCAGCTTGAAGAGGCCCTGGGTCATTAATATGGACGGCGTACCTTTGATCGCCTCGCTATTGCGGATCTCCTCGTGGAAGAGCAGCAAGGGACTGGCGGCTTGTATGGACCAGGTTCCATCCTTGCGTTCCAGCCGATGTTGCCCGGCCTTGAAGGGCAGGTCAAATACGGCCAAAGCCAACATGACCTCGGTGAAGTTGGAGGAGGCCCGGGGGAAATGAGGAGAGCGAAAGTTATCGAGCTTGCCAGCCTGCGACAGGTCGGCCCAAAAAGCGTTGACGGTAACCCGCTCCGGCCCCTGGTCGCTGGGCTGTAATCGATAATAATTGTTCTCTGCCAGTTCCTGAGTGAGTTCTGGCATCTTGAACAAAACCCGCTGTTTTTTCGATTTACCCAATCGAATTTGAACCTGGTCCAAGGGTTTCCTGGATTCCACAGCCTCCGCATCAAAGGCCAGCTCGGACTCCGGTTTTGGCACCCTGCCCACTGCGGAATGTCCCTCCAGTGGCGAATTGGGAATACCAATTACCCAGTCATCCTGTGATAGTGATTGCGAAGCAAAGACTTTCTGGAAATCTAAGTCCGCAGCCTGGCGGTCCCGTTCGAGCAAGGCGAACAGGTCGCGGATGTGCTGCTGTTGGGCTTGCTTTTCAGATGAGAGGTGTAGGCCGAGTAGGATGCGCTCTACCACATTCAGGCGATCATGAGCCCATGCTTCGGTATAGGCCGACAGGTCCTCTTGAAGCAGCCAATGATCGAGAAAAGTTTTGTCTTTTTTGTGGGCGAGGGTCGGTTTAATGGTGCTGTCGAAGAACTGGCGATCCTTCATATAGAGAAAGAAGTTCAGTTCGTGGCAGGCAAATTGACTGTATTTCTTCAAGCGCTCTTCTGGCGGCAGGTCCGGCCAGGTTCGAATAAAGTCGAAATCATCATTCCAAGCGTCTGGGTTGAGGCCACGTAGCAAATTGAGAACCTGATCCAAATGGTCGATGACGGTCACCTTGACCAGGTTGGCTTCAGGCACGGAAAGCGCTTCTCCGGTGGCCAGAGCGCTGGTGTGTTTCTGGCGCGTGTAGTGCTGTTTGGGGTCGAGAACCGACGGCAACCGCAGGTCGCGAATGGCTGGTTTCGCTTCCTTAAGGATTACCTGGCGCTCGCGGCAAAGCGCACCGTCAACGGCCACCACCTGAATCTGAGAGAACTTGCCGAGTTGGCTCATGGGGATGGTGAGTCGGCCGTCTTTGTTTGGTTTCAGGTTGATTAGCGTCATGGCAGATTCCGCCAAAAAATCGAGACACGTAACATCCTTCGGCGGGGTTCTACTGGCATTCACGACAAGTTTTGCTAAATCAAGGTCTTTATCCATTTCCTCGCCGACCCTGGCGTATGTGTCGCCTGCCTCCGCACTTCTATCTTCTCTCTGGGTGACGCGGCGTTTCCATGGGTTGAGTAATAACCCTGGTTTGGGCAACATGTTGCCTGGAAAATGGGTTCCTTCAACCCGTTCTAGAATGTAGCGATATTCGTCGCCGATATCTCGTCCCGAGGTGTAGTAAGAGCGGGGAAATACCTGATTCAGGACAACCCGTTCTACTTCATGGATGGTCAGGAGAGGCTGTGGCTGCCACGCAGGTGCGAAATAAGAGCCGCCCACGTGTACGCGTGTCTTTGGGCCGGCACCTCGCAATTGGATAACCAACTGGCTCCCTTCTATCCCGGTGCTGCTGATATGCAAGGGGTCGATATCCACTTCTTCCAAGATCGCTTCTTTGGAGAAAATGAAGCCGCCTTGAGACTGTCCTTCGGTTATGCGTAGGGCGGTTAAACTATAGATCTCCTTAAAGAACAAATGGTACAAACCCGGGGACAAACCGGTGATAACAACCTGCCCGTCCTCCACGCGCATCTTGTCAGGAATTTCGTCGCGATAGGCAACACCATTCCAAGTCAACAGAGACAGGTCGGCTAGCCTTGTAGCTAGACTGGGACAGGTAATGCGAATCTCTTCGCCAAGGGTTGCGTGGACACTACTCGGCGCTTGATTCTTCAATGTGGGCAAGTGCCACCACCTCTTGAATTCCGTGTTTCCGCTAGCCTGGGAATTCAGCTCCAGTATATAGAAGCCCGCCAACCTACCCAGCTCAATGCGACCCAGTTCATCGGTTTGCAAGGAGAATTTCAGGTCATCTTTGATATAATCATGGAGGAGCGACACGATGACGGGACTGTCTGCAATCGGTTCGCCATTTTGCCCAAGGTGAAAGAGGGTAAATCCATCGGAGTTTTGGCTTAAATGAAAACTGCCTGGTGCGTTCTCGTCGTTGGCACCGTTGATGGTGAAAACATCACTGGCTTCAAGGTCAAGCACTTCCCCCTTGGAATGGTTGCCAATACGCGCCTTAAGGGTGAAAGTAAGAACACGCAAATTCTTGGGAACGGGGAAGCTGTACACCGACTCCTTATCCTCGTGGAGGGCAAAGCCGGGTATGACCTGGGTTGCCGTCAGGTCATCGGCGTCTTTGTACTGGATTTCGAGAACCGGGTCTTCCAATTCACTTAGGGGAACACGGACTGAGTCGATCCAACAGGAAGGACGAACCAGCAGGCTGGCCTGCTGCCCACTGATCAGAGCTTCTCTATTTACATAGAAACCCGCTCTTAACCTGTATTCTTCGACGCGATTGAGGAAGGAAACCCGAGTCGCGAAATGCTGGTGCACGATGACGGCCTGCTCTTGTTTTTCCTTGCTACCGTAAGGAACCAGAATCGGTCCCTCGGGTTCTGCTTCAAACGCGTGACTTCCAAGGTAGAGACGCGCACCCCGCACAAGTTGGTTCTGTTCGTCGAAGACGGTAAAAGAGGTGCCCCAACGGGTTGGCTCAACTACGGTGCGGAACCCCCCCTTGTAGATCAGGGCGCGAGAACTCTTGCCGTTGCCGATGAATTCAACCACGTAGACGCCGCGACCCTTCAACTCAGGAAATTCGAAGTGCTCTTCGTGGCGAAGCAGAGGGCCTTGTTGGTAGGCCAGCTTGCGCTGGGTACCGGGAACCAGGCCATCCAGGTCTATATCTATGTCAATATTCTCGCCCTTGGTTCGGTAGTAGTTGGCCGTATTGATCTCATAAATTTTGATCCGCAGGGTCGGCACGTTCTTGATATTCAGGTCAAGCCGTACAAGCTCATCAGGCGAGAAGTGGGTCTTATTGGTGGGGAGCAGCTGGATATCTACGCGTTTCTTCAGTTCCTCCAAGAATTCGGGGTCCTTACCTAGCCGGGCCGTGAGCCGGGCCGGGTCGCCCGTGGCGGCCATCAGGTTTTCGGCGACGAACAAACGCCGCAGCTTGTCCTCACGGACATAGGGCCGGAAGGCGAGATAATCGGCCTTACCGCGCAAGAAATGGCCGAGAAAGTCCCACACCAGTTCCTGATCACTGTCTAACTCCGGAAAACCCAGTTCGTCATCGAGATCCCATTCCAGGTCGTCATTGGGTGCCGAATCCAGGTAAATATGCTGTCCATCATAGCGGGCGAGGTAATCGGCATCCATGTAGGCGACATCGCGCGGAAGTTTCAGATAGGTGATAAAACGTGCCTTGTCGTAGATACCACGCTGCCGTTCCCAGGCCAGGTAGTGGTAGAGAATATTGGCTTTGAGCCAGTTGTGGATAGAGGGCAAATCGGCGAGGAAGGCCCAGGCTTCGGCGAGAAAGACACCGTCGGTGACCACGGGCTCAGGGTTGCGCATGGCCCGCATCCAGCAAAAGACAAAACGATTGGACTGGGACAACTCGGGAAAAGCCTTCAGACAAACCGCCAATTGAGCCCCTGTCATTTTGGTATGGATGGATCGGTCCCCGAAAGAGGCCGCCCCCTCTTTCTTCAGATCCCAGAGAACCCATTTGACCAGATTGGGATGATCAGGTCTTGTACTTTTGTCTAAGAGTTGACCCCATAAATGGTTGGGCAGATCCTCGTACCAGAGTTGCTCCAGACCTTCGGGAGTCAGGTTGTCCCAATGATTGCCATCTTGCAGGAACTTCCTCTTCAAAGAGTCCCAGCTGATTTGGTCCGGCTTGATTCGAGAGGGCAAGCGGGTTTGATTTTGCGCCTGGGAAACACGACCTGTGAAACTCAGGTCCAGTTCGTCGCGCAGAAGGGGCAAAGAAACTGCGGGGTCGAGATCGTAGTTCAAGAGGAGTTGCCGTAACTTCATGTTATTGAAGAGGAGATGGGTTCCGGGCCTTGAGCGGTCCTTCTGCCAGCGGTCAAGCAAGAGAGCGGCCTCTTTGAGACGACCCTGCTGTTGGTAGAGCAGGCATTGGTAATAAAACGCCTGATCAGAGCCGGGCACCAATTGGAACAATTGGGCGGCCCGGTCCTCGGCCAGGGCAAAGTTTTCCAGGAAATCCAGGTCTCGATAAGGATCAGAGCCAAAAGACCAGGCATTCAGGAAGGAGATAAGCAGCAAAAACCCTCTCATCGAAACCTCCAGAAGAATGAATTGAGACGCCCAAAAGCCGACGAAAAGGGGCGTATTAATTTTCATCTATCATAGACGGTAACGGCGAAAAGCAACATCAAGATGCGTTAAAAAAGTTGTAAAGGGAAATCCAGGCCTCTTCGCTCTGGATTAACGCACCGCGAGCAGAGCGCAGGTTGGGACCGATGGGTCAGCCTTCTTCCGGTTCAGCGGTTGATTTGCGGCATACCAGCGCAGCGTTGAGGCGATAGTTGGGGTCATCTTCGCTCTGATCATTTAATTGTCGCAATAAAACTTCCGTGGCAAGCTGGGCAATCTGGGCGATGGGCTGGCGCACCGTGGTCAAGGGCGGCGATGCGAAACGCGCCATTGGCGTATCGTCGAATCCGGCAATGGACAATTGTCGTGGAATCACGAGACCCTTTTCATGGGTTGCCGCCTGTACGCCCATTGCCATATGATCGTTGCTGGCGAAGATCGCCGTGGGGCGAGGCTGCAGCTCCAATAATTTCCGGGCGCAGGCGTAGCCCGATTCGTAGTCGAAAAAACCCTGTTGCACCAACGTCTCGTCAAACTCGATGTTGTGTCTTTCGAGCGCACCGCGGTAGCCAAAGAGACGAGAATGGCTGGAACCATGATCGGGGTGACCCATGATAAAACCTATGCGCCGGTGTCCGAGCTTGAGTAAATGTTCGGTCATGTTTTCCGCCGCTTCTTCATCGCCTACCGAAATCCATGGAAACCCTTCAAATGGCCGCTGCGATACGCGAACACAGGGGATTTTCGCTTCCAACAGCTTCTCGCTCAGAATAATAAAGTCTGAGACGGGCTGCAGCACAATAAAACCATCCACCGTGGATTGGTGGTGGAGGCCGATAATCTCGTCAATTAAAGAAGACGAATCTGCACGGGTGGGGTGGATCAAGAGGTGGTTGTCCTGCTTGCGACAGGCATGTAGTGCGCCGTACTGAACTTCCGTGATATAGTCGGGGTTTGGATTGTCATAGAGCATACCTATCACAAAGGCACGATTACTGGCCAGCCGTCGTGCCGATTGGTTCGGCCGATAATCCAGCTGTTTCGCCGCAGTGAGAACCTTATCGCGTGTCGGTTGGCGTACATAGGGCTCCTTGTTAAAGACCCTGGATACGGTCTTGATGGAGACCCCGGCGGACCGCGCCACGTCGATGATGGTTGATCGTTTTATCATAAAGAACCCTCTTGTCGCGGAAATGATGCTGGGGGTGTCCGATTCTCAGATCCCCAGACGCACAGTATCGTGTGGTTGAATGGAATGTTCGTATGGCTCGGCAACCGCCAGTGATGAAACTGTCGGTCAAGCGCCATTGCGGTTCCAATCGTTGAACCAAGTGCATATTAACAAACCAGAACAGAACCTGTAAAGAAATTTCTGACAATGTTGTCATAAAGCCTTGACAATGTTGTCAGAGCTTCTTTACACTGGTCAAACATGCGGGAGGGGAAATGATCTGCCGAACAGTTTGTCTTGGAAAAAAACAGCGTTTCAACGCGAAGCCGACAGCTCAAATAGCTTATTCTAAAGCTAGTTGGATTCAATTGCATATAACTGGCCCAGTGCAATACTACAATTCAATACAGGTCGATGTTAGAAATGCCCGCACGCCAAATTGCGGAGACAATCAGAAGGTAACCCTAGATGGAATGACTTCTTGCTGGTCGTTTATTCCGGAGTGCCTGACAACGTTATCAGGCTCATTGTTTCGCAGTCGCTCTCAAATCGAAGCACGGGAGCCCCGTTTCCCTGCTGTCGCCAAATGTTCACCCCCTTCTCGCTCTAGCGCCTTCCGGACATCACCCCATGCCATCGGAAGGTTCAGGTTTTTCAACCCAAAGACTTTCACCGGAGGATGTTATGAAGGTTAGCCAGGTATTGTGTCTCTTTTTACTGTGGATTTCGAGCGGTTTCGCGGTTGCTCAGAGTGAAAAAGAGGAAACAAAGGAAGCGACAAAAACAGAAGAGGAAAATAAGGAAAAGGCCAAAAGCGATACGGTTCTTGAGACATTGACAGTTACCGCGAGCCGGGTTGAGACAGAACTCATGAAAACGCCGATCGCGGTCAGTGCCTTTACTCAGGAAACGCTCGACCAACAGGGCGTGCAGACGGTCGGTGATCTGGCCAACATGGTTCCCAACATGGACATTGCAACCATCAACGGTCAGTCGACCCCGATGATCTCCATGCGCGGCGTGCGCTCCACCAATGAAACAGAGCTCGGCGACCCCTCTGTTGGGGTCCACCTGGATGGCGTTTACTCTCCCAGGATGCAGGGTATTCTCGGTTTGATGTTCGACAACGAGCGTGTAGAGGTATTAAGGGGCCCGCAGGGCACCCTGTTTGGCCGCAACTCCACCGTCGGCAATATCAACATCATTTCCGCCAAGCCAGATTTCAGCGATAGATATGGTAAAGCCGAGGTCTCTCCCGGTAATTATGATTCCCGTGAATTTCAGGCCATGTACAACTTGCCGCTGAGCGACACCTTTGCGGTTCGTTTCGCGGGCCGCTTTTACAAGCGAGACTCATACATCGACGGCTACTGGGATCCCAACCAGTACGATCAGCGCTACATCGCCGATCTGGTGTCCGGCGCTCAAGCCATCGATCCCGCAACCGGATCTTCCCGTACCCAACATTCCAACTGGTGGATTGACTGGGCAGACGGCGGCTCGCCCGTGCGTGAGCTGGTGAAAGCGGACGAGGACGACTTTTATTTTAACGCCAACGAGCATGCTTATCGCGTCAGTGCGCGCTGGGTGCCCAATCCAAATATTGCGGTTGACTTCAGTTACCAGAAATTCCAAACGGATAGCGCGGGTGGTGTCGATCTGGTCAACGCCGAAAAGCTGCGTGGCCGCCCCGTACGCGATGAAAACGGCAATGTCACCGGCATCTCCGATGCCTCCTCGCTTTTCCCTGAAGACAACACATACCAGGCCGTTGTGAATGTTCCGGGTAAGCTGTTCCTCGATATTCAATATCTTCGCACCAAGGTTAATTGGGATCTCAAGGACAATCTTAACCTGGTCTACCTCGCTGGATCGGAAGATCAGGATCGCGAATCTGCCCAAGACATGGAGCAGAGTTTGAACGCCTGGGACGGCGCCATGTTCTTCCTGCCCGGTACCGGCTCGAAGTCTTGGATGCAAGAAATTCAGCTCCAATCCTACGGCAACAATAAGTTGAATTGGATCGCCGGTGCGAACATGTTTCACGAGAAAACCTCGACCTTGGGTTACTACGATAACTCCATCAACGACAAGGCCTTGTGGGACCAGCCGGACCGCTCCACTGATGCCTGGTCCCTATTCGCACAAGGCACCTACTCTTTCAATGATCGCTGGCATGCGACCCTTGGTTTTCGCCATAGTGACGAAACCAAGGAAGACGTGGGCGGCCGGACTTGGGTCGGTAACAACGACAACGGCGTTGCTCCTGGCTGGTGGTCACGGGGTGCCCTGAACGCCTTGCCTGCGAATGCCTGGGAAACGCAATCGGTCTACTCGGAATTCAGCGGCAACGATAACAAAGGCTCCTGGGATCACGACGACTGGCGCGTGGGCCTTGATTTCGACATGAATGACAATACCTTGCTCTACACCTACATGGCCTCCGGCTTCAAGTCGGGTGGCATTGGCGATGTGTTCCATGAGACCAACCCCAGAACCGGGGAAGAAATCAACGTTCGTACCAGTTTCAATCCTGAAGAAGTGACCACTTTCGAACTGGGCTTCAAAACCAGGCTTCTCGACGGCTCGCTCAATCTGCGCGGTACCTATTTCTTCTCTGATTACGAGTCCATGCAATACGCATCGGTTGGCGCCATCGCCTTCACCGATCGCTGGCAGGTTCTGCTCGACGAGAACAACCAGGCGGAAGTAGACGAGAACGGCGAGCCGGTCTTTGGCTGGGTCACCGCGCCGTTGATCGCCTATTACACGCAAAACGTTCCCGGTGCAGAGATTCAGGGCTTCGAATTCGAGTACGACTGGGCACCCTGGCAGGGTGGCCGAATCAACGGTTATATCTCGGGCCTCGATACGGAGATCACAAAAGACTGGATCACCAAGTGGAATTACGATGCGGTGTCCTACTTCGGTATCATCTACGAAGAATCGATTGATCCCACCAACGAACTGCTTGAGGTGAACCTCAAGGGCAACGAACTAGCCGTGTCGCCCGCGCTCAAGCTTCAGCTGAACTTCGAGCACGCCTTCGATCTGGGTAGACTGGGTAAATTGGTTCCTTGGACCTCCATCCACTGGGAAGACGATTCCTATCTGACGATTTGGAATGTGGACAAGCACACGGATGATCTGGACTTCGTTATCCCCGACGAAGACATCAAGTACACCGACGACAAGCGTGAAGCCTTCTCCACCATGAATGCCGGCTTGCGTTTCTACCACGATAACTGGAGCCTGGAGGCTTACGGTTACAACATTACCGACGAAGTGGTTCAGTACTGGGGCGGCGCCGCCGAAGGCGTAGCTAAAGGTAGTTTTAGCATGCCAGCCTCCTATGGACTTCGTTTCCGTTACGACTTCTAGGGTGTTCTCCTTTAGAGTCCCCAGGCCTCGATCATCAAGGTTTGGGGGCTCTCTTCTTTCTTCCCCATGCCCCGTTACGAAAAAACCTTCGCAAAACAGAGCGAAACGGGTAGGATCAAACACGACACACCTAACCCGATCGCCGCCAGGGCGACTCTGTGATCATTTGCACATTACAATTACGACTCGTTACTTGGAGAGCCCATGAAACACTTCACAGCCTTGTTCGTGTTGGCCCAAATGGCCTGTGCCGTGCCGAACCTTTTTGGAGCCGACCTCGGAGATATGGACAAACGAATTGACGCCCTTTTAAAAAGCATGACCCTTGAAGAGAAAATTGGTCAGCTCAACCAATACAGCAGCACCTTCGACCTTACCGGTCCAGCGCCCACGGACGAGGCGGGCAAGGGCCGTATGGAACAAATCCGCAGTGGCCTTGTGGGTTCCATGCTCAATGTTTGCGGTGTTGAAGCAACGCGCCGCGCGCAGCAGCTCGCCGTGGAAAACTCCCGTTTGGGCATTCCGATGATCTTTGGCTTCGATGTGATTCACGGCTATCAAACCATGTTCCCGGTGCCGCTGGGCGAAACCGCGAGCTGGGACCTGGACGCGATCGAACTTTCGGCCCGCATAGCGGCCATCGAAGCGTCTGCGGCCGGCTTGCACTGGACCTTTGCACCTATGGTCGACATTTCGCGAGACGCCCGCTGGGGTCGCGTTATGGAAGGCGCCGGTGAAGACCCCTACCTGGGCTCGCTGGTTGCCACCGCCCGCATTCGCGGCTTTCAGGGCCAGAACCTTGAAAAAAGTGACACCATCGCGGCCTGCGCCAAACATTTTGCGGCCTATGGTTTCGCCGAGGCTGGTCGCGATTACAACATCGCCGATATCTCCGATCAGACCTTGAGGAACATGGTATTGCCACCCTTTTTGGCAGCAGTTGAGGCGGGTGTGGCCACGGTCATGAACGGCTTTAATGAGATCGGCGGAACCCCTGTCACCGCAAGCTCCTACCTGCAACGGGATATTCTGAAGGGTGAATGGGGGTTTAAGGGCTTTGTGATCTCTGATTGGGCTTCCATAGGTGAAATGATGGACCATGGCGTTGCCGAGAATCTCAAGCATGCGGCCCACCTGGCGATTACTGGGGGCAGCGATATGGATATGGAAGCCGGTGCTTATATCGGACACCTGGCCGAGCTGGTCAAGACAAAGGCCATTTCTGTGGATTTGATCGACGACGCGGTTCGCAGGGTTTTGACGGTCAAATTTCAGCTCGGTCTTTTCGAAGACCCCTATCGCTATTGTGACGAGAAACGTGAAAAGGAATTGATCCTGAGCCAGAAACACCTGGACGCCGCACGCGATATTGCGCGCAAGTCGATCGTGTTGCTCAGGAATGAAGGCAACCTGCTGCCACTGGACAAGACCAAGGGCACGATTGCCGTGATTGGCCCCCTGGCTGCTGACAAGGATGCGCCGCTGGGCAGTTGGCGAGGTAAGGCGATCACCGATTCGGCCGTGTCCCTGCTGGAAGGTATCCGTGCGGCGGTGGGCGAAAAGGTTAAGATTACCTATGCGCTGGGCGCGGTTCTGGGCAAGGGACCAGGCAGCTTCGTCCATGAGATGGAACTCAACCACACGGACCGTTCCGGTTTTGCCCAGGCGATTGATGTTGCCAAAGCTGCAGATACGGTGGTTATTGCCATTGGCGAAGAAGCTTTCCAGTCTGGTGAGGGTCGCAGCCAGGTCGATATCCGTCTAAAAGGCGTTCAGATGGACCTCTTGAAAGCGGTCCGTGGGGTTAACCCGAATGTTGTGGTGGTACTGATGAACGGCCGGCCCCTGGTACTTGATTGGATCTCGGAAAATACGCCAGCCGTGGTCGAAGCCTGGTTTCTGGGCTCTCAATCCGGCCACGCCATCGCCGATGTCCTCTTCGGCGCGATGAACCCATCCGGCAAGCTGCCCGTTTCCTTCCCCCGCCACGTGGGTCAACTGCCACTTTACTACAACCACAAGAACACCGGGCGTCCCGGTCCCCATCCGGATGGCATGGTTTTCTGGTCACATTATACGGATGAGAAAAATACGCCGCTCTACCCCTTCGGTTTCGGCCTGAGCTACACCACCTTTGCCTACTCTGATCTAACCCTCAGCGCTGAGGAAATTGGCTTCGACGAAAATCTAATTGTCAGCGTCAGGGTCAAAAATACGGGCTCGCGCATTGGCACCGAAACCGTGCAGCTCTATGTTCGCGACCTTTTCGGTAGTGTCACCCGACCGGTAAAAGAGTTAAAAGGATTTGAGAAAATTGAACTGGTGCCCGGTGCCTCCAAGCAGGTGACCTTCAAGCTCAATGCAGATGCGCTTGCCTTCTACACCAGAGACAAAAAATGGACGGCGGAAGCCGGTGATTTCCACGTTTTTGTCGGTCCCAATTCAAGAGATGTCAGCGAAGCAAAGTTCTCTCTGAAATAATCTTACCCAGCATAAAAAAGGAAAGGAGCCGTAATGAACACCCTCGCAACCCTCGATTGGATTTTGATTGGTCTCTATTTTGTCGCGATCTTTGCGGTTGCCTGGTGGGTCGCCGGACGTAAGAAAGACACCCACGAATCGTCTTCCGGATATTTCCTTGCGGGCCGCAATGTTGGTTGGTTTGTTGTCGGAACGGCATTGTTCGCCTCTAACATCGGATCCGAGCACCTTGTGGGCCTGGCCGGAACGGGTTTCGGCAGCGGCATTGCCGTGGGTCAATTCGAGGTGTTGGCATCGCTGATCCTGCTGATACTCGGCTGGCTCTTTGTGCCGTTCTACCTCAAGAGCGGTGTCTATACCATGCCAGAGTTCCTTGAAAAGCGCTACTCGTCTGGGGCGCGCTGGTATCTGGCCATCATCTCCATTGTGGGTTATGTGCTCACCAAAATCTCGGTCACCCTGTACGCCGGCGGCATTGTATACGAGGTTTTGCTTGGGGGCAACTTCTGGACAGGTGCGTTGATCATCGTCATCGCCACGGGACTCTACACGGTACTCGGCGGACTGCGTGCTGTGTTATACACCGAGATGCTGCAAACCGTCGTGCTCATCGGCGGCGCCATTCTGGTAACCGTTGTTGGACTGGTCAAGCTGGGGGGATGGGACGCGTTGGTGGCCGCCACGGAGCCGAGCCACTTCGATATGTGGCACCCCATGTCCCATCCATCTTTTCCGTGGACCGGCATTATATTCGGGGCCCCTATCCTGGGTGTCTGGTACTGGTGTACGGATCAGTTCATTGTACAACGCGTCCTGTCTGCAAACGGAATCGACCACGCGCGTCGCGGTACCATCTTTGGCGGTTTCCTGAAAATCCTGCCGATATTTATCTTCGTTGTCCCTGGAATCGTGGCGGCAGCCCTGGTGAAAAGCGGTCAGCTGGAAATTACCCAAGCGGACCACACCCTGCCCGTCATGATCCGCAGCCTGCTGCCGGTTGGGGTACGGGGCCTGGTGATGGCTGGCTTCCTCGCGGCCCTCATGAGTTCGCTGGCAGCGGTGTTCAACTCCTGCTCGACACTGATCACCTGGGATATTTATCGAAAAATACGGCCGTCCGCCTCCGAACGCCAACTCGTTATGGTCGGCAAATTCTCGACCCTGGTCCTGGTTGGTTTCGGTCTGCTGTGGATTCCGCTGATGAAACTGATCTCCGGCCAACTCTACGTCTACCTGCAGAGTGTCCAGGCCTACATCTCACCACCGATTGCCGCAGTATTCCTGCTCGGTATCTGCTGGAAAAGGGTGAACAGCGCTGGTGCCAATGCTTCTCTGGCTGCGGGTTTTGTCCTGGGCGCATTGCGGCTCGTGCTTGAGCTGAAGAAAGACGGGCTAAGCGGTTTCTGGTTTTGGTACGCGGACATCAACTTCCTTCACTTTGCCATCTTCCTCTTCGCAATTTGCACCGTTGTATTGGTCGTGGTTAGCCTGCTGACCCCCACGCAAAGCAACGAGAAACTGGCCGGCTTGACCTTTGCCACGGCCGCTGCCGGGGGTGGCGGCGATCCCGATCCCAAGCTGGTTTCAGACCCGATCTGGCAACGCCGTGATATCTGGCTCTCGGTGCTCCTGGTAATATGCGTCATGATGGTATGGCTCGTTTTCTAAGGCAATCTCTCTTTTTACGGTGGCCCCTGACGGGGCCACGCACATCCGGAAAATCGATGATGCATGACT
>Ga0316189_10003925_pt1 | contig 14396 bp, 11 predicted proteins | sample LowCovwburrow_MG_FD_204930 | JGI IMG/M metagenome (GOLD analysis project Ga0316189, IMG submission 204930) | Coastal sediment microbial communities from Maine, United States - Lowes Cove worm burrow | ecosystem: Environmental > Aquatic > Marine > Coastal > Sediment | place: USA: Maine...
TCGAGCTTATTCTGCAACCCGGTGCCGCAACCAATTTGTCCGCCATTGCGGCGCCGCAAACAAAGGTCTGCCTGATGATTGGTCCGGAGGGTGGCTTCAGTCAGTCAGAATATGAAGATGCGGGACTGTGCGGTTTCGAGCCGGTATCACTCGGACCTCGAGTGCTGCGAACAGAAACGGCGGCAATTTCCGCGTTAGCTATTGCCCAGTCCCTTTGGGGTGATCTTCAGGCCTGAAGTGCCTCACGAGCGAGCAGTCGCTCGAGCTTGTCGAGGTCCGGTATAAGCGGAAACTCGTTAATCATCTTGACGCGGCACAGCACCGGCGCATCCTCTGGCCAGCCGTCTTTGGCCTCAAGCTTGAGTACGTCGCGATTGACACGAACAAGTTGCGGGAAGCCTTGTGTCAGCACGCCGAAGAAACCACCTTTCAGGTGCCCTGTGCTTGCATAGAAGACAACGATTCGAGTGCGACCTGTCGGCGGCGGCACATCTTTGCCAAGCGCACCCTCGAACGACATGACCGGCAGCTCACGACCGTTCCAGTTGACCGTGCCCAGCATCCAGTGGTGTGCACCGGCCTCCTGCGACGGCTTGCTGAAGCGGACGACCTCGGCGACACAGGCGCGCGGCACAATCAGGCGATCCTCCGACAGGGGCACCAACAGGCTGTAGAGTTCTTCGGTTTCACTGCTCACGTCAGGCTGATCCCCTTGTCCTCAAGCTGCCGCTCTATTGCAGCCAGCAACTGTGAATCCTGGTACGGCTTGCCGAGGTAGTCGTTTACGCCGAGTTCGATAGCCCGCGCCCGGTGTTTGTCACCGACTCGCGAGGTAATCATGATAATTGGCACATCCGCAAAACGTGGATCGTTACGCACGTGTGACGCGAATTCGTAACCGTCCATGCGTGGCATCTCGATATCCAGCAGGATTACGTCAGGCTTGTGGTCCTGCAGTACGCTGATGGCGTCAAGTCCATCTTTGGCCGTCACTGCGCGCAAACCGTTGCGTTGCAGAAAGCGCTCGGTAACGCGGCGCACGGTGATCGAATCATCGACTACCAGCGCCAGCGGCCGGTCATCGCTCGGCGTCGGCGCTGCCCTCTTGAGTTCAACAACAGGCGCACCCGTTCGTACCAGGGCGTGAATATCCAGGATAAGTACGATGCGCCCGTCGCCCAGAATCGTTGCTCCCGAGACGCCACGAATACTCGCGATCTGCGGCCCGACTGACTTCACGACGATCTCGCGACTGGCGATCATTTCATCGACGAGCAACGCTGCCGAATACTCGCCTGCCTGTACCAGGATAACCGGCACAAAGGCCTCTTCTTCAGGCAGCTGCGCGGCCTGCCCGCCAAGGTACATGCCAAGATGGCGGAATTTATACGACTGCTCACCGTAGTCGTAGCTGGGCTCAGTTTGACTCAGCAGGTTCTCAAGTTCGCCACGCGGAATTCGGGCCACGCCTTCAACGGTCGGCAGCGGCAATGCATAGACTTCCTCGCCTGTGCGCACAATAAGTGACTGGGTGATTGCGAGCGTGAACGGCAGACGCACCGTAAAGTTGGTGCCCTGTCCGGTGACCGACGAAATACGCAGCGAGCCACCGAGTTTCTTAACCTCGTTGGCAACGACATCCATACCGACGCCACGGCCCGCTGACTGAGTGACCTTGCCCGCTGTCGTAAAGCCCGGCGTCAGGATCAGTTCCATGATCTCTTCGTCGGTGACCTTGCTGTCAGGTTTCAGCATGTCCAGTTCGTAGGCCTTACGGCGAATCGAATCGACATCCAGGCCGGCACCGTCATCAGCCACGTCGATGACCATCTCGGCACCTTCGCGGTGCAAGCGTATGGTGATGCGCCCCATGGCCGGCTTGCCATTGCCCTGGCGCACGTCGGGCTCTTCGATACCATGCACAATAGCGTTACGCAGCATGTGCTCGAACGGTGGCAGCATCTTGTCGAGGACCTGCCTGTCGAGCTCACCGGATGCACCTTCAACCGCCAGCTCGGCCCGTTTGCCCACTTCCTGTGCCGCCTGCCTGACGAGTCGCGTAAGGCGTGGCACGTGGCGTTCAAACGGCACCATGCGCGTGCGCATGAGTCCGTCCTGCAGCTCTGCTGTCACTCTCGACTGCTGCACCAACAGGCCATCGGCCTCGGTTGTAATCGAGGAGAGCATGTCCTTCAGGCTCGCAAGGTCACTTGCAGACTCTGCGAGTGCACGAGAGAGCTGTTGAATGTTGGAGTAGCGATCGAGCTCCAGCGGATCGAAGTCGCGCGCGACCAGCGTGTCCTGGTGGCCATGCATGATCTGCGCTTCGGTTTCTATCTCGAGCTTGCGCAACTGCTCCTTGAGGCGTGCGACCGTCTGATCCAGTTCCTCGACGTTGAACTCGAAAGAACTGACCTGCTGGCTCAGGCGCGAATGGTAAATACTGATTTCGCCCGCAGCATTGAGAAGATCCTCGAGCAATTCTGCATCGATACGCGCGAATTCCTGGCGCTGCTCGGCCTGCCTGATCGGTCTGATCTCTGCCGGGGGCCTCGCGGGCTGTGCTTTTGGTTCAGGTTCGGGCTCGGGTTCCGGCTCGGGTTCCGGCTCGGGCTCGGGCTCAGGCTCAGGTTCTGGCTCGAGCTCGGACTCGGCCTCAGACACAGGTTCGGGCTCTGCTTCCGGTTCTGCTTCGGGCTCAGGTTCGGGCTCTGGCTCTGGTTCGGGCTCTGGTTCGGGCTCTGGCTCAGGTTCGGGCTCTGCTTCGGCCAGTTGCTTGCCAATCTCGGCGAGCTCGTCTGCCAGCGGGCTGTCCACAATCACCATGCTGACCGTATCTTCAGGCTCAATGGTGAATTCGCCGGGCGTCGCTTCCTCGACATCATCGGCAGCGGATTCGACGTCGCTGTCGTCTGCAACCTCAAAGCCGGCGTTTGCCTGTTGTATGCGTTGTTCAAGGTCGCCGGCGGACCTGACCCGCTTACCGCCGATCACGGTGTCGCGCATGCGATGCAATTCGTCGATGGCGCGTTGCAGCAGGTCGGCAACGCCAGCCGTTGCTTTCACGCGACCCTCATCGATCGAGATGATAAGCGTCTCGATCTCATGGCTCAGGTTGCCCATGGCCGAAATGCCGGCCATGCGTGCGCCACCCTTGAGCGTATGCAGATGACGCTTTAACTCATCCATCGATTGACGTGACGACTGATCCTTGACCCACTCGATCAACGCCTTGTCTGCAGCCTCCAGTAGCTCGGCCGACTCTTCGGTAAATATTGCTGCAATCTCAGCGTCGTAGTCCGCCTCTTCGGGCTCTTCGTGGTGTTCTTCAGCGATTGCCGGCGGCTCAACGAGCTCTTCGGGTTGTGGCGCGGGCTGTGGCTCCGCCGCTGCAATATCCGGTTGCTGCACTGCATCGGTCAGCTTGTTGATGTGGTCCACAAGTGCGGCGTAGTCGGCACGCGTATTCTCAGGCTGATTGATATCGGCAACGATAGTGTTGATGGCACTCGCAGCTGCCTTCAGCGCCGCAACACCGGATTCGCGGAAACCGATCTTGTAATCATGCACGCGTCGAACGAATCGATTCAGCGCACCTGTGACCGCAACACCGCGCTCGACATTCGCCATGTTGGCGCTGCCGTGCAGGGTATGGCAGGCGCGGTAGAGCTTGTCGGTGACCGCGAACGGTGGGCTGTGACCGTCGCACGCCTCGATGTAGTCGGTGATGACTTGCAGATGGCCAGCCGTTTCCTTGGAAAAGATGTCCAGCAACACCGGATCCATCTCGAAGCCCATGCCTTCCTCTTCGGGCTCGGCCGACGCCGGACGATCGATCGTCAAAACCGCGGCATCAGGATCGCCATCAGCAAATGCGTTGGCACGTGCTATCAGCAACGCAATGTCTGCTTTGGGCGCAGTGCCTATTTCAAGCTGTTCGACAAGCTCTGGCACAGCGGCCGATGCCTGCACAATAAAGTCGACCATCGGTGGCGTGCGCAACATGGTCCGGTTTATGAGCTTGTTAAGAAGGTTCTCCACGCTCCAGCAGTATTCGCCGATGCGCTCCGCGCCGACCATTCTGCCGCTGCCTTTCAGCGTGTGATAGGAACGCCTGACCGTAATCAGTGTTTCCATATCGTCAGGCGAGCCCGTCCACACAGGCAGGTTACGCTTGATGGATACGACCTCTTCTTTCGCTTCTTCTATGAAGATCTCAAGCAGCTCGGGGTCGAGGTGCTCTGCATCCGGCGCAACCACAGGCAATGGTATGACAGCAGTGGCCTGGGCCCGCTGTTCCTGCAACACCTGTTCTTCGATTGAAGCCATGTCCGGCCGCTGGATCTTCTGCGTGGGATCCGGTGCCATGACGTCGGCTTGTTCCGTTTGCTCTGGCTCAGGCTCCTGCTCGAGCCGCTGCTCGACATCGCGCAGGACGCTCAGACAGGCTTCGGCATTGTCGAGCATGTACCACGGCTCGCTCCTGCCGGCCTTCACCGTTTCCATGTAGTACTCGATGCTGACGATGGCATCCGCCAGCCTGTCGGTCTCTTTCTGGCCGAGAATAGACGGCCCACCGTGCCGGAGCGTCAGCGAGATAATCTTGCCCAGGCGCTCAATGACTTCCATTGCGCGGGTCTTGTTGAGCATCATCAAGCCAGCCTTGATGCCGCGCACCAGGGTCGGCACGCTGTCGAGCCCCTGCGACGGCGCATCGGATGCCAGGCTCTGACTGATCGTCTCCTTGATGCGCGCCAGGTTAATGATGCATTCGCGCATTACGGATTCTGCTACCGCCTGATACTCCGCGGCATCCTCCGGCTCATCCTGTTGCTCTTCGCTCTGCGTCTCGCCCCTGGGGGTGATCATGCGCAGCAGCTGCTGATCGAGACGATCCTCTACACGAAGCAACGTTGAGGCAATATCGAGAATGATCTGGTCGTTCGCCATGCCACCGCGAGAGACGACCCCTTTGAGTCGATCTATCTCCCCGTCGATGTCACCGCGCAGCTGACCGAGGCCGAGTACACCGAGCGTGTCGCTGATCTTCTTGAGCAGCTCAAGCTGCGGCACCAGCTCGGCCGAATTCTTCATACCTGTGCGTACGAAGATATCGAGCACGTCCTTAACGCGCGCCAGGTCCTCCTTGATGGCCGCGGCGACGGTCTCCATAAGCTTGACGCTGGGCGCACCGAGCGCCTCGCGAGCATGTTCGACCTGCGCATCGCCGGGCAACAGCTCAGCCAGGTTAAACGCTTTGCGAACGTCGCCTATGCGCTCGCCTGCTGTTGTCGAACGAGCGACGTAGTACAGCAGGTTATTCAGCAGATCATCGACCGGCCGCGTGTCATACGTGCCGATGCCTTCATCGATGACATATTTTATCTGTCGGTCGCACTGGCCCAGCAGTCGCTTCAGCGCGACCGAGGTTTCCAGGCCACCGTTCTGCAACGACTCCAGGACTGCGCCTGTCACCCACCATAGCTGGTGCATGTCGTTGCGCGTGGCCGAGCTTTCAAATACAGCAGCAACTTTCGACAACGTGTCCAGATGTCTCTCAACCGGGCCGCCTTTGATCCAGCCCAGCAGCGCCAGTTGGAACTTGGGGCGCAGTCTCGCCGCGATCCTGACAGGGTCCTCGCCAGTACCGGGTCGTTTGTCTGTTGCCTGCTTCGAGCGGCTCGGCGACAGGTTAAGCAGCAGCAAGGTGCCTTCCGACAACAACGGCTCGCCGCGCGCTGCCCGCAGATCATTCAGCATCGGCAACAACACCAGCGCGATGTCTCGACCACCGGCGAGCAAGCTCTCGATGTAGGCCGGCAACTGCACCATCGCCCGCGTCAGAGCGTCGAGACCATCATCCCGCCCCTTGCCAGCGCGCAGTCCGGAAAGGTACTTGCAGACGTACTCCATTTCCTCGGTGAGCAGGGCAGCACCGTAGGTTTCGGTCAGCAGCAGCGCGCCACGTGCCTGATGCAATAACTCGCTGGCACGATTGAGGGCGCCGGAGCCGCCACGACCATCGACACAATCCTCCAGCGCCATGTTGGCGTTGCGAATAGTCTCCATGAGCTCATGGCTGACTATTGCAAGCGCACTCATCGACCCGCCAGCATCGCTGTCGTCGATAATGTGTTGCTGTATGCCCGTGTCGCCAGTCATCTGGTGAATCCGTTCTTCCAGTTATCCCGTTTTGACGTCGTCATTCGCCGCTGGCGCCTGAATATTGGCCGATGTCGTCTTAAGTGCGCTCGTTTGCATCATGCTCATTGGCAGCGTGAAGCCGGCCACTGAACGCCTGAGCTGCGTCGCCAGTTCGGCGAGTTTCGAAATAGCGGCGGCCGTCGCGGTAGTCGCCTTGCCGGTTTGTTCGCTGATCTCGCTGAGTCTGGTAGTGCGCCTGGTCACATCAGCTGCAGAACCAGCCTGCTCTCTTGCTGATCCGGAAATGTTCTGTACAAGGCTGGCAATCTGATTCGATACCTGCTCGATCTCGTCGAGCGCGGCACCCGCATTCTCGGCCAGCAGCGCGCCGCCTACTACGTCGGTCGTGCTGCGTTCCATAGAGACCACGGCCTCGTTGGTGTCGGCCTGAATGGTGCGCACCAGGACTTCAATCTGCTTGGTGGCGTTTGTCGAGCGTTCCGCGAGCCGCTGCACTTCGTCGGCGACGACTGCGAAACCGCGACCCGCCTCGCCGGCCATCGAAGCCTGGATAGATGCGTTCAAGGCGAGAATATTAGTCTGCTCAGCAATGTCGTTAATCAGTTCAACAATGTTGCCAATCTCCTGCGAACTCTCACCCAGACGTTTGATCCGCTTGGACGTATCCTGGATTGTTTCGCGAATGGCATTCATGCCGTCAATCGTCCGCCTTACCGCTTCGCCACCCTTATGGGCGACCTCGACAGAGTGCCTGGCAACATCGGATGACCGTTCAGCGTTTCCGGACACCTCTTCGATCGAGCCTGCCATCGATACGATCGACTCGGTGGCAGCGTTAATTTCACGCGTCTGATTCTCAGCCGCTTTAGCAAGGTGCGCCGCCGTATTCTCAGTTTGCTTGGCGGCCGAATCGACCATGATCGCGGTCTCGTTGACGGTCGCAACAAGTTTGCGCAGCTCCTCAATGGCAAAGTTGAAGGAATCAGCAATGGTGCCGGTAATATCCTCGGTCACCGTCGCTTCTACCGTCAGGTCGCCGTCGGCAAGGCTACCCATCTCATCCAGTAGCCTGAGGATAGCCTGCTGGTTGCGGTCGTTCTGCTCAGCCTGGAACCTGGCGGTCTTTTCAAACACGGCAGCCTTTGAATGCAGCAATAGCATGCCACCCAGCAGCAGTAATGATGCGAGCACCAGCACGATCGGTATCCAGTGTATTGCGAGGAATCCGGGCAACAAGCTGGCAGCGGACGACGATCCGGCAACGCTTCCCAACAGTTTACGCGCGGTTTCCTCAAGCTGGCTCTGCGCAGCCGCCAGTCCAGATACTTCATTTGCACTCTCGCTCAGCGCAGCGATGCCCTGCTCCAGCGCAACCAGGCTGCTGGCAATTGGCATCAGGGCGGTTTGCAGCCCTTCATCGCTGAGCGCGCGCACATCGAGCGACGTGTCTTCGCCCGCGAGCGCATCAACAACCGTTCTCAGAAAGCCGGCGTCGTCACCCAGACTGGTAGCGATCGTATTTGCTTCGTCGCTGACAATCATCGACGCCGCACTCTGGCGCATACGATCAGCGCGCTGCTGAAATTCCTGCAGAAGGCCGGTGGAGGTCGAATAGTCGAACAGCTTCTCGGCATCGCTAACGATTGACGCTGCGTTGTCAGCAACCGCGGTCGCCGCTGTTGTCAGCGTTTCTACAGCCGCACGGCTGGTTAGAATGGCAGCTGCCTGCGACTCGAACTGCTGCCAGTCAGAGGAACGACCGGGCACAGTAGCGCCCGCTGCGCGCCGCAACTCGGCCAGCCGTTGCAGGCTATTGTCCAGGCGATCAAAGCCATCCTCTTCACCAGACAACGCCTGCCTGGCTTGCCCCGGTATCGCCTGAGACAGCGCCGCTAGCTCCGAGCTGCCGGAGTTACCGCCACCCGCTTGCAGATAGACCAGCGCTGTCGCCGCCAGCAGCAACAGCGCGGCGACACCGGCAAGCGTCTTGAACTTCGTAGAGTTGTCAGTTGTATTGGCCATGGCTTAAACCTTAAGTAGTAGTCACTCCGCGGCCGCCTGCAAAAACAGGTTGCTTTCGACAAAGTCGGTTAAATTGAGAATCGGCCAGCTTTCGTCACCGCGTTGGTACGCGCCGTGCAGAAAGCGTTCACAGCGCACCGCAATGTCGGGCGCCTCTGCTGTGAATTCATGGTCCATGAAACGACGAAAACCGAGCACTTCGTCAACAACGAGTCCGGCCGGAATTTCGCGATGATTTACAGAAATAACCCTTGCCGTGCGCCGCAAGGTCGTGCGGCCGCTGCCGAGCAACAGTTTAACGTCTACAAGTGGCAGCAGGTGGCCGCGCAGGTTGGCAATGCCGAGCAACCAGCGTTTCGCTCCGGGGACGCGTGTCATCGCGTCGGGCAGAATCAGCACCTCGCGAACCTGGTCACGGTGCGCAACGAAGTTCTCCTCGCCAATACGAAAACCAACGCCGACCCATTCGGACGGTTCGCCGCTCGCCGACTCGCCACTGTGGGCAACTCGGCTACGACGCTCGATCTCGCGTAACAACTCAAAAGGCTGTTCGACGAGACTCTTGAGATCGGGCGCTTCGGTCACTATTAGTCAGCCATTACCGCGTTGATCTTGGCCACGAGCTGCTTCCCATCGACGGGTTTCACGATGTATTCGACAGCGCCCTGGCGCATACCCCAGATCTTGTCCGTCTCCTGATCCTTGGTCGTGATCATGATGACCGGTATATGGGCAGTCGCCGGATCCTTGGTCAGCTTACGAGTGGCCTGGAAGCCGTTCATCCCCGGCATCACGACATCCATAAGTATGATATCCGGACGCGAATTGATCGCCTGGCGAATACCCTCTTCGCCACTGTCTGCGACCAGCGTATCGAAGCCGCTTTTCTCCAGCATGCTCTGGAACAAGTGCAGCTCTGTCGGGGAGTCGTCAATAATGAGTACAACTGCCATTAATTAAGTCCTTGGCGTAACCCGTTAGTTGATCTGGTTTGAAATGGCACCAAGCAGTTCGTCCTTGGTGAACGGCTTGGTCAGATATTGTTCGGAGCCGACGATACGGCCCCTGGCGCGGTCAAACAGACCGTCTTTCGAGGACAGCATGATGACAGGTGTCTCCCGATAGCTCTTGTTGTGTTTGATCAGCGAGCAGGTTTCATAGCCGTCGAGACGCGGCATCATGATATCAACGAAGATCAGGTCCGGCTGGTGATCGGCGATCTTCGAGAGTGCGTCGAAACCGTCGATTGCTGTAAATACCTGGCAGCCTTCTTTTGATAGCAGTGTCTCAGCTGTGCGGCGTATTGTCTTCGAATCGTCGACGACGAGAATTTTGAGTCCACTTAGACTCCGAGCGGTACTACTTGACACCAGAATTCCCCACCTTGGTTAGCGATTTTGTGTGGCGCTTTACGGACTTGTACCATATTGACATAACTCCTGCTACGGCGCGCAGCTCAAGACACAAAATTCGTCGCAAATCCGTCGCTTAGCGGCCATTGAATGTATAGTTGACGTCGATTTTAAGGCGCACACGCAGAACGAGACAAAATGACCGGCAAAACGCTCAAAATTGGCATGATCATGGACCCGATCGGCTCCATCACACCGTACAAGGACAGTTCGCTGGCCATGTTGCTTGAGGCGCAGCGTCGCGGGGCCGAAATCCACTACTTCGAGCAGCGCGATTTGCGCATCCTCGGTGGAGTAGCCAGCGGCACCGCTACACGTCTTGAGGTTCGCGATGACAACAGCGACTGGTACTCGCTGGGCAAGCGCTTTGATGTCGAGCTGGGCGAACTCGATGTGATCCTGATGCGCAAGGATCCGCCATTCGACATGGAGTACATCTATACGACGTACATCCTGGATCGTGCACGAGAGGCAGGCGCACTGATCGTCAATCACCCGCACGCACTCCGCAATATCAATGAGAAAGCCTATACAGCCTGGTTTCCTGAATTCACGCCGCTGACGTTGATCACTCGCTCGATGGACGACATGAAAGCGTTTATGGATGAGCACGAGCACATCGTCGTAAAACCACTGCACGGCATGGGCGGACGCTCGATTTTTGTCATCCGGAAAGGCGACAAGAACGCCAGCGTCGTGTTCGAGACGCTGACCGACTACGGCCAGGAATTTGCCATGGCGCAGCAGTTCATTCCCGAAATCAGCCAGGGCGACAAGCGCATCCTGCTGATCGACGGCGAACCGGTGCCATACTCGCTGGCGCGCATCCCGCCGCCGCATGACAACCGCGGCAACCTCGTGATCGGCGCCAAAGGCGTTGGCCAGGAGCTATCGGAGCGAGATCGCTGGATTTGTGACCAGGTTGGGCCAGTGCTGCGTGACAATGGCGTAATCTTCGCTGGAATCGATGTTATCGGCGACTACATGACCGAGGTCAACGTCACCAGTCCCACAGCAATACGTGAACTCGACGAGATGTTTGACCTCAATATCGCCGGACTCATGTTCGATGCCATAGAGCGCCATCTGGATACCTGATTTGCATGCATGCGCTGGACCACATACAGCTTGTAGCGCCGCCATCACCGGACAGGCTGCCGGCGATGTTGTTCCTGGCCGCATTGGTACACGGCATCCTGATTATCGGCGTGACCTTCAACCCGGCGCTCACCGACCAGTTTGCTGACGCGATTTCGCTGGAGGTTACGATTGTTGCCGACCCCGACCAGAGCATTGATCGCCCCGACGACGCCGAGTATCTTGCCCAGGCCAGCCAGCAGGGCGGCGGCAATACCACGGAGCAAGTGCGGCCTTCCGCGCCGCTGCAGAGCGCCTCACCACTGGACAATATTGGAGAGCAAGACGGCACCGGCCTTGTCGATGCGACGACACACGACGTGGCTGCTGACGAGGTACTGACGACGCAGCAGGAGAGCGAGCAACAGGTCGTTAACAACCCGAGGGACGAACCGGAGCCAGAAAACAGCACGGCCATCGCTCTGGAAAAGGGGGCAGAGACCACGTTGCCACTACCGCAGGATGACACCGCATCGCTGCAAATCACCGACAACGATCCGCGCCAGCTTATCATCAGCGCAGACACGGCCGAGGCCTCTGTTGCGCCCTATCTCGACAACTGGAAACGCCGCATCGAAGCGGTTGGCGCCGCCTACTTTCCGGAACTGGGACCGCTCGAAGGCCTGACCGGAAGCCCGACTCTGGAGGTCAGCATCGATGCTTCCGGCAACCTGGCTGAAGTCGTCATCCGCAAGACCAGCGGCTCTGCCGTACTGGATCAGGCGGCGCTCGATATTCTCAAGCGAGCTTCGCCGTTTGACCCTTTCCCGGCCGAAATCGCGAGCGACTATGACAGCCTTCGCTTCGCGTACAAGTGGTTATTTTCTGACCAACTTGGCGGCACGGAACAGGCGCCAAACTGATACACTCGAGCCATGGCGCAGGAAAGTTCGCTTACCAATCACTTGCTGATAGCAATGCCGGGCATGGATGACCCGAATTTCAGCTCGACCGTCACGCTTGTGTGCGAGCACAACGACGACGGCGCGCTGGGCATCGTCATAAACCGCCCGCTAAATATCAATCTCGGTGGTCTTTTCGACCAGCTGGCCGTCACTGAGGCCGACCCAAAAACCGCGAAAAGCCCGGTATTGTCGGGCGGACCGGTTGGGCTCGAACGCGGCTTTGTGCTGCACGATCCGAGTCAGGAGTACGAGAATTCGCTTGCTGTATCGGATTCGATCTCGCTCACGCTGTCTCGCGACATCATCGATGCAATGGCCAAGGGCTCGGGGCCGGACAAGTCAATCGTAGCGCTGGGATACGCGGGCTGGGAACCGGGCCAGCTGGAACAGGAGATGCTGGCGAATTCCTGGCTGACGGTACCGGCCACGGCAGAGATAGTTTTTGATACGCCGTTTGACGAACGCTGGGCCAAAGCGGCGGACTCGATCGGCATCGACATCAGCAAGATTTCGCCGCACGCTGGCCACGCCTGAGCACGGCATGCCCCGGACCATCCTCTCTTTCGACTTCGGGTTGCGACGTATTGGCGTAGCCGTCGGTCAGGACGTCACCGGTTCTGCAAGCCCGCTGGGCGTCGTCAAAAACAGTGACGATGGCCCCGATACGGATCGCATCGAAGCACTGATCAAAGAATGGCGACCCACGAAGCTGATCGTCGGCATGCCGTTTCACGCCGACGGCACTGACAGCGACATTCAGAACCCGGTGCGCGAATTTATCGGGCTGCTCGGGCAATACGATTTGCCGATCGACACGGTCGACGAACGCTACACCTCAATCGAAGCCGAACGTGTCCTGAAAGAAGCACGCGCAGCCGGCACGCGTGGCCGCCTCACAAAGGAAATGGTCGACGCCGCCGCCGCCGTGTTCATCGCGGAACGTTATCTCGCCACCCTGTAGGAAGGCCTCAATCCCAGACGACGGTGCTGGCGTCAAACACGGGGCCGTCGACGCAGACACGTTTCATGGCGAGCCCTTCGGCTGTTTCGATCTTCACCGCGCAACCAGCACAACCGCCGACCGCACACGCCATGAATTCCTCCAGCGACACCTGGCACGGCACGCCGTATTTTTCTGCCTGGGCGGCGACCGCTTTCAACATCGGCGTCGGGCCGCAGGCGTAGATCTCGGTTTGCGCCAGCTGTTCGGGTGCAAGGCTGTCGAGCCACTTTGCCGCAAGGTCGGTGACGTAGCCTTCGAAACAACCCTCGAATCCCGCCTGACTGGTCAAACGACTCGGCACACCCCAGTCTTCAAGCAACGGCATCGCTGCATTGATCTTGTCGTCAAGCCAGCTTGCCTTGAGTCGCGAGGCCTGCAGCTCAAACGGAAACGGAATCTCAGAACCCAGTATGGCAAGCGGCCTGAATTCCTCGCTAGTACGAAGATGATCGGCGATGAACACCATCGGCGGTATGCCCACGCCGCCGCCAATGAGCAACGCATTCGGCCGCTCTGCTGAAAACCGGAATGGCTGGCCGATGGGGCCAAGGACGCTGACGATATCGCCAGGCTGTCTGTCGCCAAGCAGCTCGAGTCCCTCGCCTACCACTTTGAACAACAGTTCTATCCAGTTGTCTCCGGCGCGCATGATCGACAGCGGACGACGCATGGGAAGTGATGGGTCACAGGTGATGTGAGCAAAACTGCCCGGTTGTGCTGCCGCAGCGCACTTCGGCGCTCGAACGCGCATGACGAACTGTTCACCGGGCCACGCTTCGCAGGAAAGCACTTCGCCGTCTTCGACAAAAATGGTGCCGCGATTACGCTGCGCGTGTTGTTGGGCGGTCGTGGTCAATGCTCTGTCATACCCTGGCAAACGCGTTCGAGTACAGCCATGCGAACCGCGACGCCGTTAGTTACCTGCCGCGTAATGACAGATTTCGGGCTGTCCGCCAATGAGCTTTCTATTTCTATGCCGCGATTCATGGGGCCCGGGTGCATGACGATCGCATCGGGTTTGGCAAGCTTCATGCGCTCATGACTGATACCAAAATTCGCGAAGTATTCGTCGATACCCGGGATGCCATCGAGGTTACCGATGCGTTCGCGCTGGATACGCAGCGCCATCACAACATCCGCGTCACGCAGGCCCTCCTCGAGAGAGTGCGTGATCATGGCGTACGGCATCTCATCCGCGTCGGGTGCCAGAGCCGGCGGCGAAACCAGGCGTAATTCACCAACGCCGAGGGTATTCAACCCTTGCGCTGCCGAACGCGCCACGCGCGAATGTGCAATATCACCGACGATCGCGACCGCCAGGTTGCTGAAGTCCGTCCTGTGCTGACGAATCGTCAGCAGGTCCAGCAGGCCTTGTGTCGGATGTGAGACGTCGGCCTCGCCGGCATTGAGGATGCAGACATGATCGTTAATGTGACGCGTTATATACGCCGGAACACCGGCGCTGGCATCGCGCACAACCATTATGTCGGCATGCATCGCCTGCAACGTGTAAATGGTGTCAAGAATGCTCTCGCCCTTTTTGCGCGACGAGGTGTTCACGTCGAGGTTCAGGACGTCGGCGCCGAGGCGCTTCGCAGCGAGGTCGAACGATGCCCGGGTGCGAGTGCTGGGTTCAAAAAACAGGTTGGCCACGGTACGTCCGGCGAGCGCATCGGCACGCGCGGGAATGGCGCCAGCAGGGGTGAGGAATTCGGTTGCCCGGTCCAGCAGCTCTACCAGCAGGCCTTTATC
>Ga0316189_10003926_pt1 | contig 14396 bp, 9 predicted proteins | sample LowCovwburrow_MG_FD_204930 | JGI IMG/M metagenome (GOLD analysis project Ga0316189, IMG submission 204930) | Coastal sediment microbial communities from Maine, United States - Lowes Cove worm burrow | ecosystem: Environmental > Aquatic > Marine > Coastal > Sediment | place: USA: Maine...
CGTGGTATTTGCCGGCCTCGGCATGGTGGTCAACACGGCCGTGTTCCTGTTCCTGGTGCGCTACCTGCCGCTGCTGCTGACGCTGGACCCGGTCAGTAACCTGAACCTGGCGAAGCTCGGTGGCGTGTTCTGCGCCCTCGCCGTCACCTTCCTCGGCTATCGCTTTGGCGTGTTCTATTCCGCCTCGATTGCCGGGTTCCGCAGGGACTGCCGGCTGCAGTCGGCAACAGGACCGATACCCTGGCGATCGCTGTGGGTGATACTGGCGGTGGCACTGGCGGCGCGCCTGCTGTTTGTCAGCATCGCACCGGTCGCCTACGGCGACGCCGTCAGTTATTCCTGGGTGGCATGGCTGACCGCCCACGGTGAATGGCAGCTGGCCGACCCGTTCTGGCACAGCCTGTTTGATTTCTGGCAGGCGTTGATACTGATGACCGGGATCGGACAGTACCCGGCGCTGGTATTGTCATCGTTACTGCCGGGCCTGCTGTTGATCGTACCGGTCTACCTGCTGACGCGACGCCTCTATGGCAACACGGCGGCACTGGTCGCCGCCCTGTTCATCGCGCTGCATCCGCGGCTGGTCGAGTACTCAGTCAATGGTTACGCCGAATCGTTTTACCTGTGCGCCGCCATGTGGGCCGTCTGGGGCATCACCGCTATCATCCAGGACCGCAACAACCGCCGCGCCGGCATAGTCATCGGCATCGCCCTGGCCGGCTATTTCCTGGTGCGCAACGAGACCATCCTGCTGGTCGCCCTGCTGGCTGCGGTGGCGCTGCTGCTGGCGCTGCGACGCCGTTTCGATATACGCCTTGCCGGCAAGCCGGCCGTACTGTTCGCCGCCTGCGTCATTGCCTATGTGGCCGCCAGCTATACGCTGTGGGACCAGCACGGCCTGTTCGTCAAATCGTCCAACCTCGGCAAGCAGAACCTGGAGACCCTGGATCTCAACGCCGCCGCGCGCGAGACCTACGGTGCAGCGGTCACTGCGCCCGCTGAGCACTCGTTGCAGAACACGCTCGTGACGCTGGCCGGTCGCTGGCCGGCCAACCTGATGTACACCGCCGAACGCCTGCCGGGGATGTTGCTATCGCCAGTGATCATCTTGGCCATCCTGTTGCCGCTGCTGGTAGCCCGGCGCGGCAAGACGCGCGGTGACGAATGGCCACTGCTGGTGTTAACTGTCTGGCCACTGGCGTTCTATCCGTTGATCCAGCTGGAACCCCGGCTGCTGTTCCCGACCCTGATCGGCGCCGGCATCTTTGGCGCTGCCGGGGCCGTTGCCGCCAGCCGACTGATCGCGGCCTCGTTGCAAGGGGCACCACGGCGCCTCGCCGAACACGGCGTTCCCGCCCTGCTACTGCTGTTGCTGCTACCGTTGCTGCCGGCGCTGGCCTGGAACTCGGAGCAGTCGCGCGGCTACCACCGCGAGGTCGGAGACTGGCTGGCCGCGCACATCCCCGCCGATACGGGCATTGCCGGTGATGGCTACGGTTATGTCTCGTCCAGCAGTTTCTGGGCAGGGCGCAAGGGCGAGCCGCGCCTCTGGACGGAGGATGCGAGGGCACTGGCCGGCGCGGCACGCGACCGTAAACAACCGATACTGGTGCTCTACGAGGAATACCTGCGCATCGCCAACCCGCAGTTGCTGCCGCTGCTGGACGCGGGCATACCCGGCATGGAACTCGCCGCGCGCTTCGAATTCCCGCGCGTCGGCCGGGTCCAGGTCTGGATACTCGCAGGCGGGGCACAGCGTGTTGCCATCGCCGGGACCAACGCCGCACTCGACACTGAAGCAGGGAAGGCAGCACCATGAATTACACCCTGGAGCGCAACGAACACCGCGAAGCACTCGGCTGGGGCATGTTGCTGGCGCTGCTAACCAGCCTGCCCTATCTGCTCGGCTATGTGGCCAGCCCGGCAGAGAAATATTTCCTCGGCTTCGTGCTCAATCCCGCCGATCAAAACACCTATTTCATGTGGATGTCGCAGGTCGCATCGGGAGAGGTAATGCTGCGTAACCTCTATACCAGCATCCCGCATGATGGCGCCGTACTGAATCTCGTGTTTCTCGCGGCCGGCCTGGCTGGCAAACTGTTCGGCTCACTGGATCTTGCCTACCAGCTGCTGCGCCTGGTGGCCGTGGTAGGGCTTGCCTGGAGTGTCTGGTTGTTCGTCGCCACGTTCACGGCCGCCAGGGAACGCCGTCGCTGGCTGTTTCTGACGGTGGTCTTTGGTGCCGGTGTCGGCTGGGTGTGGAACCTCTATCGCCTCTGGAACGGCGATTTCGGCGGCCTGGTCAGCGATGCCGACATGCTGTCACGCCCGCTAGACATGTGGGTGCCGGAAGGTTATGTCTTCTACAGCATGCTGGTCATGCCGCATTTCTCGCTGGCGATCGCCCTGCTGTTGCTGACCGTACGCTACGCGGCCATTGGCCTGGCAGACAACCGCCTGGCAATGACCGCCACGGCCGGGCTGCTGTGTTTTGTGCTCAGTTTCGTGCACCCCTACGACGTACTCATCGCACTCGGCCTGGCCTGCAGCGTCGCCGCCCTGTACAGCCTGCGGCAACGTGCCTTGAGCCGCACCGTGTGGCGTCATATCGGCCTGCTGTTGCTGCTTGGCAGCGGCCCGGTGCTTTACAACTACTGGATCCTCAATAACAACCCGGGCATGCAGGCCTGGCTGGTTCAAAACCACTCGGCTTCACCGGCACCCGTCAGCTACCTGGCCGGCTATGGCCTGCTGTTAATCGGGGCCGTTTGGTATACCGTGAAGCACCGCCACGACCTGGGTAGCAACCTGTCACCCGTGCAATGGCTGTACGCCTGGCTGCTGATCCTGCCACTGGCCCTGTATGCACCCATCGACTTCCAGCGCCGCCTGGTGATCGGCGCGGTCGCGCCGCTGGCCGTATTGTCCATGTTGCTGTTGCTTGACTGGCTGGGGGAGCGACGATTTACCACGCAGCGTGCAAGCACCGCCATGCTGGCCGGCGTGCTCTTTCTGGTGTCTTTATCAAGTACGTTTCACTGGCTGAACAGTTTCCGCAAAACCTCCGACCATGCAGGCGAGCTGTTCGTGGAGAGCGGCATGGTCGAAGCACTGCAGGCGATTGCCAACGCCCCGTCCGCGCATGGCACGGTGCTGGCTCGATTCGAGACCGGCAACCATGTGCCACGCTTTACCGGCCACGCGACCGTCGTTGGCTCACGTGGCCAGACCGGCAACTTCGATCGCGTGCGTGCCAGTACCGAGGCCTTCTACCGTGGCGACTTGTCCGACGCACAGATGACCGCCTTCCTCAACGAGCAGCGGGTCCGCTGGGTCGTGATTGGGCCACACGAGGCGGCGATTATGGCAGCCGACACCAGGCAGCGCCTGAAGGCGCTGGACTTGCAGACCTGGTATAGCGCTGTAGATGGCCGTTACGAGGTGCTGGTACCTGCGCCCGTCACCGGACGGGCAGAGCCATCCGCGCCGCCTGGACGCGGCGGCTAACCGCTGCCATCCACAGGCCAGACGGAGAAGCACACACACCGGGCGACGAAGGCACCTTTACCGTACTAGCCGTGGTGCTGTTTGATTCGCCTGCCAAAGCCAGACGCATACCCTCATGACGAAGAAGTTCGTCTCTGCCTCGGGCAACAAGGGCTGAATGGAGATGCGGCCTGCTCAGCCCGGGCGCTGACCCTGCGCCTGCCAGGCCTGCTGCAGTTTGCGGGCACGGCGCGCGCGCCGCATGGACCGCTCCAGCCGCGGCAGTGCCGCCAGGAAACCCGCCAGCAGGAAGAACTCGACGGTGATGTAGGTCTGCCGGAATGCCCACTCGAGGGCAGACTGCATCCACAGCGTGATCATCCCGGCAAAGATCCCGGTCGCCGTCCAGGAGGTGATATCGTCCCGCCGTCGCAGGATATAGCGCACCGCCATGAGGATGAAATTGCCGATCATCAGCAGGAACAGCAGCAGGCCGATCCAGCCCATTTCACTGGCATGCAGGTAATAGATGTTGTGCACGATGCCGCGATCGCTCTCCAGCGGGATAAAGCGTGCATAGCCGGTCTCGTTGATAACATGGGAATAGTTGTTCAGGCCAACGCCGAAGAAGTTGTCCTTCGCCATGGCATAGGCGGCGTCGTTAGCCTGGTGGCGGCTGACCTCGGCACCTTCGGGCGCGGTCTCGAAGCGTTCGATGATGGCCGGCGCCACCTTCAGCACCAGCGGCATGGCGGCCAGTAGCATCAGGCCCACGACCTTGAATTTCTGCGACCGCGGCCGGTCATAGACCGACAGCAAGGTCACCAGCCCGTAACCGAACACCATCATGGCCAGCGCCCCGCGCGAAAAAGTCGCCAGCACAATTAGCGTGCCCATACCCAGCGCACCCCAGTAGAGGAAGCGCCGCCGGCCACCCTGGACGTCACCGAGGACGAATGACAGGAAGATCATGTTCATCATGTTGATGTACATCGCCAGGGTGTTCGAGTGCGGCGTCGAGCCCGTCGCCCGGTAAATACCACCCATGCGGTCCTTCATGACCAGCAGGAACTGGAAGGCCACCATCGCGGCCAGCACCGTGACAAAGAAGCGCAGATCCTCCTCGCTGCGCAGATAGTTGTAGGCGACCCAGTACACCGCCATGGCACGCAAGATCTTGAAGACCCCGAAGCCGGCATAGACCGGCACGTAAGCGATAAAGAGGGTGAACACGGCGAGCATGAAATAGGCCAGCATCAGCGTGGAGTTGGGCGGCAGCAGCTCCGGCCGCTTGTTTTTCCAGCGCGGCGCCCGTGCCATGACGATCATCAGGGAAATGATCATCCAGTCCGTCACGCCGAACTCGAAGCCTTTGGTATCGCCCCGGTACAACTCCATTGAGACGAAGTTGATGTCAATCAGGTAGCAGGTGGAGAACAGTGCGCCGACCACCAGCAGGCGCTCGGCCCAGCGGTAGCGGATACCGAACCACGCAGCGACCGGGATGAAGATCACGGTCAAGCCGAGAAAAATAAGCTGTTTGAGTTCCATGTCCCGGGTGTCGTTTCCTGAATCCACTGCCAGATATTTCAAGACTACAAGTTTCGCGCCAGGCGCCCCCGGCAAGCCGCGCCCCGCCCGCGTGCAACCTGCCTTGCAAACTGCGAACAGGTTGCGGCGGACTATTTCATTTTGCAATGCATGAATCAACAAACCCGCTGCCGCTGCGGCGGATGCATTGCCTGTCGGTACCTTCCGGCAGCTGGCACGGTAACTGCATTACAACAGGGCAGGAACGTAATCCACAAACATACCCCGACGGGGAACCGCACTATGAAACTTGCAAGCTACACCATCCCGGCACTGCAACGCGTCAATCGCACCATTGCCATTCCGGGCAGGCGCCGGCTCGGCCAGCTGGCCAACCGGATGCACCTGCTGACCTACCGGCTCAGCGCCTGGCTCGCGGAGGCCCTGCCGCGCCTGCTGGACGTCGTTGTTGCCGGCAGCGCCATCCTGCTGCTGGCGCCGCTGCTGCTGGTGCGCGCACTGCTGGCCAGGGTGCAGCACGGCCGGGTATTCGACCGTCGCGCAATGCACGGCCGCGGCGCGGCCAGCTTCGACAGCCTGGAATTTGCCGGTCACTACCCCGGTCGACGCCTTGCCGTACTGTTCAATATTCTGAAGGGCGAGCTGGCGCTGGCCGGGCCGCGCGCCCGCGCCCGCGACGAGTCACGACAGGACAGCGGTGCTGACATGGCCGTCCGCCATGCCGTGCGCCCGGGCATGATATCGCCCTTCAGCATGCGGCGGCGCGTCGGCATTGCCCATGATGCCGAGGCGGAGACCGACAGCGAGTTCGTTTACACCCAGACCGCGGGCGGCAGCGTCACGCTGTTACTGCGCGCCCTGCTTGGCCGCCTGATCACCGGCGCCGCCGAACGTCCGATACCCGACACACTGCGCTTCTTCGCAGTCGACATGGCCAACACTACCATGGACGAGACCCTGACGTGGCTCACCGGCCGTGCCCGCGAGCGCGAGCGCACACTGCTGGCATTCGTGAACCCGGACTGCCTCAACAATGCCTATGTCAATCCCGACTACCTGCGGGTGCTGCAGCAGGCGAGTCGCGTGCTGCCTGACGGCATCGGCGTTAACGTCGGCTGCCGCATCAAGGGCGTCGCCATGCGCGCCAACCTCAATGGCACCGACCTGTTTCCGCGCCTCTGCGAGACACTGGCCGCCACTGGCCAGTCCATCTATCTGCTGGGAGCCCAACCCGGACGGGCAGCGGCCACGGCGCAGGCCATGCAGGAGAAGTTCCCGCAACTGCGCGTGGCGGGCACGCGGCATGGCTATTTCGATGCCACCGAAGACGCGGCGGTCATCCAGGACATCAATGCCTCCGGCGCCGACATTCTGCTGGTGGCCATGGGTGCACCACGCCAGGAGTTGTGGCTGGCGCAGCACCAGGACGCGCTGACGGTGCCGGTCCGCATGGGCGTCGGCGGGTTGTTCGACTACTACTCCGGCAGCATCCCGCGAGCACCGCTGTGGCTGCGCGAGATCGGGCTGGAATGGGTATGGCGCCTGTTGCAGGAGCCCGGCCGCATGTGGAAACGCTACCTCATCGGCAACCCACTTTATCTCTACAGGGTATGGCACGAGTGCAGCGGCCAGCGCAAGGCCTCACGCCTTGCCCGGCAACCACGCAGCCTGCCCGGCAACGTCTTCAGCCGTATGCACAACCGCATCACGGCAGCCTCCCGACGCAGCCTGTGGCGGCATGCCGCACGCGTCACCGATGTCATGAAACGCCTGATCGATGTCGCCGTCTCCGGCACAATGCTACTGCTGCTGTTACCGCTGTTCGTCCTCGTGGCGCTGGCGATCCGGCTGGAGTCCCCCGGGTCAGTGTTCTTCCGCCAGGTCCGTGTCGGCTGCCTGGGACGAACCTTCGCCATGTGGAAGTTCCGCTCCATGTACATCGATGCCGAGGAGCGCAAGGTGGCCCTTGGGGCACTGAACGAGATGCAGGGCGGCGTGATCTTCAAGCTGAAGCAAGACCCGCGCATCACGCGCGTTGGCCGCATCATCCGCCGCTTTTCGATCGACGAACTGCCGCAACTGTGGAACGTGTTCAAGGGCGACATGTCGCTGGTCGGCCCGCGTCCGGCGCTGCCGATCGAGGTCAGCCAGTACAGCCTTGACGACCGCGGCCGCCTGGAAGCCAAGCCCGGTATCACCTGCACCTGGCAGGTGACGGGCCGCTCGGACATCCCGTTTAACGAACAGGTCCTGCTCGACATCGAGTACATCAACCGGCAGTCCGTCAGGAACGACCTGAAACTACTTGTTAAAACCGTCCCGGCCGTTATTTCCGGCCGTGGAGCCTACTGAGGAAACACCCGCCATGAAAACCTTCATATTCGCTGACCGTACCGACACCGGGCTGCAACCGCTGACCAACAACAGCTGCGCCGCACTGTTGCCGGTCGCGGGCAAGACCGTGATCGAGTACACCCTCGAGGACCTGGCGCGTGCCGGCATAAACGAAGCCGTGATCGTCGCCTCCGCGCATGCCGACCAGGTCGAGGCCCACCTCGGCAAGGGCGAGCGCTGGGGCATGCAGCTCGATTACTTTCCGAGCCGCGGCGCTGAGCACCCGGCGATGCTGCTGCGCCGCTATGCGCGCGACCTCGAAGGCCCGTTCCTGCTGATCCGCGGTGACGTACTGCGCAGTTCCATCGTCAACTTTATCGTGAACGGCGCCGCTGTCGGCGAGCCGCTCACCGAGGCCTGCATCGATGGCGCAGCAGTCGGCGTATGCCTGTGTCAGGCCGGCATCGCGACACTGGAGACGCTGTCCTGGCCGCATGCCGACAGCCCCGCAGTGGCGGCGCCCGCCAATCCCGTCGAGCTGAAGGATGCCTGCTGGTCTGCACTGGACTCTCTGGCCGCCTACCACCGTGCCAACCTGGACGTCGTGGCCAGCCGTTACACCGGCCTGAAACTGGCCGGCTGGGCACGCGAAAACGGCCTGACAGTCGGACGTGGCAGCCACGTCGACAACCAGAGCCTGGCCGGTGAGCATGCCTTCGTCGGCCGCAGCACGCGGGTGCATCCCTCGGCCCGGCTAATTGGCACCAGCGTGGTTAATAACAACTGTTTCATCGATAGCCAGGCCAGCATCATCGACAGCGTCATCCTGCCAGGCACTTACGTTGGCGAAAACATCGAGATCCGCAATGCCATCGTCAACGGCAACCAGGTCATACGCATCGACTCCGGGGCGAATTACCGCGTCACCGACCGCTTCCTGCTGACCCAGATGCAATCACAGGGCAGCTCCCTGTCGACCAGGCTCGCCAACCGGTTGGCGGGCGTGGCGCTGCTATTATTGTCATTACCGCTGTGGCCGCTCGCTGCCGCCGGCGCCCTGCTGAAGTCACCGGCGGCACCCCTGCGGCAGCTGCGCCTGCAGAGCAACAAGTATCGTCTCGACGATGCACACGAGCCGGTGCGCGGCACGTTCACCAGCCGTGAATGGGCGGTGAGCGCACCGGTACTGCAACGCCTGCCACTGCTGCTGGCCGTCGTTGCCGGTCACATCAATCTTGTCGGCGCCCGGCCACGCCCGGTGACCGGCGAAACATCCGGCAGTGATCCCTGGGAACGCATTGCCAGCGACACCCCGGCCGGTCTGCTCGGCCCGGTCCAGCTGGACCTGCCGAAAGACGCACCGTCTGAGGAAAACATGCTCAACGAGATCCACTACGCGCAGTACCGTTCCCTGCTGTCCGACCTCAATTACCTGGTCAAGGGTGCACGTGCCATGTTCTCGGGCCGGGCGTGGACCGCGCGCAGCCATACCGGCAACATCTGAAGAAGCCAACACTACACTCACTTATTCAGGAGTCATGCATGTCACGTTATCTGATTACTGGTGGTTTGGGACACATCGGAGCCAAACTCGCCAACACGCTGGTTGCGGCAGGACACCAGATCAGGGTCATCGACAACCTCTCGACCGGGCAGCGCGGCAGTGCCACAGCCGACTGCGAGGTCGTGCCTGGCGACATCAATGACAGGATTCTGGTCGGCGAAGTCATGGTGGGGGTCGATGGCTGCTTTCACCTCGCCACATCGAACGAATCCTCCCACCAGGACAACGACGACATCGGCTACAACAATCTGCAAGGCATGATCAATGTCCTGACAGCTGCAAAAGACACCGCCGGGAAAGCACCTGTGCCCGTCGTTTATGCCTCCTCGTCGATCACTTACGGTGACAATGCACACACCAGCCTGGACGAGGATGTCATGGCCCGGCCGCTGACCAGTGCCGCGGCCGACAAGGCCAGTATTGAACTGCGCGCCCGCGTCGCCACGCTCGCGCACGGCATCCCGACAACCGGCCTGCGGCTATTCAGCATCTACGGTCACGACCCGTATCCCGCTACACCGGGCAACGGTGTCATCGACGTGTTCATGAAACGCCTGCTGAACGGGCAGGCTATTACCATCTATGGTGATGGTCATCAGACGCGCGACTTCGTTTACCTGGATGACGCAGTCGCATTTTTCATCACGGCGATGTCGCAGCCAGCACGCGAACCGGCGATCTACAATGTCTGCACCGGCAGGCAAACCAGCATTCAACAGCTGGCCCGTATGCTCTGCAGCTTGTGTGGCAAACCGATCGAAATAAAACACGCACCGGCACGCAAGGGTGACATCCGCTCCTCGGTCGGCAACCCGGAACGGGCCATACGCCATCTCGGTTTGCGTGCGCGGACCACCCTGGCAGACGGACTGAAACAGATGCTGGCTCGCCAGTCCGGTGAGGCAAGCACCGGCAAAAACGGCGCCGCGGTCGGCACCGGCCTGCTGCATGCCCTGCTCAACCCTTCCGCCGTGAACACATGAACACACTCCCCGGACACGCCACGGGTATGAAAGTCCTGGTCGTCGACGACGCACTCGACATACAGCTCTACCTCGGTGAACTGCTGAAAAAGTGGAGCTTCGATGTGGTGTTTGCCAATGACGGCCTCGAAGCCTGCGAGCGGCTCGAGACCGACAACATTCAGCTCGTCATCAGTGACTGGGTCATGCCACACCTGACTGGCGTCGAGCTGTGCCGGTCGATCCGCAATGCGCCCCTGCCACACTATGTCTACGTCATCCTGTTAACCAGCCGCAACGCGGACATCGACCTGGTGGAAGGGATGGAGGCAGGCGCGGATGACTTCCTGACCAAACCCTTCAATGCCGATGAACTGCATGCCCGCATCAAGGCGGCACAACGGGTGCTGCACCTCGAGCGGGTGCTGGAGGAACGCAACCGTGCGCTGACACATGCCAATCAGCAGCTACAGCAAAGTCACGACACGATCCGCCTGGACCTGGAGGCCGCCGCCGTGATGCAACGCAGCATGCTGCCGGAATCCGAGCACGCGCAGGGGCTCAACATGCAATCGCTGTTCTGTCCTGCCGCCGTGGTAGCGGGCGATATCTTCAGCTACCTGAAACTTGACGACAACCACCTGGGCTTCTACCACATCGACGTCGCCGGACACGGTGTGCGCTCCGCCATGCTGTCGTTCACCCTCGGCAAGATCCTTTCGGCAACCGCCGAGGAAGGCAGCCCGGTAAAGCAGACCGACCCGAACCGGCCCGGCAGTGAATACATCACGTCACCGGCCGCGGTCGTGACCGAACTTAACCGGCGCTTCCAGGACAAGGACGAGACCACTCCCTACTTCACCATGATCTACGGCGTGGTCAATACGGCGACAGGCCATGTCCGGATATGCCAGGCTGGCCACCCGAACCCGTTTCGCGTCTCTCGCGACGGCGCCATCGAGAGCCTCGGTAACGGCGGTTTTCCGGTCGGACTGTTGCCGAACGCACACTATGACGACATTGACTTCACCCTGAACCCGGGAGACCGCCTGTTCTGCTATTCCGATGGCATCAGCGAGTGCATGAACGCGGAGAACCAACCGTTCAGCACGGGGCGCCTGGTCAGCCACCTGCTGCATTCCTGCCTGCGGCCGCTGCCAGAAACGCTGGTCACACTGAGGACCTGCCTGCAGGACTGGCGCCACGGCGAACCCTTCGAAGATGACGTCTCCCTGATTGCCATTGAATTTGACACCGCGCATGCGGCCTGAGAAGGACAACACCATGACACTCTATCCCGTAATACTCTCCGGCGGCTCAGGCTCACGACTCTGGCCACTCTCGCGCGAGCATTATCCAAAACCACTGCTGCCGCTGATCTCCGGTAAGTCGCTGCTGCAGGAGACCGCCACTCGGGTAGACGGACTGCCGGGACTTGGCGACGCCGTCTACGTCTGCAACGAGGAACACCGTTTCCTGCTAGCCGAGCAGGTCGCGCAACTGGGACGCAAACCTGCCACTATCATCCTCGAGCCCGACTGGAACAGCGGCATCTTCCTGCTGCGCGCAGGACGTCAGGGCAATCGTCAACCAGCTGAAAACGCGCGACCGCGACGAATACAAGGTACACCGTCGTGTCTAGCGGCCGTGGGGATCTTACGAGGGCATCGACAACGTACCCCGTTTCCAGGTGAAGCGCCTGTCGGTCAAACCCGGCGCCACCCTGTCGCTGCAGATGCACCACCATCGCGCCGAGCACTGGGTGGTGGTCAAGGGCACTGCACGCGTCACCTGCGGCGACCAGACCTTCAGTCTGCACGAGAATGAATCGACCTACATTCCCATCGGCGAGACCCACCGCCTCGAAAACCCCGGCAACATCCCGCTCGAGGTTATCGAGATCCAGTCCGGCAGCTACCTTGGCGAAGACAACATCGTCCGTTTCGAAGACGTCTACGACCGCGTCCAGACAGCATCCTGATGCACCGGACACAGTCGGATTATGTTAGCCAGCAGCGTTGATGCACTTTACCGTGTTACCTATCGCATGGCCTATCCTGTGTGGCAGTTTTGCCTGCGACAGATCCGGATGCGCACCCAGGGGGCACAGGTCGCATTGTGGCACAATGACCAGGTACTCCTGATCAGAAACTCCTACCGCGAGACTTATGCCTTCCCCGGTGGCTATATCCGCAACGGCGAACACACCGCTACCGCGGCCAGCCGCGAGCTTTGCGAAGAAACAGGTATCTCGGTACCGAATGAACAACTCAGGTTTTCATTTGCACGGACATATACCAGCGGCAAACTTATAGGTCACGATGATATTTATGACTGCCAGCTGGAGAATAGACCGATCGTCCGCATTGATAATCGCGAGGTTGTCGAGGCGCGTTTCGTGACCTCCGACACTGCACTTGCATTACCCCTGGATAGACATGTGCGTCACTATCTGCAATCAGTGAAAAATGGATTCGAATTGGTAACAGACTAGCCCAAGGACGATGTTTGTCCTGCCAGAAAGTCTTGGTGTACCGCAGTACACTCACGGCACACCGCCCGGATACTGCCTTCGAACTGAGAGCCAGGGTTTTAGCGCTAAGGCCCAAGACCTGAGCACTCCGACCGCAGTACCAAGGACGCAGCGCCCTGCTCACTGTTTATATCGTTAGTCGTTCGTTCACAGGACCAAGAAACACATCGAGGCCCTCCTCCACTGGCCAGCCACATGTGCAAGGCAACCGTATTGCCCGCGATACATGAAAGCGATTCCTGCAGGATTTTTGAACAATAAAAAATGACCATCAAAGTGGGTTGTTCCCGTCCTACTTTTCCTTTGCCCGGTGGAACTGACGGGGGTACCTCTGCAAGCATTCCATCCCGCCCAAGATTATCGGGGCCGATGACAAGCTCTACGAATCAGAAAATACAGTTGATATACCCGTTGAATTGAAATCTGCTTTTGCCTCCCAAGAAATCCGACAAGCCCTAAGGGATCACGCGGGGATACCTTCGGGGGAAACAGGCTCCTTTATCGTCGAGGTTGATAAAGCCCGCAGCCGGTTTGATAGGAAAAACATCTTTGCCTCAGAATCCTGCACTTTCCAGTCAGGTGACAATCCTAAGGTCTATCAGTCCTTCAAAGACAGTCCACGGATAGACAGGGTGTGGTTCTGCCATCTTGATTTGAGCCGCTCAGGTGACAGCACAGGGATTGCACTGGGGTATCTGGACAAATGGGAAAATAACAGACCCCAGTTCGTGGTCGCGGGTGTGATTGAAGTAAAGCCCACAGCTGGAGCAGTCATCCCGTGGGACAACATCAGGAACTTCCTGTTCAGACTCACCAATATTATCCCCTTGCATGTCATTAGTGCGGATCAGATTGGCTACAATTACCTGCGTGAGCAGATCGTGCCTTACGGCTATAAGATATCCAAAGTATCGGACAACCCCAGCAGTGATATATTTCATGACTTCCTGAACACCCTCACCGAGGGCAATATCAGTATTGCCAACCATCCCAAAACCATCAGGGAATTGCTGGCCCTCAACGTGGATGAGAAAACCGGAAAAGTGACCAGACCCGCTGGGGGCAGCAAAGACTGTATAGATGCCACAGTCAGTCTAATCACCTTGATGAAGAAGATTCCCCGGCACATGCACTCCCCAGACCGGTGGATAACCCCTACTCCGCCAGATGTACAACTCTCTGGCAGTGGCTCATATGAAGTATCGGGGGAGTGAATGAACGAGGTTCAGTAACGGTTACCCTAGTTGGCGGCCGTCCCTATGCCTTTGGGGAAGATGAAGGACAGGCACTGGGTGCCATCCTACGAGGTCCTTAAAACATAATTCATGCAACGAGTCACTCGCCCTGCAACCAGCTAACAACAGTAAATCCATGCTATGTCTAATTACAGGGATGGTAGAAATGGGAGTCACTATAACTAAGGGATTTTCTATGCTGTAAGTCCGAGTTCAACCACAAACCTGCCGTTCACGGCGAGGACTGGGTCATCCCCTGGCGTTGCTGCGTACGGTGACGTTCGGCCACAATGCGACATTCCCCGGACTCTGGGGAACGTCTCAGATGCCGCAAGTTCAGACATTCCTGTCCAGCTATGGCCGCGAATCACGAAACCGTCCAAAAGGGAATCCGATTAATGGATCTGGACCCTAAGCGCGCATTTTCTTTATCTTTGTCCAGACCAGACGGCCCCAAACAAACGCGAGAACGACTAGCCCAATTAATGTGAGAAAGATCGAGAGTGGCAGAAAGAAGCTTTCTTGAAGTACGTTATTCGCGTCCAACCGATTGCCATAGAATATCTTCTCCATGGCGCCACACACGACACCGACAATCACAAGCCCAATGCCTACAAGGCTCGATGTAGAAATTGGTTTTCGATCTTGTTTTATTGCCACGCGCCGTCAACTTTCGCGTACCGGACGACTTGATAAATGGCGATATTCTCGCCCAAGAGAATCCTGATGAG
>Ga0316189_10003927_pt1 | contig 14395 bp, 11 predicted proteins | sample LowCovwburrow_MG_FD_204930 | JGI IMG/M metagenome (GOLD analysis project Ga0316189, IMG submission 204930) | Coastal sediment microbial communities from Maine, United States - Lowes Cove worm burrow | ecosystem: Environmental > Aquatic > Marine > Coastal > Sediment | place: USA: Maine...
AGACGCCAGTTGATGCAGCGCAGCGCTCTCCCTGGGTTCGCGCAACGCACTCAAACCCATAGTTTTCAATAAGCTCTCGCACCGCAGCGAAACGCTCAGGGTGACGTGGCACCAGCACCAGCAGGAGATCGGGGTGCCGCTCCTGAAGCTGTCGGTGCGCGGCCAGCACTTGCTGCTCTTCCTGATCGTGGGTGCTAGCGGCAATCCAGACCGGACGATCCCCGAAGGTTTGCGCGCGCAGCAACCTGCCCTGCTCCGCCAGGCCATCTGGCAATTCGATATCGAACTTGATGTTACCGGTCACCCACGTTCTCTCCGGGCTCGCGCCCAATGATCGAAAGCGGTCTGCATCCGCTTCGCTTTGCGCGGCGATGATAATGCCGTGGGAGAGGGTGTCGCGAAACAATGGCAGAAACCGGCGGTAACTATCGACAGATCGGGGCGAAATTCTTGCGCTGACGAGTACCAGCGGTATATCGCGCACCCCGCAACCGCGATACAGATTCGGCCAGATCTCTGTTTCCATAACTAACGCGAGTTCGGGTCTCGTCGACTCGTAAAACTGATCGACTGCTGTGGGCATTTCGAACGGTATGTAGCAGTGATTCGCCGTGTCACCGAAGAGCGCTTTGACACGCGCCGCGCCCGTCGGAGTCACGGTCGTTACAAGCATGTTGTGGTTTGGAAATCTGCGAGCGATGGCACGAACCAACGGTACCGCCGCCTGCACTTCACCGACCGATACCGCGTGGATCCAGATGCACTTGTCGAGCTTCGGATAGCCGATACCGAAACGCTGCCCGATACGATTTCTATAGGTTTTGTTGGCGATTGCACGAAACAGCCAATAGGCCGCCAGTGGAATCTGCAGCAAATAGATAAGGCCGTTATAGAGAAGGCGCACGCGATGCGGCCGGCTTAGCGGTGCAGGCTCCTTGTCAGCCGCATTTGGAATCGCCGCATGACAGGCACGTCATACAACCGTCCATCATGATGACGGCTGCTGTGCTGCATTTCGCGCAGAGCTGCGCCCCTGCGGGATAGTCGCTTTCCGAAAACGCATCCTTTTGTTTCTTGCTCTCCTCAAACTCGGCACGTTTCTCCGCAATAAGTTTCTGCTGCGCCTCGTCGAGACCGGGCGCCGCCATCATGCCTATGGAGATCAGGTGCCTTTCAACGATATAGCCGAGCTCGGCGATGATCGATGGCATGAACTTGCCACCGCTTTGCCAATAGCCGCCGCGCGGATCAAAAACCGCCTTGAGTTCATCAACAAGAAACGCAACGTCGCCACCCTTGCGGAACACGGCGGAAATGATGCGTGTCAGCGCAACGATCCACTGGTAGTGATCCAGGTTCTTCGAGTTAATAAAAATCTCGAACGGCCTGCGCTTTTCATGTTCGGTGCCCTGGTTCAATATGATGTCGTTGATCGTGACATACATCGCATGATCCGAAATGGGCGTCTTGACCTTGTATGTCGATCCGACGAGCATCTCCGGACGCTCGAGTTTCTCGTGCATACGAATAACTTCCGCACGATCCCCTCCACCGCCTTCACGCTTGAACTCTTGTTTCTTTGCTTTCGCCTCGGCTTCGGGTTGCGTTACCGCATACCCGACAATCTTTTCATCTATCTTAATCATCGTTCGCTCAAAATTTCCCGTAATAGCCTTCTTTCAGGGCATCGAAGAGATTGGCTGCGGTATGCACCTCGCCGTCGTACTCGATTTCCTCATCGCCTTTTAGTTCGACAGTTTTCCCGTCAGCAAGCTCAAATTTATAAACCGTATTCTTCAGGTCTTTCTCTTTAACCAATACGCCCTGGAATGCTTCCGGATTGAAGCGGAACGTCGTGCATCCCTTCAGTCCCTGTTCGTAGGCGTACAAATAAATATCTTTAAACTTCTCGTACGGATAGTCTGTCGGCACATTTGCCGTCTTCGAAATCGAAGAATCAATCCACTTCTGCGCTGCCGCCTGAATGTCGACATGCGCTTTGGGTGAAACATCCTCAGCTGTAATGAAATAGTCGGGCAAGTTGTTGCTGACTTTTTCTTCAGAACCGCCGCGCGTCATCGCCTCCTGGTTTACCAATGCCCGGTAAGCCAACAGTTCGTAGGAATATACGTCGACTTTTTCCTTACTCTTTTTGCCCTGCCGAATCACATTGCGAAAATAATGGTGAGCAAAGCTCGGTTCGATACCGTTACTCGCATTATTCGCCAGCGACAACGAAATTGTGCCTGTCGGCGCAATTGAACTGTGATGTGTAAAGCGAGCACCAACCTCGGCCAGCTCGTTTACAAGCTCCGGCGCCTCGGCCGCCACTCTCTGCATATAACGGCTATACCGCGCATGCAAAATACGACCCGGCACCTTATCGCCAAGTTGATATCCATCAGCGGCCATTTCCGGCCGCTTTCTCAACATCTCTTCGGTAACTTCAAACTTCTCGCTCATGATGGGCGCCGGTCCTTTCTCTTTCGAAAGCTCCAGACCTTCTTCCCAACCTGCTAACGCCAGTTGCCGAGCGACCTCTTCCGTAAATTTGACCGCAGCTTCATCGCCGTACTGCATACGCAGCATCGTGATAGTTGAACCCAGACCGAGGAAGCCCATGCCGTGGCGGCGCTTTCTTTGAATCTCATGACGTTGCTGCGGCAATGGCAAGCCATTGATTTCCACTACATTATCGAGCATTCGCGTAAACACCTTGACGACTTTGCGAAAGGCATCCCAGTCAAAGCGCGCTGCGTCTGTAAATGGCTCAACGACAAAACGGGTCAGATTTACCGAGCCCAACAGGCAAGATCCGTATGGCGGCAGCGGTTGCTCACCGCAGGGATTGGTCGCACGAATGTTCTCGTCAAACCAGTTGTTGTTCATTTCGTTGACCTTATCGATCAATACGAACCCTGGCTCGGCGAAATCATAGGTCGATGCCATGATCAGATCCCAAACCCGACGAGCTGGTATGACTTTGTAGATCTTGCACGCGACAAGACCCTCGGCATTGCTGACATAGTTGCCGGCCTCCGGCCACTCTCGCCAGACAAACTGCGACGCATCTGCAATATCGAGCTCTTCTTCATCGACCTCTTTTTGCGTGACTGGAAACGCTAGTTTCCAGTCGCCTTCGGCGATGACGGCCTGCATGAATTCATCGGTAACAAGCAACGACAGGTTGAATTGTCGCAAACGCCCGTCTTCGCGCTTGGCACGAATGAACTCCATGATGTCCGGGTGACCCACATCGAATGTGCCCATCTGTGCTCCGCGACGACCGCCGGCGGACGACACCGTGAAACACATCTTGTCGTAGATATCCATGAACGACAGCGGGCCAGATGTATAGGCGCCGGCGCCTGTCACATACGCTCCTTTCGGGCGCAATGTCGAAAACTCATAGCCGATGCCGCAACCAGCCTTCAGCGTCAACCCGGCCTCGTGCACCTTATTCAGTATGTTATCCATCGAATCGCCGACCGTGCCGGACACGGTACAGTTAATCGTCGATGTCGCAGGTTTGTGTTCCCGCGCACCGGCATTCGACACGATACGACCTGCGGGGATAGCCCCACTTCGTAACGCCCAGAGAAACTCTTTGTTGTAGTGCTCGCGCTGCGTTTCATCTTCGACATTGGCGAGTGCCCGAGCGACACGCTTGTAGGTGTCGTCTATTGACTCGTCGATATTCTTACCGTCTTTGGCAGTGAGTCGATATTTCGCATCCCAAATATCGAGCGATGCTGCCTGAAACTCTATGTCGGTGACCCCGTGCGCATCCATATGGACTGCGGAATTCATTGGTCTTCTTACTCCCCTTTCTCCGTCAGGAGACCCCAGTTATCGTTTTGAACCACTTTTCCCCAAGAAACAGAGACCCGCACACAGCGCATGCGTTTTCGCGCCGCGAGTGCCAGAATTGGCCTCTTTTTGCCTGTTGATTAGACACAAGATGTTGTGTCTGAACGAAGACAAGATTATGCCCGTATGGGTCGACTGTCAAGGGTTTGGTGCTTTTTTCTCTAAAGCATTTAAATCAACTAAAACAGTTAGTTATGAATCTTTGTGAAGTAAGTGCTTTAAAAACATAGGAAAAAAAATGACACTTTCGTAAAACTTACTATCCACTATATATAGTGGCACAAATTTGTGCTAACAGAACCGCGAAAAGAGCCCCACCTGGCGCAAAGAATGCCCTCCTGTTGCGTCTTGAATTACCTCCGGATGCCCCTATTTAAGCGACTGAGGCATTGATGACGGTTGCCGCACTATTGGCGCCGCACCTTAAATACACAGGAGAACATCATGAATATTGTACGTTTTGAACCTTGGTCGATGATCGACCTGATTAACCAGGATCTGATTCGCCGGACTGCACCTGACGCTGCGCAAACAGCTGCCGCGGACTGGGTTCCGGCAGTGGATATTGTCGAGGAAAAGGACCGCTTTCTGTTGCAGGCAGATCTTCCCGGCGTCGATAGCACCGACATAGAAGTCAGCATGGAGGACGGTGTGCTCAGCGTTGTTGGGGAACGCCACAGCGAGAATCGAGGCGAAACCGAGGGCGTGAGACGCATCGAGCGCGTCTCTGGTCGCTTTGATCGCCGTTTTTCCTTACCCGATACCGCGGATGCCGAACACATTACGGCCAAGAGCAGTAACGGTATTTTAGTGGTTACGATACCGAAGTTGCCGGCTGTGCACGCACGGCGCATTACGGTTGAAGCTGCCTGACATTGATTATCGAAAATGTCCGGTTGCGACGCTTTGTTGCGACCGGACATCTTTGGTTTAATGAACCTGGCCGCAATACCAAGGTCTGACTTTCTCTATGAGGCACCCGATGACAATGAAAACACGCCTGTCTTTCTCAAGCCTGCTTGTGCTGTTCGCGGCGACAGGCTTTGCCGCCTTACCAGCAGGAATAGACGGCGTTCCGGTAACCAGTCTGGCGCCACTTGTAGAAAAAGCATCTCCTGCAGTCGTAAACATTCGTGTCAGTCAAAACGTCAGTCGCAATTCACAGCTCGGCAACGACTGGCTTAGACGGTTTTACGGGCTTCCTGAAGCACCGAGTGGATCGAGGGAGATCGCCAGTGCAGGTTCAGGTGTCATTGTCGATGCTGAACGTGGCTACATTCTTACGAACCATCACGTCGTTGAAAATGCAGACAAGATTCAGATTTCTCTGCTGGATGGCGAAATCCTCGAAGCAGAAGTCATTGGTTCTGATGCCGCGACCGATATCGCGCTGCTAAAGGTAGAAGCCGACGGGCTGATTGACATGCCCATTGGTGACTCCGAACGTGTGCGAGTCGGCGACTTCGTCCTCGCAATCGGTAATCCGTTCGGTCTTAGCCATACGGTCACTTCCGGCATCGTCAGCGCCCTTGGCCGAACAGGTATCAGCCGTGACGGCTACGAGGATTTCATTCAAACCGACGCATCCATCAATCCCGGCAACTCGGGTGGCGCACTGGTTAATATGCGCGGCGAACTGATCGGCATAAATTCGGCCATCATTAGTCGATCCGGCGGCAACGTTGGCATCGGCTTCGCCGTGCCAACCGAGATCGCCAGTTCGATCATGCGCCAGATTCTCGACTTCGGTGAAGTCCGCAGGGGTCTGCTCGGTGTCACGATCAGTGGCATCGATTCCGAGATCGCAGAAGCGCTAAATGCCTCGGTCGATAGCGGTGCTCTCATTACGATGATCGAACCTGGTTCCGCAGCCGAGGACTCCGGGCTGCAGGTCGACGACATTATCGTGGCCGTCAACGACAAGAAGATCTCGGATGCCTCGGAACTGCGCAACGCCATCGGGCTCATGGGTTTCGGGGAGAGTCTCAATATCCGCTACATCCGTGATGGCAAGACCAGAAGCGTCAAGGCAACGCTGGGTGAGCAAAAAATCGCCCAAAGCAGCGGCAATGAAATACACCCCGGGCTCGCAGGCGCCACATTCTCTTCATCAACCGCCACCAGCTCCGGTGGCATCGAAGTCACTGAAGTGACAGCAGGTAGCCCCGCGGCGCAACGCGGCCTGCGCGCCGGAGACGTCATCACCGCAGTCAACCGGCGTTCAGTGCGTAACTTGCAGCAACTCACCGAACTCGCAGCCGGCGATCGTATTTTGTTTCTGCTCGTACAACGCGGCGATCGGGCTCTGATGCTACAAATCCGTTAGAATCGCGAAGCTGATGTAGACTGCATATCTATATGCAGCTTTCTCGTTCACTGGTTCAACATCTACACGCTGGTTTCACCACAGCGTTGCTCCTCGCGTTCTTGCCAAACATTGGCAACAGTGCGCCGATAGACGAGCAGCGCGAACTTTTCCTAAGCGTTTACGAATCTGTCGAACGCGGCAGTTGGAGTGCAGTGGATGCGCTCGATGAAATTGAACGCCAGTCGCTGGAAAGCTACGTACTCTGGCCAGATCTCCGTGCCTTGCGACTTCGGGCGACCATCAAAACCGTCGCCCATGACGAGATAGAGGCATATCTGGATCAATACGGTACGCTCAAGCCTGCCCGTGATCTGCGCTACCGCTATGCATTGCATCTCGCGAAAACGGGCGATCTCGGCGCCTATCTCAAGATTTATAAGCAGTTCTACCAGGGCCTTGAAATAACGCAGCTGGATTGCCTGGCGCTGCGCGCCGAAATCGATGCCGGTGAACAACAGAGAGTCGTCAATCGAGCCCTCGATTTGTGGACAGTCGGTAAGAGCCAGGTCAATGAGTGTGACCCGGTGTTCGAGCACCTCGCGGATGCAAACATTCTGGATCCCGGCGACTACATTCGGCGCTTCGGACTCGCTGTTGAAGCTCGCGAATTCTCGATGGCTCGATGGCTGGGAAAATCGATTGATCAGGATCACATCGACATCGCGAGTCGGTGGATAAAAGCGCAACGAGATCCTGTTGCATTCGTAAAAAATGACAAGCAGCGGAGCAACGATTCAGCAACGCGCGAGCAACTTGTCTACGCGATCGAACGCATTACTTATAACGATCCGCTTCTCGCGCTCGAATTGTGGAACGATCTTTCGAGGGGACAACGCTTCTCGGCGCAGCAGGAATTGCTCACGGAGAGGCATATTGCGTTGTGGATGGCGCGAGACAATTTGCCCGGTGCGTACGCGCAACTTAATCAATTGCCGATTGCCGCACAAAATGAAGAAGTCTTGCGTTGGCGGGCACGAACCAGTTTGCGTGACAACAACTGGCCGAATCTGCTCGCGGACATCGCGTCGATGACTGACGCCGAACAAAGCTCGGAAGAATGGCGCTACTGGCGTGGCATCGCACTGCAGCAAGACGGCAAGATGGGCGCAGCAACGGAGATTTTCTCAAGCCTGGCGGGGGAGCGCGGCTACTACGGTTTCCTGGCGGCTGACGAGCTTGGGCTGCCGTATGCGTTCGGCAACAATGACATTGCACCGGACGAGCGAATAATCACTCAACTGGCGAAGCGAGCTGACCTGATTCGCGCTCAGGAGTTGTTTCTTGTCGGCCTGGATGGGCGCGGTCGTTCAGAATGGGATATCGCCATCAGCTTCATGCCAGACGAGCAAAAGGTTCAGGCGGCCATACTGGCCAGTCGTTGGGGCTGGCACTCCCGAGCTATTTCTGCAGCAGCTAGCGCTGGTGAGTACGATGATCTTTCATTGCGTTACCCGCTGCCCTACCACGACATATTCCGGAAATACGCGCAGGACGCGAGCATTCCACCGACATGGGCTTATGGGGTCGCACGCAGCGAAAGCCTGTTCATGCGCGACGTTCGCTCAAGTGCCGGCGCGATCGGACTGATGCAGTTAATGCCAAACACTGGTCGCGAGGTTGCGAAGCAAATCCGCTTGCCCTACGCCGGTCTCGATACCTTGACCAACCCGCAAAGCAACATTCGACTGGGCACGACGTATCTGGGCCAAATGGCGGAGCGCTACGGCGGCAACCGCGTACTTGCCACGGCTGCTTACAATGCCGGGCCACATCGGGTCGACGCATGGCTGCCTGATGCAGGTACCATCGATGCCAGAGTCTGGATCGAAAACATACCGTTTAATGAGACGCGCAAGTACGTCCGGCGCGTGATGGCGGCCGATACGATCTTTCATTGGCGCATCACTGGCGAAACACGCCGATTATCGGATGAGTTACTGCTCGTCCGGGCCGGCGGCAAGCCCCAGCGAGTCGCCAGAAACTAGCGCCCTCGCAGCACCGTAGAAGCAACGAATATCGTCGTTGCATTCGGCCAGAAGCTCACGAAACTCCGGCAAACGCCCGTGATACAGAGCCATCGATGCTAGCCGGGCATTGTTGAGTCCACCCCCGACCCAGGCAGGCACTTGCCTGCCTGACTCTTCAAATTCGTGTTTCATGACAGCCTCCAGCAGCTTGAGTCGAGCGCTTTTCGCCAGGCGCATTTCTGCTGCGTCGATGGATTCCGCGTATATCTCTTCAAGGTCGGTTCTCGCGGTAGCGACGAGCTGCATCAGCCGTTCTCTCAACCGACGCGTATCAAGGTACTTTTCCATTTCCGCATTCGGATCGCGACTCGCCAGCCAGCGTTCAATGCCAAACTCTTCTACAGCCGTTGCAAAGGACTCGTTAAAAGCCGTGTCCCCTTTAACGTAAAGCAGTTGATGCGCGAGTTCGTGAAACATTGTGGCAACCAGGTCAACGTCCTCCCAACGCATCATCGTATTGAGGACAGGATCATCGAATTTTCCAAGCGTGGAATAGGCGGCAATGCCGCCGACCGAAACATCGAACCCCTTGCCCTCAAGGCGCGCAGCTTCGGCGTTTGCCGCTTGCTCAGAGAAGTAGCCGCGATAACTCACGCAGCCAGCCACCGGGAAACACCATTGCTTCGCTTCAAGCTCGAATTCCGGGGCTGCAAAGACATTCCAAACAACGTAGTCGCGCTCGACGTCGGCATAGCTTCGATAGCTATCATTGTCCGGAAGACCCAGTTCGCTAACTGAAAATGACCTGGCCTCTGCGACGATGCGTAGCCGATCTGCCAATTCGCCGGACGTTTCAACGTCCGCAATTACGTCAGCAATCGGCTCTCTTTTGCGCATTACGTCGAGCTGACCACGTGCCGCCTGCGTGTAATAGCAACCGGAAAGGGACACCACGCTGATTATCACGACAGCGATTCGGGCAAACGTTTTCTTGATCAACGGAATCATTGCCGCCCCTGTTTGCTAAACTCGCTGCATGCAAGTGTACCTCGTCGGTGGTGCTGTTCGTGATGAACAGCTTGGGCTTCCCGTTAAAGAGCGGGATTGGTGTGTCGTGGGCGCGACACCTGACGAGCTTCTGGGCCAGGGTTACAAACAGGTCGGTAAAGACTTCCCGGTATTCCTGCACCCAAAAACCAACGAAGAATACGCTCTTGCGAGAACCGAACGAAAGACCGCTGCCGGCTATCATGGCTTCGCTTTTGACACGTCAGCCGATGTCACCATCGAGGAAGACCTGAGCCGCCGCGACTTCACGGTTAACGCGCTGGCCAAAGATTCCGACGGCAAAATCATCGATCCTTTTGATGGGCTCAAGGACATCAGCAACCGTTCGATTCGGCATGTCTCTGACGCGTTCATTGAGGATCCGGTGCGTATACTCCGTGCGGCCAAATTCGCTGCGCGCTTCGCTGACCTGAGCTTCAGAATTGCGCCTGAAACGCGGGATCTCATGCGACAAATGGTTGCGAACGGCGAAGCTGACGCACTGGTGCCAGATCGTGTCTGGAGAGAGGCTGAGGCCGCGCTGGCTGGCCCAAACCCGAGCCTTTTTTTTGAGGCGCTGCGCAGTTGTGGCGCGCTTCGGGTAGTTTTCCCTGAAGTCGATGCGCTTTTTGGCGTACCGCAACCCGCGAAATGGCATCCGGAGATCGATACCGGATTGCACACAATGATGGTCGTCGCAGCTACCGAGAAGCTCAGCGCCGATATCGAAGTTCGCTTTGCGGCTCTGGTACACGACCTGGGCAAAGCCACGACCGAAACTGCCAGGCTTCCGTCTCATAACGGGCATGAGCAACGTGGCTGCAAATTAATCAAGAAGATGGCCGAACGACTACCTGTACCGCGCGCCTGCCGCGATTTGGCACTTATCGTTGCCGAGTACCACACCCATTGTCATCGCGCGTTCGAGCTGCGTGACGATACCGTCGTAAGGGTTCTGGAAAAAACAGACGCCTTTCGCCGCCCGGAGCGATTTGGACAGTTCCTGCTTGCCTGCGAGGCCGACGCTCGAGGACGATTAGGGTTCGAACAACGAGATTACCCGCAGGCCGGCCATCTCCGCTGCGCCTACGAAGCAGCCTGCTCGGTGGATGCGGCCAGTATCGCCGGGGAAAACGCCGACCAGGATATTCCCGAGGCGATCAGAAATGCACGCATCGCCGCCGTTCGAGAATTCCGCAAAGCGCGCTAGTTGCTGCCGTAAAAGAAAACGTGCAGCGACAGAAACGTTACCTCACCGTAAAGATCAGAGTCGTCACGGCCGATGCCAACCTCGATATCAGCTTTCTCCGACATCGGCACCAGGAATCGCAGCGTCGCAGATTTCGTTCGCGTCTGAGTGATGACGTTTTTCGAATTTGATATTTGGAATTCCCAGCGCTTCTGACCTTGATCAATTCCAAGCGACACACTGGCACGATTATCGACCAGTGAATTTATAAGGCTCAGGCGCGACGCTGAAATCAGGTCGATTACATCCCGGTTCTCGATTGGGCGAAAAGGTACGCTGTAGTCGTACTTCCTGCCTGACAAACTCAGGCTGGTTTTTTGAGTCAGATTAAAGCGGGCCGTCACACCGATGCCATTGGCGTCAAACATGATTTGGCGACCTGGAGAAAGATCGGTGCCGGGCGTTGTCAGCTCGAAGTCACGAACCTCGTACTCACCAGACAACATCACTTTTTCGTTGCGCCAGTAGAGCGAAGCGCGCCAATCCTGCGACTCCAGGATGTCGGATCCTCGCCAGTAGGCGGCACCGACACGAACACCGAAGGGATCGAAGTAATGATCCAGTTCGATGTCTGCAAAGTTCGATTCCAGATCGTCTCGTGTTGCCAACTCCACGGAGCTTCTCGCGAGACCTCCCGAAAGCCAGGTGTTCTCGCCGAGGCCCGCTCCCCCAAGAATGATCGTACTGATGCCGTCGTCAGAGTCGCTCTCTACGCCAAGGCCGACCGCGAAATCACCACTATCCGCCAGAGCATTGCTGGCCAGCAGCAATAGTGCGCAGTACCTAATAGACGACATACACAATGAGTGCAGCCAGGGCGAGCCGATAGATTGCAAAAGGTAGCAGGCCAATACGGCTAACAAATTTCATGAAAAACCCTATGCTCGCGTAAGCAACGACTCCGGCAACCAGGGCAGCAATACCTAATTGATCCCAGGCAACCTGGGCGTCCGCATTAAGCAGTTTGAAGAGCTGGTAGGCCGAGGCAAGCAGGATTACCGGGACCGCCAGCAAGAACGAAAACCGGGCAGCGTCCTGACGCTCGAAACCTAAAGCCATCGCCGCCGTTATCGTTACACCGGATCGCGACGTGCCGGGAATCAGTGCCAAAGCCTGCGCGCAGCCGATGATAAAAGCGTCTTTGACTTGAACGCTTGAAATCTCTCTTTCACGGCGTCCGTAACGATCCGCAAGAATCATCAGCACGGCATAACCAGACAAGGTGAATACAATGAAACTCGGACTGCGGAGATTCGCTTCTATCCAACCCGCGAGTAACAAGCCGGCGACCGCAGCCGGTATCGTGCCCAGTGCTATGCCCAGCGCCAGGCGCGACTCGATCGTCTCAACTTTGCCACCAAGGACTTGAACGCCGCCTCGCAGCATTGCGGCAATGTCTTTGCGAAAGAACAGCAATACCGCGGCGAGCGAGCCGAAGTGCACAGCCACGTCGAACGCCAAACCCTGGTCTGTCCAGCCGAATGCGGCTGGCACCAATACGAGATGGCCGGAGCTGGAAATCGGCAGAAACTCCGTCAGCCCTTGTACGATTGCCAGAACAATAATTTGAATTTCTGTCACGTTATTCCTCGAGTGCTACTGCGTGTACTCACAAAGACATTGTCCGATCTGCTGACCTGAAGGCTGTTGGCGCGGTGATGTCGCCTCGACCCAGGCCGAGGCACTTGAAATTCTCGCCCATTTCGCCTGGCAGCGTAAGCAATTTTACCTGCCCCGATAATTTGAGTTGTGCGCCGATTGGCAGTTCTGCAAAATCAGTCAGTTCCTGCTCCAGCCCACCGCCAATCAGAAACTGTGCTTGTGTTGAGAAACCCAGGACATCGAGTCCACCGAGCACCGCAGCCTCTGCAGCAGCCGTAAAATCAACCCACGACGTTAAATCCTGAATACCCTGAAGTATCAGCGGATCGCTGTGCGCATGATGCCTGAAATGACAGCGTAACCAGCCATCAGACCGCTCATCGGCGTAGTACTCACGCCGGCCCACGCCATAGTCGAACAGGAAAGCAGCACCCTTTGTAAGGACGCCAGCCAGATCGGTCACCCACGCCGAGCAGGCCAGGCAGAGGTCAGAGGTGTAGCCATCGGGCAGCGATCGACCCAGGTCGCTTTCTATGGCGGCGACAGCGATAGCAAGAGACTCCGGCGCATCGCGCTCCACCAGGCTGAATGTTTCGCCGTCAACTGCGACGCAGATCTGCTTGATGCGCCCGGCTCGGCTGACAAATCTCTCGACAGGCAGCGCGTCGAGAACCTCGTTCGCAACAATGACGCCACAGTGTTCCTCTGGCATTTGATCGAGCCACACCACCCTGTCTACGAATTCCGGAATCTCGCTTCGAAGCAAGGATTCCTGTCGCTCTCGAAGGTCAGCGGAGACCTCGAGAATCGAATAGCGATCGGGCAAAGCTTCGAGCTCGGACAATTTGCGAAGAATATCTGCAGCCAGCTTACCGCTACCGGCGCCAAATTCGAGAATCGACGGTGCATCAACTTGCGCGAGCACCTCGGCACACTGGCGCGCAAGTACACTGCCGAAAACCGAGGACACCTCCGGGGCTGTAACGAAGTCGCCAGCTGCACCGAACTTCGTGGTTCCCGCACTGTAGTAACCCAGGCCTGGCGCATACAATACATGGTGCATGTACTCGGCAAAGCTAATGCAAGCACCCGCCGCCGCAATCTTGTCGCGAACGTACTGTGTAACCCGGGCGCTATGTTGTGCGCTCTCGGGATCGGCTTTCGGCAACGATGTATGCTGTTCGTATTGCATAGTGACTTCGAAGTCTTCCAGAATGCTGTCTTCCTGTCGCGAATTTTCTTGAGAGATAATTGATGACGTCGCCCAACAATCTAAACGGCAAGGTGGCACTTATAACCGGCGCAGCGCGGCGCATCGGCGCCGCCATAGCAACAACGCTGCATCGCAACGGTGCCAATATTGCGGTGCATTATCGCAAGTCTTCGGCTGACGCAGAGGCGCTGGTCGACCGGCTGAACGCCGAGCGGCCAGATTCCGCCGCGCTGTTCCAGGCCGATCTCAACGATACTGAAGCATTACCGAGCCTTGTCGAAAAGGTTATCGCCTGGCATGGGACGCTGGACGTTCTCGTCAATAACGCGTCGAGTTTCTACCCAACGCCACCGGGTGAGGTCACCGAGGCGCAATGGGACGATCTCGTTGGCAGCAACCTTAAGGCACCGCTGTTTCTGTCGCAGGCAGCTCTGCCCGCGCTGCGTGAAACTCGTGGTGCAATTATCAACCTTATCGATGTCCACGCTCAGCGACCGCTACGGAACCACGCCGTATACGGCTCTGCCAAGGCGGGTCTCGCCATGTTAACGCGCTCATTGGCAAAAGACCTCGCACCTGAAATACGTGTCAACGGTGTTTCACCGGGCGCCATTCTCTGGCCCGAAAATGGTATGGACGATGCAACCAGGGACTCCATTCTCAAGCAGATTCCGCTTGCAAGGGCCGGGCAGCCCGAGGATATCGCTGGCTGCGTTCTTTACCTGGTCAAGGACGCGACTTACGTGACCGGGCAGATCATTGCGGTCGATGGCGGGCGCTCTATCGGCTGGTAAGCACCAGGTCGGAGAGCTGCAGTGGATGATTCTTCTTATCAAACTGCTGCCAGTGTTCAGCCATCGTAAGCCCTGTTACCGGGTGTACGAGATCGGGGGCAAGCTCCTGCAACGGTCGTAAGACAAAGCTGTACTCAAGGATGTCCGCCCGCGGCAGCGTTATCGGTGGCTCATCGATAACGAGATCGTCATAAAGCAGCAGGTCTATATCCAGCGGACGGGACACGAACTTCGCTTTGCTGCGCTCGCGCCCGGCCATATCGTGAATTGACTCGATGTGCGCAT
>Ga0316189_10003930_pt1 | contig 14385 bp, 10 predicted proteins | sample LowCovwburrow_MG_FD_204930 | JGI IMG/M metagenome (GOLD analysis project Ga0316189, IMG submission 204930) | Coastal sediment microbial communities from Maine, United States - Lowes Cove worm burrow | ecosystem: Environmental > Aquatic > Marine > Coastal > Sediment | place: USA: Maine...
CTATACGCCAGGACTCACTTGGGTCACCAATGGCTTCGAAGTGGGAGTTGGTTTGGTGATCGGAGAAACGCAGAATGTGGCTGACAACCGTCTCATCGTGCATTTCACCCGGGAGTTTTAGGGTTCGTTGCTGTCCCTATACCTTGCCGTAATGGCACCGCCAGTGCCTTCGGATTAGGCCTTTTCAAGGCTCTTCAGCGTTTCTATCGACAAGCCCGAATATTCCGAAACGGTGGCAAAATCAAGTCCTTTTTTGAGCATGCGCAACGCAACCGAGCGAATGCCTTCCATTCTGCCTTCCTTCTTTCCTCGCTTTTCGCCCTCGGCTCGGAGTTTCTCTGCGATTGTCATAACGCCCTCCTTCGTCTCCTTTGAGAATGATTGTTCCGCAATTTGCTCTATCTCATCTTGCTTTTTTGTCGATGATGCCTCAAATAGATAGGTGAAAACCGAGGTTAGGAAGTCGCGACCGTCCTGATTTACATCCAGCTTCTGCATCTCGGGAAGCAACTGTGACACCCACTCCAAGATATTTTCGTTGTAGATATGCTTGAGGATGAATAGGAAAACGCCCAGTTTGCCGCCAACGGCCAGTTCCTCATCACTGAAGGCGCACAGATCGATGAGTTGCATACCCTGTTCCTTCCAGCGCGGGGGATCAGTTTCTTGGGGCCGTACATGTTCTCGGCCACGGTCAGCGGACCTTCATAGGGGTTGCTACCGTGGTACAGACCGATTAACCAAACAACAGGTGCCTGGTTCAGGGGATGGTTGCGGCGGAGGTCTTTCATGACCTCGATCTCCTGACAGCGTAACTGCCAGGGTAGATCGCAGCCAGGGGCAAGGACCGTGCCCTCGCTCTTGTGCTCCATCAGAAGGGTGATGCAGACCTCCTTTTTGGCGTAGAGCGCGGTGAATAGGAGGTCAGTGAAGATGGCATTTAAGTTCTTGTCGATGAAACTGTCTTTACACAGCTCCAACTTATTAAGGTCAATGGCTTTCAAGACCCGCTTCTCCAATAGCAAGTGGAAGAAACTGCGGGAAAACCCAATGTCAGCCAGGCTTTCGCGTACAAAACGATCGTGGTGGGGATATGAACTCATCAGACACCTCCTAAATCCACCCTATTCTCTTTGAGGCCTGGCGTGCCAGGGGTTTCCGAGCGAGAGTGCGACAAAAGAGAGGCCACGTGATGCGGATCACACAAAAATCATTTTCAAACCGGTGAACTGTTGGCAGCCAGGGGTTTTAGGCCACTTGAGCGAACATACAGGGAAATTGCCCGAGCTGGTGAAAGTTCACATATCTACAAATACTGACGCCTATCCCATCATATCCTGCATTTGTGCCGCTTCCCGGTTTCTTTTTTGGCTTTGATCCTGTAAGGTGGCAGGCGAGATGGATAAACGGACACGGAAAAGGATCCAACGGATCCTGTCAAGCGGACTGAAACATATCGCAACACCTGTGTTGTCGCTAACGGCAACCATTGTCGCCGTCCGTGGCGTCGGCATGGCTTCCTGGGGCAGTTTTGTTTTTTACATGGCCCTGATCCAACTGCTGGCCCACCTGACCGCCTGGGGCAACCAGGGTTACCTGACTCGGGCATTTAGCAGGAAACCTGCCGAACTGGTATCGGCCTGGCAGGATCAATTGCTGAGCCGCCTTTTATTACTGGTTCCCCTACTCTTGCTTTTACTGCTCAGTCCATTGCCTCGCGACGTTGTCTTCCTTTTGGCCGCCTGGCTATCGGTGGAATATTTCTTTCGATCCTTTAACGCCGTTCTGGTGTTCGATCGCGCCTTCGTTTTCGCTTTTGTATTGGAACTGCTCCACTTTGTCACCTTTTTGGGGCTCTTTCTTGCTTTGGATGCCGGTGCCGGGCCCCGACAATTGATCCAGTGTTTTTTGGGTGCTGGCACCGTTCGCCTGCTTGTTGTCTGCCTGCGCTATCGCAGCAGGCTACTTGACCGCATCCACGGGCGCATCTCACCCGCTATTCTGCACCAGTGCCTGTGGTTTGCGGTCCCCGGATTCATCGGTCTGGTGCAGTCCCGAACAGATCTCTACTGCGTGATTGCCTTTCTTTCCAAAGAGCAGGCCGGTGCCTACGGAGTGGTCAGCAACCTGGTCATCCAAATGCAGAGTGTGGCAATTCCCGTGCTCGCCCCCTTTCTCAAGAATATCTACCGGGTTCGCCGTGCCACGCTACAACGGTTGACACGAATCTCCTGGCTCTCTGCTTTTGGCCTGCCCCTGATCATGGTGCCGGCAGCAGCTTGTCTGCTTGTCTTATTATTTCACATCGATTTGTCTGTTTTCGCCTACGTGCTCATCTATTTCTATGTGGCGCCCTTTTTTGTTTATCTGATCGGAATCCACCAGTTAATGCGGGTCGACCGTCAGCGTCGTGTGGCCCTGGTGACCCTGCTGGGCCTGTTGCTGAATCTCATACTGAATCTGCTGCTGGTGCCGCGATTGGGTTTGATCGGCGCACTAATCTCAGGCACCTCTTCCCAATGGGCGCTTGTGCTACTTTTTGCCCTGGCTCAGAGACGTCTGCGAGGTGATCATGATGCCAACGATTAGTGTTTTGATCCTTACCTACAATCGCCAGGAAATGGTCTGTGACGCGGTGGCTTCGGTTCTCGCCCAGACCTTTCATGACTTTGAGCTTCTGGTTATGGACGATGGATCCAACGATGCCACACTGGAAACCCTGGCTGCCATTAAAGATCCTCGCCTTCGTCTGATTCCCCTTGAGCATTCCGGCCATATTGCGGCCATGCGTCATGGAGGACTGGTTCGGGCGCGAGGTGACTACGTAGCATTTCTCGATTCCGATGATACGTGGGGGCCCAATTTCCTGGCTTCTCTTTTGGCCCCTCTTGAGAGCAATCCCGACCTGGTTTTTGCTTTTTCCAATTGTCGTATTACGAGCTCTGATGGTACGAAGAGGCTCTATGACCTGGCAGAGGATCGGGCACAGGATTGCTTTTTAGGCATGGTGACAGGCAAGCTTGTGATCTATCCCTCCTCTGTCTTGTTCCGTCTGAACAAGAAACTCAACTGGGACCAGACCATGCGCGTGGGTGACCATGATTTCTTGACCCGGTTGGCCCTCACGGGATCGGGTTACCAGGTAGCCACTTGTTTGACAAACGTACAACGTCACCAGGGCAACCTGTCGGACAGCAACGGCATCTGTGATCTGACAGAATTCCTCTCAACGGTGTGTCGACAGCTTGGACTGGGCCAACTGGCACCAATTGTGGCGCACCCGGTGATCGCCAGGTTTTCCTACCAGTTGGGCATCTACCACCTTGAACTGGGACAAAGGCGGGAAGCGCGACGTGCTTTCCTTCGCTCCTTCTACTACCGCTTCAACATCAAAGCATTGATACGCGCTTGCCAAACGTTGCTTCCCTGGTCAGTCGGGTAAGATCACGTTTGGCCCAAATGGGTCCGGGTCTGTCGGCGTTGGTAGCCGACAAGACCCAGAAGAAGGCCACACAACCCTCGGCGCTTACAGCGTCCTTAGTGCCGTGGAACTTCAACCGTTATGGATTGGTTAAGGGTGAACTGTTCGCCGTAGCTTTTTGAACTGACCCTTATGGGAAGTTGGTAGGACCCTCTCGGCACATCGGCTATTACGGCCAATTTAACAACGATGCCGGAACGAGCGGGAATGGTTTCCAATTCTTTCGGTCCGTAGTTCCCATCCGCAGGAATGATACCGGTTCTCCCATAATCGACAACGAGTGTATTGTTGTGCGCTGCAACCTCTCCAGCATTAAAAATCTCGATGAGAAAGATCACCGGGTCCAATGGGTGTACAAAGGGTTGAATAGCGCGCCAATTAGCAGAGAGGCTGGGGGCCAGCTTTTGGCAACCCGCTCCGGCCAACGCGTAGTACTCTTTGTCGACAGCATTGAATTCAGTACTGTTGGCGAAGACCTTTACCACCACTTCAGCAGAAGGATAGATGGGATTGTGTACCTGATGGACATTGTCCATTAGAGTGTCATCGCTGTACAAGAGACTGTTATCCCCTTCGTTGTAGAGTTCAAGTCCCAAGTCGTTTAAAGCATAGGGCACCGCGCTCGGCTCACCACCGAAAAAGAAAAAATAAGCGTGCCTGTTCCAAACCAGGGTGGCCCTGTCGTAATGGTCCATGGACAGCTTGTAGAGTTGAAAATCATCGCCGTTGGCCGAACCCTTGGGCCATACCTCCCCGGTGCAATAGTCATCTTTTTGCTGCGCCGCCCGGTTCATGTCAAGATAACCCCAGCCGTAAGACTTGTCCCAGGCACCCACGTGTGAAGGACCATCGTCAGACGTACTCGACGTGTTGTAGGAACGCCAGGGCTCAGCCGTATTGATCAGTACGGCCTTTTGGGTTATGGGTTCAAAATTACCACCATCCATGAGCAACAGGGCCGCTGCGGCCACATGCGGGGAGGCCATGCTGGTTCCGGACATGTCGGCATAACCATTATTTGTAACGCTGGCCATGATCTGGGTGCCAGGAGCACATAAATCGGGCTTGCGCCGGCCACCAGGGGTTGGACCCACACTCGAGCTTGAGCGGCGCACGTCGTCAGCCCGGTTCGTCGTGTTCTGATCGTCCATATTGGCAACGCTAAGGGAATTATAGGCCCGTGCGGGTGAGATGAGCGTGGAGCTTGTACTACTCCAACCACTGTTGCCTGCGGCCTGCGCGACCTGAATTCCGTAAACGTCTACATAGGCGTCCATGTAGGCTTCGACCAGAGTGTCATCACTAGAAATCATCGGGTTGCCCAGGCTGCTGTTGAGCACCTCGGGGCTGGCAGCCGCCCCATTGGTTATCCAATCGATGGCCATCATATAGGAACTGTCGCTGCCAAGACCATTGGCCCAGATCACCGAGTTAACGCCAGATGCGCCACCCAGCAAGCCGTTGCCGTCCATAATCACAGTTCCGGCCACATGGGTCCCGTGATCGTCAAAATCGTCTCCGGGCCGTCCGTGAAAGAGAATATGTGAAAAGGCTGGGTGCGACTCATCAACGCCACCATCTACTATCCCAAAATCCAGGCCGGAACCATCATAACCCCAGGCCCACCAGGTCGTGTGCCCAGCCGTGGCCATGCTGACATCAAGCAGGTGGCCCATGGGTCTGTCCAGCTCAACTCGAGCGACACCCGGAAGTTTTGCTATACGCGCCAGCAATGGCCGAGACGCCGTTATGGCGATCGCATTGGCCAACAAGATTCGACCGCGAACCGTTGCCCCCAGGCCTTCCAATCGTTGGCTCATCAAATCGGCCATAGCCATACGGTCTGCCCTTAGAGTTCGGGTCAGCTCGGAACGCATGGCATCCAGCTCACTATTGAGGTCAGCGCTCAACCCTTGCAAGCGGCTCCGGTCTGATTTGCTCATGTGCTCTTGCCCCCAGTTGCCATTTTTCATGGAGAGCTGATCCTGGTATTTGTGGTGAATGGCGCGCATATCTTTGGCGATCTCCTGGAGACGCGCCTTGGATGGCTCTTTGACGGCGGCCAGCTGCGGTTCATCCCCTTCCAATACAACAAGAGCGGGAGTTCCGGCCGCAGCCGCTCCCTGGCTTGCCGATTTTGGTTGGGAGGTTAAGAATGAACCGGAAATCAAAATAAAAAGTAGGATACCTTTTTTCAAAAACATAATATGACCTCGTTAAGGATTATTATCAAAACACGTTATGGAAAACGCAACAGCCTGGTAGAAGCGCACATTTTTTTTAACTCTTCCTGGTATTTTTTGGGTTTGACCAACACCATCTAGTTTTAAGACCATACTTGTCATGGAGGATTATGTGCAGCCAATGACTCAGACCAGAGCCAATACCACAGGGACCCTTTTGAGCAGGGCCCGCGCGGGTGATCATCGTGCGTGCGAAACACTCTACGCATCCTATCTACCGATTCTTACACGCTGGGCCCATGGCCGTTTACCCCCGTACGCAAGAGGCCTTAATGAAACAAATGATCTTGTACAGACCACCCTGCTGCGGGCTCTGAACCACTTGGGCAACCTGGCCTGTGAACGAGAAGGAGCCTTTCTGGCCTACCTGCGTCGCATTTTTTTAAATGCTGTCAGGGACGAAATACGTAACGCCACGCGGCACCCACACAACGAAACATTCGAGGAACAAGACCAGAGTAGCAAACCGGCTATCAGCCCGGAATTGGTGGCGGATTATGAACGCGGACTCCTGGCCCTGGCCGAGGTCCAACGAGAGGCGGTGATCCTGCGCATTGAATTCGGGTTTTCCTTTGCCGAAGTGGCCGCTGCCATTGGCGCTCCTTCAACCAATGCTGCCCGTATGATGGTCTCACGCGCATTGATTGCTCTGGCCGAGGCGATGGCATGAACGACGCACACCTTCGCCTAGCCAGACGCATCGCTGATGGAACTCGGGTTGACTGGGACCAGGAAACCTCCGCTTCCCTGCGACAGCAGCTGAAACAGTTGGCCGAGATCAACGATAGTTTTCGCCAAACAGAGTCTCACCAAAACGAGACCGGGAACCAGCAACAAGCCGTGCTCTTCGACTGGGGTCACCTCCAGGTCTTGGAAGAGATAGGTGCCGGTGCTTATGGCCAGGTATATCGCGCCTTTGACACGGTCTTGGAACGGGAAGTAGCGCTCAAGTTACGTGCTGAAGACACCCCTTCCATGCGTTCCTGGCATTACATTGAGGAGGCCCGTCGCCTGGCACGTGTTCGCCACCCCAACGTTTTGGCGGTGCACGGCGCGGATGTGCACAATGGCCGAGTTGGCTTGTGGGCCGATCTTGTGGAGGGCCAAACTCTGCCCAGGGATGAGCCCATCGAGCCTCATCGGCTTGTTGATCTGGGCATCGAACTGGTCGACGCTTTAAACGCCGTCCATCACTCGGGCCTGATCCACGGAGATGTCAAACCCCAAAACATCATGATTGATAGGAACTCTCGCGTGGTACTCATGGATTTTGGCGCTGGGCGCAACCAGGACAAGGAGACCGATGGTCACATCTGTTTTGGTACACCGCTGTATATGGCGCCCGAGCTTTTCCAAAACCAGCAGCCCACGCCGGCATCCGATATTTATGCACTGGGGGTCTTGTTCTACCACCTGCTTAGCACTTCCTACCCCGTTCTCAGAAAAACACCCATGGCGCTGATGGCCGCCCATGCGCGTGGCGAAATCCTTCGCGCCCGCCAACTCAAACAGGGCTGTGCGCCGCTGCGACACCTGATCGACCAATGCCTTTCGCCTAAGCCAAACGAGCGACCCACGGCGCTGGCCGTGGGTCAGCGCCTGCGCTGGATCAAAGAGTTGCCCTCGCGTCGCGCCAAACGCAATCTGGTGGCTGGTTTCGTGACCGTACTCGTGCTTGGCACGCTAACCTCGCTGATTGGCTTTGTAAATGCGCGCAGCGCCGCCGCAATGGCCGCCATAGCCGAACAAAATACCCGCATCGGTCAGGAATTCCTGCTCGACATGCTGCAATCACCCGCGCCATCGAAAAAGGGAAGAGATGTGAAGGTGGTTGACCTGCTCCACGAGGCACGCCGCCAGGCGGGAACGCGTTTTGCCCGACAACCCCATTTTAGAGCCTCGGTGTTGAAGACCCTGGGACGGACCTATCAAAGGTTGGGCGACCTTCGGACGGCCCAGGGTCTGCTTGAAGAGAGCCTGGCCCTGACTTCACCGGAAAACCCAAAGTATTGGGCCGAAGCCAACTTCCTACTTGCCGAGAACTACCTGAGTCAGAACAAGGTCCGAGCTGCCGAACCCATGTTGCAGGCATCGCTGACTATTTTTCTTGAGGAACTGGGCGAAGCCCATCTACTCAGCGCGGAGGCCGCCTGTTTACTGGGCCGAACCATGCGCAATGCCGGCCGTCTTGAAGAGGCAACTGAGTTGCTGACTCGAGTGATCGGCTGGCAAGGTGGTAAACCATGCGAGCAGACCAGTCTCGCCCTTTTGGAATTGGGGGAAATTCAACTGGTTTTGGCCCGCTATGCCGAGGCCTTGCCTTATTTCAGGCACGCTTATCAATATTACGCAACCAGTCATGGGGAGCACCATCCCAATACGCTTCGCTCTCGAGCAAGCTTGACGACCGCTCTGACGCGTTCTGGAAGGTTGTCAGAGGCTGAGCTATTGATGAACGAGAGCCTGACCTTTTATCGTGGGGTTTATGGGCCGGAGCACCTGGAAACCATTCGGCTCCAACTTAATTTCTCCGCGCTATTGCAAGAGTATGGCAGAAGCTCAGAAGCCTTGCAGCTTCTAGAACCGGCGCTTGCAGGGCTCACCAAACAGTTCGGCGAACAGCACCTGTCTACCCAGATGGGGATCTGTAACAAGGCAAACCTGCTGCGTGATTTGGGGAATGCCAAAGCGGCCGAAGACCTTCAGCGTCGTTCCATCGCGGTGCTCACCGAGTTCGCTGGTGAGGAGCACCTGCAAACCATGCTGATGGAAATCAACCTGGCCGAGTTACTCAGCGAAACGGGCCGGTTCGAGGAGGGAGGTGCGCTGGCCCAAAAGACCTGGGAAAAACACAAACGCATTCTGGGTGAACGACACCATCACAGCCTGGAGGCGCGGGACATGATGGCTGTCAGCCAGCTCTATGCGGGTCGTTATGCCAAGGCAGTGGCGATTAGCGAAGAGGTATTAACAGCCAAACGCCAGGAACTTGGTGCCCACAGCCAATACCTGTTGACCACTCTCGATTACCTGGCGCGCGCCTGCCTGGGCCAGGAGGACCTCACCCGGGCCCAACAGTTGCGCCGGGAGGCGCTTCAGATCTGTGAGAAAACCTTTGGCAAGGATCATCCCAAAACACGCGCGGCCCAAAAGGCCTTGACTTCTCTGCTCCGCAAGGACACCAGGGGCGAAGGATGAAACGACAGAAAACCTGAGACGAATTTCCGGCAAGCACGCCATCTTCTCAACTTCTTGATGCCAAGAAATAAAAAGGCCCTTTTTCCTGGTTCAGCCAGGCAGCTTGCTGATAAGGATAATAGCACTGTAGGTTTTATCCCAGGGCTACTTGCTGAGGGATCACTCGGGCATGGCCTCGCTTTCGGCAAAACTATAGTAGTCGTTGTGGGTGAAAATCAGGTGATCGAGTACGGGAATCCCTAGCAAAATACCAGCCTTTACCAGTCGTCGGGTCACCGCTTCGTCCTGGTGACTGGGATTCAAGGAGCCATTGGGATGGTTGTGGGCAATCACGATCGCGGCCGCACGATCGGTGATCGGCTCGGCAAACACTTCGCGCGGATGGACAACGCTGCGATCGACCAGACCCACGCTGACCACCCGAGTAGCAATAATCTCGTTATTGCCATTCAGCGAGGTGGTCAGAAAGTGCTCCTGTTTGCGATCCGCGTAATGACGAACTAGGGGCAGGAGTTCACTTGGCTCGCGGATCTTGATACCGGTGCCGCCCATGCGGCGGCGGGCGAACTCCATGGCCGCAGCCAGTTGGGCGGCGCGGGTTGGGCCAATGCCGCGAATCTTGATCAGAGCCTCTATATCTGGCACGGTTGTTCCGCGATCCAACAGTTTCAACACTTCACCGGCCAGTACGTGGATGGGTTGGCCGCTGGTTCCCCGATTAAGCACCACGGCCAGGAGTTCCCGGTCAGAGAGTGAGGACACGCCCTTGCGTAGCAGTTTCTCGCGGGGCCTGTCTTGCGCGAGCAGGGTTTCGATATGTTGCATAGGCTTACTCTACTATTCGTCAGGTAGTGTGAAATTATCGACGGCGGTTGCATTGCCGATGGCGGTATAACCCAGGTCAGCATTAAAGACAAAGACCACGCCGGTGATGGGTGCGCCCGAAGAGCGTGCGACAGCATAAAGGTCACCCTCCGTTTCGGTGATCAAAAGGCCAAGACTTGGCGTAAGTGGCCGGGCATCGTCAAGGATGGCGGTCCGGAACAGGGTACCATCTGATTTAAAGTAGTAGAACGTTATATAAATGGGCTCGCTACCCGTATTCACAACCACGGGAATAGATTGGAAGTCCTTATTGCCGGGCAGGTAACCAAAGACAATCGTCTGGCCCAATCTCTGCGAGGTCGCACCTCCGGAGGGGATCTCGATAGCCACACCCTGAGAAGGGGTTTGCCCGGGTCTGTCGTTGGTGATCCAACGTCCGCGTATGCTGCTCACGTCTGATCGTAATAGTACCGTGTACCCATTGCCGGTGCCGAGCCTGGCAAAGAGGTTCTCGGCCTTGCTGGAAAGGAAGCCGTACGCCGGGATGGTTTGGGTTTCCAGTAGCTCAGACGAACCGTCTTCCCGGGTAGCGCTCAATACGATGCGCGCATCTGATCCACCATAGTTGTTAATGACAACGGTGCTCTCGAAGGTGTCGCTGTTGGATACCCAGGGGAAAACAAGTGTGGTACCTGTGTTGATGCGATAACCCAGGTCGCGTAAGGCGGCGATTTCAAAGGTCGACCAGGCGCGTTGGGTTTGACCTGGGGCGATGGGTTCCGCCAGTACAGCGCCGTCGGCGATGGCGGCATCCCAATGGGAGAGCGAGGCGCCAGCGACAAAGAGATCTGGCGTATAAACCGCAGGTTTGCTTCCCAGGGCAGTTTCGGCTTCAGATCCCGCAAAGACCACCTGGCCCTGGCTCAGGTCCGAGGCGGTCACCGCAAAACTACCGTCCCCGTTCCATAGCGGTGTGCCGTCGGCGGTCTGTAACAGCTGGTCGAAGAGGGTAAGAGTACCATTGCCCGTGCTCGACGAACCATCTGCCGCAGCCAGACTGGTGAGACCAAGACCGTGGCTAATCTGGTGTAAGAGCACGGTGTACAGGTCGTATTCATCTGCGGCTGGAGCACCGAGTCCGCTGTTGAAATTCAGGCCGAAATTTACAGTCAGCTCCATGTCGGCAAGGTCGCTTCCGCAATTGTCTTCGCGGCAGGGGTCCACCAAGAGCGTCAAGTGCTCGAAAGGGTAACCGCCAAAGAATCCGGCCGACTCGGCGAAGTAAGGTGCGCCCGTGGCAACCGGTGCGGAGGGATCATCGAGTGAACTTTTGACCTGAATTTCCAGCATCCCGTTTTCCGCCAGCAACCCACCCAGGTAGATGAGCACCGCGTCCAGGGTTTTACGGCGGATTTCACCCAGGCTTGGATCGTCGAAGCCAAAACGGGTTGATCGTTCAATATCATCATAGAACACGGAAAACTTCACGCCGCCCGCTTTGCTTTGGAAACTACCCCGCTTTGAGGGCGAATGGTCCACCCGCTGCCATGCCCCTGCGGAGTCAAGGTAGCCGGTTTTCTGTTCACCTGCCTGACCCTGAGGAATCAGAGCAAGGAAGAGAAAGAGACTGGACAATGGATAACATTTCAAGGTTTGGACTCCTCTTTTGACCCGCAAGCCGGGTTAACCGGTGGCGACGCCTGGAATGCCTAAAGCATAACACACCCATTCTGATACTTCGCGCTCTCCATCTCCATAGGGGTGAACCTTTTGGCATCTCTGTCGCGTCACAACTGCCCATTTTAAAAGGCGGCTGGCAGTCAAACCGCAATCAGCAGTTGGTACCATGCGGGGCCGAAACCCAAGGGTCGGAAATAAAAACAGGCTTGCACGGTCAGCCCTGCTTGCTCCAGGGCCGGTTGATACGTGTAGATGGGGTGAATGGGCTCTCCTGTAATCTGGTTGGCAATAAGCAGGGGCCAAAACCAATAGAGTTTCTGAAGCCACAAACACGGACCACTGCCCCGAAAAGGGGCGAAATCGCCGATCAAGAGCCGGCCCCCCGGTTTGCGCAAGGCGTTAAGCTGAGCAAGGACAGGCGCGAGTTCGTCTTTCAGAAAAACGTTGAGAAAGAAATTGGCGACAACCACATCATGGGTCACACCCGGCGCATAGCTCGCCAGGTCTCCGTGCCAACAAAAGGGATCTGGAAAACCCGCCTTGCGAAAATGCGTGCGAGCCATCGCCAGCATGGCCTCTGAACGATCAAGCAGTGTAACCCGTGCGCCGGCCTGAGCGGCCAGGAGGGCTTCTGGCGCGGTCCCAGCCCCCGCGAACAAAACATGCTCGCCCTCGCGGAAGTACGCAGTTTGGGCGCGTTTGCAGGCCGAAATCGCCCCGCCGCTGTAGCAGGCCTCAATCCATTCGTAGACAGGCGCCACCAGGTGGTAGGCAGCGCGATCGCCATCCCGTTTCATGGTTTTCATGGGGAATCCCTACAGGTTCTCTTCTTGCATACGGCGTACTTTGCGGCGCGTATAGTTGTTGTCCGGTTCCAACTCGAGGGATTTTTTATACCATATTAGGGCCTGATCGGTTTCTCCAGAAAGGTCAAAAGCTTCGCCCAGGTAATCATAGGCGTCGGCATAGTCGGGATACAATTCTGCCGCGAAGCTGAAGGTGAGAACCGCGTCATTCAAACGTTCTTCTTTGAGCAGTTTCTTACCAATCTTTATGAATTGTTCCTTGCCCAAAACGTATTGGTTCGGATCACTCAAGCTGATGCGGCGGTACTCTTCAATGGCTGTCTTGGTATGGTCCACGCGAAGAAAACTATCCCAGATGGCCTCTTGCAAGTCCAGATCTGATGTCTTGTGGTCACTGGCTTCATGTAACTCAGGTAGTCGTGTTCGATAAACGACCTGATGCTCGCCGATGGTCACGCCACCATTGATGCGAAGCACATAGTTCGTGTTCTCCTTGTCTCGCGAGCTAGGGGTTCGCGACTCGCCGATCATCACCCGTGTCGATGCTTCAACCCGCACATTGTCTGGGACTTCCAGGCGGGCATCGCCCAGAGTCATCTCTAAATCCAGGTTCATATCTCCTTGGAAATCGCCGCTGTTGCTGATCAATAGCTCCCCAACCGAACTCTCGACACGGCCATGGCGAAAATCCAGATTTTGCAGATCGAAAACAGTCGCGTTACTGATCGACGTCTTCAGACTCATGCGGTCCATTGCAACCCGGTTGGGTTCATTCATGCGGAGTTCAAATTCGCCCATGGAATGATCAACATCAAGGCCTGAAACGGCCAGGCCGCCAAGCTCCAGATCCACGCTTCCCAATTTAGTGTGTAAATCCAGCGCCAATAACAAACCTTGCGGGAGCCAGATATCCAGGCTGTTGCTTTGGCTGTTTTCATCAATGGAACTCCACATCCGCGAGAAGCCGCCTTTGGGACGAAAGCGGATGTGATAATCCGTGTACTCCTCGTGTTCGGTTACCTCGTGGTCCAAATCAAAATTGGCCTTGTCGTAATTGCCGCCAACCTCTACTTTTTCGGAAGGAGCATTGCACCGAACCTTCAGGTCGGCGGCCTCCACGTCCAGGCGCAATCGAACCGGTTTTGGCGCAGGTGCGTCACCGTTCGGCAGATTCAGCCCAGCTTCATTCGTTTCTGCCACCGCGAAGCCTTCCTCAATAGTGGTAAAAACCGGGTGTAGCGGCTCGTGAAATATGAAGCCCGCGCCAAAGAACAGGCCCAATAGGGTCAAAATGCCCCCGCAGCCCAGGCACCCGACGAAGGTACGTTTTGCGCACGAACCCCTTCCAGCCAAAGCAACCTCCCCAAAATCACGACTATCGGGCCAACATTCAGTCGGACCAACCCCTATTAGAATTAAACGAAAAAACAACGCACTTGTTTGATCAAGTTGTAAGCAGGAAGGCAAACATAGGCACGCTCAGGGCAAAAGAAGAGGGCCGATGCGGCTCGGCCCTCTTGAACGATATACCTTGTAAAACTGCGACGATCCTTTTCCTGGCCGCAACTTGATGGAAGTTAAGGAGCAACCACCAGATAGTAGCTATCGATGGGTTTCCAATTGGTATAGGCCGGCAAGGTTTTCCCCGAAAACAACTTTTCAAAGTTGTCGGAACCCCCAAACGGATGGACATGTTCCACCACCGACATATCGCCATTGGCTGCCACCTTAACAATCGCATATGTTGAGCGATAACCCGGCTCGGCGCCGCTGCCCTCGCCGTTCTCCGGCAGTATGGCACCGAAGGAGGCCGTGGCTGGTGTTGTTCTCACCCACAGTTTGTCCATGTAGGGAGCAATCTTCTGCGCGGCTTCTTTGCCTTTTTGGACCTCGGACTTGAATTTCTTACAAGTCTTGTGTTTCAACATAAGGTCGAGCAGGCTCACACCGCCAACCTGGATGGCACGGTCGATCAAAACCGGAATCATTTTCTTTTTACGCTTGTCCATGAGCTTCTGATAGATTTCCTTGCTACTGTTCTCGGCAACCGTAACGGCGGAAAGGATCAGACCTTGCTCCGGTTTGGAGGCATTTTCGAGCGCACTGCGCGTGAACAAGTAAAAAGCACGGTCAGCAATTGTCAGCCCGGAAA
>Ga0316189_10003933_pt1 | contig 14381 bp, 12 predicted proteins | sample LowCovwburrow_MG_FD_204930 | JGI IMG/M metagenome (GOLD analysis project Ga0316189, IMG submission 204930) | Coastal sediment microbial communities from Maine, United States - Lowes Cove worm burrow | ecosystem: Environmental > Aquatic > Marine > Coastal > Sediment | place: USA: Maine...
GGGATGATTACACCGTAAGAAAGTTTCAGATGCTTAATGAAACCAACCGAACCATTTCTCCATGGACAATTATCCGCTCTGACAACAAGAAAAAAGCACGACTCAACTGTATTAAACATATTCTGTCCAAAGTTGAGTATGAAAATAAGGTATCCGAGGATCGGCTTCAGACCGATCCGGAAACCGTGGTTTCGGGTATCGATGAAATCAGATTCATGGAAGATCATCTAATGACGGGCGTTGAATTGCCTGGTTAATTACGTTTAACAAATACGGAATGGTTCCAAAACGTTTGGAGAGATCACAATAAAAGGAGGTATAAATGAGCATTCAAGTTATGATAAAGCGTAAATGGAAGGTCGAAAAGCCCCAGGACCTATTGCCGCTCCTCGCAAAGTTGCACACCCGCGCAGAAAAACAACCAGGATATATTTCCGGCGAAACATTAAGAAGCATTGAAGATCCTGAAGATTTTTTAGTTATTAGCAAATGGGAGACAGCTGAAGATTGGAAGAAATGGCTAAACAGCAAAGAAAGAAGAGATATTCAAGGCAGAGTGGACTCTCTTATCGGAGAAAAAACATTTTACGAAGTCTACGAGACTATTACTCGATAGAACGCAATTATTGAGCATTACGACAACATGTTGAGCGATCGGATTAATTTAGCTTCCTCCCCATACGGTACATTTGCGCATAAATATCCGGAAGGCGATTTTGTTTGAGTCCAGTGATCACCTCATCTACCGGATAGGGGATGCGAAAATGTTCTACGGATATTTCTTCTGAGGAGAGCTTGAGAATTGCGAAAGACGTTCGTGGGTCTCCGTCGAACATACGCCCGACGCTGCCCGGATTTATAAAGTGAATCCCGTCGATTGTTTTATAATAAGGTGTATGCGAATGGCCCATGATATGAACCCGAAAGGGAGAGCCCTTTGACAATTCACGAAAGCGGCTTTCAGGGGTGTCTGGAAATAGAGTTTCATCCTCATCGTCGCAGGTGCCGTGGAACACACCGATACGGATATCGTTAATGGTGAGTTCGGTCTGCCTTGGTAGGGATTTCAAATACTGGACGTTTTCCGGAAGCAAGGTCTCCGCTGTCCAATAATACATGATCCTTTTTTCTTCTTTTTTTGGTCTTTTCAAATTTTTACCGTTTAAGATTCTTAATATCCATTATCTTAAAGCCTATAGTTAAAATTCAGAAAAAATATCCTTTAGAAATTTGGAAAAAGATTGAATTTCCAGAATTGTAACTTTGTATTTTTTTTTCTTCGGTTTTTTACCAACATTTTTCAGGGTTAAGATAAGGGCGTCGGCTTTTTTGATAATATTTTCCTTGTCCTCATCGGGAAGGTCTTCCATAATACGGCCGAGAGCTATGAGACGAGACCTAAGTTTGGTTAATCTCTTTTTAAATTCAACATACAATACCAAATATTTTTTTTTCCACAAGGGCTTGAAATTTTCATTCACTCGATTTAGAATTTTCCGAAGTCTTTTTATCTTTTTCTTTAAATCCCGGTTGATATCCCCGGCTTTTTTCTCTCCGGAAGATATTGGCATTATAGATAAATTTATATTTCTCCCCCTATAGTAGTTAGAAACAGAATTTTTAATCTGCCTGGCATAATATTCACCGATAGATTTAACTTCCGCCAGCCTTTCCAATGAAATTTCATGAAGCTGCGTTATGGTTGTGATCCCGGAATCGTTGAGCAATTTCATTCGAGAGCTTCCGACATGTTTCAAACAGGTGAGATCATCCTGTTTCATAACCGGCTCCTTCCGTCTTCTATAATTGTGCGATGGAAATGGAATAAAAACCAATTAAATATGACGTATAATTTCACCACGTGCTGTAAGGGCGGTGAATAAGATTGGCATTGAAATACTTAGGATCTCCCGTTACTTCCTCACCGATCCATTCGGGTTTAATAAATACTTGGTCCTCACTTTCAAGCTCCAACTCGGCTATGATCAAACCCTGATTATCACCGAAAAACTCGTCGACCTCCCAAACAAACCCCATAAATTCGATTTTAAATCTCTTTTTTATAATAAGGGGTTTTTCGCAAAGGGAGTCCAGCATGGCATCAGCTTCTGCCTTAGGAATTTCATATTCGTACTCAACCCGGGCAGCACCTTTAGAAATTCCCTTGACGGTTAAATAACCCCTGTCGTCAACAACGCGAACGCGCACGTTTCGATTTTCATCGCTATTTAGATAACCCTGACGATACATCGTTCCTTGCCCACTGCGCCAGTCATCTTTCTTTACCAAAAATTTTCTTTCGATTTCCAAGGCCATCGTTGCCTCACAGCCTACAATTAAATGATAGTGGTCCGAAGAATCGTTTCCTGGATTTTTGACCACAGGTTTTCATATGCTTTTGAAGCCGGTGACTGCGGCGAAAAAACCACGACCGGTTTTCGTTCAATTCCCATTCTTTCAATAAGCGACAGGTGCGGAATTAGGCTTCCTAAAGCGCCGTTAAACTGCTTTACCGTTGTCTCCATAAGTTCACGGTGCATTTTTTTTCGCCTGTCAACCATAGAAAAAAAAGTGTAAATTCTACCGGTATCAAATTTATTTATTTTGCAGAAAGTAAGCAATTGTCTATGTGCAAGAACCGAGAGCGTTGTTGGAACAAGCGGAACAAATGTATAGTCGACGGCGTTGAATATGTTCTCGGCCAGCAGACTTATGGTAACCGGACAGTCAAGAAAGATCACATCATATTCATCTTTAAGCGGTTTTAAAATATTACTCAACCGCTCCGTCGGGCGTTTCAATTTATCAAAAGCGGCATCTAAATTACGATGAGCGAAATCGGCCGGCAGAAGGTCAAGGTTTTTGTAATCAGTGCCTTTGATGCTTTTTATAAGTTTTTTACCTCCTTTGAAAAACCCCTTTGTACCGAACTTTAGTTTGGGTTTCACGCGATAGTAATAGGTTGCTGAACCTTGAGGGTCAAGGTCGCAGATGAGGGTTTTAGCACCCGTCTGTGCGGCCATGTAGGACAAGTTTACTGCTGCTGCGGTTTTACCCACGCCCCCTTTATTGCTGTAAAGAGCCAGCGTTGTCATAAAAATCCTTTTACTATTTAGAGGCGAAAAGTTCTCGGAATAGCCGCTCATTAAGGGGTGATGAAAAGGCTGTGAAGGTTTTAAACAGCCCTTTCTTAACGGCCCGCTTTTTTCCATCGAGTGCGCCGATAAGGCTCCCGATTGCAACAAGGACTCTTTTATTTTTCTGGTTGGTAGAGGGCAGTTCTTCGGATATGTTCAGCAGATAGGCTTGCTGGACGCAAAGATCGTTAAAATCCCCCAACTTATTCTGCAATTTTTTCAACTGCTCTATCAAAGCGTTAATTTTTTTACGCGAAAACAGACTGGAGAAAAACTCCAACAGGTACCGCAATTTCTTGCATTCAATTCGCAGCGCATGTAGTTTCTCATCATCGATGTTTTCTAATATCCGGTTGCTGGATTTGACTATTGACCGGTATTGCTTGTGGATTCTTTTTTGCGCCAGAGTCAGTATGCTTATTTCGGCATTAGATCTCGTGGGTACATCTTTCTGTGGTTCATTTAAAAATGTTTCCCAATCCTGTAATATTTGCCTATATTTTTCGGATTCGAAACTTCTGACCACTTGCTTAAGCGCCATTGATCTTTTGTTGCGTAAGTAGTCAAACAGAGGATCGATGTCGTCACGCAAAACAGAGGGAAGCATCGCTTTATAGGCGTCCTTTTTGAGGAGATAGACATCTAAATCCCGCAACTGGTTGGAGAGTTTTCCCACAAAAGAAAAATCCTTCTTAAATCGCAAGGTCGCTTCATTAGGAAATACATTTTTAATCTGGCCTAAGGCAGAGCGGGTACGCCGAATAGCGACGCGGTAATCGTGCAAGAATTCCGTATCCAAGTCTTTCTCAATGTGGGCTTCATTGGTTTTCATTACTTGCAATAATGAACGTAAAATGATTTTTGCCGCGTCTTCAGAGTGCATGTCAGGTTCGAGCTTTATGTTGAGTCTTGAGGAATAACTACCCGGACTTTTATTCATTGATGCAAGTAGTTTAAAATAAATGTCTTCTTTTATATGTGCAGATAATCCGGCCTCTTGTAAATGTTTGGATAGGTTACAAGAATATTTTGAATATCCCTTCACGGGGTGCAGCCACAAGTAGGCGGCCAAGACCGGTGATTCTTTTTCACGGGTGGAACGAATCTCATCATACACCAATCGGGCCACTGTTTTTTCATCCGGGTTCAAGATACGGTGAGACCTTGACCAGGAATATACCTCAACAAGCTTGAAGAGTGCCCGCATTTTAATGATCGGTACCAAAAGTTCTTTTAATCCACCATTCGGGAAATCCTTTAAAAAAACCGGTGGACGTATAATTTCAGCACCATGAATAGTGTCGGTTTTAAACAGTTTGCGCAATAAGAGGCTTTTTCCGGATAAATACAAAACAAGTGATTCGTTAAATAAGCGCCAATCAAATGTATCGTATATCGCCATACGCTTCAGTATTGGTCGCGCAGTTTTGATCGCATAAAAATTTGACAATTTGCCAATCAGCTGCTTATCATCATGCCCGTCAGGCAAACAGAATTTCATTGGAATGTTCATGATCGGGGCCTCTAAAAAATAGCAGCCATTCAACGGTTGGGCGATTGATCTAACAAATTTCCCGAATGGATTTTTGATAAAAGGCGTAGATTTTATGATGGGCTGTTTCTGGTTTTTTCGCGAACCCTAAACTGATTCATCCTTGTAACGCTTCGGAAAATCGAAAAAAATAATTTCGCCTTTACCTTCCTTGACTTTATGCCATAGGTTGACATCGAACCTGATGCAGCATACGCCGGTAGTTGGGATGTTAAATATCGGTTTTTTTTTAAGCAACATATCGGCAAAATCATTGAAGCTTGGGTTATGGCCAAAAAGCATGATGGTTTCATTCTCATCATCCAAATTTTTCAACAAATCGAACAGATACCGTGCACTGGCATGATACATTTTGCCAATAAACATAATATTCTTTTTAGGATAGTCGAGTGCCTTGGCAACAGCTATGGCCGTTTTTCTTGCTCTTTTTGCTGGACTTGACAGAAGAAGGTCGGGTTTAATTTTTCGCTCTTTTAGTTTTTTCCCCATAAATGGCGCATTCATTTTGCCTCTTTTATTCAAAGGTCTGTCAAAATCGTCCAGGCTGGGATCTTTCCAGCTTGATTTGGCGTGTCTGACCAGAATAATTGTTTTCATCTTGAACACACTCCTTTAAGAGCCCCATCAAAAAATTATTCCACATTTTTTGAATATAAATGATCCTTCCAGCTTTGTCCAAAATATTATTTGGTTTTTTAAGATAAATCGGTCACATCAATTCCAATAAGCTTAAAACCGGCTGGCAAATTGTGTCACGAAACTTCGGCCGAACTTGAGAATTGGGACATGATTTATGCGCTCGTATTTTTTTTCCTGCCAGGCAAGAAGCGGATTCCTACGGCACAGGAAACCCGTTGGCACGGGTGGCGCGCTTATTACTAAATAATAGATATTATACGTTATATTATTACCTCAGGTTGGCACAAATCATGCTAAATGCATCATTAAGAGATCAAAATTTAATTACGAGACCCAAGACAGGCTCAAGGTCTTTGATTCGGTGGTTGTGGTAGCGCCAGGAGCGTATGGAACTCAGAGGCGTTTTGTCCTGACAATCCGGATCGACCATGCGGGTTCAGGCCATCTTCGGTTTCCAAGAGCGTCACAATGACTGATTGGATAAGCTCATCGAATATCGCTATCGTCGGTGGCGGCCGGAAATGCAAAGTGCTGCTGGAGTTGCTCCTCAGCCAAGACTCCGCCCATAAGACACCTGCCATTAAAGGCGTTGCCGATAAAAACATCCAGGCTGTCGGCATTCGGTATGCAGAGGCACACGGGATATTTACCACCACTGACTATCGAGAGCTTTTCTCGCTGAAGGACCTCGACCTCGTCGTCGAAATGACCAATGATGACAGCCTGCGAGAAATCTTGCAGAACGCCAAGCCCCCCTGGGTTCGGCTCGTGGACCATCACGAGGCCCGCTCCATCATCGATTATTTCAAAATCACCGCGAAAAAAAATGAAATGCTCAAAAAGGTTCGCAGAGTCAGCGTTGAGCCTGACATTTTTGAAGGTCTTTTTGAAGCGTTTTACGATTTCGTCTTGGGCTTGAATGATGAGAGAGATGCGTACTTCGGAGCGATTCGAAAGAAGCTGGTCGCCAATGAACGGACCATGGCCCAGATCGTCGAGGGCAGCACGATACCGACATTTGTGATCGACAGGGATCATACGGTTACCCACTGGAACCACGCCATGGAGCAACTCACGGGTTATTCGGCCCGGGAAATAGTCGGGACCACAAAGCAATGGATCCCTTTTTATGAAAAAGAACGTTCCTCAATGGCCGATGTCATTGTGGACCAGATAGACGAGTTGGAAATCAGAAAACTATACGGAACCAAATGGCGTAAATCGGTGCTTATCGAGGGGGCTTATGAAGCCGAGATGTTATTTCCGAATCTAGGCGATAATGGAAAATGGTGTTGGTTTACAGCCGCGCCGATAAGAACCCCAGATGGTGAGGTGATTGGCGCGATTGAAACCATTTGGGATAAAACCGAAGATAGAAAAGTCGAGAAAGAACGGGAACGGCATACAAGGGAACTTGCCGCCTACTGTTCAATTTATGCAACGCTCAGCGGCTCGCTGAGCCTTGAAGGTCGCATTAAAGACGCTATTCAGGAGGTAGCGAATATATTCCTGATTGACGGCATCTGTATATACACACTGAAAATTGATGGCCAATTCCACCTGCAATACAACTATGGGCATTCCGAAAACTTTTGTTACCGCTGTAGAGTTGCAGGCGACGAAAGCATGATATTGCGTGTGGCCAAAAGCGGTAAGGTTGCTGTTTTTCAGGATGTGTCGGATAGCGGTGATGATGAAATGACCGTTCTGAAACAGGAAAGTTTACGGTCGCTGGTCTACATCCCTATTCTCGACAAAGAGAAGAAGGCCTTCGGCGTCATCAGAGCGGCTAGCAAAAATGCACGGCATTTTGGCCCCGATGAAGCACGCGCATTAGAATTAATCGGTAACAGAATCGGCGTTGCCATTGAAAACTCCGAACTTCAGAAAGAAGTAAAAAGAAAAGCGGGGTTCCAGGAAAAGTTGATTGGAAGTTCCAATGATGGAATAATAGCCACCGACAGAGACTGGAAAGTCGTTATTTTCAATTCGGCGGCAGAGGGAATATTTGGGCTGTCCGCTTCCGAAGCTATCGGAAAGGTGGACGCCAGAGAATTCTACCCCCCAACAATAACGCAAGAATTCGTTGCTCTTATGGCGGACGGAGGAAAAGGATGGAATTTGCCCTGGCGCGAGACGTCGATTATCGCAAGAAATGGTGAACATATTCCAGTAAGGTTTTCAGGGACAATTTTGCATGAGAAAAATAGGATGATGGGCATCGTCGCCTTTTTTAACGATCTCAGAGAAATTAAGCGATTGGAAAAAGAATTGGTCAGTGCCGAAAGATTAGCGGCCATCGGACAGACAGTGGCCGGTATGGCCCATTGTATAAAAAATATTCTGCACGGTCTTAAAGGCGGAAGCTACCTCGTCAATATCGGAATAAACAAAGACCAAACTGAAAAACTTAAAACCGGCTGGCAAATGGTGCAGCGAAACATCGGCCGGACATCGGACCTGGTACAGGATTTACTCTCTTATTCGAAAGAAAGAGAACCTGAATTTAAACCGTGTTTTCCAAATGAAATCGCCGACGATGTTTGCGAGCTGATGACAGAAGTTGCCGGTGAGAATAATGTCGCGCTTCAAAAAAAGTTCTCTCAGTCGATCGGAGAGGTGGTCATGGATCCACGCACCATTCACCGCTGTTTGCTGAATCTGGTGTCAAATGCTATCGATGCCTGTCGCTATGACGATAGCGTCAATAAAACACATTGCGTCACTGTAGGTACTACCCTTGAAAGTGACAATTTCATCAGATTTGACGTCAGTGACAACGGCTCCGGAATGACTGATGAGGTGAAGGAAAAGATTTTTGCTTCTTTTTTCAGCACAAAAGGATCACAGGGTACTGGACTGGGATTGCTGGTCAGCAGTAAACTGATCGAAGAACACGGTGGAACGATAGACGTTACCTCTCAGTTGGGAGAAGGAACCACTTTCACCGTTCGGTTGCCAATTGAATCCGAAGTCTGAGAATGACTGCCTCGTCAGTAATTCTCGGTGAAATCAAGAACTCTATTGATTACGCCGGGTGATCGGATTTTAAAGCGCTCAAAACTCGCGCAAAAGTGAGCCTAAAACCGAACAAGGCTGAGGCGTCGAAAGAGAATTAATTGTAAACTTTATCATCGCAGATTCGACGAAATGTCATTTCGTTGTTCGGTCCAAAGCTCACCAATGCGCTCAGACAGTTGAACACTTTAAAATCCGATCACCCGGCTCCATGTAAATGTTCACCGAGAAACGCGGCTGCCTCGTTGTCCAAATGGATTCAAATTTACCGAATACCATTTCTCCATAGGCATTTCAGCAACGATGAATTTTTTCTAGAAGCCATCTCAAAATTAGATTTTCGGTTCAAGGTCAAGGCGGACCCGAGTTTCAGCCCGCAGGCATACTGAAGTATGTTGAGGACTTGAAACGAGGAACCAACGCAGAGATTGGACCCAAAAACTATTTTGAGTAACTTCTAATCATCCGGCGAGTGCTTCCGGAAGGAGGTCCCGAGCCAATTATGAAGGATCCCTGATATGGCCAGAGTTCTGATCATAGACGACGACCCGGATTTTTGCCACGGGCTCTCGCGGATCGTCGGCCGCATGGGCCACGAAGCATTGGCCAGCGGAACCTTGGCCGAAGGCGTCGCCGCGGCGCAGACCCGGGCGGTGGACGCGATCTTTTTGGATGTGGGCCTGCCGGACGGCAGTGGGCTTTCCCTGCTCCTCCAGATCGATCAACTGCCCTCCCGGCCGGTGGTGATCATCATCACCGGCGCCGGCGACCCGGACGGTGCCGAGCTGGCCATCACCAGCGGCGCCTGGGATTATATCGAAAAGGGCACCTCGTCCAAACACATTGCCCTGGCCCTCAAACGGGCCCTCGACTACCGCCGGCACCATCAACCCGCCGACGCGCCGCCGGCCATGGTGTCCCTGCGCCGGGGCGCGATCATCGGCAACAGCCCGCGGATCAACGCCTGCCTGGACATGGTGGCCCACTGCGCCGCAAGCGATGTCAACGTGTTGATCACAGGAGAGACCGGCACCGGCAAGGAGCTCTTTGCCCGGGCGATCCACGAGAACAGCGCCCGGGCGGAGGGACCTTTTGTGGTCGTCGACTGCACGGCCCTGCCGGAAACGCTGGTTGAGAGCCTTTTGTTCGGTTACAGCCGGGGCGCCTTCACCGGGGCCGACGGGGATAAACAAGGTCTTGTGATGCAGGCCGATCAGGGCACCTTGCTGTTGGATGAAGTGGGCGAGCTGTCCCCGGCGCTTCAGAAGGCCTTTCTGCGGGTGCTGGAAGAGCGACGGGTCCGGCCCATCGGCAGCCGGCGGGAGGTTGCCAGCGATTTCAGGCTGGTGGCGGTCACCCACCGCAATCTGGAACAAATGGTGGCACGCGGTGCGTTTCGCAGCGATCTTTTCTTTCGCATACAAAGTGTGGGCATTACGCTACCGGCTTTGCGGGAACGAGTCTCGGATATTCGCCCGATCGCAACGTACCATCTCCAGGAGCTATGCCGGCGGTTGCAGCTGGAGCAAAAGGGAATTTCAGAGGCTTTTTTCGAAACCATTGAGGCCTATCGGTGGCCGGGGAACGTGCGCGAGCTGGTGAACGCCTTGGAGCAGGCGCTGTTGATGGCCCGCCACGATCCCATTCTTTACCCGGTGCGCCTGCCGAGCAAGATCCGCGTCGAGGTTACCCGGTCGGCGCTGTCCACGCCTTGCGCACGTCCCGCAGAGACGGGTGTATTTCAGCCGAACGCATCGCAAGGGCACACGCTGCAGGAATTCAGGGAAATGGCCTGCGCGTATGCCGAAGAGCAATATCTGAAAGACGTGCTGGCGGCCTGTCGGGGCGACGTCAAGCAGGCCCTGTGCATCTCCGGGCTGTCGCAATCGCGGCTGTACGCGCTGATGAAAAAATACCATCTGCCCCCTGCCAGGTAAAAAGACGTCATTTACTAATACCTAAACTGATCGGTTCCAGGTTCAGCGACGCCTCTGGCCGCCCAGTCTGATCGTGTAAGAAACACTTTTAAGCTTCTGTAAAAATTACAAATCATAAATAACAAATAACAAATAAATCACAATGACCAAAATTCAAAATGACAAACCTGTTTGGGCCCTTGGATATTGAGATTTGAGATTTATTTGGAATTTGAAGCTTGGAATTTGATATTTCCGAATACATCGATGCTCGGGATGGATCTATAAAGTTTGCCTTTCTAATGGGTATAACACCGTTGTGTTTCATATGAGGGTTCAAGCCCGCCCTGGCGCGACGGGACGTGTCTATGAAATTGTTTGTATATTCTATAGACATTGCTTTCCATCACCACATCTTTCCAAGCCGGGTCTGGGCCAGGGGTTAATAAGGTTACAACCACTGGATACGGAATACCCTATTGATCAAGGTCCGGAATAACCGACATACCTCATTGGGTGAAACGATTTTATGAACACCTTGAAGCCAGAATTAAATAGAGATTATTTGTTTAAGGGCTTTTCAACCCAGAATGCTGAATCCCGCCTGGACGGGAAACCTTTCAACAATGGTAAAAGCCATAATTTTCCTGCCTGGCAGGAAACCGGTTCCTCCGGCACAGGAAATCGATCGACTATAGTTACGGGCTTAATTTCATCTGCTTGATTTTACTTCTTGTATTCTTCATCTCCTGCTGGCATAAATCATGCTAGATGAGTATTTAAGGGCTCGCTCAATAATAAATTACCATTTTGGACGCCGATGCATCCCGTCCGGCTACGTTGCAAAATCTCGGAATATCCAGATATTCCTGCGATTTTACGCCTTGCTGGCCAGGCGCCTCGGTCATCTCGGTGCGTCACCGTATTTACGAACAGGACCACTAAGTCAATGGGACGCTTATCTATTCGGTAGCAAACGGCCGCATATCATCGTCATGTGAAGAGCGGAAAAAACCTATTTAAAAAGAAAGGGAGACATATGGCGGTAAAAATTATTATCAAACGGCGGGTACCTGAAAGCATAGCCACGCAATTAAGACCGTTGCTTATTAAGTTGCGCAACCTTGCCATGAACCAACCCGGATACATTACCGGCGAAACGTTGAAAAGGGTCGATCGTCCCGGCCAGAATCTGGTCATCAGCACCTGGAATTCAATGGAAGCGTGGCGACAGTGGTCTGTCAACTCCGAAAGAGAAGCCGTCCAGGCCCAGATCGATGCTTTACTCGGTCAGCCGACCGAATACGAGATTTACTCATCTGAATAGCCGCCGCCTTAACACGAAAATAGAATGTAATTCGGAAAAAAGGTGGGCACCTCCACCCGGATGAACGGTTTCGAAAGACGGCTGAAACTCGCCGCCAACGGGCTCTAAACCCGGACCAGTCCCGTCTTCAAATAATGAGTTCGAATGCAGCTTGAATGTCGTGCCTTCCAAACGGCATCGGCATAGGGTCCGGTCTAAGACCCCGTAGGCGACTCAGACAGTCAGTCGCTTTTCGCAACCGTTCATCCGGGCTCCGGCGCGTCTTTTTCATGTACCGTGGCGGCACGATGGGCCATGTGCGTATAACATGAGCGCACCGGCCTGTCAGAATGAAACCGGCGTTGCCCAAAATGTTTCTAGCGTTGCTGACGCTTGAACATGCTGTTCTTACCTGTTATTAAGCCGTGAGATGGATGGAACAGACCGGCTGGCTCATGCCGGACCCATATAATACAGATTCGGAGTAGATGAAAGGAAAGCAAGCATGGGTGTGGTTGAAGATAAAATAAAGGACCTCAAGGAGCGGGAAAAAAAGATCCTGCAGATGGGCGGCGAGAAGGCGGTCGCCAAGCACAAGGAAAAGGGCAAACTGACGGCGCGCGAGCGGCTGGGCTTGCTCTTCGATGCCGGGAGCTTTAGGGAAATCGACATGTTCGTTGAGCACCGCTGCGTGAATTTCGGCATGGACAAGATCGAGATCCCCGCAGACGGTGTCATCACCGGCCACGGCCTGGTCGACGGCCGGCCGGTGTTCGCCTTTTCGCAGGATTTTACCGCCCGTGCGGGCAGCCTGGGCGAGATGCACTCGCGCAAGATCTGCAAGGTTATGGATCTGGCGGCCAAGGCCGGGGTGCCCTTTGTGGGGATCAATGATTCAGGCGGCGCCCGCATTCAGGAAGGCGTGGATGCCTTGTCCGGCTACGGTCAGATCTTTTACCGCAACTCGGTCGCCTCGGGCGTCATCCCCCAGATCTCGGCTATCATGGGGCCCACGGCGGGCGGCGCGGTCTACTCGCCGGCGATGACCGACTTTGTCTTCATGGTCAAGAACACGAGCTACATGTTCATCACCGGCCCGGAGGTGATCAAGGCCGTGACCGGAGAGGAGATCACCTTCGAGGCCCTGGGCGGCGCGATGACCCACAACGAAAAGAGCGGCGTGGCGCATTTTGCCTGCGAAAACGATGCGGATGCGATCGAGCAGATCAAGCGGCTGCTCTCTTTTTTGCCCGCAAACAATATGGAAGACCCGCCGAACAAAAGCACCGGCGACAATCCCAAGCGCACCGATGCGGCGTTAAACGCCATCATACCGGACAACCCCAACCAGGGCTACGACATGAAGCAGGTGATCGGCAGCATCGTCGACAACGGCGATTTCTTCGAGCCGCACCAGCATTTTGCCAAGAACATGATCGTGTGCTTCGCGCGGCTTAACGGACGGCCGATCGGGATCATCGCCAACCAGCCCAGCGTACTGGCCGGCTGCCTGGATGTGGATGCCTCGGACAAGGCCACGCGGTTCATCCGTTTCTGCGACGCCTTCAACATCCCGTTTCTCACCATTGCCGATGTGCCCGGGTATCTGCCCGGCAGCCAGCAGGAGTGGGGCGGGATCATCCGTCACGGGGCCAAGCTGCTGTGGTGCTACTCCGAGGCCACGGTGCCCAAGCTGCTGCTGATCACGCGCAAGGACTACGGCGGCTCGTACCTAGCGATGTGCTCGCGGGACCTTGGGGCCGACATGGCCTTTGCCTGGCCGACGGCCGAGATTGCGGTGATGGGCGCGGCCGGGGCGGCCAACATCATCCACCGCAAGGAAATCAAGGCAGCAGAGGACCCCCAGGCCAAGCGCAAGGAAAAGATCAAAGAGTACGAAACGCTTTTCTCGAACCCCTACCGGGCGGCCAATCGCGGTTTCGTGGATGCCATCATCGAGCCGAGCCAGAGCCGGGTGCGGCTGATCGAGGCGCTCGAGCTCCTGTGCAGCAAGCGCGAATTGCGGCCGCCGAAAAAACACGGCAATATTCCGATGTAGGGGTCGGTTAGCCGGTTGGCCAGTTAGCCGGTTTGCCGGTTGGAGGAAACATCCGATTGCTTCATAAAACCTAAAACCTAAAACTTAAAACCCATTAGCGGAGAGATCATGGTTTTGGAAAAGAAAAAGGCGGCGGCGCTGGCGGCGGTGACGCACTACATCCGGAGCGAAGAAGAGATGATCCTCGCACAGGCTGCGGCCGGCCGCGGAGGGGCGCAACCGCCGGCTTCCGCACCGGTTTCGATCAACCTGTGGGGACTAAGCGGCCGTCAGGCGATGATGCAGATGCGCAACCAGATGCAGATGAGAGGCTTTCACGGTGCGCGTTTCAGGTAGGCCAAAGACCCATTTTTAAGGAAAATCATATAAGAGGAGAAGCACAAGATGCACGAGCACGACCAAGTCAAAGGGACGAAAATGGAGTACGGCACAGACCGGCCCAAAGCGGAGAATCCGGTTAAGATCGAGGATCTGACCCTGCGTGACGGACACCAGTCGCTGTTTGCCACCCGCGGGCGCACGGAGGACATGCTCCCGGTGGCCGAGATGATGGATGAGGTCGGCTTCTGGGCGGTTGAGACCTGGGGCGGGGCCACCTTCGACACCATGCACCGTTTTTTAAACGAGGACCCCTGGGAGCGGATCCGCACGCTCAAGCGCTATATCAAGAAGACCCCCTTTTCGATGCTGCTAAGGGCCCAGAACCTGGTGGGCTACCGCAACTATGCCGACGATGTGGCGCGGGCCTTCGTTG
>Ga0316189_10003934_pt1 | contig 14378 bp, 15 predicted proteins | sample LowCovwburrow_MG_FD_204930 | JGI IMG/M metagenome (GOLD analysis project Ga0316189, IMG submission 204930) | Coastal sediment microbial communities from Maine, United States - Lowes Cove worm burrow | ecosystem: Environmental > Aquatic > Marine > Coastal > Sediment | place: USA: Maine...
TCCTGACGGCACTCTACTTGCCTGTGGCGATCATGCTGATCGGCTTGATCCTACGCGGTGTGGCTTTCGAATTTCGCGCCAAAGCACCCGCACCTCATAAACGGCTGTGGAACAAAGCGTTCTTCATAGGCTCTCTGATGACGTCGCTCAGCCAGGGTTTCATGCTGGGCATGTATGTCATGGGGTTGGAGTGGACGTGGCTCAACTTTGGCTTTGCCATGTTAACAGCCGTGTTTCTGACCGTTGGGTATAGCTTCATCGGGGCGACATGGGTGATCCACAAGACATCAGATGCGCTACAGATCAAAGCCGTAGATTGGGCGAAGGGCGGTATCTGGGGATTGATCCTTGGCATCGGTGCGATCTCCTTGGCGACACCTTTCGTCAGCACGCGCATTTTTGACAAGTGGTTCAACTTTCCAGAAGCACTTTACCTTTCGCCACTGCCAATCTTGGCGGGATTTCTGGTCTATTGGTTGTGGTCAATGCTCCAAAAGATGCCCTTTGAGGGGGATCGCAGATCTTGGCAGCCATTCGCTGCGGCGACTGCGCTTTGGATTATGGCGTTTGGGGGTATGGCTTACAGCTTTTACCCATACGTCGTGCCGGAAAAGATCACGATCTATGAAGCAGCGAGTGCGCCGGAAAGTCTATTTATCATTCTGATCGGGACATGCGTCGTGTTGCCCACGATCATGGCATACACCGTTCTGTCCTATGTGATTTTCCGGGGCAAAGCGACGGAACTGCGTTACGACTAGGGGTGGGTGGGTCAAGACTCACCCTACATTCCAGACCGTTGTGACATGTAAGGTTGGTTTTAACCGACCTTACCGCCAGAATCGGTTTGACACCCCTGCCCCCATTGCGTAATCGGTCGCTCGTGGTAAGGCGCGGTAGCTCAGTTGGTTAGAGCGAACGACTCATAATCGTTAGGTCGGGAGTTCAAATCTCCCCCACGCCACCACCATCCTATATTAGCAGAGAATCTTACTTTGCATTTCAGCGCAGATTTGCAACCTGTCAGCCATGACCGACATTTTCGCCCGTGCCACCATCAAAACAAAACGCCTGCGCCTCGAACCGTATGCGCCAGCTCACGCACAAGCGCTGCACGCGATCAACAATGAACCGCAGGTCATGGAATTTTTGAGCGATGGAGTTCCTGAAACCATCGCTGACACGCAGGCAAAAATCACGGCTGTCCAAAACCGCTGGGAAACCTTCGGCTTTGGCTGGTGGGCGATCATTGAACCCAAATCAGAACTTGTGATTGGTGCCGCCTGCCTGCAGCACGTCGACAATGTGGAAGGGGCCGAACTAGAAATCGGTTGGCGTTTGACCGCATCAGCAAGCGGTCGTGGATACGCTACCGAAGCAGGTCTTGCAGCAGCAAACTATGCTTTCGACGTGATCGGCATCAATCATGTTGTCGCTGTAGCCGACCAAGGAAACATCGCCTCTCATCGTGTGATGGAGCGAATTGGCATGCTCTTTCGAGGCGTTGAGACACACTATGACGTGCTGTGCAAAACCTATGTCTTACATAGGTCTGACCACAGGGAACAAAACCAATAGACTTCCTTTCCCCTTTCGCACATTCGCACTAGCCTATCGCTGATCAACGAAAGTACCGACATGACAGTTTTAGACCAAATCGCAGCAGCCATTGGCGCTGACCGTATCCTGACAGGACCTGATGCAGCCCCCTATGGCAAGGATTGGACTGGCGCTTATACCTCAACGCCTCTTGCCGTTTTGCGACCTGCTAGCACCGCAGAAGTCTCTGCCATCCTCAAGATCGCTAATGAAACCAAAACACCTGTTGTTCCAGCCTCGGGTCGCACTGGTTTGACCGGTGCCACATTGGCGGAAGGTGCGCTCATGCTCTCGGTCGAGCGCTTGAATGATATCTCCGAAATTAATGTTACTGGTCGCACGGCAACCGTCGGCGCAGGGGTAATCCTGTCAAACCTGCATGATGCCGCCGAGGCCCATGACCTGATCTTCCCCCTGACCCTTGGCGCCCGGGGCTCAGCCATGATTGGTGGCCTTCTATCCACCAATGCGGGTGGCTCTAACGTGGTGCGCTATGGCAGCACGCGCGGCTTGTGTCTGGGGCTTGAGGTGGTGATGGCCGATGGCCGTATCATGAACCTGATGAGCGCGCTACACAAAGACAACTCTGGCCTTGATTTGCGGAACCTTGTAATCGGGGCAGAGGGCACACTGGGGATCATCACAGCGGCAGTGCTGAAACTGCGGCCGAAACCACAAGCCTATGCCACAGCGATGGTCGCCGTCCCAAGCCTGCCAGATGCGCTCGCGTTGCTGCACAAACTGCAAGACGAAACAGGCGGCGGTGTCGAGGCGTTCGAATACATGCCCCGCAGCTATATCGACAAACATATGCAGTTGTTTCCCGGCATCTCGGGGCCTTTTGACGAAAGCTATGACGTCAACATCATGATCGAGGTTGCCGCGACGCAAGCCAAGGATGCTGTTCCTCAAGAAGATGGCAGCCTGCCCGTGGTACGCGCGCTGGAAGACACTCTTGGGGCGATGCTTGAAGAGGGCACTGTCCTTGACGCCGTGATCGCCCAAAACGACACGCAACGCCGCGAAATTTGGAAGCGTCGCGAGGATGCCGGCGAAGTGGCTTTCTTTGGCGGTGTCTTTGTGAATACCGATGTCGCCGTGCCACTGGATAAAGTGGAGGCCTTCGAGAAGGCGCTGACACCCCGCATCAAAGCCATAGATCCGAACGCGGATGAAGTGATCGTGGCGCACCTTGGTGACGGGAATATCCATCACACCAGTTACATCAGCCGGAACGATCCCGCCGTGATGGAGGCCTTGGTCGAAGCCGTCGAAGATGTGGTGCAAGAGCTTGGTGGCTCGTTCAGCGCAGAGCACGGGATTGGCGTGTCGAAATTGGAGACGATGAAACGGCGCAAAGACCCTGTGGCACTTGATGCTATGCGCGCGATCAAAGCGGCGCTTGATCCCAATAATATCCTTAACCCAGGTAAAGTGATACCAGCGGCCAATTAGAAAAAGTCGGGCCCGGCCTGCTCAAGCAGCTTCACAGCCATCAAGCGGCCCATCTCAGGGCCATCTTCGATGGCGCCCGACATCTCGTCCGCAAACACCTCTGTGCCATCTGTGCGCAAGATCTCTCCGCGCAAGCGCAGTGAGCCACCATCAAGCTCTGCCAACCCACCAATCGGCGTTTCGCAAGAGCCGTCCAGATGTGCGAGAAAACTACGCTCTGCTGCCAGTCGCTGGCCTGTCGGTCCATCGTGGATTGCCGCGAGCATTTCAGCAGCACGGCTATCATCACCGCGCCGCTCGATCCCGATAGCACCCTGCGCCACAGCGGGCAGCATGTCTTCAGGCGCGATCGCTGTGCGGGGCACATCGGTCATGTTCAACCGGTTCAAACCGGCCATCGCCAGGAACGTCGCCTCGGCTACGCCATCAGCCAGCTTTTTCAAGCGAGTCTGCACGTTTCCGCGAAACTCCACGATGTTCAGATCAGGGCGTTTCGCTAGTAATTGCGAACGGCGGCGTAAGGATGAAGTGCCAACAGTCGCGCCTTTTGCCAGATCGTTTAGTCCTTTGGCGTGCAAAGATACGAAAGCATCGCGGACGTCTTCGCGCGGCAGATATGTGTCCAGCAACAGACCGCCAGGTTGCTCGACCGGCATGTCTTTCATCGAATGAACGGCAATATCAATAGACCCGTCCAACAACGCTTCTTCAATCTCGCGGGTGAACAGCCCCTTGCCGCCAATCTCTTTGAGCGGGCGGTCTTGAATAGCATCACCGGTGACCTTGATCACACAAATCGCGAAGGCGTCTTCTGGCAGATCAAAGGCTGCCATCAATCGTGACCGGGTCTGGTGCGCCTGAGCAAGCGCCAGCGGCGAGCCACGGGTTCCGATGTTAAATGGCGAAGCGGGTGTTGGTAAATTTGGTGTCATATTTCGATTGTTAGACGTGTCAACCTAGCCTGACAACTCCCTTGACAACATCTTCTGCAATTGGGACCACAGGAGCGATACAAAAGGACATCTCATGGCGCAGCAAAAGACCATTCTCCGGGCCCTCGCGGGCGAAACACTTCCGACGCCGCCGATCTGGATGATGCGCCAAGCGGGACGCTATTTGCCAGAATATAAGGCGACGCGGGCACAAGCCGGCGATTTCCTGTCACTGTGCTACAATCCCGAATTGGCCGCCGAAGTCACGTTGCAGCCGATCAGGCGCTATGGGTTTGATGCAGCGATTCTTTTCGCAGATATTCTGTTGTTGCCGCAGGCGCTTGGTGCGGATCTGTGGTTTGTCACTGGTGAGGGTCCCCGTTTGTCCACCATCACGACCGCAGACGAGTTGGCAAAGCTTAAGCCAGTAGAGGCCATCCACGACACGTTGAACCCTGTCTACGAGACCGTGAAAATTCTATCACGTGAACTGCCAGAAGAAACGACACTGATCGGGTTTGCCGGGGCTCCCTGGACGGTCGCCACCTATATGATCGCGGGACAAGGCACGCCTGATCAGGGTCCGGCACATGCGTTGAAGGCTGAAAACCGTGTTGTGTTTGAAGGTATTCTTGACCGGATCACCGAAGGCACAATCGCTTATCTGTCAAAGCAAATCGAAGCGGGTGCGGAATGCGTCAAACTTTTTGATAGCTGGGCTGGTTCGCTGCAAGGCGATGACTTTATCAACTACTCTATCAAGCCAATGCAGCAGATCACTGCCGCATTGAAGGAAAAGCACCCCGGTATTCCGGTAATCGCATTCCCGCGCGGCGCTGGTCCACGGTACGCTGGCGTTCATGCGGCGACAGGCGCTGACTGTGTTGCTGTAGATGACGGTGTTGATGCAGCCTGGGTTGCGGAACATGTCCAAAAAGACGGCTGTGTGCAGGGTAACCTGAAATCGTCACATATGGTGACGGGTGGAGACGCGCTTGTCAGCGAGACGCGCCGCATCTGTGATGCTTTGTCTGGCGGACCGCATATCTTCAACCTTGGTCACGGCATTACCCCTGATGCTGACCCCGAGAACGTAAAGTTGATGATCGACACCGTACGCGGGTCCTAGTTTCGCCCCAAATTCTGGGTAGTCTGGCTGTGTTAATGGAGCAGCCGTGAAAATACCTTTCACTTTACGATTGGCATATCACAGCCTGCGCGCGTCGATCCGCGCAGGTTTGATATTCGTTTGTGCCTGGATATTTCTGATACCCGCAAATGCGAATGACATTGAAGCCTTGGGCGCACGCTTGGGCAGCCAGTATCCACCGGGCCTGCGCATGATGCGGACCGCCCGCATCGTTGTCGCGGTGGCACCACCGCAGGCCTATGAAATGATCGCGATGGGCGTTGGACGCGAAATCTCACCCTTAATGGTGCGAATAGCCTTCGTTCAGATGGCCGCCGGCCACGTCATGCCTGCATCGACACGGGCTGGTAGCCTTCCCACTAACGACAGTGCCCGTGACATCGCTGGGCCAAAGTTTATTCAGGTCGACTAGGTCACACCCATTTGGCCAACGGTGGCAGACTCATCAACACGGCATTCGCATCGTGGCCGGTCGCTAGGCCAAACTTGGTGCCGCGATCATATACCAGATTATACTCAGCATAGAGCCCGCGATGTATCAGTTGCGTGTCCTTGTCGGCATCCGTCCAAGGGGTATCGCGGCGCTTTTCCACCAGTGGCACATAAGCCGGTAGAAAAGCTTTGCCGATGTCTTGGGTCAACGTGAAATCGGCGTCCCAATCACCGGTGCAATAGTCATCCATGAAGATGCCGCCAACGCCCCGCGCGCGGTTTCTGTGCGGGATATAAAAATACTCGTCTGCCCATTCCTTCAACTTCGGATAATGGCCTTCTCCGTGTGGATCGAGATGAGCCTTTTGCGTGGCATGGAAATGCGCAGTGTCTTCCGCATACTCGATGCAAGGGTTCAGGTCAGAGCCGCCACCAAACCACCACGCGTGCGGGGTCCAGAACATGCGGGTATTCATATGTACCGCTGGCGCATGCGGATTTTGCATATGGGCCACCAGCGAAATTCCTGACGCCCAAAACCGCGGATCATCGGCCATGCCCGGCACACCGCGCGCCGCCATCGCCTTTTGCGCAGACGCACCCAGCTGACCATAGACGGTCGAAACGTTCACACCGACCTTTTCAAAGACACGCCCGCCACGCATCACCGACATCAAGCCACCACCAGCATCAGAGCCATCATCCGATGTGCGTTTGGTTTCAGTCACTTCGAAACGACCAACATCACCTTCGCCTTTATCGCTGTCTTCCAGCCCTTCAAAAGATGCCACGATCTCGTCGCGCAATGTGCGGAACCACGATGATGCCTTGCTCTTTTCCGCTTCAAACCCGTCTGACATTCTTGTCCGTTTCCCCTGATATTGAATAACATGTTATCTTTGTCTTTAAGCACCATAGACATCACACAACGATGATCCAGATCAAAACCGGAGAGAGCCATGCGCCCCGCCCTATTCATGCTGCCATTCGTCGTCCTTGCCGCCTGCGCCACGCCACGTGAACAATGCATTGGCAATGTCACGCGCGACACGCGCGTATTGAGCAGCTTGATCAATGAGACACGTGGAAATCTGGCGCGGGGTTATGCGCTTGAGGAACGTCAGGATGTGCGCACTGTGCGTGGAACATGCAGAGGTCGGAACGAAGAGGGCGAGCTTTTCACCTTCCGCTGTCCTGAAACGCAAACATTCACAACGACTGTGCCTGTGGCTATTGACCTGAACGCCGAGCGCGCCAAGCTGGCCTCCTTGGAAGAACGGTTTGTCCAGACGCAGGCGGCGTCCAATCAAGCCGTCGCGCAATGCATTGCCGTTCACCCCGAATAGTCAGTGGGCTGACACCGCTGCCGGGTCAATCAATGTGCGGCCACCATCAACAGTGATGACCTGGCCCGTGACAAAAGCCGCGGCATCAGAGGCAAGGTATTGCACCGCGTCAGACACTTCACCGGCGCTTGCGATCCGATGCAACGGTGTGCTGTCAACGATCGCTTCGCGCAGGTCATCATGGTTCTTGAGCGACCCCTTCAGGCTCGCGCTCATTACGCTGCCAAAGGCCACGGCGTTGACGCGGATACCATGTGGGGCAAAGGCCACCGCCAATGAACGCGTAATCTGATCGCACGCGGCAGAACTGACCGAATAGGCCAGCAAATCAGGATGTGTGCGGCGGGCGGCAATTGAGCTAATGTTCACGATCGACCCTATCGGCGCACCCTCTTCGCCATCGGCCTGCTTGATCATCCGGCGCGCGACGGCTTGGCTCACCCGCAAGGCTGTCATTGCGTTTTGCTGAAGAAGTTCTTCGACAGAGTTATCATCAGGATCAAGCGGGTCGGTTTCCATCACCTGCCGCGAGGCATTGACCAGAATATCCACCCGTTCGAACGCATCAATGGTCGCAGACAGCAGGTTCGCAATCGTCAGTTTCTTGCGCAAATCTCCGGCAAACAAACGAATATTTTCCTCTTTATCAGCCTCTTCACCGATTTCATGACATAGCGCCTTTTCGTCCATGTCAGCAAAGACAACATTTGCGCCCATCTTGGCAAAGTGACGCCCGATCGCAAGACCGACACCGTTGGCGGCGCCTGTCACAATCGCAGTCTTTCCCGAAATCGAAAACGACATCAAAATTCTCCCTTGGGCCGATCAGCGTTGCGGTCGGTTGGCGTGGAACACTTTGAATGCACCATTACCGCCGATCATGTCCACATTGCGGAAACATTCGTTCAACGTCGCTTCATAAGGCAAATGTCGGTTGGCGACCATCCATAGCTTGCCATGCGGGGCTAATAGGCGCGCTGCTGCTTGGATAAAGGTCCGTCCCAAACTAGGGTCAGAGGCGCGGCTAGTATGGAACGGCGGGTTCATGACAATGCCATCAAAGCCCCCACCATCAAACCGCGTGGCATCAGCCCAATGGAATGTCACACGTGGATCACTGACATTCAGCTTTGCGCAATTCAGCGACAAGGTCTCTGCCTCAATCAGGTCCAGCGATTTGACGCTATCGCGCGCCAAAACTGGTGTTGCAAGATAGCCCCAACCGGCACCCAAATCTGCCATCTTCGCAGGCAGTTTCGCTGGCAAAGCCTCGGCCAACAGGGCCGAACCTGCATCAACCGCCCCATCTGAAAACACGCCAGCCGTGGTGAAATAACCATGCGTGCCTTTTGCCGGGTCTGGGGCGGTCCAGTCAGCAAAAGCATCGGTTGCGGCAAACCAGAAGATACGCCCATGACCTTTGGGCAATGAAGGCAGGTTGCCCAATGTCTTGCGACACAGCTTAAACAAGCTGTCGACACCATCGGTCTTTTGCCCGTCCACAATCACCAGATCGGCATTGGCGCAGGCCTCTGCCACCATCGCGCGCGCGAGTGCTTTGGCACGTGGAACCACAACAACGGCAACCGATACTTTCGATAACTGCTGCGTCACCTGATACCCAGCACCTTGCCATGCCGCAGCATCTGGAAAAAACCCATGCGTGATAGACACCCGATCACGCGGCAGCGCAGAGACATCATAAGTCGCTGGCGGCCGCATCAGGGCAATGTTGCCTTCCGGCAACGAAATTAGGCCATCTTCGATGGCGGTGCTAAGGCGGGATTGGGACATCTTGGGGCGAACAACGGCGGACCGTTACTCTTTCTCCATCGTGCATTGCAAAGGGTGCTGATGACGTTGGGCAAAATCCATCACTTGCGCAACCTTTGTCTCGGCAATCTCGTGGCTGAATACGCCGACTACCGCGACGCCCTTCTTGTGAACGGTCAACATCAGCTCGAACGCTTGCGCATGGGACAAGCCAAAGAAGCGTTCCAACACATGTACGACAAATTCCATAGGTGTGAAATCATCGTTCAAAATCATTACCTTATACATAGGCGGGCGTTTTGTCTTTGGCTTTGTCTCAAGCACAACGCCAACGTCGCCGTCGTCATCGCCCTTTTTCTCAGCCATCATGTAAAACTCTGCCAGCATTTGGTCCGCCTTGTTGGATAGGCGTTATATATAAGGCACAGGTGCCACATGAAAACCCCATCAAATCACAATCAAGTAATGGGCACGATATCCCCCCCAAATCACCTATCTAGGGGCACGGCATTCCAAGCTCACTAAATATGGACAAAGGGCGCGATGAACGCCCCGAAAGTCTTTGAATTTAGGGTATTTTCTGAAAACAGGACTTATGCTAGCGTCACTACATAATAATAAGACCACCGGAAAAATTCGGGGTCACTGAGGCAGAAAAAGAGGCAAACGACGTGGCAAGTCGTCCGGGACAGTGGGCCCTCCGTGGGCTAATTCTATGTTTAATTTTGGTTTCAATGTTTGTCGCACCCGTGCGCGCAACGGCGGCACCTTATGCAGCGATGGTAATGGATGCACGCACAGGCGAGGTTTTGCATTCGCGCAATGCCGACACCCAGCTACACCCAGCATCGCTCACCAAGATGATGACACTCTATGTGGCCTTTCAAGCGATAGAACGGGGCGAAATCACCCTTGATACGCCCGTCCGCATCAGCCGCCTTGCCGCATCAGAACCACCCTCAAAACTGGGCCTGCGCTCTGGCCAGACTATCCGCCTGCGTTTCTTGCTGCGTGCCGCTGCTGTGAAATCCGCCAATGACGCCGCCACCGCCATCGGCGAAGCGATCTCTGGTTCCGAAGACGCCTTTGCCACACGTATGAACCGCACTGCCCGCGCGATGGGCATGCGCAACACCAATTTCCGCAATGCACACGGTCTCACCCAATCCGGTCACCTTTCAACCGCACGTGATATGTCTTTGCTCGGGCGTCACGTAATCTATGATTTTCCACAGTATTATAACCTCTTCTCGCGCCGCTCCGCTGATGCGGGCGTAGCAACCGTGCGCCACACAAACCGCCGTTGGCTTGATTCCTACGAAGGTGGTGATGGGATCAAGACGGGCTATACGCGTGCAGCGGGGTTCAACCTTGTGGCGTCTGCACAGCGTGGACAAGAACGTGTTATCGCAACAGTCTTTGGTGGATCTTCTACCTCTGCGCGTAATGCGCGGATCACCGAGCTGATGAACATGGGCTTCAACCGCGCGCCGTCGCGCGCCACGATCCGACGTCCGAACCCACCCGCGGCCATGCTGACCAGTTCGAATAACGCAGGACAGGTCAATCCCGGCAAGATCGTGCGTGTCAGCGGCCTCGTGACACGCAGTGTTCGTCCAACGGCGCGACCAGCACCGGCAGCGGCACCCGCAAAAGAAGAGGTATTTGTAGCCGCAGTCGAGACCGAGGTGATCAACGCCGCGATTACAGATTCCGTGAATGCCGCACTGTTAGAAGCGATAGGTGCCGCAATTCCGGCTGCAACACCACCTCAAGTGGTCGCCGCTGCGCCACCAGCTGTCACGCCTGTACCACGCCCGACAACTGAAACACAGGTCGCAGCCCTAGCGCCGTCGACTACGATCGCAGATACCGGACCAGAGGTTGTGACCCGTATTTCGACCTCCGGTGGGCGTCATTGGGGCGTGAACGTTGGGCGCTATAATTCCCGCTACGATGCAGAACGTGTACTCTTGCGCGTCGCCCTCAATGAAATGAGTACGCTTGATGGATCATTGCGCCGCGTCGTACAACGGTCTGGCGGCTTTGACGCGAACTTCATGGGACTTACCCGTGAAGGGGCCGATCTGGCCTGCCGGCGGCTGCAAGCACGCGGAACCACCTGTTTTATGATAGGGTCTGACGGGTAGAGTTAGATCAGTCTGTTTCAGAAAAAATCCTCGAATAGATCACCGCCTCCACGCGTAACCATTGCATAAGCAGCGAAGCCGTCTGTTCGATGCAAAACGCATTGGAGCCAAGAATGAAACCAGTCACCACTCTTTATGCGCAGTTGTTCATTTCCGAATGCGGCGGCGTGATCTGTGTACTTGGGTCTTCGCAAGATGAATCCTGAACGTAGGATAGGCGGCGATTTGCCCTTCGGCATACGTTTGACGCAGGTCCGTAGGCTTGCCGCATACAAAGCATTGCAAAATCTTTCTAAATCATCATCACCTGATAGATTTTTGTATTCAGCGCGGTGCAACCGCATCGCAGTTCATGTAAGCAACGTGGTGGTGATGACCCCGGACCAATTCAAATCGGAATTGATCAACCTCTTGCCGCGGTTACGGCGATTTGCGCTCAGCCTAACGCGACCTGGTCCTGATGCAGGTGACCTGTTGCAAGAATCCTGCATGACCGCGTTGCAGAAGTGGCAGCAATATGATCCATCACAGCCACTTGACCGGTGGATGTTTCGCGTTGTGCGCAATCTTTGGATCAGCGAAGTGCGCAAGCGCCGGACCCATCAGGGCACAGGGCAGATCCCTGCAGAGCAAGCCGATAAATTGCGCAAGATACTGTAGCCGACGTAATGACGGCCCAGCAAGTGCAGGGCAAAGTGACAGAACTGGGCAGTGATTTGTCGCAGCCATTGATGCTGGTCTGCGCGGAAGGATATAGCTATCGCGAAGTGTCTGAATTGCTGGGCATACCTATCGGCACGGTCATGAGCCGCATCCATCGCGCCCGCAAAATACTCGCGGTGGGATTGTCAGAAGGGGGCACGTCGCGGAATGACGGATTTTTCGACAAAGCTAAGCGCCTACCTTGATGGTGAGCTTGACCCGACAACAGCCGCCGAGGTGGAAGCGCGTCTTGCAAGCGATCCTGCAGCGCAGGTAGAGCTTGATCAGTTGATGGAGATCGACGCCATCGCACAGGCGCAGTTTGACGGCCAGCCTGACGATCCGGTGCCGTTTGCGCTGGCTCAGAAAATCAAGAATACGCCCCTACAGGCCTCGCAGGCCCCGCCGCGTCCAATCTGGGGAGCATTGGCGACAAGTTTGGTTGTGTTCGCATTGGGCGGCATTGGCGGTTACATCGTCAAAGGGCAGGTGACCCCTCTGGTCGTGACCGCTGGCTGGTTGGCAGATATTGCTGATTACCATGCTATCTATGCCAGCCAAGGCCGTCATTTGGTTGAAGTCGACGCGAATGAGGCCGATCATATCGAGACGTGGCTGGGCGCTATGATCGGTGCCAGCTTCTCCATCCCAGAACTGTCAGAATTTGACCTGACTTTCGAGGGCGGGCGACTGTTAGTAGAAAATGGCAAACCCGTCGCCCAGTTGATGTACCGCGATGCAGATGGCACAGTAGTGGCGCTATGCTTGCAGCAAAGCAGCACCGAGGCCACCACGCCAGCGTCCTTCATTGCGCAGACAATCAATGGGTTTGATTTTGTGTCCTGACGCGCAGGAAATGCACAATACGTCGTGATTGGCGATGGTGGCAGACCTGAGCTAACAGACATTGCCAAAACGGCTGCGTTAGAAGTCTAGATCCTAGGCAACCTTCCCCTCAAAAGCAGCCGCCATCAATGCACGGGTGTAATCCGTCTGCGGCGCATCAAAGATCGCGTCGGCATCTCCAGCTTCGACCACATCACCTTGTTTCATCACCATCACCTTGTGAGACAAGGCGCGGACCACTTTCAGGTCGTGACTGATAAAGAGATAGGCCAGCCCGTATTTCTGCTGCAACTCGCGCAGCAAGTGGACGATCTGCACCTGTACAGTCATATCCAAGGCGGACGTCGGTTCATCCAGAATCAGCAGCTTGGGCCGCAGGATCATTGCGCGCGCAATCGCAATGCGTTGGCGCTGCCCGCCGGAAAACTCATGCGGGTAGCGGTCCATCAAGGACGGATCGAGGCCGACTTCACCCATAATTTCGCCGACCATGTCACGCCTGTCGCGACCTGGCTCAACACCGTGTACGCCCAACCCTTCGGCGATGATCTCGGCCACTGTCATACGCGGACTCAGCGATCCGTAAGGATCTTGAAAGACGATCTGCATGTCACTGCGCAAGGGCCGCATCTGGCGTTGGTTCAGATGGTGAATGTCCGCCCCTTGAAAGGCGATCCGTCCCTCGGACCGGATCAGCCGCATGACGGCCAGTGCAAGTGTTGTCTTGCCAGACCCGCTTTCGCCCACCACGCCAAGTGTTTCCCCCGCTCGGATCGTCATCGTCGCATGGTTTACGGCCTTGATGTGGCCAACGGTCCGTTTGAGAAGGCCGCGATGGATTGGGAACCAGATCTTTGCGCCATCCGTTTCCAGAACAACAGGCGCGTCAGGTTGCACAGGCGCAGGTACCCCAGTTGATTCTGCAGCCAAAAGCATTTGCGTGTAAGGATGCTGTGGGTCCGCAAACAGTTCCGCGGTAGGCCCCGTTTCCACGATCATTCCATCCTTCATCACACAGACCCGGTCGGCAATTTTGCGCACGATTGTCAGGTCATGGGTGATGAACAGCATCGACATGCCTTCATCGCGTTTCAGGTCCGCCAGCAAGTCCAAAATCTGCGCTTGGATCGTGACATCCAACGCGGTTGTCGGTTCATCCGCAATCAAAAGTTCAGGCCCATTCGCCAGCGCCATCGCAATCATCACCCGCTGGCGTTGCCCGCCGGACAATTGGTGAGGGTAAGCGCCAAGGCGGCTTTCGGCATCGCGAATACCGACACGGTCCAAAAGCTGCAAAATGCGGTTCCGCACTGCGGCGCCTCTCAGACCTTGATGCAGTTCAATACTTTCCGCCAACTGCTTTTCCAGCGTGTGCAGTGGGTTGAGCGAAGTCATCGGTTCTTGGAAGATAAAGCTGATGTCGTTGCCGCGGACACGGCGCAGGGCAGGTTCACCTGCGCCTACCATTTCTTCGCCAGCGTATTTGATCGAACCGGCCATCACGGCGCTGTCGCCCAGCAATTGCACAGTGGACAGTGCTGTCACCGATTTGCCAGACCCACTTTCGCCAACGATCGCAACGGTCTCGCCTTTGTGGACCTGAAACGAGACACCCTTAACTGCATGGGTCGTGTCACCATCCTGCCGAAAGGCCACGCGCAGGTTCTGCACATCAAGAACAACATCACTCATCTTGCGTCGGTTCCTGTGGCCTGTGTGCTCTCTTCAACGTCAAAGAGCGTTTCATCCGTCACAACATCACCATCTGCGACGAATGTCTTGCGCGGATCAAAGGCATCGCGGACGCCTTCAAAGATGAAGACCAAGAGCGACAGCATGATCGCAAAGGTAAAGAAAGCAGTGAAACCGAGCCAAGGCGCCTGCAGGTTCTGTTTGGCCTGCAAGGTCATTTCGCCTAGCGAAGGTGCTGATGATGGCAATCCAAAACCAAGGAAATCAAGTGAGGCCAATCCACCAATCGCACCCGTCACCA
>Ga0316189_10003935_pt1 | contig 14369 bp, 14 predicted proteins | sample LowCovwburrow_MG_FD_204930 | JGI IMG/M metagenome (GOLD analysis project Ga0316189, IMG submission 204930) | Coastal sediment microbial communities from Maine, United States - Lowes Cove worm burrow | ecosystem: Environmental > Aquatic > Marine > Coastal > Sediment | place: USA: Maine...
CGCGGCATCGGGTGCGAGCGAAAGCTTTGCCTGCGACCGTGTCCGTCGGGGCTGGTTCCGAAGAACTCGGCGCTGTGGCGGTCCTGCAGGTAGCCCCTCAAGACGCCGCCCTCGATGAGAACGGAGCGCGACGGCAGCTGCCCTTCGTCGTCGACGTTGATGGAGCCGCGCGACCCTTGCAGCGAGGCGTCATCGACCACGGTGCAGAGCTCGCTCGCCACTTCTTCGCCCACTCGGTCCGAGTAATTGCTCGTCTTCTTGCGGTTGAAATCCGCCTCGAGTCCGTGGCCGACCGCCTCGTGCAGGAGGATGCCACTGTCTCCCGGCGCCAACACTACGTCCATCTCGCCCGCGGGCGCCTCGCGCGCATCGAGCATGGTCAGAGCCTGCTGCACGGCCTGCTCGGCGTGCCATTCGGGCGTCTTGTCTTCGAAATACTCGAGCCCCGTCCGGCCACCACCACCCGAGGACCCCGACTGACGATTTCCTTGATCCTCCGCGATCACGCGGACGCCGAATCGGATCAAGGGCTGACGGTCTCGTGCCATGTGCCCGAGGCTGTTGGCGATCAGTATCTCTCGCATGCTTTCGGCAAACGAGGCATCGACGCGAACCACTCGCGGATCGGAGGCGCGCGCAGCCCGATCGGCACGCTCGAGAATCGCCTTCTTCACTTCGCCATCGACGTCGAGTGACTCCACCGGGACGGGATAGCGGCTGGGTGTGCTGCGCATCGCGACCCCTTGTGGCGCAACCGGCTGGCCGCCAGCGGCGATCTGCGCCGCAGTCTCGGCCGCCCGCTTCATCGCCTCAAAGGAGAAGTCCTCGCAATAGGCGTACCCGGTCGCATCGCCTTTCATGACGCGAACGCCGAGGCCCATCGACACAGCCCGCCTTGCAGACTTCAAAATCTGCTCGTCGTAGGCATAGCTCCCGCTGACCGAGTACTCGAAGAAAAGGTCGGCGTAGTCGCCGCCCTTGACTAGGGCAATCTTCAGCAGCCGATTGGCAATGTCCGCATCGATGGCATGTGAGCCCTGCGCGGCGAACGGTGCGTGGTATCGGGCTGTCATCAGCAGCTGCGCACTCTAGAGCGCGAGCGCCTCGATGGCTACTTCTATCCGCCCAGGAAGCCAATTACGGCATCGATGATGCGCCGCTGACGCGCTTCTCCAAGGCCCGCAAAGATCGGAAGCGCCAGCACTTCGCGACTTGCCTGCTCGGAAACCGGAAGAGAGCCTTCTCGATACCCCAGGGACGCGAAGCACTCCTGGCGATGAAGCGGCACCGGGTAGTAAATCGTCGTGGCGATCTTCTTCTCCTGAAGGTGCGTCAGTAGCTCGTCCCGTCGAGAGCTGCGAATCACGTACTGATTGTAGATGTGACCGTCAAATCGTCTGTGCGGCGGACGCAGGAGGCTCACGTCCAAACCGGAAGCGGAAAACGCTGCATCGTAGCGAGCCGCGTTCTGCTGACGGCCCGCGGTCCAGCCGCGGAGCTCAGGGAGCTTCACGCGCAAGAGCGCGGCCTGCATGGCATCGATTCGAAAATTGCCGCCGATCACCGCGTGGTAGTACTTGGGCTTGCTCCCGTGCGCGCGCATCACGCGAGCCTTGTCTGCTAAAACCGCGTCCTGAGTGGTGACGAGTCCTGCGTCTCCAAAGCCGCCGAGATTCTTCGAGGGGAAGAACGAGAAGCATCCATACGCGCCGAGGCTGCCCACCGGACCCATCGGACTTTGAGTGCCAATGGCTTGGGCGGCATCTTCGATGATCTGCAGGTCGTGCTTGCGCGCAACTTCGACCAAGCCTTCCATGTCGCACGCTTGACCATATAAATGAACAGGCAGAATCGCACGCGTGCGTGTTGTGACCGCAGCGGCGACCTGGTCCACATCGATGTTGAAGGTGTCGGGCCGGATATCGACGAAAACCGGCGTCGCGCCAACCCGGGCAATGCATCCGCCCGTGGCAAAGAAGGTAAACGGAGTCGTGATGACCTCGTCGCCCTGCCCGATGCCGAGCGCCATCAAGGCGACCAGCAGCGCATCGGTACCGCTCGAAACGCCGATCGCGTGCTCGACGCCGATGTACTCTGCGACCTCCTGCTCGAGGGCCGTCACCTCGGGACCCAGAATGTAGCGTCCCGAGCGTATGACCTCGGCGGCCTTCTCGGCAAGTCGTTCGATCAGCGGCCCGTTTTGGGCCGCAACGTCCAGCATTGGGATGGCTTCTTCACTCACGGCTTCTCACCCATCGACAGCCTTCGGCCGTCACTTCGTATTGATCGCCACAGCGGGGGCAGACGCCATCGCCAGGCAGAACTTCCCCACAGCGGCATGCCCAGCCCATGCGGCGCGCCGGATTGCCGACTACGACCGCATACGCGGGGACATCTTTCGTCACGACACTACCGGCTCCGATGAGTGCGTACTCGCCGAGTGCATGCCCGCAAACAATCGTCGCGTTCGCACCCACGGTGACGCCCTTGCCTACCGGCGTCGGCGCAAATTCCTCTTTGCGCTCGACATGCGCGCGAGGCGTCAAAACGTTTGTGAAGACGCAGCTGGGCCCGAGGAACACGTCATCCGCGAGCGCAACGCCTGCGTACACCGACACGTTGTTTTGAATCTTCACACCGTCGCCGATCTCGACGCCTGGCCCGATGAAGACGTTCTGTCCTAGAACGCAACGCTCACCGATGACCGATCCCGCGGACACGTGCGTGAAATGCCAGACTCGCGACCCGCTGCCGACTCGCGCGCCCTCGTCGACGATCGCGGTCTCATGGATGAACAGCGCATTCATCAGCGCCCCCTTGAGAGCTCGATCCGCGCGCCTCCCTGCGCCAGAGACGCAGAGCCCCCTTCGAGTGCCCGGACGACGTGAAGGCCTGACGCTCCGTCGGCCACAGGAGCTTTTCGGGTTCGAACCGCCTCGAGAAACGCCATGCATTCCCGGCGCAATGGTTCGGCCATCTTCAACGCCGGGATGAGGATGTCCCCCGTACGGATTCGAACACCTTCCTCGTATGAGAGAGTCGCAGGCGGCTCGACACCTTTGTCGAACACCGCGAGCTTCTGGTCAGGGGAGGTGTCGTCGAAAACCGCCATCTTCTTGCTGCCAACGACGGTTAGCTTTCGCGTCTTGTGCGGATCGAGCCAGCTGACGTGTACGTGCGCCATGCGACCATCTGGATAGTGAAGCGTGGCAAAGACGACATCTTCGATGCCGCGCTCCGACTGGAGGTAGCAAGAACCAGTGGCGCTGACTGCTTCGGGGCAGGACCCGAGCAGATAGTTGGCGACGGAAATGTCATGTGGCGCCAAGGACCACCATGCGTTCTCCTCTCGGCGAACGACACCGAGATTGACCCGCTGCGCGTAGATGTAGAGAACGTCGCCAAGCTCGCCCTCTTCGATGAGCGCCTTGAGTCGCTCGACCGCAGGATGGTACAGGAGCAGGTGCCCGACCATGAGAATCCGGCCGCCCTCTTCGGCAAGTCTGCAGAGCGTCGCGGCTTCGTCTCCCGAGAGGCAGAGCGGTTTTTCCACAAAGACGTCCCGGCCGGCCCGAAGAGCGGCATCGGCTACCTCGAAGTGCGACGGAGCGTGCGTGGCCACGACGATGGCTGCCACGGCTGGGTCGTCCAGAACGACTTGAAAATCGTCAACCACTTCGACGCTCGGATAGAGCGCAGCCATCGTGCTGCGAATTCCTTCGTGGTGATCGCAGATATAGCGAAGATCGGATTCCGGAATGGCCGCATAGTTGCGAACGTGGTTCTTGCCCCAACCACCCGCTCCCACGACGGCAATCCCCACTGCTTGTGAACGACTCACGCGACCCCCCGCTTCATTGGGGCAGCTTAGCAGGACGGGCCCCCTACTCGGAAACTTGTGCCGGAACCGCGTCGGGCTAGCGCAGCATCGCCCGGCATTCGGACACGTATTGGCCCCTGCCGAGCTTCACGCAGTTCTGATAAGCCTGTCGCGCGCCTTGCTTGTCGCCGCGCATCTGGCGGGCCGCGCCGAGCGTCACCCAGGCCAGCGCGTTCGACGGGTCGACCGCAGTCGCACGTTCGGCAAGCTCCGACGCTTCGCGCGTGTGGCTTCGCGCCAACATCAGGCGGGCGAGCTCGGCCAAGGCTGGACTTCCGTCGGGCCTGAGCTCGATGGCCCGCCGATAGGCCGCCACGGCCCGCGAACCTCGCTTGAGACGACGAGCCAACTGAAGCTGCGCTTCGTAGGTGTCGGCCGCCCCGGTCGCAGCGTAGATCGCGTCGGGACTGGGAGTGGGTTTGGGGGCCGGAGCCGGCGCCGCCACTGAGTCTGCCGCCGCCACCGGTTCTGGCTCTGCCACTGGCTCTGCCACCGGCTCTGGCTCTGCCACCGGCTCCGTCGCTGCCACTGGCGCCGAACTCGGTCTCGGCGCGGGTACTGCTACGGGCGTGGGTTCACCAAGCGACATCCAAGCAGCCACCAGGGCAACGCCGCCACCCAAGGCCAAGACCAACAAGGCCCAAGGCAGCATCGAAGGGCGAGAATCATCTGGATGGACAGCGCTCAGCGGAACCGCGCGGGGCGCATGGATATTCGCTTCTGCTGATTCCTCGTTGAACACCTGCGCGTACGTGAGGGGGGGCGGGTCGACCTCGGGAGGCTCGTGATACTCGACCAGAGCGTCACGCTGCTCATCCTCGCCGCGCTCCACCGCTTGAGCGACCACAGGTGCACTCGGAGGCGATGAGCGCACGAAGGCAGCCGGTGGAGGGTCGGAGTCGATCGCAACGATCGCCTCTTCGACCTCTGGGTCTTCCCGCAAGTCTTCGAGCGAGTGATCCCACTGCCCCACCTCGACCGTCTCGCGGCCGGATATCTCGTCGATCCGATCGATTTCGGGAACACGACCCGACCAGTTGCGATTGGTCTTCCCCGCGTACATCGAGCTCTCCGGTCGCGCAGCTTGAAAACCTCCAAGCGTGTTTCGGCGCGACCGGGGAGCAAACGGAGCCGGCGTAGGCGCAGGCTCCCATCCGGAGCCAACCTCGAACGGCACCTCGTTCGCCGGTGCGAGGGACGTCGGTCGATCGGAGGGCGAGATGATCCCATCCTCCGAATCCTCCACGTTCGTGAGATCCGGAGCGGGGACCGAAACGGGAGTCGGCATCCGATCCGACGCAATTCCCCGCGCAGATACTGCCCCAGTCATGACCCCTGCCAGTAGCCCCGGCACAGCCCCGCCCGGCACCGGCGGCGCGCCCGGCAACGCAACCCGCGCACGCGCCAAGCCTGCGGGTCCTGGAATCGTGTGCACCCCTTCTCTCGGAGGCGGGGCCACCGGGCGAACGCTAACCTCGGTCAATACGGGAATACTATCTTGGATGCGACCGACCTCGTGGACCATCCCCTCGAAATATAGGTCCACGACCTTTCGCAGGGCCTCGACGTGGTCTCCGCCATGCGCAAGCGTGAGCTCCTGGATGCTCCGCTGTCCGTCGATCAGCCGGATCATTTCGTTCTGCGCGTCCGGCATGTCCCGAAGCCCCTGGCGGAGCAGCTCCGGGTCGACCTCGAGCACGGTTTCAAACGGCGGCAAGAGCTCGGACAGCCGGCTCCATTCGTCGAGCCTCCGCATCCCTTCCATCAGAAGAGCCTGCGTCGTTCGGTGGACAGTGCGCTCGCTCAGGCTGACACGCCGGAACTCGAGATCGAACGTACCCTCGCGCCATAGTAAGTGCCGATAGACTGCGTCCTCGCCGACGAGGTCGTCAACGGTGGCGTTGATCACGGCACCGGAATCAAACGAGATCATGCCCTCCTGCCCGTCGGCAGCAACGAGCGTGAGGACGCCCGACTTCCGGCTCACGTCGATCGTCTGCAGCAAATCGACGACACTCATTTCCGACAGCGAGCCACTGAACCGCGTCCGCGAATCATCGCTCCTGTGCGCCAAACCAGCGCGCGCCTGCCGAGCAAGCTCGATGCCTACTCTGGCGATGACCTCGCGAATGTAGATCGGCTTGGTGAGGTAGTCCTCGATTCCAAGCTCCAGGCCACGGATCTTGCTCTCGATCGAGCCGTCACTCGACAGGAACATGAACGGGATGTCGGCCCAGTCCGGCTTCTGCCGGAGCTGCTCGACGAACTCGAAGCCGTTCATATCGCTGAACGTCGTGTCCGAAAGGATCAAATCCGGCTTGTTGGCGTGAAGGATCTCGAAGGCCCTGCCGACGCTCGGACAGCCAGCCACGTTGTAGCCCGCGTTGCGCAAGCTCACCTCGAGCACACGCAGGCTTCGGGGATCGGCATCGACAACGAGGAGGTTCTGCTTGGTCACTGCAACCCTTTTGTCAGCGGAAGTGTGCGAATGGGCACAGTGCCATGTCAAGCGTTCCTTCGGATGAGCAAACTGACAATTGACATGGATGCGATCAAAAAGCTCAGTCGAATCCTAGGCGTGATCATCGGCGCAGTACCCGAGCCGGCCGACGACGAAGAACCTTAGCCGGAGCGCCCCTAATGGTATTCCGATCGCAGGCAAGAGCCATAGCGTCAGGAGCCGGCATCCGTGCCAGCATCAACGCCTGCGTCTGGAGTCGGCATGCACACGCCCGCTAGGCAAGAAAGGCCCGAGGCGCATTGCGCCGTCCGGGTGCAGGGCTCGTCGAGCCGTTTCGTGCTGATGTTCGTGCCGCAAGCGAACAGAAGCAGGCAAAACAGCAGCCAGCAAAGTCGGCCAGTCATCGAGGCGACGATAGCTCAGCCCGCAATCGGACACCACGCCCTACAGCACAAACGCTGCTAGGCTCGGGCCGTGGACATCCGGCTGCTGATTCCGGAGCTCTTCGAGAAGCTCAGCCTCATTGCGACCGCAGGCCTTCTCGCAGTGCTCGTGCCGCCGCTCCGCAACCGCCTTCTGGGCGTAGGCCGGCCACGGGACATCGCGGTCGTGGTGATCTTCGGTGTCTTGTTTTCGCTCTGGGGCTCGACAATGGGCTTCGAGTGGCTGGGCCATCATCTCAATCTCCGCGCCATCGGAATCATGATCGCGGGGATTCTTGGAGGTCCTCGCGCCGGAGCCCTCGCCGGCTTCCTTGGAGGCGGATTCTATGTGACACGCGTCGAGCCCGAGGCATTCCCCTGGGCTCTGATTGCTTCGTTGCTGGACGGCTGGCTGGCAGGCCGCATGTCGGTGCGGCGGGAGCAGATGTTTGTCGGCTGGCGCGTGCTCGGCTCCGCAGCGGTCGTCCAAATCGCCGGGCTGACCGTCACGGCGGCGGGCATGGCCTATTCTGGGACGAATCCCATCGGCGCGCTGCCCTCACTTGGCGCACAGCTGGCCGGCGTCGCGGTGGGCGTCGCCCTGTTCGTCAATGTGGCTCTGGTCGTAATCTCGCGACAGGAGCAGGCCGTGGCGCTGGTCGAGGCTCAGGCTGCTGCAAACGCCCTGTCGCTCACCGCCTTGCGCAGCCGTCTCGAGCCGCATTTTCTATTCAATGCACTCAACACGCTTCGCGCGACCATTCGCCGAAACCCCGAGCAAGCACGAACGTTGGTGTCGGATCTCGCCGATCTATACCGCTATTTGCTGCACCATCCGCACGACGCGTCGGTGATGAACGAGGTGGAGCACGCCTGTGCGTATCTTGCCATCGAGAAGGCGCGCCTCGGCGACGAACGGCTCGCGGTTCAAACCTCGATCGACGAGAGCGTGCGTGACGTTCGCGTTCCAGCGCTCCTCCTTCAACCGATCGTCGAGAATGCGGTCCAGCACGGGATCACGCCAAAGCAGGGGCTCGGCAAGATCACCATTCGCGCATCGGACGCCGGCGGGCGGCTTCGCATCGAAGTCGAAGACGAGGCCGACGGGCCGAACCAGGGGCCGCCAACCAAGGGCTCCGGCCTGGCGCTCCAAACGCTTAGAAAGCGACTCGACCAGCAATACGACGGCCAAGCCAATCTCCGGCTTTCTTCGCTGGAGCGCGGTACCCTGGTGACCGTAGAGCTGCCCACAATATATGAAATCAAGGGAGAGCCAGCATGAGCATTCGCGCGATCGTGGTCGATGACGAACCCCTCGCCCGTGACGAGCTTCGATTCATGCTCGGTCAGTGTGAGGACATTGAAGTCGTTGGTGAGGCTCGCAACGCTCCGGAAGCGCAGAAGCTCTGCAACGAAGAACTACCCGACGTCGCGTTTCTCGATCTGCGTATGCCCGGGCCTGATGGCGTTGCGCTCGCCGAAACCCTCATGTCCAACCACCCCGAGCTCAAAGTGGTGATCGTCTCGGCACACGACGAAGGCGCGTTGCGAGCATTCGAAGCGCGCGTTGCCGACTACCTGCTCAAACCAGTACGCCTGGACCGGCTGCGCCAGGCAGTTGGTCGGGTTCGCAGCGCGCCGGCAGGAGCCGCGAGCAACCACGAGTGGCTGGAACGAATAGCCGTGCGGCGCAAGGATGCCTACGTGGTGCTCGAGCTCGGCGACGTGATCTACTTCGAAGTCAAAGACGAGCTCGTGTGGGCGGTCACAGATGTAGACCGGTTCGCGATCGACAAGACACTCGCAAACTTGGAAGGCGAGCTCGATCCAGATGCCTTCTTCCGATCGCATCGCGGCTTCATCGTCGGTTACGATCGGATCCGCGCGATCGAGCCCACGGGTGCAGGAACCTACCAGCTCCTCCTCGACCACCCAGACGCACCGAAGATCCCGCTTGCCCGCGAGCGCGCCAAGAAGCTGCGCGAGCGTATCCCGTTTTCCGGTTGAGCCCGGCGCTGGGGCCCACCTCGGTCGAAAACACTTAGCTTTTTGGCCCGCGGGTGGTAAATCCCGTCGCATGCGGGGGATCCGAATTAATCAGGTAGTCGTGCTGAGCTTGCTCGGCGCCGTGCTGGCAATGCCGGCGTGCAAAAAGGGCAAGGACAGCGACACCGCCAAAGAGAAGCGCGACCCCCCACCGCCGTCGGGTACCATGAGCCTGCAGGGCATGTACTCGTACATGGCTGACGCTGGCGTGTTCGTGGACTGCGCGACCCAGGAGCGCTGGCCAGTCGCCCATGAAGGAGACAACGCAGCCCTGGAGCGCGCCTACGGCGAGGCACCCATCGCGCCTGGCTCTCCCCTGCTCGTCACCGTCGAAGGCGGATTGGACTCCAGGCCCAGGGTCGACCGCCGAGGCAAAGAGACGACGTTGATTGTTCAGCGTTTCGTGCGCACCTGGCCGAGGGAGACTTGTGGAAGCATGGAACCGGCGACTTTGGAAGACACGACCTGGGCGCTACTCGAGCTCAACGGCAAGACGATCACGGTCGAGGAGAACGACAAGGCGCCCTTCCTCGAGCTCAACTCGAAAAAGGCGAGCGCCTATGGCTTCGGTGGCTGCAACCGCTTCTTCGGCAGCTATGAGACCTCGGGGAAGTCGCTTTCCCTTGGTGCAATGGGCTCGACTCGGATGGCCTGCCCCGAAGGGATGGACCAAGAGCAAGAGCTGTTCACCGTGCTCGGCACAGTCACGCGGTACGAGATTCACGGTTCCAAGCTCATGCTCTTCGCCGACAGCAAGCTAGTCGCGCGATTCGAGGCGAGAGCTCCGGCGGAGTGATCTTCGTTTTCGACGAGTTCGAGCTCGACCCCGCCCGCCGCGAGCTTCGCGTAGCCGGCAAAGCTAAACCGCTGCAGCCACAGGTATTTGATCTGCTGCTCTACCTGGTGGAGAACCACGAGCGGGTCGTGCCCAAACGCGAGCTCCTCGACTCGCTCTGGCCGGACGCCACCGTGACGGAAGGCTCGATTCAGCGCGCTGTCAGCTTGGCGAGAAGCGCCCTGGGGCAACGGGGCGCGGAGCTCATACAGACTTTCCCGCGGCAAGGGTATCGCTTCGTCGGGAAGATTCGGGAAGCGACAAAGCGAGCTTCGACGGTGACCTTGCAGCCCCGGTATGCGCACGACGGTGACGTGCACATCGCGTACACGACGATTGGCGAGGGAGACACAGACATCGTCATCGTGCTCGGTTGGGTACTGCCGATGCGCGCGATGTTCACGCACCGTAAGACGAGAGCAGCGCTCGAGGGGCTCTCGAAAATCGGCCGGGTCATCCTCTTCGATAAGCGAGGCACCGGCCTCTCCGACAGGGTGAGAGAGGTCCCCGCCCACGAGCAGCGCATGGACGACTTGCGTGCAGTGTTGGACGCGTGCGGATCGACGCGGGCGATCTTGCTGGGGATATCGGAGGGCGGCGCCCTCGCGATGCTGTACGCCGCCAGCTACCCCGAGCGCGTTCGGGGTTTGATTCTATGCGGCGCGTTTGCGCGCATGACCCGCGCGCCCGGCTATCCCTGCGGCTACAGCGACGACGCGATGGAAAAGCTCAAGGGCTACATCCGGGGCGCCTGGGGCAAGGGCGCATCGCTGCGCGCCATCGCGCCGAGCCAGCTCAGCGACCCCGAGTTCGTCGACTGGGTGGAGTTCTCGGAACAGGAAGGCACGAGCCCCGGGAGTGCGCTCGACCTACTCGACATGAACATCCGAATCGACCTGCGCGAGTTGCTCCCCGCGATTCGCGTTCCCACGATGGTATTGCAAGCCGACGGCGACAAGATGATCGATCCCGCTAGCGGCCCATACTTGAAAGACCACATCCATCACGCGGAGTACGTCGAAGCGCCCGGCGACGACCATGTATTCTTCTTTCGAAGCCGAGAAGCGATCTTCAATGCCGTCGGATGGGTCCTTTCGCAGAGCCCGCCAACTCCCGAGGACGACCGTTTCCTGAGCACCGCGCTCGTCGCGCATCCATCGGGGCCGATCGACGAGGAGCTCTGGCGAGCCGAGGTCACCCGTTTCCGCGGCCACGCGATTCCTGGGACGCTGCAGGCGTTTTTCGACGGTCCGGTTCGGGCGCTGAAGTGTGGGGCGTCGGTCGCCGGGCAATTGCCGGTGTCCTTTGGCGTCCATACGGGCGAGGTCGTTCGCCGTGGGACGGCTGTGTCGGGCTCCGCGTTCGAGATCGCCCGAGCGGTCGCTGACGCTGCGCCGAGCGGAGAAGTCTGGGCGTCGCGCATCCTCGTCGACTTGGTGCCCGGCACCGACCTTGATTTCGCCGAAACTGGCGAATGCGTGCGTGTGCATGAGCGCGAAATCACCGCGCTTTCGGTGACAACGAAAGGCTAAGGATTCGGTAAGGACCCCGAAAGGACCTTTGCGAGCCTCCTCCGTACATTGGGCACCAAGGAGGCAAACATGCCGTATTCCGAAGCCGCACAATCTCTCGAAAGCAAAGCCATCAGCCGCGAGGCCCGGGTCGCCAGCCGCTTCTGTGGTCCCCCGAAGTCCGGCAACGGAGGCTACAGCGCGGGCCTACTCGGCAAGCACTTGGGCCCCGAGGTGGAGATCACCCTCAAACGCCCGATCCCGCTTGACGACTCTCTCCAGGTCGTCGTCGACGGCAGCGGTTCAGCAAGCCTGGTCCACGGCCCAAGTGAAATGGCGAGCGCCCGTGTCGCCAAGCTCGACCTCGACATCCGGGACGCTGTGAGCTTCTCCCGGGCGGCCGAGGCCAGGGCCACCTTCCCGGGCTACCAGGCACACCCTTTCCCGAACTGCTTCGTTTGCGGAACCAACCGCTACCGCGGTGACGGCATGTGTCTCTTCACGGGCGCGATCGGCAAAGGCGTGGTGGCGAGCTCCTGGGTGCCTTCGGCAGAGTTCGTCAATGACGAGGGCGTGATCTCTGCGGAGCTCATCGGTTCGGCGCTCGACTGCCCCGGGGCCTGGGCCTTGATCGATCGCTACGCCATCGAAGGCCCATTCGTCCTCGGACGAATGACTTACCGCTTGCAGAAGACGATCTACGCCGGCGAGCGGTACGTGGTGCAAGGTTGGTCGCGGGGACAGGAGGGTCGAAAGTTGTTCTGCGGAACCGCAGTCTACGACGCCGAAGGAGCGGTATGCGCAGCGGCCGCAGCCACGTGGATTCAACTTCGCTGACCGCGCGCGAGCCGGAGCGCGGAAAAAAGGCGCGACACGGGGCTCCATCGAACGGCTCGGCTTGCAAAGGTGGTCGGAAGCACTTGAAGGGTTAGACCACGCAAGCCTCGCCTCGGCGCGCGCGCCAATCGGGGGTGATTGCTGTCTTGCCGATTGTCACTTGCGACGTCGACTCCGCCCCCCATCGCGCCTTTTTTCCCCGCCCCTCCATACGGAGACATTCGAACTGCGTCCCGTCGTACGGTGCCATCAAGCCAAGTGCATCGCGCCCCCTCAAGACAGCAGGCGCGAGCCCGCAGGGCGAAGCCCGGTGCGAATGCGCCGGCAAGGCAAAGCAAAGCGATTGCCGCGCAGGGAGGATTCCGGGTGGGGGTGGGCGGGTGGTGTAAACAAGCCGGACCAGGTAACCCACCCAAGACCCGACAACACCACGCCCGCGGCAGCGACACACACGCCCCGAGTCGTCCAGCTGTCAACTCCGTCCTCTTCGGCTATACCCATCGCAATGAAGATCGGAATCGTCCCAATCAATGTCGGCGGGCCGGCAACGGCTGAGAATATGATCGCGGTGGCGCAGCATGCCGAAGCTGCTGGAATCGAATCGGTTTGGACCTTCGAGCACGTCGTCGTGCCGACCGACTACGACTCGACCTATCCGTATGCCCGCTCGGGGAAGATGGGGATTCCGCCGGAGGCTTGGTTTCTCGATCCATTGATCTCGCTGGCGCACGTCGCGGCCGCGACCAAGACGATTCGCTTGGGGACCGGGGTGAACATCTTCCCTCAGACCAATCCGCTGCTCTTCGCCAAGCAGACCGCCAGCCTGGACGCGCTGAGCGGCGGCCGGCTGACGCTCGGTCTCGGAATCGGTTGGCTGGCCGAGGAGTACGTGGCGATGGGGACGCCCTTCAAACGCCGCGGTGCGCGCTTCGACGACTACCTCGAAGCGGTGAAGAAGGTCTGGAGCGGCGAACTGGTCGAGCACGAAAGCGAGTTCATTTCCTGGCACGGCTTCAAGAGCTATCCCACCCCGGCACAGAAGCCTCACCCGCCGATTCTGATCGGCGGCACCTCGACCCAGACCTTGCAACGCGTGGTAAACGACGCCGATGGCTGGTACGCGCCAAGCGATTCGCAACAGGAGCTCAGTGAAAAGATCACGCTGCTCAAAGAAATGGCCGCCCAATCAGAGCGGCCATTCGAGTCGATCGACATCACGACGAATTGGCGAATCGCCAAGCGGCCCGACGCGCTACCCGAGCTCGAAGACCTCGGCATCAGTCGCGCTGTCGTACTGCTCAGTGCGACCGGCGAAGCCGATCCGCGCAAGGCGATCGACCTGATCGCCTCCCGCGCCGACTTGTAGGAGAATCGACCCGCTAGAAGGGGATTCCGACCAGGCAGATGATGTAAGCGATGAACTGGGGACCGCATGCATCGTTGTCGCAGTTGTTCGCGCCGAGGCAGCTGCCAAGCGCGCTCTGCTCGCTGAGGCGGCTGTCAAAATCGATGCCGGTGCCTGCCTCAGCGAAACCGGCTTCGCACTCCGAAGCGCACTGGGCGGAAGCGCCGCCACCGCAGCTCTCGCAGAGGGTCGCGCAGAAGCTAGTGGCGTCACTGCCGCCTGAGCCAGACCGAGCCGCCGGAACCCGCACTACCGCCAGACCCGGCCGAGCCAGCCGAGCCGCCTCCACCACCTTCTTCCGCGGGATCATCCCCGCAGCCCGTCATCGCCAACATCGCCTGGCCGGTGGCTAGGTGTGCGACTTGATCCACTGCAGGAGTTGGGTCCGGTTCATGGCCCCGGGCTGCCGGGCGACCTCCCGTCCCCCCGTGAACATCGCCGTGGTCGGGATGCTGTTGATTTGATACCGTTTTGCCAGCGCAGGATTCTCGTCCGTATTGACCTTCGCGAGCCGGACCTTTGGCTCTAGCTCGGCCGCCGCCTGCTCAAAAAACGGGGCCATCATCTTGCAGGGCCCGCACCAGGGCGCCCAGAAGTCTACGACCAAAGGCACATCACCGCGGGTCAGGTGCCGATCGAAGGTCTGGTCGGTCAGCGTGATGGGATCCCCCGTGAAGAACGGCTTCTTACACTTGCCACAGCGGGGACGGTCTGCGAGCCGGGCACTCGGGATGCGGTTTGGGGACTGGCAATGCGCGCAAACGAGAACCTGAGATGAATGACTCATTTCGCCTTAAGGTAAGTCCTGAATCCTGCTTGGCCAGCCGTATCACGAAAGATTCATCGGGGCCTCGAAACCGCTCCTTGACGCTCCCCAAACCCCGGCCCATATTCCGCCCCCTTCAGGCATAGAAATACCCATTTTTTCAAGAGAATTAGCGCGAGTAACGCATGGCACTGACCGCCGATAGA
>Ga0316189_10003936_pt1 | contig 14368 bp, 12 predicted proteins | sample LowCovwburrow_MG_FD_204930 | JGI IMG/M metagenome (GOLD analysis project Ga0316189, IMG submission 204930) | Coastal sediment microbial communities from Maine, United States - Lowes Cove worm burrow | ecosystem: Environmental > Aquatic > Marine > Coastal > Sediment | place: USA: Maine...
AGAGACCAGGAGCGATGGATCACCAGCGCCATCCTCAACACTGCCGCGAGCTGCAAATTTTCCACCGACCGCACCATGCAGGAATACAACAGTGGCATATGGAAACTGAAAAAGATCCCCGCATTGGCGGTTTCCAAAACGGGGCTTCCCGAGAAGCCGTGATCCAGAGCAATAGTAAGGGCCGGATTCAACGGTCGTGCTTAGGAAGACCGGCATGGCCGAAGCCAGAATCAGCCCAGGTGGGCCCACTCTTCGTTAGCGTTGGCAATCGAATAGAAAAATGAAGCCTGTAAACGGCACAGAGGCTCAGTCCAGCCGTGGTGCAACCGAAGATCTATCTCCATTCCATATCACCCAGGAGCAATTTCGGCGCGCCACCGGGCACCTGGGGGGGTTGAAACGGGGACTGGTCGATTTTTTCAGCTGTCCGAAACGCACGGTCAGCACCTGTTTTCCGATTGAGATGGAGGACGGCTCGGTTCAGACCTTTCATGGCTACCGGGTGCTGCATAATAATGTCATGGGCCCAGGCAAAGGCGGCATCCGTTTTCATCCCTGCGTGGACGAGGATGAGGTAACGGCCCTGGCCTCGCTGATGACCTGGAAGTGTGCCCTGGTAAAAGTGCCCTTCGGCGGCGCCAAAGGCGGGGTTGCCTGCGACCCTAAACAGCTCAGCGAGGTAGAGCTGCGGCGCATCACCCGACGCTTCATCAACGAACTAGGCGACAACATCGGCCCTAATACCGACATCCCGGCCCCCGACATGTACACCGATTCCCAGACCATGGCCTGGATATTTGACACCTACGATATGATGCATCCCGGTCGGAACAACCGCCCGGTGGTCACCGGCAAACCCCTTGATCTGGGGGGATCGTCTGGCCGGGACGAGGCCACGGCCCGGGGTTGCCTGATAGTCACCGAGCGATTTTTGTCCCAGGGAATTCTGCCCGGACTTGGCTCCCTGCAGGGGGCCCGGGTTGTTATCCAGGGCTTCGGGGAAGTAGGCCGGGTAGCTGCCCGGCTGATGCGGGAGACCGGTGCGGAGGTCATCGCAGTCAGTGATTCGCGGGGCGGAATCGCAACCAGCAACAGTGGTGGACTCGACATTTCGGCGATAGAGGCATGGAAGCGCAGGCAGGGAACGGTGGTCGGATTTCCCGAGACCCGGGCCATCAGCAACGAAGAACTGCTTTGCATGGAGTGCGATATTTTGATGCCGGCGGCCTTGGGCAACCAGATTCATGCGGAAAACGTGGACCACATCCGGGCCAGGCTCATCGTTGAGGCGGCCAACCGACCGGTTACTCCGCAGGCGGATGATCGGTTGACGGAGCGGGGAATCCACCTGATTCCCGATATCCTGGCCAACGCAGGCGGCGTTACCGTAAGCTATTTCGAATGGGTACAGAACATTCAGAATCAGGAGTGGCCCCTGGTCGAGATCCATGCCAAATTGCGCGACAAGATGAACCACGCCACCGATGCGGTGGTAAACCGGTGGCGTTCGTTTGCCTCCGGCGACCCTGGAGACGCTGGGTTATACACCGACCTGCGCACTGCCGCGCTGACGGTTGCCATAGAACGGGTGGCCCACGCTACCCTGCAGCGGGGGATCTGGCCCTGACCGCAGACCCAAGCAGCGCGTGAACAGTCACCATGACAGCCGTATTCCCTGCTGGATCTATCGCGGCAGCCGCAAGGACGAGATGTACCTGTACCTGGCACAAAAGGATGCCTTCGACAGCCTGCCCAGCGGGCTGCTCCAGCGATTCGGCAGACCCACGCTGGTACTGGAACTGGAACTGCACCCCGACCGATCGCTGGCGCGGGAAGATGTAAACCAGGTCATCTCCAACCTGAGAGAGAGCGGATTTCATCTGCAGTTTCCCCCCGCGATGCTCCCAGAACTCTACCATCTAAACTGATCCAGGGCCTGTTAACACTATGCGGGAAATCATCCTTTTGAACATCACCGGCCAGGACCACCCGGGATTGACCGTGGCACTGACTGAGGTGCTGGCCGAAAACGGGATCAATATACTGGATATCGGCCAGGCAGTGATTCACGACCACCTGTCACTGGGCATGCTTCTGGAAGTGCCGCCGGAGGCCCAGTCGGGGCCAGTCCTCAAAGACCTGCTGTTCCAGGCCCACCAATTAAAGCTGAACATCAACTTCACACCGGTGGAGGAGAAGGAGTACGAACACTGGGTCGGACTGCAGGGCAAGCCGCGTTACATCGTGACCATGCTGGGGCGAAAGCTAACCGCTCGCAACATCTCCCGGGTTGCGCGCGTGGTTTCTGTCCACGGACTGAACATCGACGGCATTACCCGATTATCCGGACGTTTTTCGCTGCAGCGTGACAACCCTCACCGACGAGCCTGTGTGGAGTTTTCCCTGCGGGGAGAGGCAGGAGATCCCGCATTGCTGCGCCATGACCTGCTTGAGATCAGCGGCGCCGACGAGGTGGATATTGCCTTCCAGGCGGATGACCTCTACCGACGCAACCGCCGCCTGATAGTTTTTGACATGGACTCCACCTTGATCCAGGTGGAGGTGATCGACGAACTGGCCAAGGCAGCGGGGGTAGGCGATGAAGTAGGCGCCATTACCGAGGCGGCAATGCGGGGGGAGATCGACTTCAAGGAGAGTTTCCGACGACGTATGGGCCTGCTCAAGGGATTGGATCAATCGGTACTCGAAGAAATTGCCCGGACTCTACCTATTACCGAGGGCGCGGAGCGACTGATATCAAACCTCAAAAAACTGGGATTTCGAGTCGGCATCCTTTCCGGTGGATTCACCTATTTTGCGAATCATCTGAAACAAAAGTTAGGGGTCGACTGTGTCTCCGCCAACGAACTGGAACTCAAGGACGGCAAACTTACCGGTGAAGTGAAGGGGGAGATCGTGGACGGCGCTAAGAAAGCGGAACTGCTAACCGATATGGCCGCCGAGATGGGCATCACTCTAGAACAGGTGATCGCTGTGGGTGATGGGGCCAACGATCTTCCCATGCTCAGTCTTGCCGGGCTTGGCGTCGCATTCCACGCCAAACCGGTGGTGCGCCGAAACGCCCGTCATGCCATTTCCACGCTTGGTCTGGACGGCATCCTCTACCTGCTTGGCGTACGGGATCGGGAAGTAACACCTCGATAGGCCTCTATGCACTCCGTTCGAAGCCGTCATGGTCTAAACAAATGCAGAAAAGAGGCGTCATCCAAGTTCATTTCGCCCCTTTCATCAAAGCTTGAATGCGGAGCACATAGTTGCGTGTTTCAGGCGGAGTAAAGGGTGCAACCTGTTCCCATGCCTCAGCCTGCTGATCGCTTTCCCTGGCCTGGCGGAAGGCGCGTTCAACCCTGTTGTAACCCGCATTGTAGCTGGCGAAGGCAAATTTCAATTGCTGACCCTTGGATAACTTCTTCCACCAGCGACGATACATAGCACAGTCGTAGTAAATAGCTGCCGCGATATTCTACTAGTGCGGATCATCAATCGACTTGTAGTGGGGATTTTTCTTTCTGATCTCTTCGAAGGTAGAGGGTAGGATTTGCATGATCCCCTTGGCGAGTTCATGCGGGATGCTGAAGTGACGATGTAGCTGAAGACCTTGCAGCCAAGCCTCATGAAGAACAGGGTCAGAAACCCGCCAAAGCATGGTGAGATAAAATTAAGCAGAATGGGACCCAGCGTATCAGACATCTCCTCCACCATTGATAATATACTTCGCGGCGCAACTGTGGCGACCAACCGCCACTGGCTGAAGGCAGACCCACTAAAATCCCCGTGTCTCTTTCACTTTTTCGTAGGCCTGTCGGATTTCGTGTGTCTTCTGGGCTGCCATTTTCATCATCTCCTGAGGTAGGCCCTTGGCCACCAATTTATCCGGGTGGTGTTGGCTGAGCAGACGTCGGTAGGCCTTCTTCACCTCTGCATCACTGACATCGGGCGAGATATTCAGAATGGCGTAGGCATCATCCAGGCTTGGATGCGGCTCCTGTCCCACCTTCTCCCTCCGCCCCTGGTCCGTATAGTGCCGCTCGGCCTGAATCATTCTCTCCAACCGGCGGAACAGAAATTCAGGGACCCCCAGCCGCCTGCAGATATGCAACAGCAGGCGCTCCTCCACGGCGTTCAAACGATCATCGGCGTAGGCGGCCTGAAGCTGGATCTCTATGAACATCTGGATCAGGGTGGTCCGGCGATGACTCTCAAGGCGGAATTGGTCCAGCACATCATCCAGTGGAAAATCATCCTTCTTTCCCTGATTGAACAGACGGATCGCGGTACGGCGCATCTCCGCATCCAGATCCATCTGGTCCATCACCGCGGTGGCCAGCGCAATCTCCTTCTGCGACACCCGGCCGTCGGCCTTGGCCACACTTCCCATGACCGAAAAGGTGGCTGTAAAGAAGGCAGTCTGGACCCGTTCACGCTCACCGGGGGCAAGCTCTTCATCCTGTTTCAGGCCATCCAGGCCACGGTCCAGATTGTGCCCCAGCCCGACGCCCAACAGAGCACCCAGCGGCCCGCCAAGCATGAAGCCAAACGCCCCTCCCGCCAGTTTGCCCCACCAACTCAATGTCACTCCCCCCTATTTCCCTTTGAGATAGAATTCATCGCTGAAACTACCCACCCAATTTGGGCGGTAGAGTACCAGTATGGTGATTATCCATCCATTTACCATCGCTTCCGGCAAAAACATCAATGGGAAAAACGGAAGAAAATTCTGTTTTAATTCAATCAGGCTGAAAGAGCCGCTCAGTACCAGCAGGCCGGCGGCCAGATAACCGCTGGCCAAAGCAGCGAAACCCGCAGTCAGAAAAGCATTTACCAGTACATAAACAAAAAAATTCCTGGGCAGATAAGAACGTGCCAGTACCAGAGAAACTTGTGTCAGAGTTACCGGTACTACCCCCAGCGTCATTGCGTTGAGAACGAAACCATCCCAGCCTTGCCCGCCATTGAGGTTGACGCCAACCAGGGCAATGCTGCTACCGATGATAGCGAAGGACCAACCGAACATCAGGGTCAGCGCAGTTATACCCAGCAGGTGAAAACTCCAGGCAGGATCCACCTGAGCCCGCACCTGCCAGAGCAGCAGGAGCACCACACAAGAACCAAAGAAGACATTCAACTGTTCACTGTTGTACAACCGGCGCCAACTGGCTAAACGGATGGCGGAGAAGAGTATCAACGTGTATACAGCTCCCAGCCACCAGCGCAGGGTTTCCGAAAACAGACCGCCCGCCAGTTCCATCAGCCTCCGCATCCCGGGTAATCGCCCCTGCCCGCCCTGGAGCTAGGGGCAGGAAGCAGCGGTATGATAGAAAAAAAACACTGATTCATCGGCTAAGCTGAATTCAATCCCCAACTGGGTTCCAGATGATGAAATCTAGTTTAAAATCTACTCCCTCTACTACCAGAGTAAAACCCCCTCAGCGAAGGGTGAATAGCGCGCGGGAACCAACCACGAAAAACCCATGATATGATCCGAATCGTCGGGCAACCGGACGACCGGGATAGGCATGCGGCCTGCAGTTCCCAGGGGAACCCTCTTTTCCTGGTCCAAAATCGCGATACCCGGCTATCATTAGCAATAGAGCAGAACATGTCGGAATCGGCGCCGATCCTGTTTTAGGGGGAGGGGCGTAATTATCAATCAAAGGTAAAACTCGGAGAACCGCAATGAGTACGCCTATTCCCAGAGTTGGAGCCTGGTATCAGAATCAGGAGGGCGAGACCCTTGAAGTAGTGGCCTGGGACCCGGAGGAAAAAACCGTTGAGGTCCAATTTTACGACGGCACCATTGAAGAATACGATTTTGAGACATGGGCTGAGATCGGGGTACGTCAAGCGCAACCGCCGGAAGATTGGTCCGGCTCGCTGGATCTATCCCACGAGGATTACGGGGTGGACCACGACCTGCCAGCCGGAGAAAAACACCGCAATCCGCTCGATGACATAGAATAAGCTGATATCAGCTCGAGACCTGTCAAGACATACGAGGGCCCTGACAGGCCTCAATGAATACCTGTCCATCCCTGATCGCTAGTGGAAGTGGTTCCAGTTGCTGATGCGCGCAGGGACCAGAAACACAGAGTCCGGTTTCGATCTGAAACAATGCGCCGTGCATGGCGCATTGGATAAAATCGGAATCCGGACTCAAAAACTGATGCGGAGACCAGTCCAGCGGGGCGCCGGTATGGGGACAACGGTTGCGGTAGGCAAAGACCCCGGCGCCCTTTTTTACCAGAAAACCCTCCAGCGTTTTGCCCTGCAGGGACAATGAAAACCCCCTGGAGTCAAGGTCGGAGAGTTCGTGCAAAGAGAGCACGAACACGGCCACCTCACTCATCCATCAACCCCTCAAAACCCGATTGTCCACACTTCCTTCCGGCCAGCCGCGTGGCGAAAGCGAGGATCTGGGATATTGGCTCCCCTTGCAGCAAGCCGTGAAGTATCCCGGCGTTAAACACATCCCCCGCCCCCAGGCTATCCACTACCGACGTCGGTCTCATCGCCGGCATGTAGCAGATCTCCCCGGCCGCATCCCTGCCCCAGGCGCCTTGCTCCCCCCAGGCACAGGTCATGATGGCGCCTGGTGCCGTCTCGGCCTGCATTTCGGCGAGAAAAGCGGCACCATCGGTGAAGCCCCGATAACGGGCATATTGCCCGGAAAACATCAAAACCCCAGCCTCAGGAAACAGGCGCTCTATCCCCTCTCTGGGCTTTTCCACCTCGAGGGAACAGCGGCTGACCGAACAACGCCGCAGCATCTTTTCCAGTTCCGACAGATTGCGGCCCTCGAAGTGAACCCAATCAAACTGGTCCAGCGGGATTGCAGCGAAATCACGATCAGAGTACTCGGAAAGGCGCCGGTAGTGCACGATAGTACGACTGCCGTGCGCCACGCTGAGGCTCACATAGGAAACTGGAGTTCTACCCCCTGGTTGCTGCACCGTAAAGTGAGTACTTACGTCATTGCGAACAAGGTCGTTGAGGATCAATCGACTATCCGCATCATCGGCGATAACGCCACACCAACTGCAACTATGACCCAGCTGGCTCAAGACCACCAGCGTATTGGTCGCATTCCCTCCGCGGCAGACGCGTTGCTTCAAGGCCCGGACCTCCTGGTCCTCAGCCGGATAGGCGGCAACAGTATTTATGACGTCGATAGTAGCGATGCCGACTGCCAGAATACGCATCGCTGGCAGCGGGTTAATTGACTTCTCTAACGACCCGGAACCCAAGCGCGGACAATCTGGCTTGCGCATCCTGTCTCGAACGCCTGGTAGCGCGCAAGGCATCCCCCGGTTTGTTGAAGGCACCGCCACGGACGACCCGATCGCGGCACTCGGCATCCGCCCAGGCGCTTCCATCTGCTGGCGCACCCAGGTAATTGCCGTAATAACAGTCCTCTACCCACTCCATGACATTTCCTGCAGTGTTATGTAGACCATAGGCGTTGGCCTCAAAGCTGCCTACCGGTGCGCTGGAAGCACCGTCCCATTGACTGCCGCAGTTAAAACAGTTGGCCCGCCCCTCGCCCAGTGCATAGCCCCACCAGTAGTAAGTATCGGCACCGCCGGTTGCAGCGTATTCCCACTCCGCCTCGGTAGGAAGCCGATACGACCTGCCGGTCTGTTCGGAGAGCCATTCAGTGTAGGCTACAGCATCTTCCCAGCTCACATTGATCACCGGTCGGCGGCCACTGCCCCATCCCTCGTCGCCCGGTGCGTCTCTTCCCGTTGCCATCGCAAATTCCAAATATTCATCGAATGTCACTTCGAATCGTCCAATGGCAAAACTCTTCAATACCACTGAATGAGCCGGCTGTTCGTCCTGGGCAAGCGGTGTGAGTTCGCCGCCCATGGTAAACTTTCCGCCGCGGATGTACACCATCGCCGGTCCCAAGTCACCGTTGGTCAGCCGATCACGGAGAGTGGCTGCAGCCGAGGCGTGATGCGCGTCAGATGATTCTGGTTTGCGGGGTTGCGAATCGGGTCGTGAAGAGCTGGAGGCCTGCGCCACTGACACGGGTGCCGCGTCTGGTATTGCCTTTGCAGCCTTCCGTCCCTCCTCGACGACCTCGACATCCGGCTTTACCGAATCGGTTTTTATGTCGTCCACACCCCCACCTTCGGGTGAATTGTGTGTTTCGTCCGGTGACATAAGGCCGCGTGAACGCTGAATCAACTGCTGCAACCACTCCTCACCCAGCAGACTTGATACGATTTCACCTTTTCCACCCAGGATAGAGAGCCCATCTGCAACTCCGAATGCCAGCAGGGCCCCAGCGACTGCGCCCATGAAGACCTTTCTACCCGCGCGTTCGGTCGTGCGCTCGGTAATCTGCAAACCGTTTGACGATGCGTGAATTTCGCCTTTGACCAACTCTCGGTTCCGCTGAGTCTCTAGGTCTTGCTGCGCCTGATAAAGGGCCTCCTCCACCTGCTTACGAGCAGCTTCTGCCTCCTCGCGGCGGAAATCCGCCTCTTCCGCCTCTACCGTGGCAATATCCAGTGCTTGCTTCAGTCGATCGATTTCGCTGTTTCGACCTTCGACTTCTTCAAACAACCTGTTGTGTTCGTGGCTGGACTCAGTGAGTTCCTGTTTGTGTCCCGCCAGGTGGGCCTGAAGCTCTGCCAGTTCTTTGCGTAAAGCCTCGTTCTCGGCCGCCTCTGCGGCGCCACGCAATTCCTTCTCCTTGAGCTCCATGCGTAACTCTTCCAGCTTATTCCACTGATCGGCGTTGCCCTCCTTCAGACTCTCTGAGTCCGTCCGGGCTGAAAGTCGATCATTGGCCTGCTCCAACTCGCGGCGCAATCGAGCCACCTCTGATTCGGCCTGTTCCCGAACCAGCAGTAGTTCGCTGCTCAGTGCGGCCTCTTCATCCCCGGTTTTGGCCTGGGCCATGCGCAGATCTTCTGCCTGCTGTTCGATCCTGGCATGCAGCGCGCTAAGCTCTTTTTTCAATACCTCCAGCTGGGCTTCCGCCTCCTCCTTTTCACGCCTCGCCTCTTCAACCTCGGCGCCGCCGCCTGAAGCGGGCGCCGATTGACGCAGGGACTTGAGCTCGTCTTCCAACTGCACGACCCGTGCTACCTGCTGATCGCGCTCGGCCTGCGCCTGTTCAGCACGTTTCACCACCTCGTCGTAGACCTTGTCGGACTCCTCCAAGGCGTCGGTCAACGTCTCTAACTCCGCCTGTAGCGCCTTGATATCACCACCGCCGGATTTCAGCGCTTCCAACTGGCCGCGCTGACGTTTCATCTGGTCGTCCACTGCTTCCCTGGCGTCGGCTAGTTCTCTGAGTTCCTGGCGTAACGACCTGATCTCTTCTTCCGAGCTTTGCTTCTGAGCCTCAAGTTTTTCGTTGACCCGCGCCAACTCTTGTAACTGCTCACCGACTTGAACATCCTTCTCTCCGATCACCCCCTTGACCGTCACGAGCTCGTTGGTGGTCTTTTCCAGCTCCTCTAGCAATCGACCGCTTTCCGGCCCAAGGGTATCGACTTTTTCCTCGGCAACGCTGAGCTGATATCTGGTTTTCTCCAATTCCTCCCGTAAACCGTCAACCTCTTGCTGGAGTTTGACGCCCTGTTGCGTATCACCACCCGCCAGTGCATCCAGTTCGTTCTGCAGAAAACACTGTTTCTCGCGCGTTCTGGCCAACTCCGCCTCGGTCGCACGTTGATTCGCTCTCACTGCCTCCAACTGCTTTTCGGCACTTACCTTTTGCTCATCCAGCGCCTGCTGCAACGACTGCAGTTCTTTGCGGGACCTATTCTCTTGTTCGCTCCCATTGCTCTCCATTGCGGCAAGGCTCTCATTGAGTGCACCGACCTGCCGCTTCGCACTGTCCAGTTCTTGTCCCAGCCGATCTTTTTCTAGCCGCAGATCTGTCAGTATCTGTTGCAGCCCCGCATCCTGCTCGTCTCGAGCTGACTCCTGAGCAATCAGTTTCGATTCCAGCTGGACCAGCTGCTCTCGTGTGCTCATCAGCTCCTGATCGGCCTGTTCTTTTTCTCTTTGCAGGTTCTCAAGTAGCTGTGCTGTCTCAGCCTGCTCCCTCTGCTGCAGATCGATCGTGCCCTGCAGTGCTGTCAGTTCCTGTCGATGCTGCTCCACCTGGGTGTTGCCGACACTCTCCTGGCCTGATAATTTCGACTCCAACTTGGCCAACTGCTCCCGCGTCGCCGTCAGCTCCTGATCGGCCTGCTTTTTTTCTCTTTGCAGGATCGCGAATTTCTCCGCCGCTTCGGCCTGCTCCCTCTTTTGCTGTTCGATCATGCCCTGCAGGTCTGTTACTACCTGCCTATGCTGCTCCGCCTGGGCGTTACCGGCACTCTCCTGCCCGGACAACTTTGACTCCAAACCGGCCAACTGCTCCCGCATCGCCGTCAATTCCTGATCGGCCTGCTCTTTTTCTCTTTGCACTATCGCAGATTGCTGCGCCGCCTCGGTCTGCGCCGTCTTTTGCTGCTCTATCGCCTCCTGCAGTGCCTCCCTCTCCCGCCGATGCTGCTCCGACTGCTCGTTGCTGCTGCTCTCCAGGGCAGTCAGTTTCAAATGCAGTGCGTTGACCTTCTCATCCGCCGCAGTCAGCTCTTTTCTCAGTACCTCCTCGTTTTCTTCTGCATGCTTGATCTGCTCCTCGTATCTGGCGCCAGCCTCAACCAATCGAGTTTCGGTTTTCTGCTCTCTCTGCTCCGTCTTCTCCACTTTTTGCAGGAGCATTGAGACTTCGCTTTCAAGCTCCCTTAGACGCGATTCAGCAACTGCCTTGTCGGTACTCAACACCTCAACCTGTGTCGCTTGGTCTTGCAGCTCTATTAACTCTCCTTCCTTCTGCTCCAGTAATTCCCGAAGCTGTCCGGCATCACCCTGCAGCCTATGGTATTTCTCCTCAATTTCGATACGTTTCTTCTCGACGTGGGAAAGCTGCCCCTTAACCTTGTCCAGTGCCTGTTTCAGCTGGCTGGATCGCTTGATCTGATCCTCGGATTGGCGTTCTGTCTTAATCAACCGCCGCTGCAACTTCTCGATTTCTGAGGTCGCAATGTTACCTGCAACCTCCTCCCTGGGCTCTATGTCTCCCTGAGATTCGGGTTGCTCCTGAGATTCGGGTTGCTCCTGAGGTCCGGGTTGCTCCTGAGGTCCGGGTTGCTCCTGAGGATCGGTTTCCTGATCCGGCCGCAGCCGGATTATGTCCGCCCCCGACTCCCCTTGCCGTGGCATTTTGACTTCGATCGACTTGACTCCACCCGTCAACACCGAAACGTGGAAGCCCTGTTCATACAGCAGATAAGCTGCGGTTCCACTCTGTCGACCGTCATCACAATAGACTATATAAGAGCGTTCCGAATCGAGACTGGAAAGCTGGTAGCGCAACGAACTCAGTGGCAGATTGATACTGTCAGGAAGGTGGTTCTCCTCGAACACTTCCGGTGGCCGTACATCTAGCCAAAGACTCCCTTTCTCCACCTCTGACAGGGCCTGTTGGTAATCGAGTTCCCTTGAAATAGGGTCCTTCACGTATTGCAGGAAATCTTTTTTCTTCAGCGTCAGCAGCAGACCGTCGGTCAGCATTGAAACCGTACATGCACGGGGCGCGTCCGACAGCAACGCCTCTTCACCAAAGGTATCTCCCGGACCCAGCCTGGCGACCTCTTCCGGCTTTCCACCCTCTTTTTTTTCACAAGCGACACTGCAATAACCGGTGTTGATGAGATACAAATATTTACCATGCTCTCCCTGCTGCACGACCAGATCGCCCTGATTGAGGTAAATCTCTTCCATGCCCATGATGACGCGCTGGATATTCTCCGGCGGTATCTGTTGAAATACCCGCAACTGGAGCAGTTGGCTCATCCAGTCATCAGTCGCCTCCGTGTCCAGATCGGACACCTCGTAGCTGCTTCTTCCCACCCGAGCAATCAGCTCGCCCAAGAGTCGATTATCGACACGCACCACCTCCGCTCGAGACCGGGCAACGACAGAAAACTTCCGAGGTATCTGATGTGCGAGTGGAAATTTGGCGGTATCGCTACCGGCGACCACGGCATCAACTTCGCGCTGACCGGAAAGGAGGCCGACCTTTCCAGAAAGCAGGTAAACGTTCTGATTATCTGTGTCCCCTTCCCGAAAAAGTATCTCGCCCTTTTTCAGTTTCTCGAACGCGATCTTATCCAGCAGACTCTGCAAATCCCCCTCTGCCAACGTATTGAGCGGCACGAGCTTGCGGAGTATTTCCAGACCTTTTTGCTTAGGTGCGACAGCCATTCAGGCTTCCTCTGAACAGGAATCTCTAGGGTTGAAAAATAATCACGAGTGACAGATACGGTGGATTCCCACTACTATTCCGGTAAGAAAACCCTAATCCGCTTCAATCTGAAAAACAGTGATTTTATCGGCAGTTCGGAGGTGGAACTTAACCTTAAAACGAGCGGAACCTGGTACCTCAATCACAGCTGACGCCTTTACTGGATAACTTTGTCCAGAAAAGGCTAAATATGGCAGGAACTTTTTTCTTGGACAGCAGCAATAATGGGAACTAAAGGCACTGTTGCGGCAGGGCATCAAATCACGGCTCAAGCGGCCATCGCAATCCTGGACGAGGGAGGAAATGCCTTCGATGCAGCCTTGGCAGCACTTTTTGCAAGCTGTGTTGCAGAGCCCGTGCTCGCCTCGCTTGGAGGCGGCGGCTTTCTGCTGGCCCGGACCAGCGACAATCCGCCAATACTATATGATTTCTTCACTCAAACACCGCTCCATAAATCACCGGAAACGGCGGTAGATTTCTACCCGATTCTGGCTGATTTCGGTACTGCCCAGCAGGAATTTCATATCGGACTGGGATCCATTGCCACCCCCGGAGTGATAAAAGGCCTCTTCTCCGTCCACCGTGACCTGTGTCGGCTGCCTCTGAACATTATTATCCAGCCCGCCTGCCAAGCAGCCAGGCAAGGAGTAACCATCAACGATTTTCAGCACTATATCTCGAACATAGTTTCTCCCATCATCAAATCCAGTCCGGACGCTTTGATGTTACATGCCAGTGAACAAAACCCGGGAGACATCGCGACGGCGGGCGAAGTCGTATACCACCAGGAGATGGCCGATGCCTTCGAAGCGCTGGCGCGGGAAGATGAAAGGTTGTTTTACCTGGGCGAAATGGGGCATCGACTGATTCGCACCTGTCGACAGCAAGGGGGATATCTGAGGAAAGAGGACTTGGCTAAGTATGAGGTAGTTCAGAGAAAACCGCTGGAATTGGCCTATCGGGGTTCACGCCTTTTCACCAATCCTCCCCCTTCCGTTGGTGGCACCCTGATCGCATTTACCTTGGCACTGATCGAGCCAGAACGACTCAGCCGGTTCCCTGCCGGAAGTTTTGAGCATTTGGTGCGCATCGCTCAGGCACAAAAGGTTACGCAGCAGTTGCGGCAGGAACAAGGCGTGGACCGTGACCTGGACGAGCCTGCCTGCCAGGAAATCCTTTCCAGCCGCTTCCTCATTTATTACCGGAATATCCTAAAAAGACATCAGTCATTCACCAGAGGAACCACCCAGATCAGTATTGCAGACAAGGAAGGCAATTTTGCCAGCATGACACTATCCAATGGTGAGGGCTCTGGATACGTCATCCCTGGTACCGGAATCGTCTTGAATAACATGCTGGGAGAAGAAGACATAAATCCTCATGGTTTTCACCAGTGGCCGGAGAACCGGCGCATCGCGTCGATGATGTCGCCCACTCTGGTATTTTCGAACAAAGGCCAAATTATCGCTACCGGCTCTGGAGGCTCGAACAGAATCCGCAGTGCAATACTTCAAGTACTGATAAATCTACTGGACTACGAGATGGATATAGATCAGGCAGTAGAGCAGGAACGACTTCACTACGAATCCGGCGTGCTAAATGTGGAATACTGTTTGGCACCAACGGAGATTGAATTACTGGAAAAGGCCTTTGCCAAGTACCGCCTTTGGCCGGAAAAAAATCTATTCTTTGGCGGCGCTCATAGCGTCATGGCAAACGCCCGCGGGACACTGAGCGGAAAGGGAGACAGCCGACGTGGTGGAGTCTGTTCGACTATTTAAAACGGGCATAAAATCTCACTTAATTTCCCCCTCGTTTTCTCAAAAATAGCGTAAAAAACTGGAAAAAATTAACTTTTTTAATATTATTTCTAAAATATCCTGTGTTTTCAGCACTTTTTGGTTGGCAAAATGAAATTCTATGCTATGTTTACCGCGGACCTTCCCTTCCAAACCTTAGGAGTGTTATATGGCCGTTAAGAAGAAAGCCGCCAAAAAGACAGCGAAAAAAACCAGCGTAAAAAAGGCG
>Ga0316189_10003937_pt1 | contig 14364 bp, 14 predicted proteins | sample LowCovwburrow_MG_FD_204930 | JGI IMG/M metagenome (GOLD analysis project Ga0316189, IMG submission 204930) | Coastal sediment microbial communities from Maine, United States - Lowes Cove worm burrow | ecosystem: Environmental > Aquatic > Marine > Coastal > Sediment | place: USA: Maine...
ACTAGCCGTGAATTTTGGCAAGCTTCTGCAGCGTTGGACGGGCGGAGCGATCAAAGCGACCATTCACAGGGTTATTGGCAATGGCCAGCGGCGGTACTCTGTTCCGTTCTTTTTTGAACCTTCGATCGATACGGTGATCGCACCCCTTGAAGGCTGTGGAGAACCTTTCGCGCCCGTCCTGTATGGCGACCACCTGTGGGAGGCCACGACGGGTTTTGTCGAACAAAAGGGAATAGCACATCTGCGTCAACCAAAGGGTGTTGGGATTTGAGCCGTCTGTTCCATATCGCGGAAGCTCTTTGCGAACTTCCCGAACCGGCTGAAAAAGCGCAGTATCTTATTCGCGGTGCAGGTATTGACCTGATGGGTTGCATTTTGGCAGGGCGGGACGAGGAAGTATCTGTCCGAACGCGTCAAACGGTTGCCGGTTTCGGTGTGGGATCTGCTGGAGCTTTCGGAACTAGCCTTTATTTGTCGCCGCCGCACGCTGCTTTGTGCAATGCCACAGCGTCACATGCATTGGATTTTGACGACTGGGAAGAGCCCGGAAACACACACCCAAGTGCCGTGCTGTTGCCTGCCTTATGGGCCGTTGCGATGGACAGAGACATAAGTGGTGAGGCTGTTCTAGCTGCTTATAATACTGGCTTCGAACTTATCGCGCGTTTTGGTGAGGCGTTTAATTTCGAGCACTACAACCGGGGATGGCATTCCACAGCGACGCTTGGCGTGATCGGTGCTGCTGCTGCGGTTTCTCGCTTGATCGGGCTAAATGCAGCTCAGACGGCGAATGCAATGTCGCTCGCGATATCGCGGTCTTGCGGCTACACCTGCCAATTTGGAAGCTCTGCCAAACCTTTGCAGGCCGGTTTTGCGGCAAGCGACGGGCTTATGGTTGCTCTTCTGGCTGAACAGGGGATGACAGGGCATCCGGGCGTTCTGGATGGGCCAAAGGGGTTTATTCATCTCATGGCGCATGGGGACGTGTCGCGCCTTGACGCTGCGATCACGCAGATCAATGGCAAAGCGCTGGAACATTGGGGGATCGTGTTAAAGGCATATCCTGCCTGTGGATACACGCATCGTTTGGTTGACTGCGCGCTGGAAATTGCAGGCAAGATAGAACCTAATCAAATCAAGTCGGTGCAGGCCCAGCTTCCCGATTTTCATCATGCAATCTTGCCTTATGGCAAGCCGGCATCAAGATTTGAATCTTTGTTCAGCGTACCGTTTAGCGTAGCAACAGCCCTCTTGCGCGGCCGTTTCTCTTTAGACGATTTGGACGACGTGTCCCGGGAAACCCCAGAGCTTTCAGCCTTGATTGAAAAAATCACCGTTGCGCCACAACCGGCAAATCGGCCTGCTTTAAATTACGACCCGGACCAACCAGACCGCTTGGTCGTTCAGTTGAAGTCCGGTCAAAAGGTTTCTGCTGTTTGTGCATATCCGAAAGGTGCACCGCAAAACCCGATGTCATTGAGCGAAATTCGTCAGAAGTTTGACTCGATCAGCGGGTGTCGTGACGTACCTTTGATCAACACTCTGATGGATTGGCCCAACGCTAAGAACCTATCGGACCTACTTCGCACTTTTGGAGAAAGACCATGAGCACCTCTATCTCACGCGAAACAGATGCGGAGATACGAGCGCGATTTCTGATACAGCTTAGGTCAATTTACTAGGGACTGCAGCTATTTATGCAAATCCATAACCCTCTGGACCGCTGCCCGCTTTTTCATTGCTTCGGAATGTTCTTTGATGATTGGAAATTCATCAAGGTTAACGCCGTCTGCGGTCATCCATTGCGAGACCGTAAAAAGATAAGGATCACAGATTGAATACGTATTTCCCAAAACCCACGGTCCTTTGAAGTAGTGGGCTTCAATCATTCTTGCACATTCAGCCATGTTATGGGTGACTTTCGCGGTCATGCTTTTGTGTGCATCCGGATCGTCAGACCATCTGTGGCCGCGCAATTTATGCGCGTGAGCAACATGGACAGTTGCTGCCAGGTAAATGTTAAACGCCTGAGCCGTTGCAAATTCAAACGGGTCCGTTGGCGCGAGATTTGCGTTAGGGTGGGTCTGGGCGATGTACGCCAATATCGCAGGCGTTTCTGTTAGCAAGCCTTGCGGAGTTTTGAGTGTTGGAACACGCCCTTTTGGGTTTGTCGCCAGATACTCTGGCGATTGCTGTTCCATCTTAGAAAAATCGATAAGCTGGGCTTTGTAGTCAGCTTTTGCTTCCTCTAACACTATATGTGGTGCCAGTGCTGCGGTCCCATTGGCATAGTAAAGCGTTAACATCAGGTATCTTTCCGATATGGTGATCGACAGGTTTTTCTTGTTTGTACAGGTGAAACATAAAGTGGCTGACAAAATAAAAAAGACCACGCGTGTAATATTTCCTTATAATAACAATTAGTATTTATTCCTTTCTGTTAGCGTTTCTTCCTATTATGTTTCCTTCACTGATCCTCTTTTAGAGACGGATGAACGGAGCATAGCGTGTCAGCGAACTGCGATGAGTTGGAAGTGTCAGCCTGGCGCGGAGATCGGCTCAGCGGCCATTTCGAAGTCTTTCATGTACCTGCCAACGATAGCCAGACAATTCTGGATGTGGTGTCGTGGATTCAGCAAAATCTGGATGCAACCTTATCGTATCGTTATGCCTGCCGGGTCGGGATGTGCGGGTCCTGTGCCATGATGGTGAATGGAGTGCCGCGCTGGACGTGCCGGACCCATGTGAAAAAAGTTATGAACGGCAACAAGCTGGAGGTGGCCCCGTTGCGCAATCTGCCGGTGATCAAGGATCTTGCGACAGATATGGACCCGTTTTTCGACAAATGGATCACGGCGGAAGGGCTGCACCACCCGACCAAAACGCGCGACGAACCGATTGAAACGATAAACCCGGATAGCACCATGCGTGCCGAGGCGAATGCCGGAATAGAATGTATAAATTGTTCTGTTTGTTATTCCGCATGCGACACTGTCGCTGACAACGTTGACTACCTTGGGCCTGCCGCGCTTCAAAGGGCTTGGACGCTTTTCAACGACGCCAAAGACAGTAGTCAGAACGCTATTCTTGAGGCTGTTTCCGGCGCGAACGGTTGCCACAACTGTCATAGCCAAGGAAGTTGCACAGTATTCTGCCCCAACGAACTTAACCCGATGAAGGCAATCGCCGGGCTTAAGAAAGCGACTGCCAAATCATTTTTTAAGAAGAGGGTGTAGTTGATGCTGGGTGTCCGTCTTTACATGCTTCAACGCCTCACAGCACTCATAATGGCACCGCTTACGTTGGGGCATATCGTTGTGATGATCTATGCGATTCAAGGTGGGTTGAGCACGGCTGAAATACTTAGCCGTACGCAAGGCAGCATCTGGTGGCTTCTTTTCTATGGTAGCTTTGTTGTCGCGGTGTCTTTGCACGCGGCGATTGGTTTAAGGGTTATCGTTCATGAAATGCTTGGTTTGAAACGATTGGCCCTCAACGTTTTCACCTTGGTTATCAGTCTGCTTCTTCTTTTTATGGGGGCGCGTGCTGTTTTGGCCGTGACGTTATCATGATCCGCAAACACCGGGCGCACCCCCTTTGGTTTGCTTACGCGCTGCACCGCTTTTCTGGTCTTGCCCTGGCGCTTTTTCTACCAGCACATTTTTACATTTTGTCAAAGGCACTTACCCAGCCTGAAAGCCTGGATACTTTCCTGGCTCTAACAGACAACCCGATGGTCAAACTTGCCGAGTTCGGTTTGGTTTTTCTCTTGACCGTACATTTTCTTGGTGGTTTGCGGTTGATGGCGATGGAATGGTTGCCATGGTCAGACAGGCAAAAAACCTTCGCAGCTGTTGCCGTCGCCGGGGCATTTCTGGTCTCTGGATTGTTTTTCTTGCGGGTGGTGTAAGCAATGCAACCGACAAGCGATATCGAGCGTCACGACACTGATATTTTGATCCTTGGCACGGGTGGCGCAGGTATGTTTGCCGCCCTTCATGCACAGCAGACAGCCCCGGAAGGCACCAGAATCACAATTGCAGTCAAAGGGTTGATTGGAAAATGCGGCTGCACCCGAATGGTGCAGGGCGGATACAATGTTGCGCTTGGCGGCGGCGATACCGTTGAACGCCACTTTATGGATACGATTAATGGTGGCAAATGGCTGCCAAATCAGGACATGGCCTGGAAACTTTGCGAACAAGCAGTAGTACGTGTGCGTGAACTGGAAAACGAAGTTGGATGCTTTTTTGATCGCAATCCTGACGGATCGTTGCACCAAAAGGCCTTTGCCGGACAGACCGCTGATCGCACGGTACATAAGGGTGACCTGACTGGGATCGAGATTATCAGCCGCCTGATGGAACAGGTTCTCTCGCGGCCTATCGAAAAACTGCAGGAACATCGCGCGATTGGATTGATCCCGACGAAAGACAGGTCCGCACTTGCAGGTGTCTTGTTCATCGATATGCGGACTGGAAAGTTTCGATTTATACGTGCCAAATGCGTGATGATGGGCACAGGTGGCGGCCCCACGATGTATAAGTATCATACACCATCCGGTGACAAGACGATGGATGGGCTTGCAATGGCGCTGCGTGCAGGTCTTCCGCTGCGAGATATGGAAATGGTGCAGTTCCATCCGACGGGTTTGTTGGCTGGAGCCCATACCAAGATGACCGGCACAGTGCTTGAGGAAGGGTTGCGTGGCGCAGGGGGCTATTTGCTGAACGGCGGCGAAAACCGGTTCATGTTTGACTACGACCAACTTGGAGAGCGGGCGACACGTGATGTTGTCAGCCGTGGTATCTATGCGGAAATGCGTAAAAACAATACCTCTGAGAACGGCGGCGTATACATTTCGATGTCACATCTCGGACCAGAAAACGTGCGCCAGAAATTCAGCGGCATGGTCAAGCGTTGCGCTGACAGCGGCTTTGATCTGGCGGGTGGTAAAGTCGAGGTTGTTCCAACTGCGCACTATTTCATGGGTGGCGTTGTGGTTGACCCTGACACCCGTACCGAAATGGAAGGTTTATATGTCGCGGGTGAAGATGCAGGTGGTGCGCATGGCTCAAACCGGCTTGGCGGAAATGGCGTTGCAAATTCAACCGTTTATGGCGGTGTTGCGGGTGACATCATGGGGTTGGACGTCCGCAAAATGAATGCACAGAGAGACCCGGATGAAGCAATGCTAAGCGCAGAGGTTGTGCGCGCTCAGCATCCGTTTTCTAAAAAACCTGCAAACATTCAGGCGCTGCGTCACATCCTGCAAGAAGCGATGTGGGAAGATGCGGGTGTGATGCGCACACGCGCCGGAATGGAGCGGGGAATAGCGCGGGTTTCTGAAATTTCCGACGAATTGATGACCTTAGGTGTCGACTCCAGCAATCTGGCGTTCAATCTGACCTGGCATGATTGGCTGAATATGCGCTCGCTGTGTGATATATCGAGTGTGGTCGCTAAAGCGGGGCTCGTGCGTGAGAACTCTCGCGGTGCGCATTTTCGCGAAGATTTTCCTGAAAGCGGCGCGATGGAGAGTTCTTATTTCACCGTCGCACGCAAAACACGCGATACGGTCGAAGTTACCCGTGAAAAGGTGCAATTTACGATCATCAAGCCGGGGGAAACGATCTTGCCCGAAGGCGAACCCGAAACGCTGGTGGAGGCTAAATTATGATCTCGATTGATCTGATCCAAAAGACGGCTGAAACCCTGATGGACAAAGCCGCCATCGAGATTCCGGACGACTATCTGGAAGGACTCAAAGCTGCAGCCAAGGTCGAGGACGGTGATCTGTCCTCTTTTGTGCTTCAGGCGATGCTTGAAAACTATGAAGTCGCTAAGGAAGATCGCCGTGCAATGTGTGGCGATACAGGGACGCCGCGCTGGTATGTTAAGATGGGAAACGAAACCCAGATCGAGGGTGGGCCGATTGCGCTGGAGGCGGCATTGCGCCGCGCAACTGCGAATGCCACCAACGGTGTGCCACTAAGGCCAAACAGGGTGCATCCCCTGTGGCGTACGGACCATGACAACAATGTTGGCATTGGCGCTCCGGAAATCGAATATGGGTATGAGCCGGGTGGCGAATGGATTGATCTGATCACCGTTCACAAAGGTGGCTTGTTTGGCACAGACTACCGGATGCTTTTTCCATCTGACGGGATACAGGGGATAAGGCGGTTCTACCTCGACAGTCTTGTTGCCTTTGGTAAACGCGGACTGGCTTGCCAGCCTGCGATCATTGGCATTGGGCTGGGTGGCTGCAAAGACACCTGCATGGTGCTGGGCAAACGCGCCGCCTGTCTGCGCACTGTGGGAGACCGCAACTCGGACCCCAAAATTGCTGAATTGGAACTCGAGCTGAAGGAGTTAGGCAATTCTATTGGTATGGGCGCAATGGGGTTTGTTGGAAAATCTATGGTCATCGATGCGCATATCGAAGTGGGTTATTGCCACACAGGCGGAATGCAAATGTCTGTTCATGCGTTTTGCCTGTCTTCGCGCCGTGCTGTGGCACGTGTTTTTACCGATGGACGTGTAGAATACCGTACGGATCCAAATTGGTTTACTGATTATCAACGCCGGGAGACTGTGGAATGGGAAATGCCCGAAAGCCACGAGAAATCCGCCTGAGCACAACACCAACGCCAGAGGCGCTGGCGGAACTGCAACTTGGTGACATCGTCTACCTGGACGGGTTGATGTATACGGCGCGTGAAGGCGTCTACAAGCGTGCGCTTGAAGACAAGGCGAACATTCCGCTTGAGTTACCCGGCGAAAGTGCCGCGAATTTTCACTGTTCCCCAGCGGCCCGCATAAACGCGGATGGTAGTTTTGAAATGGGGGCGGTCACGGCAACGGCCTCTTTCCGATTTGCGAAATGGCTGCCCGGATGGTTGGCCAAATCCGGCGCAAAACTGGTCATCGGCAAGGGCGGTATGAGTAGCAAGGATTACAAAAACTACTTTGTACCAAATGGCGCCATCTATCTCAGCACCGTTGGCTACGGGACCGGTGCGCTTTTGGGGCGTGGCATAGAAAATGTTGAGGCCGTCCATTGGAATGAAGAACTTGGTCTTGCCCAAGCCATGTGGGTGATCAGGTGCAAAAAAATGGGCCCGTTCATTGTGGCATCAGATTTGGATGGAAATTGCCTTTTTGAGCGTGAAAACGCGAAAATTTCTGCAAACATTGAAAGGGCTTACGAGGGTACCAAGCCAGCGACGTTGAAACGCTTTGGCGAAACAGATGACAAAAATGATGAACTGATCGGATAGGCAGTCAGATGAACAAAGAACATAATCCATTTGAACCTTATTCAGGGCGTGTGGTCACTCAGGATGGTGTGTTTAGCGAAGCGGAAGTCGGCCTTGCGAACAGAAATTCTGGTCTGCTTCTTGAAACGCTTGCGCTGGATCTAACGCCGACTGGGGCGCATTACCTACTGAACCATTTTGACGTTCCGCTGATAGAAGAGGGGGCACATTCCCTGTCTTTCAATGGTTCCTTTGAGACACCTTTCAATCTGACCATGGCCGAGATTAAGGCATTGCCGAAAATCACAATGCCGGTCACGCTGGAATGCGCAGGCAACGGGCGCGCTGGTGTTTCGCCACGGTCTTATTCCATGCCTTGGATGTATGAAGCGGTTGGCACATCTGAATGGACAGGGACACTGCTTGCACCGTTGATCGAAAAAGCGAAGCCAAGCGCGGATGTTGTTGAGATATCGTTTCATGGTGCGGATTATGGGTTCGACAAAGGGTGTGGGCATTATTTTGGCCGCAGCCTGACCCTTGCACAGTTGGAAGAACTTGACGTTCTGCTGGTTTACGCGATGAACGGCGCACCGCTCCTCCCCCAACATGGCGCGCCGTTACGTATTGTAGTGCCGGGTTGGTACGGCATGGCGAGCGTCAAATGGCTTACCGAAATTACCGCCCTGACCAAACCCTACGACGGTTTTCAACAGGTTCGAACATATCAGTACCGCGAAAGCGATGAAGACCCGGGGCGCCCAATTACGACGATGCGGATAAAATCGCTGATGGTGCCACCCGGTGTGCCCGACTGGACGTCACGCAAACGTTTTGTGAATACAGGGCCGATTGAGCTGGTTGGGCGGGCTTGGTCGGGTGCTGGCATTCCGATTGAAAAAGTGGAAGTCGAGGTCTCGGGTGTTTGGCACCCCGCAAACCTTGAAAACAGCGAAGACCGTTACGCTTGGAAAAAGTGGACGTTTGACTGGGATGCAACGCCCGGTGCTCATGTTCTCAGATGCCGGGCAACAGACGCAGAAGGCAATGTGCAACCACTTGAACCACCCTGGGATGTCGCTGGCTTTGCCAACAACGCAGCGCAGGTGGTTCATGTTTTTGTTGAGTGAAACAAGGCGATTATCACAGGATTTCTCGAAAAAACAACACTAACCCAGAGAGAAACATCATCGCAATTATCAGCCTGCGAAACTGATCATCAGTTAGTCGTTTGAAAACTACAATGCCAATTTGTGCGCTGGCAATCGTCAGGGGAAGGGCTATGGCGATAAGTGTCAGGCTTTCCCAAGTGTAAACGCCTTTGACCGCAAACATGACGGATGTCAGACCAAGAATGACAACGTTAAAGGGTTGTAGTACCGCGCGTGTTTCCGCCTTGGGCCATGGGCGCATCGAACACCACATTGTTGGCAGGGCACCCGAAAGCGATGCTGCCCCGCCAAGAATACCCCCAAGAAAGCCAATAGCGCTATCGACCAGCGGTGTTGGACGCTCAAATTTAGGGAGCGCCTTTCGAAACGAAAAGAAACCACCATAGAGTATCAGAAAACCAGCGATCAAAAGTTTCAGGATCGTTGGATCGAGCATCGCCAATGTTGCGACGCCAATTGGGATACCAATTATTCCTGGTGCCAGAAATCGGGCAAGCCGTTTGCGTTGCCTTAAAATCGAATGGCGCACGAGCCAGACGCCCTGCACGCCGCTTACGGCTGAGACGACTACGACGATGGAAACGGCTTGTACCGGCGGAATGATCTGAAGCCAGAACCCAAGCGCAAACAGCGCTGTCCCAAAGCCAGCAAGCCCATTGATAAATCCACCGGCAACAGCGCCCGCAGCCAGCAGCAAAAGAAACTCAGTGGTCATTCTGCGTGGCTTTGATTGAAGTGTTCGATGTCAAACGTCCAATGCTTACCGCGTTCAACAGTGTTTTGTGCATTTCCACTATTACATTTGTTTTTATACTGTTGGAGCGGTTTATCAGTCCAAGTTGCCGGGACGGTGCGGCGCCCGGTAATAGCAGCCGTTTAAGGGGCAGAGGGTTCATGTTTTGCACGCTGCGTTTTGGTGTGATCGAAACGCCAAGGTTACGCAGGACCATGCTCGAAATCGCTTCGAGGCTCTCCAGCTCCATGCTGTCATACACTTTAATTTTTTGATCCTGAAGCCAGTTTTCGATCATACCGCCAACAACGGCGTCCCGAGAGAACCTGATGAAGGGATTGTTTTTCAACAGTAAAATAGGATCGTCGCTTTCTGTTTCATACGAGGCAATAAGTTGGAGCGGCTCTGAGGCAATGTCGCGCCAATCATCGCCCTGAGGTATCAAATTTGGACGAGAGATGATTGCCGCATCCATATTCCCCCGTTCAATCTGGCGCAATAGCTCGTTCGTCAGGCCGGGGATCACCCTCACACGAAGGTCAGGATAGCTTTCTTTGAGGGTCGAAATTGCGAGTGGGACAAGACCCGTCAACGTTGTTGGCACGGCACCCAGCAGCAATTCACCATGCAATCCACTATCCCCCAGAACAGATGGAACGAGGTTTTCATAGGCCTCGACTACGTCGCGCGCCTTCAAGACCAGGGCACGACCAATAGGAGTTAGTTCCGGCGTTCTTTTGGAACGATCAAATATCGTGATATTCCATGTTTCTTCCAGTGCTTTCATCTGCTGGCTTACAGCGGCATGAGTGACAAAAACAGCGTCAGCGGCAGCACTGAACGTTCCATTTTCCTCAACTGCGATCAGCGTTTTCAGCATTCTTATGGACATCACGTTTCAGCACTTTCATGTAAGAGTAAATTATAAAGCATGTAAAAAAATGAGACTTTATTTAAGAATGTCTTAACAATATGGTTTGTCAATAATGAGCTGAGAAAGTTTTAAGGAAATTTGGTATGAGAGGCGCTGATCTTTTAGTGCAGACACTGGCGACCGCCGGGGTCGACCGGATATTTTCCCTATCGGGCAATCAGATCATGCCGGTTTATGATGCCTGTATTGATGCAAACATAGAAATTATCCATACGCGTCATGAGGCGGCCGCAGTGTTTATGGCAGATGCTTACGCGCAGCTAACAGGCGGGATTGGCGTCTGTCTTGTCACCGCAGCGCCGGGTGCGGCGAACGCATTAGGCCCGCTCTACACTGCGCGCCAGGCTGAAAGCCCTGTTTTGTTTCTTACTGGTGACTCGCCACGTTCACAGGACGGGTTAGGTGCCTTTCAGGAGCTTGATCAGGTTCCGATGACAGCACCCCTTACAAAGCTTTCGTTCAGGGCGAATTCGGCGATAGAGCTTGGAACCGAAATTGCAGTTGCACTACAGACCGCTTTGTCTGGTCGGCCCGGTCCGGTGCATGTCGCGCTTCCGTTTGATGTTTTGGAGGGGGACGCGCGTGGCGCAGAGTTGCCTGACGCGCAGGATTTACATCCGCACCGAAACCCGATGAACGCTTCAGAGGTAACGGTCTTACTGAAGGCTCTCGCTACGGCAAAGGCCCCTTTGATTTTGTGCGGTCCCTCGATGAATAACACGCGCGCGGGCAGAACTTTGACGAAATTGGCGTATGCAATTGATGCGCCAGTCGTAGCGATGGAAAGTCCGCGTGGCCTGAATGATCCGGCGCTGGGTGATTTTTCGAAAGCTTTTGAACATGCTGATTTGATTGTCAGCTTGGGAAAACCGATAGATTTCAGTCTTGGTTTTGGGGCGTCTACTGACTCAAATTGGATCGTGATCGATCCGGAGAACGCAAAAATTGACCAGGCGAAATTGAACCTTGGGGAAAAGCTTAACTTTGCGGTTGTGGCTGATCCGTGCGATGCGGCGTTGACGCTCATCGAAAAAGGCCCGGACTTAAATGCCCGCAAGGATTGGCGCGCGAAAGTTGCGTCACACATCGCAAGGCGAAATTTTTCCGCAGCAGATGCGAAACAGCGCGGTAAAATCACCTCTTCTGACCTCTGTATCGCGGTTCAAAAGCAGGTCGCGCAAGCATCGCAGTCAGTTGTGATCAGTGATGGTGGTGAATTTGGCCAGTGGAGCCAGGCCTGTACAAGCCCGACCTATCGACTTATCAACGGCCCGTCCGGCGCGATTGGCGGCGCACTTTGCTACGGTGTTGCTGCAAAAAAAGCAAAACCCGATGCGACGGTTTTCGTCTTGATGGGGGATGGGACAGTCGGATTTCACTTTGCTGAATTTGAAACAGCCGCGCGGGAAAACAGTGCCTTTGTCGTTGTGATCGGCAATGATCAGCGCTGGAATGCCGAGCATCAGATACAGCTGCGCGACTATGGACCTGATCGCCTGATTGGCTGTCAGTTAAGTGACGCCCGCTATGACAAAGCCGCCGCAGCTCTGGGCGCTCATGGTGAATATGTGACCGATCTGGCAGACCTTGATGCGGCACTGAGCCGAGCCGTGCTAAGCGGTAAAACCGCCTGTGTAAATGTGGTCATTGAAGGTTTGCCTGCCCCAAGCGGAAGTGTGCACTAAGGGGCAAATGGCAAGATCAAGGTTGGAAAGTCGTTTGCGACTGTCGTTCTGTGTGACTGAGGGTTTTAGTGTTTTCAACACAGGTGTCGAGTTTGCTTGCGCTTCAATCCTGCGGAATGATAAGCACACGCCATGAATGAAAATCCGAAAGGCTGGCGCGGGTCGGCGGATCTTTGGCTTGACGCTGCTTATGAATTGCTTGTGACTTCCGGCGTGGAAGCGGTGAAAATCTTACCGCTCGCAAAAGCAGTCAGGATGTCCCGTCCGAGCTTCTATTGGCACTTTGAAGACCGTGAAGCATTGCTTGATGCGTTGATTGCGCGATGGGATGCAAAGAATACCGGAAATCTCGTCGCTCAGACGCGGCAACATGCGATTTCGATAGCCGAAGCATTGTTTAACCTATTCGATTGCTGGCTCGATGAGGACCTGTTTGACGCGAAGCTCGATTTTGCCATTCGAAACTGGGCACAAAGCGCACCCAACCTGAAGGCAAAACTAGAAATTGCTGATCAGACGCGGGTCAAGGCGATCACCGATATGTTCGTTCGGCATGGTTTCAACCCTTTCCAGTCTGATATTCGGGCATCTACAATCTATTATACACAAGTCGGGTACATCGCGATGATGGTTGAGGAACCAAAATCAAAACGGATCGAAAGGATGCCTGCCTATATTGAAACCTTTACCGGCAACTCACCAACTGAAAATGAAATTGCTCGGTTTAAAGCACGCCACCTCGGTTCATCAAACTAGCACTCAAGCCTTATCGGCGGCTTTTGCAAACGGGTCCTCTTCGTATCGCACGGCAGAAAGATACAGCCCATGGGGGGGCGAGACTGGACCGCAGGCCGAACGGTCACACGCTTCAAGTGCCACGCGCATATCATCAGGGCTCCAACTGCCACGCCCAACCTGAACAAGTGATCCGACGAGGCTGCGCACTTGATTGTGCAAAAAGCTACGGGCACGCACGTAAAACCTGAATTCCCGGCCATGCGGCAGCTCGGCTTCCTCGATCCGCAGCTCATCAAGCGTTTTGACGGGCGATTTCGCCTGACACATTACAGATCGAAACGTTGTAAAATCATGAAGCCCCAGCAGGTGATCAGCAGCTTCCTGCATCGGCGCAAGCTCTAGATGTTGCGAAACTTGCCAGACCTGTCCGGCCTCAAAAGTCATAGGTGCGCGCCGGTTGATAATCCGAAACAGATATTGACGCTCAACCGCTGAAAACCTGGCGCTGAAATTGTCCTCAACTTTAGCGACATCCACAACAGCGACGGGCCAGGGTTTCAAGTGATAATTTAACGCTTCTGAAAGTCGAAACAAATCCCAGTCGCGTTTCAAATCGCAATGGGCAACCTGCCCGGTTGCATGCACGCCGCGATCCGTTCGTCCTGCCGCAACAAGGGATGGATCATCAGTCTCCATCTTCGCCAACGCGTCTTCCACCGTCTGTTGCACGGAAGAATGGGTTTTCTGACGTTGCCATCCGTAGAACGGGGCACCACTATACTCAATTTTCAGGGCAAATCGGGGCATATCCCCCCGATATCCTTTAGGCGCAGATTTTGCAATTGAGCAGAGTCTGCATATTTTCTTTATCCTTCAAATATCCCCGCGCGGAGCGCGATACCGCACGCAGTGCCAGAAAATGTGGCGCGGTACGCGCCTCTGTTTTGAAATTCTTCCCGAACTCTCAAATTTAACCAAAGGGTGGTTTTCACCTCGGGCTCTGCTTATCTTTCGTGATGTTAATGTGAGGGTAGCTGTTTGGGTATTGGTGATATTGTAGAAAGTTTGACGCGCAGCATTGAAAATCTGAGCGCCGACGCCTCTGAAGCTTTGTTTGAACCGGTGGTGCGTCTCGGCGTGACCGGGCTGTCGCGTGCAGGGAAAACTGTTTTTATTACGTCCCTTATTGCGAACTTGCTTGAACGCGGACGAATGCCCCAGTTGCTCGGGGCCGCTAATGGCACGATCCGGGCTGCGTACCTGCAACCGCAACCGGATGACACAGTCCCGCGCTTTGACTATGAAACACATCTCAGTGCGTTGTCCTCGTCCTCTCCGCGCTGGCCCGAAAGCACCCGCGCAGTAAGTGAACTGCGCCTGTCACTCCGCGTGCAGCCCACAGGATTTCTGGGTGCATTCTCAGGCCCCAAAACTGTGCATCTTGATATCGTGGACTATCCCGGTGAATGGCTGTTGGATTTGGTGCTTCTCAGCAAATCCTATGAAGTGTGGTCAAAGGAAACTCTGGACAAGATTAAATCGCGTGATATGGCGCAGGCCTATTTGAAGCAGGCACAAGCCGTTGATCCCAACGTTGCTCTGGATGAGCCTTCTGCTCAGAATCTCGCAGCAGGCTTTACTGAGTATCTAAAGGCGGCCCGGGAAGCAGGGTTTTCAGACTGCACGCCGGGGCGGTTTTTGCTCCCGGGCGAGTTGGAGGGCTCTCCGGTTCTGACGTTTGCGCCATTGAATAAACCTGAACGCCCGCAACGGCGCAGCCTGTGGCGTGAGATGGAAAGGCGATTTGAAGCGTATAAATCAAGCGTTATAAAGCCTTTTT